>Ga0184637_10001757_pt1 | contig 14297 bp, 13 predicted proteins | sample PLM3_127_b2_FD_133143 | JGI IMG/M metagenome (GOLD analysis project Ga0184637, IMG submission 133143) | Groundwater sediment microbial communities from an aquifer in East River, Colorado, USA - PLM3_127_b2 | ecosystem: Environmental > Terrestrial > Soil > Riparian zone | place: USA: East River...
ATGTACCGCTGGGTCGGCCACACCGCCGAGCTCGAGCTGCACCTGGAGGCGCCCACCGAGGCGGAGGTGTTCCGGGAGGCACTGGCCGCGCTCGGCGAGCTGCTCGCCGAGCGCTCGGGGGACGAGGGCGCAGAAGCCACCAGCCACGAGGTGACAGCCAGCGCCCCCGACCGGCCGACGCTGCTCGCCGAGTGGTTGAGCGAGCTGGTCTTCCTCGCCGAGACGGAGGGCTTCGTCCCCGAGCGAGTCGACGCTCTCGAGCTATCGGGCGACGAGCTGGAGGCGACGGTGAGCGGCGTGCGCGCCGACCCTCCCCACCTGGTCAAGGCGGTGACCTACCATCGGCTCGAGATGCGCGAGGGCGATGAGGGGTGGAAGGCCCGGGTCGTGCTCGACGTCTGAACGGAGCAACGGATGACGAAGCTGAGACAGCTGGACGAGACGCTGTGGGAGATCCCCGCCTCCGAGCGGCGGGACATGCGCGTCCCCGCGCGGCTGTTCGCGGACCCCGAGATCCTCGAGGCGATCCGCGACGACCGCTCCCTCGAGCAGCTCCAGAACGTAGCCACGCTGCCGGGGATCGTCGGGGCGGCGCTGGCGATGCCCGACATCCACCAGGGCTACGGCTTCCCAGTCGGAGGGCTCGCCGCCACCGACCCGGCCGACGGCGTCGTCTCGCCCGGCGGGGTCGGCTACGACATCAACTGCGGTGTGCGCCTGCTGGTCATGCCGTTGAGCGCCGAGGACCTCGGCGGGCGCAAGGAGGACCTGGTCCACGAGATCTCCCGGCGCGCCCCCGCGGGCACGGGCCGCGAGGGTGGCCTGAGGCTGAAGGGCGCCCAGCTCGACCGCGTGCTGCGCGACGGGCCGCGGGCGCTGCTCGAGCGCGGGATCGGGACCGAGCGCGACGTCGAGCACACCGAGTCCGGGGGCAGCCTGGACGGGGCGGATCCGGACGCGGTCTCGCCGCGGGCCCGGAAGCGGGGGTCGAGCCAGCTCGGGACGGTCGGCTCGGGCAACCACTTCGTCGAGGTGCAGCGCGTGGAGCGGATCTTCGACGAGGCCGCCGCGCAGGCCTACGGCCTCTCCCCCGGCCTGGTCACGGTCCTGATCCACTCCGGGTCACGCGGGCTCGGCCATCAGGTCTGCACCGACTACGTGAAGCGGATGGACGCTTCCCTGGCGCGACATGGGATCGAGCTGCCCGACCGCCAGCTCGCCTGCGCCCCGCTCGCCTCCGAGGAGGGCCGCGCGTACCTCGGCGCGATGGCCGCGGCCGCCAACTTCGCGTGGGCCAACCGCCACACGATCGCGCACTCCGTCCGTGAGGCGGCCCGCCAGGTGCTGGGCGCCGACGTCGCCGGCCGCACGCAGCTCGTGTACGACGTCGCGCACAACGTCGCCAAGCTGGAGCCCTACGGCGGCAGGGAGCTGTGCGTGCACCGCAAGGGCGCCACGCGGGCCTTTCCCCCCGGCCACCCCGAGATTCCGGGCGGCTACCAGTCCGCCGGGCAGCCGGTGTTCATCCCCGGGAGCATGGGCACCTCCAGCTTCGTGCTCGCGGGACGCGAGGGCTCGATGCTGCGCTCGTTCGGCACCACCTGCCACGGCGCCGGGCGGCTGATGAGCCGCACCCGGGCCCGAAAGGAAATCGGCGGGGTGGAGCTGCGCCGCCAGCTCGAGGAACAGGGGGTCACGGTTCGCTGCGCGTCGAACCGGGGCCTCAGCGAGGAGGCCCCGTTCGCCTACAAGGACGTGGAGGCGGTGGTCGACGTGGTCGAGCGCGCCGGCCTCGCCGCCAGGGTCGCCCAGCTGCGCCCGATCGGAGTGGTGAAGGGCTAGTCGAGGACCGCCTCGGCCTCGATCCCGACCTTCCAGCGCGGGTCGACGAGGCCCTCTGCTCACGGTCCGCTCAGCTGAGGTGGTCGCGCATGCGCTCCAGCGCCTCGGTGAGCCGCTCGTCGGGCGTGGTCAGCGAGATGCGGAAGTAGCCCTCCCCGCTGGGCCCGTACATCGAGCCCGGCGAGACGACGACGGCGGCCTCCTCGAGCACCAGCTCGGCGAACGACGTCGAGGTGTGCCTCGCTGGGACGGGCGCCCACACGTAGATCGTCGCCTTCGGCGGCCGCACCTCGACCCCGATCTCGCGCAGCGTCCCGACGACGAGATCGCGGCGGCGGGCGTAGATCTCATTCATCTCGTCGATCGCCTTGCGCGGGCCGGTGAGCGCCGCCGCACCCGCGAGCTGGACCGCCTCGAAGAGGCCGGAGTCGACGTTGGTCTTCAGACGCCAGTAGGAGCGGATCGCGTCCGCGTTGCCGAGGATCGCGGCGCAGCGCCACCCGGTCATGTTGAAGCCCTTGGAGAGCGAGAACACCTCGACCCCGACCTCCATCGCTCCGGGCGTGGCGAGGAAGCTCGGCGCCACGTAGCCGTCGAAGGTCGTCTCCGAGTAGGCGTTGTCGTGCACGACGAGGATCTCGTGCCGTCGCGCGAGCTCGACGGCGCGCTCGAAGAACCCCTCCGGGACGACGGCGCCGGTCGGGTTGTTCGGGTAGTTGAGGAACATCAGCCGCGCGCGGTCGAGCATTTCTTCGGCCCGGGGCTCGATCGCGTCCAGGTCCGGGACGAAGCCCAGCTCGGGCGCGAGCGGGAGCAGCACGGCCTCCGCCCCCGCGAGGGTGGGACCCGCCGTGTACACCGGGTACCCCGGATCGGCGGCCAGCGCGATGTCTCCCGGGTCGAGGAAGGCGAAGCAGAGGTGGTAGATGCACTCCTTCGCCCCGATCGCCGGCATCACCTCGGCCTCGGGATCGATCTGGACCCCGAAGCGGCTCGCGTAGAAAGAGCGGAACGCGGCCCGCAGCTCCTCGCGGCCGCGGTTATTGGGATAGCTCTGGTTGGCGGGGTCCGCCACCGCTTGGCGCATCGCCTCGACGACGTGCGCGTACGTCGGATAGTCCGGGTCGCCGATCCCGAGGCTGATCACGTCGATGCCGGTCGCCCTCTTGTCCGCCACCCGCCGCTCCAACTCGGCGAACCGGTACGGCGGGACGGCCTCGAGGCGGCGGGAGGGATCGCTCAGCGAGCGTCTCTGGGTCTGGGGTGTGCCCATGCGAGACCCGAAGACTAGGGGGCGGGTGCCCTATGCGCGCTCGAGCGCACGCAGCAGCTCGGCCGACATCTCGCCCGCGAACACGGGCTCGGCCGGCCCGGTCAGCACCACGTCCAGCTCGTCGCCGACCTCGACCTGAAGCTCGCCGCCGTCGAGGTGGACGCTGATCGGGCTCTCGGCGCCCTTCAGCACCGCGGCGACGGCGGAGCCGCACGCGCCGGTCCCCGAAGACAACGTCTCCCCCGCTCCGCGCTCGAAGATCCGCGCGCGCACGACGCTGCCGTCGACCCGCGTGAACGAGACATTGGTCCGGTTGGGGAACAGCTCGTGGCGCTCGACGTCGGGGCCGATCGCCCCGAGGTCGAGCCCCTCCAGCTCGTCGCCGACCTCGATCACGCACTGGGGGTTGCCGATCGAGACGTGCTGGAAGCGCCACTCGCGACCGCCGGCCTCGAGCGTGCCGGTGCCGTCCGGCCCGCCGGACGGGAAGCCATCCGAAGTCGTGCTCGCCCTGCCAATCTCCAGCGCGCAGGAGGTCGGCGAGATGATCCGCGGCCGGATCTCCCCCGCCTCGGTGAGGATCGAGAACTCGTCGGCCTCCGTCCAGCCCGCCCGCCGCAGGTAGAGCGCCGCCTCGCGCGCCCCGTTGCCGGACAGCTCCGCCCCGGAGCCGTCGGGGTTGAAGATGCGCAGCTCGGCGACGTGGCCCTTGTCCTCCGGGCGCGCGAGGAGCAGCACGCCATCGGAGCCGACGCCGAAGTGCGGCGCACAGATCATCCGCACCCGCCCCGCCGTCAACTCCCACGGCAGCTCGTCGCGCTCCAAGATCACGTAGTCGTTCCCGAGCGCCTGCCACTTCTCGAAGCGCATCAGGGTCGCAAGACTAGTCGCGCCCGAGAGTGGCCACGATCTGGCCCACCACCTCCGCCTCGGTCCGGCCGGTCGCGTCGATCAGAGTCACCCCACGCATCTTGCGCATCCAGGTGAGCTGGCGCCGTGCGTAGTGGCGCTGCGAGCGTTTCATTGCCTCGATGTCGCCGGCCAGAAGCTCCTCGAAACCGATCGCGGAGCGGGCGGTGCGCGACGCGCCCGAAGCGTCGGCGCGACGGACCTCCTCGCGGGCGCCCGCCGCCGCCATCGCGTCCACGCGCTCGTCAATCCGGCGTGCCAGCTCCGCCCGATCGACCACGATCCCCGCCAGGAGCGTCGGATGGCGCAAATTCGCCGTCCACAGCTCGCCGCCGCCCGGCGGCGGCGGCTCGAGGCCCGCGCGCTGGAGCTCGAGGGCACGGGCGACCCGCTTGCGGTCGCGCGGGTGGATTCCCGCCGCGGCGCCGGGATCGAGCTCCTCGTGAAGCGCCTCGGGTCCTCGCTCCACGACCTTCCGCTCGACCGCCTCCCGGATCTCGGGAGCCACCGGTGGGCGCAGGTCGATGTCGGACAGCGCGGCGCGCAGGTACAGGCCCGTGCCCCCGACCACGATCGGGCGCCGCCCCTCCGCGAGCAGGGAGTCGATCTCCGCCCGCGCCAGCTCCGCGAAGCGCCCGGCGCTGAATTCGTCCGTCACCTCCGCGATCCCGAGCAGGCGATGCTCGAGCCGCCCGCGGTCCTCGGCGCTCGCGGCGCCGGTCAGCACCTCGAGCCCACGGTAGACCTGCAGCGCGTCGCAGCTCAGCGCGACCGGGTCCTCTCCGCGCTCGCGCAGGCGCTCCGCGACGGCGATCGCGATCGCGGTCTTGCCGACCGCTGTCGGGCCGAAGATCGCGAGGACCTCCAGGGGCCGCGTCAGGGAACCCGGCTGAGAAGCCGCTCGGTGCCCGACAGCGTCGTCGAGGTCGCGCCCGTGACCTCCACCTCGACCAGCTCGCCGGGCGCCGCGGTGCCGTCGAAGTTGACGGTCTTGTTGTGGCGGATCCGGCCGCGAAGCCTGGCCGGATCGGTGCGACTCGGGCCCTCCACCAGCACCTGCATGGTCCGGCCCAGGAAGCGCTCGGCGCGCTCGCGCGCACGCCGCTGGACGACCTCGACCAGCCGCTTCATCCGCTCTTGCTTCACCCGATGCGGCACCTGCTCGGCGTAGTCGGCCGCAGCGGTGCCCCGGCGCGGCGAGAAGACGAACGTGAACGCGCCGTCGTAGCCCACCTCCTCGGTCACCTCCAGCGTCTGCTCGAAGTCGCGTTCGGTCTCGCCCGGGAAGCCGACGATGATGTCGGTGGTCAGGGCGGCGTCCGGAAGGTGCTCGCGGATCTGCGCGACCCGGTCCATGTAGCGGCGCCGATCGTATGTCCGCTTCATCGCCTTGAGGACTCGGCTCGAGCCGGACTGGAGCGGCAGGTGGATGTGCTCGCACAGCGCCGGCAGCTCGGCGTGGGCGCGGATCACGTCCTCGCGCATGTCCTTCGGATGCGGGCTCGTGTAGCGGAGCCGCTCGATGCCGTCGATCGCGTCCACGCTCTGGAGCAGCTCCGAGAAGCTGATCCGCCGCTCGCGCGGCAGGTCGCGACCGTAGCTGTTCACGTTCTGGCCCAGCAGAGTCACCTCGCGCACCCCGTCGGCGGCGAGCCCGGAGATCTCGGCGACCAGCTCGTCCGGAGAGCGGCTGACCTCACGCCCCCGGGTCGAGGGCACGATGCAGTAGGCGCACACGCAGTTGCATCCCTGCGAGATCTGCACCCAGGCCTGGAACTCGCGCTCCCGCTTCATCGGCAGATGCCCGGAGAGCTCCTCGAACTCGAAGAAGCCCTGCGCCGTGAGCGAGTCGGAGGTGAGGAACTCGGCCAGCTTGTGGATCTGGCCCGGGCCGAAGGCAACGTCGACGAACGGGAAGCGCTCGAAGACCTCGTCCTTCACCGACTGCGCCCAGCAGCCCCCGACCCCGACGATCCGCTCAGGGTCCTCTCCCTTCAGCCGCTTCGCCTCGCCGAGGTGGGCGATGAAGCGGTTGTCCGCCGACTCGCGGATCGAGCACGTGTTGAAGAGGATCAGCTCGGCCTCGGCGCGGCTCGAGCACTCCTCGTAGCCGAGGCCGTCGAGCATCCCCTTGAGGCGCTCGGAGTCGTGCTCGTTCATCTGGCACCCGAAGGTGGTGACGTGGTAGCGCCGGCGCTGCATGGCTACTCGACGGTGAGGGTGCCCTGCATGCCGCCCTCGCGGTGGCCGGGGACGCTGCAGTAGAACGTGTACTCGCCCGGCTTCAGATCCGCGCTGACCTCGGTCGTCCCTTCGCTGACCAGATCGCTCTTGGCGATCTCCTTGCCGGCCCCTTCGATCGCGACGTCGTGCTCGATCGCCGCCGGGTTGTCGAAGCCGATCGTCAGCTTGCCGGCCGCGGCCTCGAGTGCGTCGGTGTCGAACGCGAGCGTACCGTCCTGCGGAGCGGAGAGCTTCAGGCCCGCCGCCCCGGCCTCCGCGGCGCCCTGCTGCTCGAGCTGCTTGGGCGACCCGCCGGCCTCCTCGGCCTCCGTCTCGGTCGCCTGCTCCTCCGCGGCAGCCTCCTCGTTGCGCAGCTTCTGCTCGTCGCGAGCGTTGATCACCGCGGAGGTGGTCGTCGCGGCGACCATGACCACGAGCAGCCCCGCGCCCGCCGCCAGGGTGAGGCGCGAGCCGGGAAAGCGCCCGGAGCGCAGCCCAACGACCGAGACGACGAGCGCGATCGCGACCAGGGCAATCCCGATCACATAGAAGGCGGTCTGCTCCATGCGGTGCCGATCCTACCGTCGGGGCTGGGGCGCCGGACTCATCCGGCGTAGGTCGTGGAGCGACTCTCACGGATCACCGTGATCCTGATCCGGCCCGGATACTCCATCTCCTTCTCGACCGCGGCAGCGGTCTCGTGCGAGATCACCGCCGCCTGCTCGTCGTCCACCTCCCCGGGGTCGACCATCAGGCGGATCTCGCGGCCGGCTCGCATCGCGAACACCTTGTGGACGCCGGGGTGCCGCGAGGCGATCTCCTCGAGGTCGCGCAGCCTGCCGACGTACTGCTCCAGCGCCTCGCCGCGCGCACCGGGCCGCGCGCCCGAGAGCGCGTCGGCCGTCTGCACGATCACCGCCTCGACGGTCCGCGGCTCAACCTCGTTGTGGTGGGCCTCCATCGCGTGCGCCACGGCCTCGCTCTCGCCGTGGCGGCGAGCGAGCTTTCCGCCCACCAGTGCGTGCGATCCCTCGACCTCATGGGTGACCGCCTTGCCGATGTCGTGCAGGAGCGCGGCGCGGCGCGCCGCCTCGACCGAGGCGCCGAGCTCCTCCGCGATGTTCCCCGCCAGGTGCGCGCACTCGACCAGGTGGTCGAGAACGTTCTGCCCGTAGCTGGTGCGGTACCTGAGCTGTCCGAGCACCTTGAGCAGCTCGGGGTCGAGCGCGTGCACCTTCGCGTCGAGCACCGCCTGCTCGCCCGACTCGACGATCTGGGCCTCGACCTCGCCCCGCGCCTGCTCGTACATCTCCTCGCACAACGCGGGGTGGATGCGCCCGTCGGCGATCAGCTTCTCGAGCGTGAGGCGGGCGATCTCACGGCGCACGCCGTCGAAGCTCGACAGCACGACCGCCGACGGCGTCTCGTCGATGATGAAGTCGACTCCGGTGAGGTTCTCGAGCGCGCGGATGTTTCGCCCGTCGCGCCCGATGATCCGTCCCTTCATCTCGTCGTTCGGGAGCTCGACGAGCCGCGTGGTCGTCTCGCTGGCATGCGTGGCGGCGAGGCGCTGCATCGCCACCGAGAGGATGTTGCGCGCACGGCGCTCCGCATCCTGCTTGGTCTGCTCCTCGATCCGCCGCAGGCTGAGCCCGGCCTGATGGCGGGCCTCCTCCTCGACCTCCTTGACGAGGAGCTGCTTCGCCTGTGCCTCGGTGAGCCCCGAGATCTGCTCGAGCTCCCGGCGCTGGACCCGCTTCGCCCGCTTCAGCTCCTCGCTCTGCTGCTCCACGTTGCGCTCGCGATCCTCGAGCGCCTGCCGCCTGCGGTCCAGCTCGGCGAGCTGGACCTTGATCGACTCCGACTGGCGCAGGGCGTGCTCCTCCATGCGACCGATCTCCGCTCGGCGCGCGCGCAGCTCGTCCATCGCCCCGGGATCCGGCTCGGCCTCCGCGCCCGCGGTGCGGGGCGGGGTCGCCTCTCTGCTCTCGGCCTCCGGGGTCTTTGCACGGTCGCGCCGGCCGAAGGGCCACAGTGCGCCTGTCTCCATCGTTTCCTCTCCCCGGCCCGTCAGGGGCCGCGCTAGCTCTTCGCTTGTCCGAACACCGCCGAACGGCGGTCTCGGCGACCGCGGCCCTCGCAGACACGTCAGCCTCGCTGTTGCCGGGAATGCCGGTCACCGGCCTCCGGGACCTCGCCCGGGATGCCGTGCGACCGGCAGCGCGCTTCGCGGCGGGCGCCCCTAGAGGGTGGACCCCCCGTGCGCCGTAGCGCGCCGATGAAGAACCCGTCGAATCACTTTCAGATCCGTATTCAAAGTCTTGAAACAGCTCAACATTCGCGTCGTCGAGCGGCTCACGGCCGCTTCAAGGGCATCGTAGTCGCACAGGGCCGCCGTGGCAACCGCTCCGCCCCATGGCCCCCCTCGGGCCTAGCCCGAAGCGCGCTCGAAGGTCCGGATCGCCTCGTGGGCGATCTCGTACGAGTAGCCCTTCCGGGTCAGGTAGCCGAGGGCCCGGGCGCGGTCCGCCTCGGAGCCCAGGGCCTCTGAGCGGCGAACGAGCAGCGCCGCCGCCCGCTCGATCTGCTCGGGTACGCCGTCGGCGGCCAGGGCGGCCTCTATGTGCTCGGGGGGCACTCCGCGCGCCAGGAGCGCGTCGCTTATGCGCTCCGCGCCCCAGCCGGCGAGCTCGCGCTTGTCCTCGGCGTAGCGGCGTGCGAAGCGGGCGTCGTCCAACTGACCCAGCTCGACGAGATGGGCGACCGTCGCCTCGACCTCCTCCTCCCCGACGCCGCGCTGCCGCAGCCAGGCCTCAAGCTCGGCGCTGCTTCGCTCCCGGCGCTCCAGCGCCCGGAGCGCCAGCTCGTACGCCTCGTCCGGCATGCCCGACCTCGGCCGACCGGGCTACGCCGCCTTTCGCTCCGGCTCCTTCTGCTCCACCTTCTTGGCGGCCTTCTTCGCCGCCTTCGCCTCCTCGGCGTCCGGCACGGCCTCCACCGGCGCGGGGACGGGGCGCTCGATCCCGATTCGCTCGTAGATCAGGCCTTCCAGCTCGGCGGCCAGCTCCGGGTGCTCGGCGATGTATTGCTTCGAGTTGTTGCGGCCCTGCCCGAGCCTCAGGTCCCCGTAGGAGAAGAAGGAGCCCGACTTCTGGACCAGGTCGTGCTCGAGCGCGAGGTCGAGCAGGCCGCCCGGCTTGGAGATCCCGACCCCGTACTCGATGTCGAACTCGGCCAGGCGGAACGGGGCGGCGACCTTGTTCTTGACCACCTTCACCCGGCAGCGATTGCCGACCGCCTCCGTGCCCTCCTTGAGCGTCTCGATGCGGCGGATGTCGAGCCGCTGGGAGGAATAGAACTTCAGCGCCCGCCCGCCGGGCTGCGTTTCCGGCGAACCGAAGCTGACCCCGATCTTCTCCCGGATCTGGTTCGTGAACACGCACACGGTCTTGGCGCGGTTCAGGTTCCCGGCCAGCTTTCGCAGCGCCTGCGACATCAGCCTCGCCTGCAGGCCGACCTGGATCTCCCCCATCTGGCCCTCCAGCTCCACCCGCGGCGTCAGCGCCGCCACCGAGTCGATCGCGACCACGTCCACGGCGCCGGAGCGGACCAGCACGTCGACGATCTCCAGCGCCTGCTCGCCGTAGTCGGGCTGGGAGACGAGCAGCTCGTCGGTGTCCACCCCGATCCGCCGCGCGTAGATCGGGTCGATCGCGTGCTCGGCGTCCACGAAGGCGCAGATCCCGCCGCGTGCCTGGGCCTCGGCGACGATGTGGTAGACGAGCGTGGTCTTGCCCGAGGCCTCGGGGCCGAAGATCTCCACGACCCGCCCCCGGGGAACGCCTCCGACGCCGAGCGCGATGTCGAGCGCAAGCGCTCCGGTTGGGATCGTCTCGACCTCGATCGCGCTGTCGTCGCCGAGGCGCATCAGGGAGCCCTGGCCGAACTCACGCTCGATGTGGGTGAAGGCCGCCTGCAGGGCGGCGTCCTTGGCCTTGGCGTCCTTCGCGCCGGCGTCCTTCGCCTTGAGGGGGGGTCGCTTCTCGTTTGCCATGTCTAGCTCGCCTTTCCGCCGCCGCTTGGCGGCAGGTCCAATTGCGCCACAGACTCGTACTCCGCGCCCGTGGGCCGGAGGTGGGAACGGTAGAGAGTGATTCGGACGCCACCGAACGGCTCCAGCAGCGCCTCCGGGAGCGGTCCCGGCGGGGTCTCGACCCGCATCGGCCGGCCCGAGCGACGCCTGCGGCCACCTCCCTCGCGCCTCTCCTGCCGCACCCGCGCGACCGTCAGGTGGGGCCAGAAGGGTCGCTTCTCGGGCGTGTAGAGCCTCGCCTCGACGAGCCGCCGCTCGACTTCGGCCTGCAGTGCGACGGCCTGGTCGCTTTCCGAGTCGATTGCGAACAGCCTGGGGCGGTTCCGCGGAACCGGGACCGGGTCCGGCAGCAGGCGCACGAGCGGCGCCTTCGCCTCGAAGTCCGTCGCCACCTCGCCGATCCACTCCATGGCGCGCTCCGGGTGGTAGCCGAGGAACGCGAGGGTCATGTGCAGCGTCTCTGCCCGCGACGGGCGCAGGACCTCGTCCGACAGCTGCTCCCGCTGCCAGACCGCCAGGCCCTCGCAGATCGCCTGCGGCAGATCGAGCGCGACGAACAGCCGCGCCCGCGGGCTCTTCAGCCGCTCCTTGCTCATCCGGTCGAAACTACGGCAGCGACCCACGCACGACAAGCGCCGATCGTGATCAAGTCGTGTCGAATGGGAGGCGAATCAGCCAGACGCCCGGGGCCAGCATAGACTCGCTAGACGATGGAGATGCCGCGCGTCGAGGGAGTCGAGCACCGCTTCGTCGAGGCGCGGGGCCTGCGTATGCACGTCGCCGAGGCCGGGGAGGGCGAGCCGGTGGTGATGCTGCACGGGTGGCCCCAGCACTGGTACGAGTGGCGCCACCTGATCCCCTCGCTGTCGAGGCGCTACCGGGTGATCTGCCCCGACCTGCGCGGGCTCGGCTGGACCGACGCGCCGCCGGGCGGGTACGAGAAGGAGGAGCTGGCGAGCGACGTGCTGGCACTGCTCGACGCGCTGGAGCTGGACCGGGTGAAGCTGGTCGGCCACGACTGGGGCGGCTGGGTCGGCTATCTGATCTGCCTGCGCGAGCCAGCGCGGGTGGAGCGCTACCTGGCGCTCAACATCGTGCCTCCCTTCCTGCCGTTCGACCCCCGCCAGCTGCCCTCGATCTGGAGGCTCTGGTACCAGTGGGTGATCGCGTCGCCCGTGCTCGGGCCGTGGGCCGTCCGGCAGGTCGGCTCGGGCAACCCGATCATCCGCTGGGTAGGGGGCGGCCCCGCAGCGTGGAGCGAGGATGAGCGCGAGACCTTCCTGGGCCAGCTCCGCGAGCCGGAGCGGGCCCGCGCGAGCGTCCAGTACTACAGGGCCTTCCAGCTCCGGGAGGTAGGGCCGGTGCTCCGCGGCCGCTACCGCAGGCAGCGCCTCCACACCCCGACCCTCATCCTGTTCGGCACCGGTGATCGCGTCCAGCAGGCGCGTGCGCTCGAGGATGCGAGCGCTACGCGGACGAGCTGCGCGTCGAGCTGGCGCCCGGGGTCGGCCACTTCATCGCCGACGAGCGCCCCGACCTCGTCCTCGACCGCGCGCTGTCGTTCTTCGCGACCGAGCCCGTCGGGTGAGCGCTCCCCCGGTTCTCCTTTCTCCCTAGAGCAGGAGCCGAAAGCTCGGTCCTCCTCGTCGCGCGAAGCGAAACTCGCGAGGTGCGGACGAGGACCCAGGTCCTATCGGCACCCGTCGACGCGATCAGCCGGCAGAGCCGCTCGATTCCCTCGCGCTGCACTGAAAGCGAGACGGGCTCTCCGATCACTCCTCGCTCGCCGCTTGCCAGCACCACGCGGTTGGAGACCTTTCCGGGATCGACCGCCAACACCAGCGTCTTTGCAGGAAGCTCTGCGCTCACCAGGTCCACGAACAACCTCCCTCTCGTTGAAGAAAGAGGAAGACCCTCCCCGAGCGGAGAGGGTCTCCTCAAGCGGGTTGCTCGTCAGCTATCAGTCGAGCTCGGCGAGGTGGACGTCGTCGGGGACCGGTCGCAGGGCGATGTAGTCGTTCTTCCCTGCGATCACAGCGCCAATCGAGTACGACGCGAGGGCTGCGGGCCGCTCGGCGTCATCCGTCCAGGTCACGTTGTCGAGGTCAGGGGTGTTCGGGGAGCAGTAGAGCCGCGCCGTCTGCCCGGGCTCGAGGTCGAGGGTCACCTCGGGGCTTGAGCACCAGTCGACCTTCATCTCGACGACGTGTCGTCCCGGTTTGACCTCGACCTCGACCGTTCCACCCCGCCTCAATCGCGCCTGGACTTCGCCGTCGACCAAAACCTTGTAGGCACGCAAGAAGTCTCGGTAAACGCCCTTCTTGCGCTTGATAATGATTCTCGAACCCGTGTCCACGAGCCCACCCTAGGTCCTCGCTGGCGCGATGTCCACGTCTGCGATGCCGGCCGGCACGTCGCACCGAATGACCGCGGAAGGCCGGTCGGGCATGCGCTGGGAGGTCCGGCCCGCGCTCCGCACCGCGGAGTTCTTCGAGCGCCTCTACGGCGATCGTGCCGACTGCGCGCGCCGCGGCCCCGATCGCCGAGTTGCTGGCGGAGTTCAGCGACGAAATCCGCATCACGGGCGCCTAGCCACGGGCCTCACCGCGACTACCGTTTCTCGCGCAAGGGAGCAGCGCGATCACCGGCAGTCGCCGCTCCTCCTCTCTCCCTGAAGCAGTAGCGGGGGGCTCGCTCCTCCTCGTCGTCCAAGGGAGGAGTCACGGGGCTGGAGCGGGACGCTCGCTCCGGGAGGAAAGGAGGAGGCCCGCCTTGCAAAGGTTGCGTCGCGCGATCTCGACCAGGTCCCGGTTCTCGACCGTGGCCTCGGCGTCGAGTATCACTGGCGTTTTTTCGGACTGCGCTCCCCTCGCTCATGCGATCGAGCGAGGATCGCAGGCACCGGCTGTTCGACCCGCACCCTGTCAGGGCTCGCGAGGCGTGACGCCGCCCTGCGGCGATCGTCGGCGGAGCGGCTCGCTGGGGCGAACGAGCTCCAGTCGAACCAACGACCGAACGCCCGCTGCAGCGCATGCGGGCCCGTGATCGTCAGCTTTCGACCCCGCATCGCGCCGGCGAGCTCGGCCCGTCCCAAGTAGACGCGGTACAGGGTGGCGGTGTCGACCTTGACCTCGAGGTCGACGTCGAAGCCGGGATGCTGGAGGCAGACCGAGACCTCTGAGGGCTCGAGCACCATCCAGTAGCGCTTCGCCGGGTCGCGAAAGTCGAACTGGACCACGGTCCGGTCAGCCGGGAGCTGCTCGCGATCGACGTGCCGGGCCATCCAGACGATCAAGAGGTCGGGGTCGAGCTCCTCGGGGCGGGGATCGGTGAACGACCAGGTCACCCCCCACTCGCCCATCGCCTGCACGACCGGCTCGAGGTCGCGGCCGGCCGGGGTGAGCCGGTACTCGAGCGTCTTACCCTTGGGCCCGGTCCGTCGCTCGACGATCTCAGCCCGCTCCAGCGAGCGCAGGCGGTCGGTGAGGACCGAACGCGAGATGCCCGGCAGGCCGCGCTGGAGCTCGTTGAACCCGCTCGCACCGCCCAACATCTCGCGCACGATCAGGAGTGTCCAGCGGTCGCCGAGGACCTCGCTGGCCTTGGCGATCGGGCAATACTGGGCGTAGCTGCGCATTGCGCCACCATCGTAACCCGGAATCGCACAGCAGGTTCGAGATTCGAACCGGTTGGTTCGAATCTCGGTCTAGCCGGGCCGGGCGCGCGGGCCTACTGTGACGAGGACCGACGACGCCGACCGCCAAGAGGTCGGCCAGCCCAGCCAGGAGGCAACCGCGATGGAGACCAACGGGTTCCGGGGCCAGCTCATCACCGCTGACCACGCCGACTACGACGACGCCCGAGCCGTATGGAACGGCGCCATTGACCGCCACCCCCGACTCATCGCCCGCTGCAGCGGCACCGCCGACGTGGCGGCCGCCGTGCGATTCGCACGCG
>Ga0184637_10001759_pt1 | contig 14296 bp, 11 predicted proteins | sample PLM3_127_b2_FD_133143 | JGI IMG/M metagenome (GOLD analysis project Ga0184637, IMG submission 133143) | Groundwater sediment microbial communities from an aquifer in East River, Colorado, USA - PLM3_127_b2 | ecosystem: Environmental > Terrestrial > Soil > Riparian zone | place: USA: East River...
AGGGAGGCGTGGGGGCAAGGCGAGCGTCGAGGGCGACGACCCGCTCCGCCTCGACGCGGGTGGCCAGGATCGCGTTCAGCACGTCCTGGTCCGCGTACAGCAGCGGGTACTCGGCGTCATGCCTGCCCCAGTACCCCCGCTCGAAGTCGATCCTCTGCTGACGGTCCTGGATCAGGCGCAGCACCGAGCTCCCGATCGAGCCGTCCATGCACACCATCGCGAAGGCGAGGTACGGCTGGCGCCGGATCTCGCCCAGGTTCAGCAGCTCGCCCCACTCCGGGACGAACCTGTCCGAGTCGTTCTCGAACGCCACGACCCGGCCGCCAGACGCCCTGTCGATCAGCTCCGTGAGCGGGCGGGTGACGATCAGATCGGTGTCGAGCAGAGCCATCACCTCGGCTGGGTGCCTCAGGGGGGCGATCGTCTTCAGCAGGGTCGGGGGCGTGCCGCTCGGGGCGTCGACCAGCGTTGCCTGCGGGGCGAGCAGCTCGCGCTGCGCGGGCGTGAGCCCGCAGTCGAGCAGGAACACCGGCTCCGTGTGCCCGAGCAGGCGCAGCGAGTTGATCAGCCCCACCGCGCCGAGGAAGTAGCTCTCGTCCGATACGCAGTAGAAGGCGGCTCGCATCACGACTCAGGCCTCCCTCCTGCCGCGATCCGGGATCGCCGCCGTGCGGGCCGCCCGACCGCGCCGGAACGCGTCGATGCGGCCCATGATCGACTCCGGGAGGCGGTCGCGCAGATACCACCCGAGCCGGTCCCGGACGTCCACGCGGGCGCGCGCAACGCGAGCGCGGGGCCCGCTCCGCATCCGCAGCGGGACCTCGCTCTCCGGCACCCGCACGGCGACGTCCTCTCCCAGCAGCAGGCGGGCGAGCAGGCGCGAGTAGACGCCGTGGTAGGTGGGTGCAAGCCAGGGCTTGTCGGGCGAGATGTGGTGGAGGACGTATGGCTCCGCGCCGTCCTCGTAGGAGCAGCGGAGCGTCTCCTCGTCGAGGATCCGCAGGCCCGGAAAGCGCGGATTGGGGGCGAGGCGGTTATCGAGCACGCAGATCCGGTGGGGCGCGACCCGCGTCGCGAGGACGGCGTTGAGGACGTCTTGGTCCAGGGCCCAGAAGGGGTCCTCGAGGGTGGCGACCCGAGCCTTTCCGGTGACATCGAGCCTGAAGTCGAAGTGGGCGCGGGCCATGCACTCGTGCACGAGCCTGAGAGCCTCCGCTCCAAGCGGGCCGCCCAGGAAGACCAGCCCGGAGGAGAGGTAGGCTTGCCGGCGCGGCCTCCCTAGGCCCAGGAGCTCTCCCCACTCTGGCACGAACCTGTCGAGATAGTTCTCGAACCCCACCACGTCGCCGGAGGAGGCCTTCTTGACGAGCTCGGTGAGCGGCCTGGTGACGATCATGTCGGCGTCGACCAGCACCATCACCTCGGCGGGATGCCTGAGCGGGGCGACGGTCTTCAGCAAGTACGGCGGCGCATCGCTTGGGGCGGGGACCACCGTCGCGTGCGGGGCGAGCAGGTCTCGCTGCGCAAGCGTGAGCCCGCAGTCGAGCAGGAAGATGGGCTCGCGGTGGCCGACGAGGCGAAGCGAGTTGATCAGGCCCACGGCCCCGAGGAAGTACACCCGGCTGGACACGCAGTAGAAGGCGGCTCGCCCGGTCCCCGGCTTCCGTGGCGCGGCGTTCCCGGGAGTCAACGTTCCCCCCTTCTCGATCGCTCGCCGAGCGCGCCGACTCCAGGGCCGATCCGCGAAGCGAGCGGCTCGCGAACGTGCCACCGAAACATCTCTCTTGCGTTGACCCGGGTCCGCTCCGCATGGGCCAGCAGGCCCCTCCGCATCCGCAGCGGAAGCAGCCTCTCCGGCACCCTCACCGCGGCGTCCGCGCCGAGCAGGAGCCGCCTCAGCAGGCGGGAGTAGACGCCGTGGTGAGTGGGATCCAGCCACGGCTTGACGCCGTGGTGGTGCACCAGATAGGGCTGCGCACCATCCTCGTAGGCACAGCGAAGCGAGCGCTCGTCGACCAGGCCGAGCCCCGGGAACGGAGGCGTGGGAGCAAGGCGCGCATCGAGCACGGCGATGCGGTCGGCTTCGACTCGAATCGAGAGGATCGCGTTGAGCACGTCCTGGTCTCCGTACAGGAACGGGTAGTCGGGCAGGTTTCTGCGCCAGAAGGTGCGATCAAAGTCGATCAGCGCCTGACGATCCGCTAGCAGGCTCAGCACCTCGGTTCCGAGCTGGCGCTCGACGCAGACCGCCCCGGAGCCGACGTAGGCCTGGCGGCGTGCCGTCCCCAGCCCAAGCAGCTCGCCCCACTCCGGGACGAACCTGTCGATCGGGTTCTCGAACGCGACGAGGTGGCCCTGCGACGCCGTGGCGATCAACGGCTTCAGGGAGCGTGTGACGATCATGTCGGCGTCCAGCAGCACCATCACCTCGGTCGGGTGCGTGAGCGGGGCGACCGTCTTCAGCAGCCACGGCGGCGCATCGCGCGGAGCCTGGACCAGGGTCACGTGTGGGGCCAGGAGCTCTCGCTGACCGGAGGCGAGCCCGCAGTCGAGCAGGAAGATCGGCTCGCCGTGGCCGAGCAGGCGGAGCGAGTTGATCAGGCCGACCGCACCGAGGAAGTAGCGCTCGTCCGACAGGGAGTAGAAGGCCGCCCGCCGGGGCGGTGCCTGCTCGGTTCCAGGCTTACGAGCGTTCAGCAAGGCGTTGGTCGTGGATCGAGTGGCCGGGGATGGCGGGGCTGAGGCGGTGCCACTTGCGCGTCAGCCGGTCATCGGGCCGCGTATCGAGGCACCACGTGTCGCGGTTCTCCTCCATCGTCTCGTAGCGAAGCCGGTGGAGCAGCTTTCTGCAGTCGGCACGCTCGCCCGGTGAGAGGAGGAAGTGCTCGTAAATCAGCAGGCGCGGGCGGTGAGCGCTGAAGTCGATCCGCTTGATGATCTCGTAGTCGTACCCCTCGGTGTCGATCAAGAGGAGATCGAGGCTGTGGACCCCGTGCTTGCGGCACAGGGACTCGAAGCTGAGGCAGGGAACCTCGGTGCGGATGACCCGGTGCTGACCGCCGGGCACGAAGGCGGCGCCGGTACGCTCCGCGGTCTCCCGCGAGAGAGACCCGAAGGTGTCGAACCAGTAAAGGACCTCGTCTCCGTCGACCCAGGCGAGGTTGTAGAAGGGGAGCCGGCCGTCGCGCTCAGCGATCGCCGCGTTCTCGAGAGCCACGCGGTCGAGGCCGGCGCAGTTCCGCCGCAGCCGCTCGAACACGTGTGGAACCGGCTCGACCATGATCCCCGACCAGGGCCGCGAGGTGACGAACGGCCGCAGTGGATCGTTCTCCACGCCGTCGTTCGCGCCGATCTCGATGAAGAACGCCTGCGGGTACACGTCCTCGAAGGCGCGCAGCAGCTTGCGCCCGGCGAGGCGACGCTCGAGCCACCAGTCCAGCGGCACTCGCCACGCACGTCGCGGTCCAAAGAAGCCGCGACGGGGCGCGCGCAGGAGGGCGTCACCTGTGGGTGAAGGCGTCAAGTCGTTCACCGCCGGACATCGTGACGCACCCAGGCTGCCTGCGGCCCGGAGCACCTAATCTCCCCACGCATGAACGAAGCGCCGGCACGCGCAACACCGCGATGGATGGCGGCGGCTGGCTACGGAGTGCTCTTGCTCGTAGCGGTGCTCGCCGCGACCCTGGCCGTCTACCCCGCGATGTTCAGCGCCCTCGTCGTCGAGGACGAGGGCTACGTCCTGATCTCTTTGCACGAGAACCTCTCCGGCGGGGCGCTGTACGACGACGTCTACAGCCAGTGGGGGCCCGCCTTCTACGTGCTCATGGGGGGTGTGTTCGCGCTCCCCGGACTCGACCTCGACCACGACGCCGGGCGGCTGGTCACGCTGGCGCTGTGGACGGCGACGAGCCTGCTCTGCGGAGCCTCGCTTCTGCGCTTCAGCGGCAGCCTCGCGGTCGCGCTCGCGGGCGGGGTCGTCGCCTTCTATGCCCTGACTCCCATGGTCTTCTCACCCATGCATCCCGGCGGCCTGCTGGCGTTCCTGTTGGCGAGCATCGTCGCGGTCGCCGTGTTCCTGCTTCGGATTCGCCCCTCGACCGCGATGTTCGCGATCGGTGGGCTCGCCGCCGCAGCGGCGCTGATCAAGGTCAACGTCGGGCTGCTCGCGATCGCCGCGATCGCGTTCGCGTGCGCGAACACCGTGACCCCGCTTCGCCGTGTCGGGGCCATACGCATCGCCGTCGCCCTCCTGCTCGCGCTTACCCCCTTCGTCCTCATGGCGAGCAACCTGTCCGAGGGCTGGGTGTTGAGCTACGCGCTGGTTGTGGGACTCTCCGCCGCGGCGATCGCGATCGCGGCGTCGCCGCTTCCCGGAGGGCTCGAGCTCAGGCCCCTGTACGCGCTCGCCGCCGGGATCGGCACCGTGGCCGCCGTCGTGCTGGCGGTGGTGTTCGTCCAGGGAACCACTGTGAGCGGGCTGATCGACGGCGTGGTCAGCCGCCCCCTCAGGCAGCCGGACCTTTTCCTTGGTGAGGTCGACCTGCCTCCGCTCGCGCCCCTGTGGGGCCTGCTCGCGCTCTGCGCGGCCACGGTCACGGTGTGGCGTAGCCGTACGGGCGCAAGCATTCCAGGCTCCATCCGGCGGCTGATCCCGGTGGCGCGGATCGGAGTGGGGCTCGGCATCTGGGTCGCGGTGCTTCGGGTGGGGGGTGCCGACCCGCTCGCGATCGCCTACCTGCATCCGTGGCACGCCGACTCGATCGGCCTCGTCGCCCCTCTCGCCTGGGTGGCGGCGGTTCCCCCTCGACGCGACGAGCTGTCTCCGTCAGAGAGCTTCCTCCGCGCGCTGATCCCGACCCTCGCGGTGATGCAGCTGCTGCACCCCTACCCGATCCCCGGCACGCAGATAGCCTGGGGCCTGTTCCTGTTCGCGGTCGTGGGGGGGATCTGCGTCGCCGACGGGCTGGGCGAGCTGATCGGCGCGCCCGTCGCCTTCGGCCTGTCCGAGCGGCGCCTGATCGGAGAGCTCGTGGTGATCGGATTCCTCGTGGTGGTGCTCGCGGCACCGGTCCGGGATTGGGCGACCCGGGTCAACGACGAATACGACGCCGGAGCGCCACCCGGGCTGCGCGGAGCGGAGCGGCTCCGGCTCCCACCGGAGCATGCCGCCGACCTTCGCGCCCTCAGCTCCGCGATACCGGGCTCCTGCTCGAGCTTTCTCACCCTGCCCGGCGTCAACAGCCTGTATCTGTTCACGGGCCTGGATCCGCCCACCGGGATGAACGCGGGTCCGTGGCCGATGCTGTTCGACAGATCCGATCAGAGGCGGATCGTCGAGCAGGTCCGGGGGATGGACGGCCTGTGCGCCGTCCGCAACCGCGCCTTCGTCGAGGACGCGATTGGGACTCCGGACCTTCCGCGGCGCCCGCTGGTCGGCTACATACAGCGCCGCTTCGCGCCGACCGAGACCGTCTCGGAGTACGACATCATGCAACGAACCGGGTCGCGCCGGTGAGCTTCGACCGGCTCTGGATCGTCACGCCGGTACTGCTCGACGTGGAGCCGTTCCTTCTGCTGCGCGAGCGCGTGCGCGGCGTGCTGGAGCGCGACGCCGGCTTGAGAGATGCACTGGTCTCGTTCGTCGTGATCGATGACTCCGCTGGCCTGGACCAGTCGATCGGTCGTCTCCGTGCACTCGACGACGTCGCGGTGATCGAGCCCCCGTTTCAGCTCGGCCACCAGCGCGCGATCGTCCATGGGCTACGGAAGATCGCGCCGTGGACCGCTGACGAAGACGTCGTGGTGACGATGGACGCTGATGGCGAGGACAGACCCGAGGACCTGCCGCGCCTGCTCGAGCCGCTGATCGGGGCGGAGGGCGAAGCGGGAATCGTGCTCGCCCTGCGGACTCGCCGGCGGACCTCGCTCCCTTTCAAGCTCCTGTACGTCGGTTTCCGGATTCTGTTCCGCCTTCTGACCGGCACCGGGGTCCGCACGGGAAACTACGCTGCCTATCCCGCTGCTGTCGCGAAGCGCCTATTGCTCCATCCCCTCTTCGACCTGTCCTACTCGTCCACCTTCGGGGCGCTCGGCGTTCCCGTCCACTACGTTCCCTGTGAGCGCGCCGAGCGCTACGCCGGCGAGTCCCGGATGGGCTACGCGAAGCTGCTGCTGCACGGAGTGCGGATGCTGATGCCGTTCGTCGACCGGATCGCCGTGCGCGCTCTGGTCGTATTCGCGGTCACCCTGGCGCTCGGACTGGGACTGGCGATCGCTGTGGTTGGTGTCAAGCTTTTCACCGACGAAGCGATTCCCGGCTGGACGACCTATACGCTGCTGGGGACGCTGATCGTGTCGCTCGTCTCGCTGGGCAACTTCGTCACCCTGTTCACGATCGTCTCGCAGGCTCGGGCGACCTCGCTCGCGAACATCGAGCAGTTCGAGAATGAACGCTCTCGAGTCGCACCTACAGCGACAGATTGAAGGCTCGCAGGACTTCTTCTGGCAGCGCGTCAGGCAGCGCGCGGTGGCGAATTACCTCCCGGCGGCCCGCCCGTTCGCGCTCGTCGACGTGGGCGCAGGTGCGGGACTTCTCGGAGCGTTCCTCGCCGAGCGCTATCCGAGCGGGAGCTACCGATTCATCGAACCGCTGGACTCGCTGCAGCGCCACCTCGAGAACCGCTACGGGACGGATGCAAACGCTCGCAACCTCGAGTCGTTTGAGGGGATCGAGTACGTGACGCTGCTCGACGTCCTGGAGCACCAGGAGGACGACGGCGAGTTTCTGCATGAGCTCGCCAGGCGCATGGAGCCCGGAGCGCTCTTGCTGATCACCGTGCCGGCCCTGCCCCGCCTGTGGTCCGCCTGGGATGCATCGCTCGGACATCACCGGCGCTACACCAGGCGAACCCTGCTGAGCTGCATCGAGCAGGCGCCCCTGCGTGTGTTGGAGGTGAGTTATCTGTTCCCGGAGCTCGTGCCTCTGGGCTGGGTGCGCAGGTGGCGCACCCGCAGGCATGTGACGGCGGGGCCCGGCGAGGAGTCGGCGACCTTCCCGGATCTGCCCAAACCGGTCAACCAGGCCCTGTACGCGACGTCGATGGCATCGCTGCGGCTGCGTCGCCTGTGGCCGGCGGGGACATCGCTCTTCGCCGCTCTGCGCCGATCTCGATGAAGAACGCCGCTGAAGAAGTGTCCACTGCATCACCGGGTCAGCGGCCGCGGTGGATGACGGCAGCGAGCTACGGGGTCCTCGTGCTCGTAGCGGCGCTCGCTGCGATCCAGGCCGGCTATCCGGCGATGTTCAGCGCCTTCACCAGCGACGACGAAGGGTACGTGCTCCTCTCCCTGCACGAGAACCTCTCGGGTGGAGCGCCGTACGACCAGGTCTACAGCCTCTTCGGCCCCGGCTTCTTCGTGATAGCGGGCGGCGCGTTTCAGCTCCTGGATCCCGATGTCAGCCACGACACCGGGCGCCTGATCACGCTCACGCTGTGGACCGCGACGAGCCTGCTGTGCGGGGCCTCGCTTCTGCGTCTCACGGGCAACCTCCTGGTGGCGCTCGGCGGCCAGGTCGTGACCTTCTTCGTCTTGTCCGTGATGATCTTCGAGCCCATCCATCCAGGCGGGACGCTTGCGTTCCTCCTGGCAGGCATCGTCGCGGTCTCGGCGTTCGTGCTCCGGTCCCGGCCTGCGATCGCGATGTTCGTGATCGGGGCGCTCGCCGCCGCCGCAGCGTTGATCAAGCCGAACGTCGGCCTGCTCGCGATCCTGGCGATCGCGTTCGCATGCGCGAACGCCGTCTCTCCGCTCCGGCGCGTCGGAGCCGTCCGCCTGGGCGTCGGCGTGGCTCTAGCGGCCACCCCCTTCGTCCTCATGGCGGACAGCCTCTCGGAGGCCTGGGCGTTGCGCTATGCGCTGGTCGTGGCGCTTGCCGCCATCGCGGTCGTGATTGCCGCGTCGCCGTTGCCCGCGAAGCTGGAGCTCAGGCCCGTGTACGCCCTCGCTGCGGGGCTGGGCCTCGTGACGAGCGTGGTCCTCGCCGTCGTCGTGATCGAAGGGACCACCGCGGGCGGACTGATCGATGAATGGGCGGCCCGCCTGCTGCGGTACTCGGACCTGGTCGGCGGTGAGGTTGAGGTGTCTGCGCTCGCCCCGCTGTGGACCCTGCTCGCCGTGTGCGCGGCCGCCCTCGCCGTGCGGCGGCTCGGCCGTACGAATGAAGTGGCTCCCAACTCGCTCGCCTGGCTGACCCCTGCCGCGCGGATCGCGGTGGGACTCGGCATCTGGGTGGCGATCTTTCGGGTGGGAGGTCCCGACCCGGGCATGGCGGCCTTCGGTTACTCGTGGCCTTACGATTCGATCGGCCTCGTCGCCCCCCTCGCCTGGGTGGCCGCGATCCCCCCCCGACGGGGTGCCGTGTCTGCGTCCACTAGCTTCATTCGCGCGCTCGTTCCGACCCTTGCGGTGGTGCAGTTGCTGCACCCCTACCCGATTCCGGGGACGCAGGTGGCCTGGGGCCTGTTCCTGTTCGCGGTCGTCGGGGGCATCTGCGTCGCGGACGGGCTCGAGCAGCTGATCGGTGCACCCGTCGCCCTCGGTCTTGCACCGCCGCGATCGATCGGAAACGTCGGGGCGATCGCCTTCCTGGCCGTTGTCGCCGCGGTGCCGCTCCTGACGGTGCCGGTCCTGAACTGGTCGAGCCGCGTGAACAGCGCCTACGACAGCGGGGTGTCGCCCGGGGTGCCAGGGGCAGAGCGGCTCCGGCTCCCACCCGACCAGGCCGCCACCTTTCGCGAGCTCAGCACCGAATTGCGGAGCTCCTGCTCGACCTTCCTCACGCTGCCGGCCTTCAACAGCCTGTATCTGTTCACCGGCCTGGATCCACCGACGGGAATGAACACCGACCCGTGGACGCTGGTCCTCGATACCCGGGACCAGAGGTGGATAGTCGAGCAGGTACACGGGATCGACGGCCTGTGCGCCGTCCGTAACACCAGGTTCGTCGACCTGTTCGCCGGGTCTGGGCTGCTGCCCGAACGCCCCCTGGTGCGGTTTATCCAGCGTCGCTTCAGGCCGACAAGCACCATCTCGGAGTTCGACGTCATGCAGCGGACCGGGTCGGCCCGTTGAGCGCCCAGGGGAGCGAGCTCGCCGCCGGCACGGTTGCCCCTGTGATCCGGTGCGAGTGGTGCGGCGCCGAGCTCCATCGAGATGCAGTCCGGCTGCAAGGCCGCACCCGCTGCGCGCGGTGCGGCGCCGCCACGACCGACCCGGTGCCGTCGGACGAGCAGCTGGAACGCGCCTACGCGACGTGGTACCGGCCGCGTACCGGCCGCTTCGCCGGACCCGGCGACGCGCTGCTTCGACGCTCGCGCGGCCATCTCGCCCGGCGCATCGACCGCATCGCTCCCCCGGGACCGATCCTCGACGTGGGCGCCGGCGAGGGTGTCCTGCTCGACGCTCTTCGGGCTCGGGGGCGAACGGTCGTCGGGATCGAGCGAGCGGCCTCGCGTCCGGACGTGTGCGAGGCCGAGCTCACCGAGGTCGAGGGGACGTGGGCGGCGATTGTCTTCTGGCATGCGCTCGAGCACCTGCGGCACGCTGGCGAAGCACTCGACCATGCGGCTGGCATCCTCGCTCCGAAGGGAGTGCTGGTGATCGCGATGCCCAACCCGGACAGCCTCCAGGCGAGGGCGTTCGGGGACCGGTGGCTCGCGCTCGACATCCCGCGGCACCTGGTGCACGTCCCCGCGGCGGCGCTGCTGGAGCGGCTGCGGCGCCTGGGGGTGCGGGTGGAACGGGTCGCTTACCTGCGCGGCGGCCAGGTCACCTTCGGGTGGCTCCACGGGCTGGTGGGGTCGCTCCCGGGACATCCCGACCTCTATGAGGCGATCCGCCGTCCCGAGGCGCGCCGCGGGACGATGTCGCGTGCGCGCCGGGCGCTCGCTCTCGCCGCCGGCGCGATCCTGCTTCCCGCCGCCGCCACCTGTGCGTTGCTCGAGGCCGCGATGCGCCGTGGGGGAACCGTATACGTGGAGGCTCGCCGTGCCTGAGCGCGCCAGGCGCAAGGTCGCGGTCGTGATGCCGGCTCTGAACGCGGCGAGGACGCTGGCGCCGATGGTCAAGGCGATCCCACGGGACTGGGTGGACGAGGTGATCGTCGTCGACGACGGGTCGACCGACGAGACCCTGGAGGTCGCTCGCGACCTCGAAGTGACCCTGGTCTGGCACCCGCACAACGTCGGCTACGGCGGTAACCAGAAGACCTGCTACCTGCACGCGCTGCAGCGGGAGGCGGACGTCGTGGTGATGCTCCACCCCGACGGCCAGTACGAGCCCTCGCTGATCCCCGAGCTGATCAGGCCCATCCTCGCGGGCCAGGCCGACCTCGTGCTCGGCTCGCGGATGGCGGAGCGCGGCGCGGCGCGCGCCGGGGGGATGCCGCTGTACAAGGTGATCGCGAACCGCGTCCTGACGGGAATCGAGAACCGCGTCATGCGCACCGGGCTCACCGATCTCCACACGGGCTACCGCGCGTACTCGCGCGAGCTGCTGCTCCGGGTCCCGTTCCTGCGCAACGCGCTCGACTTCAGCTTCGACTCCGAGATGCTGATGCAGTCGGCCCACCTCGGGTTTCAGATCGTGGAGGTTCCGGCTCGCACGCGTTATTTCCAGGACGCGTCCTCGATCAGGTTCGCTCCCGCGAGCGTCTACGGCATCAAGACCCTGTGGGCCGCTGCCCGCCTGGTGCTCCACCGCCGCGGGCTGATTCGCTCGCGCAAGTTCATGAGCTGACCGGTGGATCGGGCGGTCATCAGCGAGCCCGTATCCTTCCTGCCTATGGCAACCCGCCCCGAGCTCGCGGGTCGCAGGTGAGGGTCAGCGGGTGATGGCTGATCCCGATCCCTCCTTCTGGCGCGACCGGCCGGTGACCGTGACCGGCGGGGCCGGGTTCCTCGGTCGGGCGGTCGTGCGCACGCTCGAGGACCTCGGGGCCACTCGCGTCAAGGTTGTGCGTGTGAGCGAGCACGACCTGAGGGACGCCGATGCGTGCCGGGCCGCGCTCGAGGGCGCGGAGGTGGTGCTCCACCTGGCGGCGCGGGTGGGGGGCATCGGCTTCATCACCAGGAACCCGGTGGCGGCCGTGTACGACAACCTGATCATGGGAGCGAACGTTTTCGAGGCCTCGCGGCTGGCAGGGGTTCGGAAGCTCGTCTGCGCGTGCTCGGCGTGTGCGTACCCGAGGCGCACGCCGGTGCCGTTCAGGGAGCGCGACCTGTGGAATGGGCACCCGGACGAGGCGACCGCGCCGTACGGCGAGACGAAGCGGGCGCTGATCGTGCTCTCCGACTCATACCGCCGTCAGTACGGGCTCGACTCGTGCGCACCGATCCTCACCAACCTTTACGGGCCCGGCGACAACTACGACCTCGAGGACTCGCACGTGGTGGCGGCGATGATCCGCAAGTTCACGGAGGCGGCGGAGCGGGGCGATCCCTCCGTCGTGCTGTGGGGGACGGGAACGCCCACCCGCGAGCTGCTGTACGTGGACGACGCGGCACGGGCGCTGCTGCTGGCCGCGGAGCGGCTCGAGACCTCCGAGCCCGTAAACGTCGGCACGGGGCGCCCGACTTCGATCAGGGAGCTCGCGGAGATGATCCGCGAGATCTCCGGCTTCGGCGGCGAGATCGTGTGGGACGACGCGCGGCCCGACGGAACTCCCGAGCGCTACCTCGACGTCACCCGTGCGCGTGAGATGCTCGGGTTCGAGGCGCAGGTCCCGCTCGAGGACGGGCTTCGCCGGGCGCTCGACGCGTACCGCTCCGCGCCGGCGGAAGACCCCAGGGTCACCGCGGGCCCCTGAGAGCCCTGCTCGTCGACTAGTGCCAGCTCAGGCGGATGCTCCGAGGATCTCGGCGAGCCGATCCTCCAGTGCGCTCGAGAGCGCTTCCCGGACCGGGCCCTCCGGGGCCCGCTCGACGAGCTCCTGCAGGAAGCCGTCGATGATCAGGCGCTTGGCGTCCGGCTCGGCGAGCCCGTGGGCGCGCAGGTAGTGGAGCTGCTCGCGATCGACCTGCGCCACGGCGGCCGCGTGCGTGCAGCGCACGTCGTTGGCCTCGATCTCCAGGCCCGGGATCGCGTCGGCGTGCGCCTCGTGCGAGAGCAGCAGGTTTCTGTTCTCCTGGAAGGCGTCGGTCTGCTGGGCACCGGGGTCGACGCGGATCATCCCCCGCCACACGGCGGTCGCGCGCTCGGCTAGCACGCCCCGGAAGGCGAGGTCGGAGGTCGTGTTCGGCGCGGCGTGCTCCTGGGTGGTGTCGAAGTCGAGGTGCTGGCTGCCGGCTCCCGCGTATGCGCCGGTCACCTTGGCGCTCGAGCCGCGCCCCGCGAGCTTCGTCTCCATGCGGACCTTGCCGCGCGCCGAGCCGAAGCCGAGCGCCAGCCACTCGAGTGAGGCGTCGCGGCCGATCTCGGCGCGCTGGGTTGCGAACACCCAGCTGCGCGGAGACAGCTCCTGCCGGCAGACGTAGCGCAGGCTGGCGCCGGCGCCGACCGATAGCTCGACGACGCCGTTGAACAGAGAGTCGAGGTCGTCGGAGGAGGAGCCGTAGCGCTCCCAGATCTCCGCCTCGGCGCCTTCCTCGAGCACGATCAGCGTGCGCCAGTTGAGAGCCTCGCCGTCGCCACGCTGCACCGACTCGATCTCGATCGGCTCCTCGAGGCGCAACCCCGACGGGACGTAGACGATGGCCCCGGTGCGCCACCCGGCCTCGTTGCGGGCGACGAAGGGGTCCTCCGCCGGGACCATCGACCCGAGATGGGACCGCACCAGCTCGGGGTGGCGCACCACCGCGTCGCCGAGCGACAGCGCGATCGCCTCCCCGGGCGGCTCGGGGAGCTTTGCCGCTCCGTCGGCGGCGGGCTCGTAGGAGTCGAGGTCGAGCCCGGAGAGGTCGGTGAACTCCCAGCCCTTCGCCTTTTGGTCCGGCAGTGCCAGCTCCTGCGCGAGAGAGGCGCCCTTGCGGCGCCTCTCGACGAGCCAATCGGGCTCCGCTTGCGCGCTCGCGGAGCTACCCAATCGAGCCTTCCATCTGCAGCTCGATCAGGCGGTTCATCTCCACCGCGTACTCCATCGGAAGCTCCTTCGTGATCGGCTCGATGAACCCGTTGACGATCGTCTTCGAGGCCTCCTCCTCGCTGATGCCGTGCGCCTGGAGGTAGAAGAGCTGCTCCTCGCCGATCTTCGACACCGACGCCTCGTGCCCGACGTTGGCGTCGTTCTCGTCGATCCGGATCGTGGGATAGGTGTCGGAGCGCGACTCCTCGTCGAGCAGCAGCGCGTCGCACACGACCTTGGAGCGCGCCTCGGTGGCGCCCTTCGCGACCTCGAGCAGGCCGCGGTAGGTCCCGCGCCCGCCGTCCTTCGAGATCGACTTGGCGAAGATCGAGGAGGTCGTCTTCGGCGCCCCGTGGATGATCTTGCTCCCGGCATCTTGGTGCTGTCCCTTGCCGGCGAAGGCGATCGAAAGCGTTTCGCCGTGAGCCTCGGGACCGAGCAGGTAGATGCTCGGGTACTTCATCGTCAGCTTCGAGCCGAGGTTGCAGTCCACCCACTCCATCGTCGCCTGCTCCTGGGCCACGGCCCGCTTGGTGACCAGGTTGAAGACGTTCTGGGACCAGTTCTGGATCGTCGTGTAGCGGACCTTCGCGCCCGGCTTGACGACGATCTCTACGACCGCCGAGTGCAGAGAGTCGGTCGAGTACACGGGAGCCGTGCACCCCTCGATGTAGGTGACGTCCGAGCCCTCCTCGGCGATGATCATGGTGCGCTCGAACTGGCCCATGTTCTCGGTGTTGATCCGGAAGTAGGCCTGCAGCGGCATCTCCACCTTGACCCCGGCCGGCACGTATACGAACGAGCCACCCGACCACACGGCCGAGTTCAGCGCCGCCAGCTTGTTGTCGTTCGGGGGGATCACGGTCGCCCAGTGCTCGCGCACGATCTCCTCGTGCTCGCGCAGCCCCGAGTCCATGTCGACGAAGATCACACCCTGCTTCTCGAGGTCCTCCCGCACCTGGTGGTAGACGACCTCGGACTCGTACTGCGCGCCGACGCCCGCCAGGAAGTCGCGCTCGGCCTCGGGGATCCCGAGCCGGTCGAAGGTCTTCTTGATGTCGTCGGGGACCTCGTCCCAGCTGCGGCTGTTCTTCTCCGAGGCGCGGACGAAGTAGTGGATGTCGTCCCAGTCGATCTGGCCCAGGTTCCCGCCCCAGGTCGGGGTCGGGCGCTGCA
>Ga0184637_10001760_pt1 | contig 14293 bp, 15 predicted proteins | sample PLM3_127_b2_FD_133143 | JGI IMG/M metagenome (GOLD analysis project Ga0184637, IMG submission 133143) | Groundwater sediment microbial communities from an aquifer in East River, Colorado, USA - PLM3_127_b2 | ecosystem: Environmental > Terrestrial > Soil > Riparian zone | place: USA: East River...
CACGCCGTCGAGATCGCCCTGGACGGCGCCGAGGGGCTCCGGCGCGCGGCGGCGCTCTCGCCCGACGTGATCCTGTGCGACGTCGGGCTCCCCGGGATGAGCGGCTACGACGTGGCGAAGGCGCTCCGCGCCACCCCCGGACGGCGCGCGCTGCTCGTCGCGCTCACCGGCTTCGGCTCGGACGAGAACCGGCGGTCCGCCCTTGCCGCAGGCTTCGACGCGCACGTCGTGAAGCCGGTCTCGCCCTACCAGCTCGAGCAGCTGGTCGCGGCGGCGCCGGTGATGGGCGGCGCACCGGGGAGCCAGGGCGCCCGCTGAGCTTCGAGATCGCCGGGCACCGCTGGCGAGCGGGCGCGGGGCGAGAGACGGTCGCGCTCAGTCCTCGGAGTCGTGGGCGCTCGGCCCGGCCCGGCGGCCGTCCTCGGCCAGCAAGCGGACGCACGCAGGGCAGGTGACCGCCGCGCGGGTCGCGCCTCCCCGCCAGTCGAACGAGGCCTCGCTGTGGCCGCAGAGCAGCCGCCGCGTCTCGTCGACGAGGTGGTGAATCGCGCCGTATCCGTTCCGCACGTTCATCGGTCCTCACGTCAGGGACATGCGGCTGGCGCTGCGAATCGACGAGCTCGTTCCCCGCGGGCGCGAGGAGGGCCACCTCGGAGCGCGGAACCACGCGGCGCCGCTCGCGCGCCGTCGCCTGCATCGCAGCTCCTGGCGGAGGTCACGGGCGATCGGCCACCCGGGCGTGAGCCCCGGTGACCGAGGGTCCGGTGGCGGGCGCGCCCAACGGGTCACTCGAGCCCGACTGGAAGTCTCCAGTCCATGACTGGAACGGCCGCCCCTACGTCCATCTCTTAACGGCCGGCGCAGGCGAATGCCAGTCGCCGCGCGCCGCCCGCGGGTCGCCCGGGGCGCGCGGCGCTCCGGCAGCTCGGCCTCAACCCGCGTCCGCGGACCCGGCAAGGTCGAGGGGCCACGGATGGCGACCGCCGCGGTTTGACAGTCAGCGAACTCACCTTACGTTGGTGGTGCCCGCGAGATGGGAAGAACGGAGAACCGATCATGACGATGCTGACGAAGTGGGACCCCTGGCGCGAGATGAACCGTGCGCAGGAGGAGATGGGCAGGCTCCTCGAGGACCGGTTCGTCTTCCGGGCTGGCGAGTCGCTCGGCTGGACGCCGGCGACCGACATCTATGAGGACGAGGAGGGGCTGAGCCTCAAGTTCGAGCTGGCCGGCGTCGAGCCGAAGGACGTCGACATCCGCTTCGAGAACGGCATCCTGAGCATCAAGGGCGAGCGGAAGCTGGACCGGGAGGAGAAGCGGGAGAACTACCACCGGGTGGAGCTCTCCTACGGCGCCTTCAACCGGAGCTTCTCGCTGCCGCCGACGGTGGACGCGGAGAAGATCGAGGCCTCGTCGAAGAGCGGCATGCTCGTCGTCTACCTGCCGAAGAAGGCCGAGGCGAAGCCCAAGAGCATCCAGGTGAAGGTCAACTGACCCGGGCGAGCCTCACCCGGCGGTGAAGCAAGGCGAGGGCCCGGTAGACCAGGGCTCTCGCCCGCGACGCCGGATCGGCCCAGGCTGACGTCATGGGCCGGCCGCGGCCGTGGCGCCCGTTCCCGCGCTGATCTTCAACCCTCAGGGCCAGAGCTTCCGAGACAACGGCTACCAGTTCGGCCTCGGCAAGGACGACCCCGTCACGCTGTCGCAGGCGTACACCCCCTTCGCGCTCCGCACCACGCCGGCGTACCAGTACACGCGGATCACCAACCAGCCGGGGAACGGCGTGCCGGTGACGGTCCAGAGCGGCGGGGTGCCGATCCCCCCCGGCGCGGACATCCTCACCGGCGGTACGATCGCGAAGGACCTCTCGTTCCTGGTCGTCGCCGCCGGGTTCGGTGAGGACGGCACGGCGTCTCTGGAGTCGGCCTGGGCCCGGCTCGACAACCTCGTCGGCTCCGGCTGGCTCAACTTCAAGATCGGGAAGTTCGAGCTGGACGAGCCGGCCTCCGCCCACCGCGGCGTCTCGCTCACCTACGCTACGCCGCCTACGCCGGGCATCCGACCGGCAGCCTCGTCCCGTTCGACATGGGCGAGAACCAGGTCGGCGTGGAGCTCGACGGCCACAGCACGCGGAGCACGACGCGCTACTCGCTGAGCTTCACCTCCGCAAACGGGGGGGAGGGGCTCTCCGGGAATGGCTGGTCCTCGCCGATGCTCTACGGTCACGTCCAGCAAGCGTTCGAGCTCGGCAGCGAGATCGTGCCCTGGGTCCGCGTCGGCGCGCTCGGGGGCGTGAGCTGGTGGCCAACCGAGCTCTCGCAGGACGCGGACGGCGCGGACATCCCGGGGACCGGCCGCGCGCACGAGCTCCACGAAGCCGAGCGCGATCGCCCGGCCTCGGCGTTCGCTCGGCGTGCGCGAAAGAGACCGGCGGGCTCCCGGCGCACCGTGCGATCCGCGCGCCGGGTGGCTAGGTCGTGGATCCACGTGCCGGCCCGCCCGGACCGGCCGGCCCGAAGGAGGACACATGAGCTACGTCGACGGCTTCGTCCTGCCCGTACCGAAGAAGAACCTCCCCGCCTACCGACGCATCGCGCAGAAGGCGGGTCGCATCTGGCAGGAGCACGGCGCCCTGGAGTACCGCGAGTGCGTGGGGGACGACCTGGACGTGAAGATGGGGCGGCCGTTCCCGCGCCAGCTCGCGCTGAAGCGCGGCGAGACGGTGGTGTTCTCGTGGATCGTCTACAGGTCGCGCGCGCACCGCGACCAGGTCAACGCGAAGGTGATGAAGGATCCCCGGATGGCCAGCATGGACCCGACCATGCCCTTCGACCTGAAGCGCATGGTCTACGGAGGTTTCAAGACGCTGGTGGAGCTCGGGAAGCCGCGCCCCTCGAGCCGCGGGGCGCGCCGGCCGGCGCGCGAGCCGAAGCGGAACGACCAGGCCCCGGTGACCGAGCCCCTGCCGGCCGTGCACTGAGCGCTTCCGGCCGACCGGTTTGCGCCGGGGCCGGCGGGTGAGTATGAGCGCCCCATGCCCGACGACCTCGTCCTCCACGGAAGCCGCATCTGGACCAGCCCCTACGTCTTCTCCGTCTTCGTGGCCCTGAAGGAGAAGGGGATCCCGTTTCACATGGAGCTCCTCGACACCGAATCCGGCGAGCACCGGAAGCCGGCGTACGAGGGGGCCTCCCTCACCGGCCGCATCCCGGCGCTGCGGCACGGCGACTTCTGGCTGGCCGAGTCGTCCGCCATCCAGGAGTACCTGGAGGAGGTCTTCCCGCCGCCCCGTCACGCGCGCCTCTACCCCGAGGAGCCGCGGGCCAGGGCCCGCGTCCGGATGATCCAGGCGTTCCTCCGGAGCGACCTCGCCGCCCTCCGGGCCGAGCGCCCCACCGACACGCTCTTCCGTGGAGCGGTCGCCCAGCCGTTCACGCCGGAGGGGGCGGCCGCCGCCGAGCGCCTGGTGCGGATCGCCGAGCGGTTCCTGCCCATGGGCGAGTCCTCGGTGGCGCCTCCAGCCCCCGGAGCGCCGCCGGGCGGCGCGTTCACCATCGCCGACGCAGACCTGGCGCTGATGCTCCAGCGCCTGGTCGCGAACGGGGACCCCTGTCCCATCCGGCTCGCCACCTACGCGCGGGCCGTCTTCCAGCGCCCCTCGGTGCGCGAGTGGTTGTCTCACACCGGGTGGAAGGATCGCTGAGGTCCGCGCGCCGGCGACGAAGCGGCGTTCCTGGCGCTCGTGACCCGCTACCATGCCGCGATGCTGCGCGTTGCCTCGATGTACGTGAGGAGCCGGGCGAGCGCCGAGGAGGTCGTTCAGGACGCCTGGCTCGGCGTGCTCCGTGGCCTGCACCTCTTCGAGGGCCGCTCCACGCTCAAGTCCTGGATCTTCCGGATCCTGGTGAACTGCGCCAAGACGCGGGGTGTGCACGACCTGCGCGCCGTGCCGATGTCGTCGCTCGCGGAGGGCGCCGGCGAGGGCGAGCCGTCCGTGTCCCCGGATCGCTTCGTCGAGGAGGGCGAGCGGTGGGCCGGGCACTGGGCGGCGCCGCCGGAGCCGTGGCCCGACGCACGGGTCGAGTCGCGCGAGATGGTGGCGCTCGTCGCGAGGCGCTCGAGACGCTCCCGGAGACGCAGCGGACGGTGATGACCCTCCGCGACGTGGACGGGTGGGAGTCCGGGGAGGTGTGCGGCCTGCTCGGCATCTCGGAGGGGAACCAGCGGGTGCTCCTCCACCGCGCGAGGTCGAAGGTGCGCGGCTTCGTCGAGGAGCGGCTCGGGCGGGAGGACCTCCGATGACGCGCCCCGTACCCGACCTCACCTGCCGGGACCTCGTCGAGCTGGTGACCGACTACCTCGAGGAGCGGCTGTCCGCGGACGACCGCACCCGGTTCGAGCTGCACCTCACCTACTGTGACTGGTGCCGCACCTATCTGAAACAGATGCGGCAGGTGCTCGCGACCGCCGGCAAGCTCACCGAGGCGTCGGTCGCTCCCGAGGCGCGCGACGCGCTGCTCGACGCGTTCCGCGGCTGGAAGAAGGGCTCCTGAGGCGCGGCCGTGATCGCATACAAGTTCCTCGCGCAGGGCGCCGTCTCGCCGTTCACCGGCTTCCGGTGGCCGGGGCCCGGCGAGTGGGTGGGCGCGCCGGCCGGCCGCGACGACGCGTGGGTGCACGCCTGCCGGCCGGCGGATCTCCCGTACTGGCTCGACGACGAGCTCTGGCGCGTCGAGCTGGGCGAGCCGGTGCGCGCGGCGCGCTACCAGGTCGCGGCTCCGCAGGCGCGCCTCGTCTCGAGGATCGTCGGCTGGGATCCAGCGCTCGGGCGCGACTACGCGCGGGCCTGCGCCCTGCGCGCGCGAGATCTCGCGCTGTCGCAGCTCACCCCGGCGCTGCGGGGCGCGCTCGACGGCCTCGACGATCTCCAGGCGATCGCGGACGCGGTGCAGGGGACCCGCGCGGCCTCCATGGCCGCGGGGTACGTCTCCGACGGCGCGCACAACGCGCTCCACGTCGGCCCGGCGACGACCTCGTACATCGCCTGCGTGCTCGCCTCGACGCTCGGCGGCGGGCTCGCCGCGTTCGAGGCGGAGCGCGCGTGGCAGGCGCGCTGGCTCGCGGATCGGCTGGGGCTCGAGTAGGCCCGTCGCCGACCGCCGCGCGGGGCCCCGACGGCGAGCGCGCCGCCTGGAGCGCGCGCTCCTCGGCCATGCTCGTTCCGTCACGCATCACTGCTCACCCCTGCATGCGTGCCGAGATCTCGGCGAGCTCCCGTACCCGGCAGTGCCGCGGAGTGCAGCCGAAACGTGGATGCCGGTGGGAACGTCTTGAGTCGTCATCACGCCCGACCGCCCGGAGCTCGACACGGCGGACGATCCATCGGTCGTCCGCACGCTCGCGCCGCCGCGCGCGCCCCCCCGGGGGGAGTCGTACGACGCCGGTCCCTCGCCGGCGGGTCCTCGCCTCGTTTGGCGTGTGCCGGACGTGCGTGTGCACGCTACGTGTCTACGAGGGTGGGCGCGATACCCCCGGCAGACCGGGGACGGAGGTGAGCCATGCTGCCCTGGCTGGAAGCTGCGTTTCGCTGGACACACGTCGTCGCGGGCATCCTGTGGATCGGAAGCCTGTACTTCTTCAACTTCGTGAACCTGCAGGTCGCGAAGACATACGACCCCGACTCGCGCAAGAAGGTCGTGCCCGAGCTGCTGCCCCGCGTCCTGTACTGGTTCCGCTGGGGCGCCGTCTACACCTGGATCTCCGGCATCCTGGTGGCCGGGCTCGTCTACTACTCGGTGGACAACCTCGTCGAGAAGGACGTGACCGGGGCCGCGGCGATCCCCCACATGGCCGGCGTCGCGATCTCGCTCGCGCTCATCGGTGTCGTCTTCTTCGTGTACGAGGGCGTCTGGAAGATCGCCGGCAAGAACGAACGGGTGGGGCTCGGGATCCTCTACGGCCTCTTCATCGTGCTCTTGTTCGGGCTCTCGAGGATCTTCACGGGCCGCGCCGTCTTCATCCACGCCGGCATGCTCTTCGGGACGATCATGGTGATGAACGTCTGGATGAGGATCTGGCCGGCGCAGAAGCAGGTCCTCCGCGGCCTGACGGGCGTGGGCCCCGCGCCCGACCCGTCGGTCCCGGCGATGGCGGCCCTGCGCTCGAAGCACAACACGTACATGTCCGTCGCCCTCGTCTTCACGATGATCTCCAACCACTACCCGACGATCTACGGGTGGGAGAACAGCTGGCTCATCCTCGCGGCCATCCTCGCCCTCGGCTTCGCGGTGACGAAGCTGCTCTACCTCAAGTCGGCGGGGCCTGCGCCGAGGCGGTACGGCGCTCCGGAGGCCGAGCTGCCGGCTGGCACGCCCCGTCCGGCGGCGCCGAAGCCTTGACCCTCGGGGAGGATCACGAAGCCGGTCGAGCGACCTCGGCGGCCCTCACCGCGGGCCGCCGAGCCTCACGCGCACCAGGCGATCGGTACCCGACTCGGCGCCCCACACCTCGCCCCTGCGCCCGAGCATCTGGCGGACGTTCGCGCTCGTGCGATCGCTCGGGAAGCTCGTGAAGCGCTGCGACGGAGGGTCGAAGCGCACGATCGCGTTCGCCGCGAAGTCCGTGAGCCAGACCTGATCGTTCTCGTCCACGTAGACGGAGTAGGCGCGCGGCCTCTCTCCCGGCAGCTTCCAGCTCCGCCACGAGCCGGTCGACGGATCGTGCACGCTCACCTGGCCGGAGCTCCACTCGCTCACCCAGACGCGCCCTCTCGAGTCGGACCACACGCGACGCGCGCCCTGTCCTCGCGTCGGCGGCTCGATGACCGTGGCCTTTCCGGTCGCGACGTCGATCCGGGCGATGTGGCTCCCGGCGAGCGACGCATAGAACACCGTGCCGTCCGGAGCGGTGGCGATCCCGTACGGACCGGCGCCGCGTGGCGCGTCCCAGACCTCCATCGCGCCACTGCGGGGATCGAGCCGGCCGTAGATCCCGCCCTGCCCCGTGAACCAGAGCCGGCCACCGAGGTCGAAGGTGGCCGTGTTGAGGTTCGCGTGCCCGCGGCCCTCGGGGAGCGAGAACGTCCGGACCGCGCGCGTCGCGGGATCCACCCGCGCGATCGCGTTGAGGCCGCTGTCCGTGACCCAGGCGGCGCCGTCGGGCCCCACGATCACGCCGTGTGGGGCCGAGCCGCGGCCGAGCGGGATCTGCTCGACCTTTCCCGTCGTCGGGTCCAGTCGCCCCAGCGCTCCCTGCCGCTGCGCGGTGTACCAGACGGTTCCATCCTGTGCCGGCGCGACGTCGTGCGGCCCCGCGCCGGCCGGGACCGGGAAGTAGCTGACCTCCTCGGCGCGCGCGGTGGCGAAGGTGAGGGCTGCGGCGAATGCGACGGGGAGATGCCGCATGATGAGCTCCCGGGAGCGAGATCCTGCGACGGTACATAGCGCGAGCCGGCCCGCGGCGCGTCTCGAGCCCCCGTCCTCCTCTGGCTCGGCGGTTCATCACGGCGCAGCCCCGGCGGGCGCGAGGGCGACCGTCAGCTCCTCGACCCCTCCGCAGGGCGCGCCGAGCTCTCGAAGCGGCGCCGGGCGCGGAGCCTACCCGCGAGGCGAAGGCCGTCCCGAGACCCAGGGGTGCGACCCGACCCGGGTCGCGGCGAAGTCTTTCTCGTGTGTCCGGAGCCGTTGCCATCGGCACGACCTGTGCGATCGAGAGCTGCGGCGTTTCCCCGGACCGTTCCAAGAGATCATGAGGCTCGAGTTCTGCGCCGTCCTTCTGGGTGGACCATCGATTCATCGCGCGTAGCCATCGATCCCGTGCTCGCCCCCGAGCTGGAGCGGCTGCGCGCGCGCGTCGCCGAGCTCGAGGCGGGCGGAGCCGCGCTCCGGGACACGGAGGCACAGCTCCGGGGACGGCTGGCTGTCCTGACGGGTCCATTCGACGGGAACGGATCCCCGCGCCTCCAGGACCTCATCGACGTCGACGAGCTCCAGGTGCTGCAGGACGCCCTCGCGGACGCGACGGGCGTGGCGTCGATCATCACCGACACGCGCGGCGTCCCGATCACTCGCCCGAGCAGGTTCTGCCGCCTTTGCCTGCACGTGATCCGCGGCACGCCGCGGGGCCTCGCCAACTGCATGGCGTCGGATGCCGAGCTGGGGGGAAAGGCGGACGGGCCCACCATCCGGCCGTGCCGGAGCGGTGGGCTGCTCGACGGCGGCGCGAGCATCTGCGTCGGCGACCGCCACATTGCCAACTGGCTCATCGGCCAGGTCATCGACGAGCGCTGCGATCCCGAGCGCCTTCTGGAGTATGCCGATCAGATCGGCGCGGATCGTGAGGAGTTCCGTGGGGCGCTGGCGGAGGTGGCGCGCATGCCGCGCGAGCGCTTCGAGCAGGTCGGGCGCACGCTCTTCCTGTTCGCGGGGACCCTCTCCAGGCTCGCGTATCAGAACCTTCAGCAAGCCCGGAACATCGCCGAGCGCGAGCGCGCGCGGCGGACGGCGAAGGAGAGCGAGGAGCGGTACCGAAGCCTCTTCGAGTCCAGCCGCGACGCGATCGTCTCGATCGATCTCGACGGACGGTTCACGGACGTCAACCCGGCCGTGTCGCGCATGCTCGGGTACACGCGCGAGGAGCTCCTCGCGCGCACCTACCGCGACGTCACGCCGGCGCGTTGGCATGCGATGAACGATGCCATCCTGTGCGAGCTGGTGCCCACGCGCGGCTACTCCGATGAGTACGAGAAGGAGTACGAGCGGAAGGACGGCACGCTCATCCCCGTCAAGATCAGGGCCTTCGTGAGGAGGGACTTCGCCGGCCAGATGGTCGGTACCTGGGCCATCATCCGCGACCTGACCGACGAGCGGCGGCTCGAGACCCAGTTCCGGGCGGCGCAGAAGCTCGAGAGCATCGGCCGGCTCGCCGGCGGCGTCGCCCACGACTTCAACAACCTGCTCACGGTCATCCTCTCCGGCGCAAACGGGTTGAAGGACGACCTCGAGCGGGGTTCACCGCCGGATGGCGACATCGTCCGTGAGATCGTCGGCGCAGGGGAGCGCGCGCGCGACCTGACGCGGCAGCTGCTCACGTTCGCTCGGCGGCAGGTCATCGATCCGGTGCCGTCCGACCTGAACGCGCTCGTGCGGGGGAGCGAGAGCCTGCTCCGGCGCGTGCTGAGGGAGGACCTCGAGCTCTCGGTCTCGTTGCACGGCAGCCTGTGGCCGGTGCGCTGCGATCCCGTGCAGATCGAGCAGGTCATCCTGAACCTCGCCGTGAACGCGCGCGACGCGATGCCCAACGGCGGGAAGCTCGCGATCGAGACGGCGAACGTCGAGATCGACGAGCGCCTCACCGCATCGCGTCCATGGCTGCGGCCAGGACCTTACGCACGTCTCTCGTTCCATGACTCGGGGCACGGAATGTCGCCGGAGGTGCAGGGCCACCTCTTCGAGCCATTCTTCACGACGAAGCCGGTCGGGCGAGGGACGGGGCTCGGGCTCGCGACGGTCTATGGCATCGTGAAGCAAAGCGACGGGTACATCCTCGTCGACAGCGAGGTCGATTGCGGCGCGAGGTTCGACCTCTACTTCCCACGCTTTCACGGGGGCGGCGGTCGACGTCGCGCACGTCGCGCACGCGGCGCCTCCGACCGCGCCGAGCGGAACCGAGACCATCCTCGTGGTCGAGGACGACCCACGGGTACGCGAGGTCACGCTCCGCTCGCTTCGCTCGGGCGGTTACCGCGTCCTCGTCGCGAGCGACGGGCGGGAGGCGTTCGACATCGCCGCCCGCGAGCAGGAGCGCATCGACGTGCTCGTCACCGACGTCGTGATGCCCGGGCTCGACGGGCACGCCGTCGCACAGGAGCTGTGCCGCCGTCGCCCGGGGCTTCGCGTGCTGTACGTCTCGGGTCACGCCGAGGAGGTCGTCGCGAGGCACGGCGTGCTCAAGCCTGGCATCGAGCTCCTGTCGAAGCCGTTCACCACGCAATCGCTCCTGGGTCGCGTGCGGGCGGTCCTCGATCGGCGGTAGGCTGAAGCTCGCGAGGTGGGGCAGCAGGAAGGGTCACCGGCCACTCCGGCGCGGGGCGCTCGCTGCGCCTCGAGGAAGGACCACCGCCAGCACGGGGTCGACGAGCTCACGAAAGAGCGCGTCCGTCTCCTCCGCCGAGGGTGGGCTCTTCGTCTCGAGCGACCAGGTGAGGAGCTCGAGGAAGGCGCCCGCGACGAAGGCGACGACCGCATCGCGCCGCGGTCCAGCCGCGATGAGACTCCCCAGGTCCTCTCGCACGAGGCCGAGCACGAGGTCGCGGAACCTCCGCTGGACGACCTGGCCGCTGCGCTTCCCGACGATCGCGAGGAAGAGGCGCCGCTGCTCGTGGCCGTGCTGGATCAGCCCGCGCGCGAAGGCGAGAGGAGGGGCAGGGGTCTCGCCCGACGCGGCGAGCTGCGCGCGCAGCGCCCTCCGGAGATCGTCGAAGTTGCCGGCGACCAGCTCCTCCTTGTCGGCGAAGTGCGTGTAGAACGTGGAGCGCCCGACGTCGGCGCGCTCGCAGAGCTCCTGCACGCCGAACCCGTCCCACCCGCGCTCGAGGATGAGCGCGACGAGCGCGTCGCGGAGCGCCCGGCGGGTGCGCTGGACCCGCCGATCGGCCGTGCCCGGGACGTTTGCGCTCATCTCGAGCCTCGCTTCCTGGACAGTGGGCCGCCCGCTGTCCGGTACCGGTCAATCACCGGGCGGCTGTCGGTTGCGTGCGACGGCTGCGCCTCGATACTGGACATGATGTCCAGTAACACACGGGGTGTCCACATGATCGAGCTGCGCGGCGTCACGAAGCGGTACCCCGGCGAGGGCGGCGGGTTCTCCGCCCTCCATGCCCTCGACCTCCGCATCGGCGCGGGGGAGTTCGTCGCCGTCGTGGGGAAGTCCGGGAGCGGCAAGTCCACGCTCCTCAACCTCGTCGCCGGCATCGACCGGCCGACCGCGGGCGAGATCCGCGTCGCCGCCACGAGGCTCGCGGAGCTCGACGAGAGCCGGCTCGCCGCCTGGCGCGGTCGGAACATCGGGGTCGTGTTCCAGTTCTTCCAGCTCCTGCCCACGCTGACCGTCCTCGAGAACGTCACGCTTCCCATGGACCTGTGCGCGACCCGGACCCCGCGCGCCGCGCGCGATCGGGCCATGGAGCTCGACCAGGTCGGGATCGCCGAGCAGGCCTCGAAGCTCCCTTCCGGTCTCTCGGGAGGGCAGCAGCAGCGCGCCGCCATCGCGAGGGCGCTCGCGAACGACCCGCCGGTGCTCGTCGCGGACGAGCCCACCGGGAACCTGGACTCCCGCACGGCCGGGTCCGTGCTGGAGCTCCTCCAGGCGGCCGCCGGGAAAGGCCGGACCGTCCTCATGGTGACGCACGAGCGAGACGTGGCCGGGCTCGTGGATCGGGTGGTCACGCTCGCCGACGGCCGCATCGTGAGCGACGTTCGACGAGGCGGAGCGAGTGTGGAGGTGTCCCATGGGTAGCCCGCGATGGATGAAGCTCCTGCGGGACGTCCGGACGGAGCGGGGCCGCCTCGCGCTCATGGTGGCCGCGATCGCGGTGAGCCTCGCCGGCGTCGGCGCCGTGCTGGGCGCGTACGCGATCCTCACGCGAGAGATCGCGGTCAACTACCTGGGGACGCGGCCGGCGTCCGCGACCCTCGAGCTGCCGGGCGGCGTGGCTCCAGAGGTCGTCGCGGCGGTCCGGCAGGCCCCGGGCGTCGCCGACGCCGAGGCGCGCGAGGTCGTCGTGGCCCGCGCGCGCGTCGGCGAGGAGTGGCGCCGCCTGCTCCTCTTCGTCGTCGACGACTTCGCGGATCTGCGGCTCAACACGTTCCGGCTCGAGCGCGGCGCGTGGCCGCCGCCCCACGGAGCGATGCTCGTCGAGCGGAGCGCGCTCGCCATGCTGGAGAGCGACGTGGGCGGACGCGTCGCGGTGAAGACGCCGCGCGGTGCCGCCACCGACGTGTCCATCGCCGGCGTCGTCCACGATCCCGGTCTCGCCCCCGCGTGGCAGGAGCGGTCAGGCTACGGCTACGTCACGCGCGCGACGCTCGCGCGGCTCGGCGAGCCGCCCATCCTCGGCGAGCTCCGCATCGGGTTCGCGGGTGCGCCGGGCAGCGCGCGGGAGGTCGAGGCGCGCGCGGGCGACGTGGCGCGCTGGCTCGGCGATCGCGGCCACCTCGTGAGCGAGCTCCGCGTCCCACCTCCCGACCAGCACCCGCACCAGCGGCAGATGGTCACGATCCTCGTCATGCTGCTCGCGTTCTCGGCCATGGCGCTCGTCCTCTCCGCGGTGCTGGTCGCGAGCTCCCTCGCGTCGCTGCTGGGGAGGCAGGTCCGGGAGATCGGCGTGATGAAGACCCTGGGCGCCACCGGCAGGCAGATCGCCGGGCTGTACGTGACGCTGGTGGGCGCCATCGGAGCAATCGCGGCGCTCGTCGCGACGCCGCTCGGCATTCACGGCGCGCGCCTGCTCGCGGGCGCGGTCTCGCGCCTCCTGAACCTGAACCTCACCAGCGAGGCGATCCCTGCGTGGGTCTTCGCGATCGAGGTCATCGCCGGTGTCGCGGTGCCGCTCGCGGTCTCGGCGATCCCGATCCGAGGTGCCAGCAAGCGGAGCGTCCGGGAGGCGATGGACGACCACGGCGTGTCCAGCGACGCGCCGCGCGGCTGGTCGTCGGCGCTTCCGCTGCCGCTCCGGAGCGCGCTCCGGCGTCCCGCACGGCTCGCGCTGACGCTCGGCCTGCTCGCGGCGGGCGGCGCGATGGCCACGACAGCGTTCCAGGTGAAGCGCGGGTGGGAGGCGAACGTCACGAAGGTGTACGAGACCCGCAGCTATGACGTCGAGGTGGTCCTGGCCGCGCCCGCCCCTCGGGCTGCCGTGGAGCGGGTGAAGGGGCTGCCCGGCGTCCGCACGATGGAGGCGTGGGAGCAAGCCCGCACCGCGTTCACGCTCCCTGGCGAGATCGACGTGTCGCGGACGTACCCCGATCGCGGCCACGGGTCGTTCGTCGCGATGGGGATCCCGCCGGAGACGGCGCTCGTCCGGTTCCCGCTCCGTGCCGGCCGGTGGCTCGAGCCCGGGGACCGCGACACCGATGCCGTGGTGCTGAACCACCTCGCCGTCGCGCAGTCGCCCGGGCTCCGGATTGGCGACGAGGTGCGCCTGTCGATCGACGGTCGGCCCACGACGTGGAGGCTCGCCGGCGTGGTGGAGGAGATCGGCTCCGGCGGCGTCGCCTACGTCGCCGACGCGGCCTTCGCGCGCGCCGTCGATACCGCAGGGCAGGTCCGGCTCGTGCGCGTCGCGACGACCGCGCGCTCGTCCGCCGAGCGGACGACGATCATGCGCGGGATCGAGGCGGCCCTCGACCGCGCGGGTGCGTCGGTCGAGTCGGTCCAGCCGCTCGCGGAGCTCCGCACGGCCATGGGCGACCACGTCCTGGTCCTCGTGCGGCTCCTGGTCGCGATGGCAGCGATCTTCGGTGTCGTCGGCGTACTCGGGCTCGTCTCCGCGATGGGCGTGAGCGTCGTCGAGCGCACGAAGGAGCTCGCCATCATGAAGACGCTGGGCGCGACGCCGGGCCGGATCGGGCGGATGCTCCTCGCCGAGGGGCTCACCATCGCGGCGCTGAGCTTTCTCGCCGGGTGGGTGCTCTCCGTTCCGCTCACGATCCTCGTCGATCGGATCGTGGGGGCGCTCGGGTTCCTCGCACCGCTCCCGCTCGTCCTCTCGCCCGGGGCGGCGGTGGCCTGGGCCGTCGTCGGGACCCTCGCGACGTTCGCCGCGACGCTCGTCCCGGCACGGAGGGCGTCGGGCCTCGTCATCCGGGAGGCGCTCGGGCGGACGTGAGTCGCTGTGAACGGTGCGCCGGCGTGCGGCGGCGCGAAGGCGCTCGAGCTGAAGTGCGCCCCTGGCATCCACCTCCTCACCGGCGACGTTCGCGAGAGGATGTTCCGAGCGCTCCCCGCTGACCCCGCCCTGCACGTCCGCCTGGCGCTCCTCTACGAGGCGGCGTCGCGGCGCGAGCAGCGCGGGCACGCCGTCGATCCCGCGGTGGGGATTCCGGACTGGCTCGCCGTCTGGCTCTGGGAGGCCGGGACGTACACCCCAGTCCGACGACGAGAGCTGGGCCACACACGACCTCGTCGAGGGGATGCTCGCGGTCGCCGGAGAGCGGCCCGACGTGGCGATCCGCGCGATGCTTCGCGCGCCGCCGGCGGGAGCGTTCGCGATGACCCGGCCGCGACACTCCTCACC
>Ga0184637_10001761_pt1 | contig 14292 bp, 11 predicted proteins | sample PLM3_127_b2_FD_133143 | JGI IMG/M metagenome (GOLD analysis project Ga0184637, IMG submission 133143) | Groundwater sediment microbial communities from an aquifer in East River, Colorado, USA - PLM3_127_b2 | ecosystem: Environmental > Terrestrial > Soil > Riparian zone | place: USA: East River...
TCGGTTCCCCACCCTCGAGGCCACCCAGTTGGTGGGGGTAGAGCCGTTGGGCTGCTGGTACTGGAGGTCGAGCGATCGGGAAGACCTTCCTGCCGCATCCGTAACGACGAACCATCTGCCGCTCACACGGGCCGTGTGAGTTGAGCCATCCCAGGACTTGTAACGGAGGGTCGGACTGTAGCTCGCCGATCCGGCTCCGCTCGCCTGCACGAGAAACTGCCCGTCGCCGGCCTGTGCAGCGGGGACGGTGGCGTTCACCTCCCACACCTCGGGCACAGTCAGCTTGACGAACGCGGCGAAAAGCTGGGCCTGGCCGGCGGTGGTGCTGAGGAGCCCGGCGGGATCTGGAACGCCAGCGCTATTCGCGCTGTCGCGCTCGGCAACGAGCTTGGCTTGCACAGCATCAGACGAGACATCGGCCACGTGGATCGTATAGATCACAGCGACCGCCGTAGCCAGCACGATAGCTGCGGCCGGGCCGCCAATCGCCACAGCGCCAACCCAACCGGCCGACCCTGCGACAGTTGCGGCGGCACCGGCCGTGGTCGCAGTCCCAGCCGCCGTGGCGGCGGCTGCCGCCGCGCTCGCGGCAATGGCTGCAGACCCGGGAATGAGTACAGAGACGAGCCCAGCGAGCGGGAGGGCTGCCCCGATCGCCGCCCCCACGGCCCCCGCGACGACCGCCCCTCCGACCGCTGCCCCCAGCAGGACCCCGAGCCCAGCCGCGGCCTCGGCCATGGTCGCCGCGGTCAAAACCCCAAGGTCGTTCGTAGCAAGCGCCAGGCCGTAAGAAAGGAATTCCGTGCTGGTGGGTGGGCGAAAACCACTGATGTACACGCCGGCCAGGGCGCTGGTTGCCGTGGTGCATTGCAAGTCGCGCTCGTAGGTGAAGCCGGTGGGCGGTGTGTACGCACACGGATTGCTCGCCCACTTGTTGTATTCGTTGAGCGCGTGGGTGGCCACCTCTTGCCGTAGCCGCCCCGCGGCTGCCGCCACGTTCGAGACGAGGGCCTGCTCGTCCGCCGTCCGCTGGCCCTTGTTCACCAGCTCGACAAACCTGACGAACATGGCGGCGCGGACGAGCCCACGCTCCCACCGGAGCAGCTCCGCCGCATCCGAGGCGGGCAGCTGGTACGTCTGGAGCAGATCGTCGATCGCCTTCCTCTCCAGTGGAGCGAACAGCGCAACGTAGTCCTTCCCGTTGCCGCACCCGTGGACGATGGGTGGTGGCGGCCCACCCGGGTTGAACACGGGCCTGCCGATAGAGATTCCGTCCGCGCTCGTGCCGATTCCCTGACAGAGGGAGAGCGATAAGCCGGTCGCCGGAGTCGGCGAGGGAACCACAACCGTGCCCTCCAACGCCAACGTCCCCGTGATCGCGCCAGGCGCAACGCTGATCCCCACGACGGTTATGACCTGTGGGGTTGCGGTTGGCGTTAGTGACGGAGCAGGGATAAAGAACGGATTGCTCTGCGAGGTTGGCGCCGGCGTCGGCGACGGAGGAGGGATATAGAGAGGATTGGTCTGTGGGGCTGGCGTCGGCGACTGGGCATGCGCCGTCTGCCTAAACGGCCCGAGTGAGGCCGAGGCGATCAAAGTGACGGCGAGCGCGATGTTCCCGAGGGCTCGATAGATGCCACCACGTCCGTGTTTCACGATTGCCTCCTTCGCCTGGCCGGGTGGATTTCCTGCGGCTGCAGCCGAGCCAGGATCTAGCGCCTTTGGATTGGCGGCAGTGTCGCGCGCCACCATCAACACCGCATCAACAACACATGAACGGTACATAGACGTTTTCGTGGCGGCTGGCCGCTATACTCGGCGCCGAGAGGTGCGTATGCCGTGCGTGCTCGTCATCGATGACAACAGCCGCGACCGAAGGCTGGCTCGCGACGTCCTCGAGGACGAGGGCTTCCAGGTAGAGGAGGCCGCGAGCGGGGCAGATGCCCTCAAAGCCCTGTATGCTCTTCGGCCAGACCTCGTAGTCCTGGACGTAATCATGCCCACGATGGACGGGTGGACCGTCTGCCAGCGGGTGCGGGAGATGTCCGACGTCCCGATCATTATGCTCACCTCCCTCGATCGGGACGAAGAGATGGCGCACGGCCTCGATCTGGGGGCCGACGATTTCGTCTCGAAACCGCTTTCTCCGCGCGCGCTCGCGGCCCGCGTGCGCGCCGTGCTGCGGCGAGCCAACCCATCGGCGCCGCAGAGCGGATCGGACACCACGGCGTCGGTCCCCGCGCGCGGCGAGTTCCGCTACGACGACGGCACCCTGTCCATCGACGTGCCGCAGCACGAGGTCCGGCTGCGTGGCGCCCCGGTTGCGCTGACCCCCACCGAGTTTCGGCTCCTGTTGACCCTGGCGAGGACCCCCGGCCGCGTCCACAACTACGCTGGCCTGCTGTCCGACGTGTGGGGCCCTGAGTACATCGGTGACGTCGACTTCCTGCGCGTCTACGTCTGGCGTCTGAGGAAGAAGCTGGAAGCAGATCCCGAGAACCCCACCTGGATCCAGACCGAACGAGGGTTCGGCTATCGCTTTGCTGGCCAGCGCCGAGGAGCTACCTCGCGGGCGGCGTCGTCCTCATGACGGCAGGCAAAACGATCCTCCTGGTGGAGGACGATCCGGTGAACCTGAAGCTGATGCGCGACGCGCTCCAGGCGCATGGCTACGGTGTAGAGTCCGCGGACAACGGGATGGAGGCCGTGGACCGGGCAGTCCAGCTCGTCCCCGACCTGATCGTGATGGACATGGGTCTGCCGGGGATCGACGGGGCCGAGGCCACCCGCCGCCTGAAAGCCGCGCCGTCGACGCGAGCCATTCCGGTGATCGCGGTGACGGCCCATGCGATGCCCGGCGATGAGGAGCGCATCCGCGCGGCCGGCTGCGACGCCTATCTCCCGAAACCCCTCCGCTTCGCGGAATTCGTTCGCGTCGTAGGGAGCTTTCTGACCAGCTCCTCAGGCTGACAGCGGCACCGAGAAGAAGAAGCGGCTCCCGCGCCCAACCGTGCTCTCCAGCCAGACCCGTCCGCGGTGCAGCTCCACGAGGCGCTTGGCCAGCGCCAGGCCCAGGCCGGTCCCTTCCTGATCGCTCTGGATGCGGAAGAACTGCTCAAAGAGCTGCTCGTGGAACTGTGGGGGAATGCCGGGGCCGTCGTCCTCGACGAGGAACACGACTTCGCTCCCGTTGCGCCATGCGGAAAAGGCCACGTGGCCCTGCTCCGGGCTGAACTTCAGCGCGTTGCTGAGCATGTTGCAGGCAACTTGCTTGATGCGACGCTCGTCCGCCTCGAAGAGCACCGGCTCTGGTGGAGGGACGGTGACGAGATGCATGGACTTCGCTGCCGCGTAGCCGCGGACGACGGTAGTGCAGCTCTCCATGAACGCGGCAACGTCGAGCGGGTTGCGGCGCAGCTCGATGGTCCCCGCCTCGATCTTGGAGAGGTCGAGGACGTCCTCGATGAGGCTGAGCAGGTGGTTCCCGCTCGCGTGGATGTCCGTCATGTACTCCTGCTGCTTCGTGTTCAGTCGGCCAAAGAGCCCGTCGGCCAACAGCTCCGAAGCTCCCAGGATGCTATTGAGCGGCGAACGCAGCTCGTGGGACATGTTCGCCAGGAACTCGTTCTTGTTGCGGCTGGCTGCCTCCAGCTGCTGGTTCACGCGGCGGAGCACGTCGTCGGCGAGGGTCATCCTTCGCGCGGCGATCCGCAGCTCGAGCTCGTCGATGACGATGTCCGCGAGATCAGCCAGGACCTTCTTCTCTCGCTCCGTGACCCGGCGCGGTCGGGCATCGAAGGCGCACACGGTCCCCAGCTTGATGCCGTCGTGCGTCCGTAACGGCGCCGCCACGTAGAACCGCAGTCCGAACTTCAGAAGGGGCCCGACCTCGCCGGCGGGCGCGCGGAGGGCGTCCGCGATGACATAGACGCCGTCCTGCTGGATGACGGTGTCGCACATCGCTTCGGGCCGGTTGAGCTGGGAAATCGGCAAGCCGCGGATGGCCTTGAACCAGCTGCGCTCGCGGTCGACCAGTGTGACCAGGGCGATCTGGGCCTTGAATACGGATGCGACGATGTCTACGACGCGGTCGAACGACGCCTCCGGTGGGGTATCGAGGATCTCGTACCGATGAATCGCCGCGAGGCGCTGTGCTTCGGCGCCGGGATCGACCGCTATCAGGTCCATGGATCCGCCACCCTTCGCGCCAGAAACCCCTTCTGTGCGTCGGCCCGCGCGCGCTCCCAGCGTTCGCACCCGATTCGTACGCGTACGCCGGATTTGGCTCGCGAGCCCCAGGCATTACAACATCAGCACCCCTGGAGCGCAAGCGTCATGGAGTACGGCTCCACTGCTGTACGCCATGCGGCCGCCGGAGTGGTCAGCCGTCATGTGTCGTGTGTGGCTGTGGCTGGATGGCCTCTAGGAACCAGTCGGCACGCAGCTCGTAGCCCAGGCCACGGTCGCGCGCCCTCAGGGCTGGTGCGGGTGGAACGACAGCGCCCGAGTCATCCCCCTCAGTCGGGGGCCAGCATCGTGGAGAGTGTCCGTCTCTGCAATCGTTCCGTCTCCCAAGCAGCCCTCATACACGCTCCAAACCTCGGCCCGCAGCAAGGTGGGAACGCGTGTCTACGAGAAGCAGCCCCCGGATGGAGGCTACTCTCTAGCCAGCGCTGGGCGGTGTTCGTACGCGGTGGGCTCGCGCTCGGGCTTGCCGTGTGTCGAACCGCACGAGACGATCAAAGCCGGTCAGCCCGTTCAGCTCACCCCCCTCGAGTTCCGCCTCACCTTCATGCTCGCGATGAACCCCAACCGGGTGATCCCCTACTCCCGTCTGGTGGAGTACGCGTGGGGCTACGAGAGTGGCGACGCGAACCTCCTCAAGACCCACATCTGCCACATCCGCGAGAAGCTCAACATGCCCGCTCGAAGATAAGACCGGAATCAAGGCCGCTCCTGGCGTCGGCTACCGGCTGGTTCCCACGTCATAGTCCCGCGGGCGGACCTTATCCCATTCGAAGATGTTCCAGGTCGGCTCGGTGCCACCAAGCCTGGCTTTGACGTCGCCGAGCGCGAGAATCGGCTGGATCTCCCAGAAGAGCGGCATGATCGCGAGGTCGTCGAAGACCTCACGCAGCGCCTCACGCTGCAGGGCAGCACGCTGACTCGTCGCTATCGTCAACGACAGTTGATCGAAGAGATCGTCGGCCCTGGGGTTGCTGTAACCCGCCTTGTTCGACCCCTGCCACCGAGTCGACGCAGACGAGAGAGTCCGTGAGTGGAGGCGGTCGCCGTAGAGGCTGTCACCCCGCGGGTTACTGATCAGGACACCGGGCCGCGTGGCTTCGTACTCAATGTCTTGCCGCCGAGACGGTGGCACCACGAGCAAAGTCGACTGCACGCCGACCGCCTTCCATTGATCAGCGATGATGTTCATCCCACGTTCGCTCGCCGCTTCTCTTGCCCGAATCTCGAGCTCGAACCGCTCGCGATTCTCAGCATGCACGAGAGCGCCGTCGGCTCCACGGGTCCAGCCGGATTGCGTTAGCAACTGCTGAGCACGGGAGGGGTCATAGGGGTACTGGGGGATCGCCGACTCAACTTCAGGTCGAATGGGGTCATCCGGTCGGAGCCAGCTGTCTGCCGCGGGTGCGAACCCGTGTGTCGCCACCTCGACGAGCGCAGCCCGATCCATGGCATAGAAGAGTCCCTGCCGCACCAAACGGTTCGTGATTCCTCCGGTCGGGCGCGCGTACTCCGGCCGATGCTGGAACTCGACCTGCTCGAGGCCCGCGGTCAAGCCGACGTGCACCTGATTGCCCGTCCCTTCCCAACGTTGCTTTATCTCCACAGCGTTCTGCATGCCTACTCCCGGCGGCAGCACGACGTCGACCGCGCCGGCAAGGATGTTGGCAATCATCGTGTTGGGGTCGTCCACGAATCGAACGATGACTTTGTCCAGGGGTGGTCGACCGAGAAAGTAGTCGTCGAAGCGCGCCAGCTCGATGTGGGAGCTCTGCTCCCAGGTCACGAGACGGTACGGCCCGAGGCCAACGAATTCGGTCGTGAAGTGAGGGCCGTTGACGAATGCCTGTTTGTCGGTCCGATACAAGTCTTCGACTAGGTGCGATGCGAGCGGACCCAAACCTGCGTCCTCGTCGGCTCTGACATAAGTCGTTGCCCAATGGACGATGAGCGTGTGCGCGTCCGGAGCGGTAGCGGACTCCATCAGTCTCGCCGCTCGCCCAATCGGCCTCGGAAGGTCCGGGTCTCGATTGGCTGTGAAGGAGAACAGGAGGTCCGCGGACGTGAAGGGTGTCCCGTCGTGCCACTTGATATTCGGCCGCACGCGCCAGGTAGTGTCCATGGACCCATCGGGGTTGAGGCGCCAGGTGCCTTTCTCGACAGACGGTAAATCCACGGCCAACTGCGGCTGTCGCACCCCTCGCTCGTTCTCTATGGCTAGATAGTTGTGGACGATTTGCGCTACGTGAGTCGTCGGTCCTGCGCTGCCCTGAGAGCCGACGAACGTCCCGAACGTCTGAGGCTCACGTTGAATTGCAATGGTGAGAACTTTTGGCGCGCCCGTCTCCGAACCGGGCGCATCTCCAGGACCAGGCTGCAACGCCGGCGAGCATGCCGCCGCTGTGATCAGTACCAACTGGAGGGCCATCCGCAGGGCGGCAGGATTCGGCATACCCATCAGCATCTCCGGTCGCTATCGAACGCCGTCGGTTGCGACGACGCCAGCTGCGCCCACCGTGCGCCGCCACTGAATGAGTGGTCGACCTTCCGCGAGCGCCCGCAGCTCCCTCGCCCAGATACTCCTCATGCAGATGTTCCCTGCGTCGGATGGGCCGAGGTGCTCCTTGGATCGGTCGGAGATCGCCCCCTGTCCGACGTACGCGATGTCATCCTCGAGCCAGGTCATGTCGATTGAGTCTGGATCGACGTCCTTGAGTTTGAGCTTTCCGGCCAGGATCAACTTGACGACTTCGTGGTCGAACTTCCGGACCCCACGGTTCACCCCACCCCGTCGTTCCAGGTAGGCGGTCGCCGCCTCACCGGTAAGACGGGTCAGCTCGACCGAAAAGCTCCGCATGTGCTCGTCGTCGATCGGCACGATGTGGACGAGACTGTCGGTCCATCCGCTCCCCCACTGGTCCGGCGGCGCCTTCACGTGGTGGACGTTCGGCATGCCGTACGGCTTGGCTTTGACCTGCCCATTCTCATGCACCGCAAACGTCGTGAACCCCCACTCAGTCTCCTCTGCTTTCACAGAGATCGGGATGCTCTTCCTGCGGAACGGCGGACCGTCGGAGTGGACGAAAGCGCCGTGAATGGGCTTGGGCTCAAAGTCCTGAGCGTAGTTGCACTCGCGCTCGTAGTACTGGACGTCGAGAATCCCCTCTTCTTCGAAGTCGGGATATCGGGGAAGCGGAGGAGGCTCGCCCTCGCCGAGGTAGGCGAAAACTAAGCCGAGATACTCTTCCGTCGGATAGCTTCGAATCCTGATTTTCTCGCAGAACGGCCTTTCGGGCTCTCCAGGCTGTTCGACACACTGGCCCGTCTGATCGAAGACCCAGCCATGAAAGAAGCATCGGATGCTGTCTTCCTCTACCCAGCCCAGTGATAATTGCGTCCCTTGATGGGCGCAACGGAAATCGAGGACGTGCGGCGTACCGCCTTCACCCCGGTATAGGGTGAAGTTCTCGCTCATGATGCGAATCGGCTTCGTCTCGCCCGCCGGCAAGTCGTCCGCTACGGCAACCGGGTGCCAGAACATCCGCATGTACCGGCCGGCCAACGTACCCGGGCCGGTGTGCTGGATGTCATTCCAGTCCTCGCGAGAGTATTCGTTTGTGTGTCCGTTCGACTGAGCGCCATTAGTGAGCACCACGGTTACCTCCTGTGGGCGAGAACCCGGCGAGCAAGAGTACAGCGAAGGATACAGTCGTTAGCGTGACAGGTCCTCCTCAGGAAGTTACGGCCCACGCATGTGCGTTCCAGGTCGAGCTCCCCCCCTCGCCCTTGCTTGGTGTGAAGCTCCGCAGTCGATTACCAATCATTGAGGGCTCGGAGTCGTAGAAGAGCCCAAGGGGGAGCACAATGTCCGTCATGTGCTGGATGATCTGGCCGGCGATCCGGTAGCGCTCCTGGAGAGGAATCGTAACGAAGTACCTCTCGATCATGGCGTCGAACTCGGCGTTCATGTACCGCGCCTTGTTCTCTCCTATGAAACCGTTCTGGGCCAATGGGGCTTCGTTCGAGTGGAAGCGCACAAGGTTGGTCAACGAGGCGCCGTTGCGAAGAATCGTGAAACCTGGTGCGTTTGCCCGGTATTCGAGATCCCGCTGGAGCTGCGGCGGCATGAGATTGGGCTCTGACCCTACGCCGAGTCGCTGCCAGGAATCGGCGAGCGCCAGAGTTGTCTTCGTGGCGGTATCGGTGGGAACGGCCCGAATCTCCACCGTTAGGCTCTGGCCGAGGAGGTCCTGGAACATGCCATCCTGGGTTCTCGAAAAACCCAGGCCATCGAGCAGCTGCGCAGCTCGCCGAGGATCGAAGTCGTAGCGGACGATGCTGCCCTGAATCGCCGCGTATTCGGCTGACTCAGGGTTCAACAAGCTGTGCGCCATAGGGACCAGGCCGGCCTGAATCGCGTCGGCCAGCTGCTGGCGGTCGGTGCCGTATGCCAATGCACGGCGGAACTGAGCATTGCCGACCACCGCCGGATTCGGATTGAGAAACTGGGGATAAGCGGCCAGCCAGCTCTGAGCTGGAACGCTGATCCTTCCTTCGGCCCACCGATCTCGAATCTCCAGCGACTGATCAATGGACAATCCTCGGCCGAGAGTGAGATCGACGCCTCCTGCGAGCACATTCGCCACGAGCGTTCTCGGGTCCGCGATGAACTTGACCGTGATCTCGTCGACGTTCGGCCTACCGTAGGCGAAGGTGTTATTGGCCACCAGCGTGAAGTGACTGCCTCTGTCGTCGGGGGAGGTCATTCCGACGTTTACGAGGCTCGTGACGTCGCCTAGCCCCTGCCAGGAGCCCGCCCCGGTAGCCAGCTTCGCATTGATTACAGGCGGATCGCTCAGAATCGCTATGGTGATGCGTTTGGGCGCGCTTGACGCCGGTTCCGCCGGAGCGTTGTCGCGCACACCGGCGGAATTGGGCGCGCAGGCGGCTACGGCAAGCGCTGCCGCTGCCGCGAAAAGCCATCTCGAGGACATCGAGGCGCGTTTCACCCTGCCATCCTTTCTAGCCAGCCGGTTTGAGCGCTTCCTCGAGAAATCGGAGGTCAAGTAAGTCTTCAATTGGAAGGGGAGGCTTACCGGATCGCTCTGCTGTCCGGTTCAATAATCTCTGGATCGCCCCCGAGTCGACCTCGACCTTCCAATGGGGAACTGCCCAATCGTAGACCTCCTGGGCGATCTCCAGGTTGTCGACGCCCCACCCCGCTGCGAACTTCATCATGGTCTCCAGGGCCTCCGCGGGGTGATCTTTACAGAACTGATTCGCTCGCACATAGGCGCGCACGAACGCTTGCACCTGGTCTGGGTTCGAGTTGATCTTTTCGGGGCTCACGTAAATGCCGGAGGCCGACAGCCCGGGCTGATCGAATACGGCCCCTCCAAGATTGACATAGCCCTCTTTCGAGAGGTAGATCCAGTAGGGCGGCCCGAGAAGCGCGCCGTCGCCTATTCCCTCCTTGAGCGCGGCGTACTGGTCCTTGTGCCCTTCCGGCCCCGCACCGGTCAATTCAATCCCTGATGACTCCAACTGGACGCCATACCGTGCTAGGACGGCGGCTAACTCGGTGGCCAGCCTCGGCTCGCCCTGGCCCGTGCCCTGTTGGACCAGGTGCTCGATGCGATCGACACCACCGACTTCGGGACGGAGCATGAGTACGTGAGAGCCCTGCTCCGCTCGCCCGCAGACCATCTTGACTCCGCCCGACTCGAGGACCCCCGATCTTCCCGGGCTAGAAGCCACGTAGTCCATCCGGCCGTCGGTGAGCTTTTCGAAGCGACCTCCCTGTTCTATGGTGGCGTCGAGCCCCTCCTCAGCTAAGAACCCGCGGTCCAGCGCTACGAAGACGGGCGTAAACCACGGAGTCGGACGCGGGATACCGACGATAATTGGCGTTCCCACCGGGCACTCCCTTCGCAGAAGCCGTTTCTCTTTGCGCGGTCGGCGGCCAGTATAAGTGCTCGTCGACCACGCAGCCAGCGCATCGAGTGGTCGCAGGGCGACATCTTCGTCATCCCGCCGTGGTCGTGGTACAGCCACGAGAACCGACGCGACGAGGATACGATTCTTTTCTCGATGAACGACTGGCCGGCGCTGAAGGCGCTGGGGCTGTATCGGGAAGAGATCCAGTAGGCGTATCTGAGCAACGCCTGTCGGATTCTCACCAGCTCAGGTCTTCGTCGCCTTGAGCGAGAACGTCAGCGGCAGCGCGTTCCGCAGCTCCTCGGGTAGTCGCCACAACCGTCCTCGCCTTTCGTCATGAACGGGAAGCGCCGCCAAGTGCTGACCCCCATGCTCCTGGAGGAGCTCGATCCGAAGCAGATCACTCCGATCTGGCTTCGCGGGCGTGGGATAATAGCTTCACACCCTTTGGGGGAGTGAACAGAATGCCAGAACGACCCACTAGCTTGATTGTCCGCAGCGATGAGCCACTTATAGGCGTCATTGTCCGAGAGGACAATCAAGAGGTTACCCGCTACTTCACTGACGAGCAGGCAGCCGATGCTGCCGTCGAGGAGACGGCTACCCAGGAAGCTCTGGGGGCAATCGGAGCCTGGAGTGACCTAGATTGGGACGAGATGGAGCAGGCACTGGATCGTATCCGCCATGAGAGCAAACCTACTCCGCCTATCACGGATTTATGAGGCGGTACCTGCTTGATACTTCCCTCGTGGCTGGCCTTCTGAACGATCGACCGGGAGCAGTCGCGCTCGTCAGACCCTGGATGGAGCGACACGAAGCAGCCACGAGCATCTTGGCCTTTGCCGAGGTCATCGAGTACATCAAACCTCGCAGCGATTTCGACCAACGTCAAACGGCCTTACGAAGCATCCTGAAGGAGGTCTATCCCTACTTCCTCACCTACCGCATTCTTGAGCGCTACGCTGACATTCGTAGTCAGCTCCGTTCGCCGCGAGGCCCAGGACTCATCGGAGACATTGACACACTGATCGCCGCGACGGCCCTTGAGCGCAATCTCACCCTGGCCACAACTGATGGCGATTTTGAGCGCGTCCCGGGCCTCAAGATCACCCTTGTTCCCAGGGCCGATCTTCGCCGCCGCTAGGAGGTTTGCCACGCGCAGAATGCGTGCTCGTGGCGAACGTCGATCCGCAGCCCCGCTGAGATCAGGGCGACTTGGCCGACGATCGTCCCGCCGATCTGCAAAGGTGCTCGCAGCCTTCAAACTCGCAAACGCCGTTGGCGGCGACGGCCAGCGCTACTCTCGTTGCCTGACTCGGTGAAGTCGGCCCCTCTGCCATGTTCCCGGGACCCTTCGATGTCTCTGTCGGCTCGTACTATATGGAGACGATGCGATTGTAGGCAGTCCCCGGGCCAAACAAGGAAAGGGGACAGCGTGAGCTTGATCGCGACCCCGCGAGCCAGCTGAAAAACTGCGCCGCTATCATTGCTGGCGTATTTGGAGCAAGGGAGGAGGGCAGCCCCGATGGCCGGCAGCGGAGTTGAGCTGGTTTGGGACGGAAAGCGGAAGCAGGTCGAGCGCGTTCCGCTGCCGTTCCAGCGCGTCGAGATTATCAATGAGTCCCGAGCGACGCGTCGCGCTGCGCCTCTCTTCTCGACGGCGAACCCTGGGGTCGGGCCCCAACTGCCGCCAGATCCTCTGTGGGCCACCGCCGATGCGGGCGAACCTGCGTCGGCTGGAGTATGGCGGAACAAGCTGATCTGGGGCGACAACAAGTACGTCGTCGCCTCCCTGCTCGAGGGTGACCCCGCTATCGGCCTCGAGTCGCTCGCGGGAAAGGTTGATCTGATCTATATCGATCCGCCGTTCGCCACAGGGGCAGATTTCTCGTTCACCGCGCGAATAGGCGACGACGATTCTCCCGTTACGAAAGAGCACTCCGCAGTCGAGGAGACGGCGTATCGGGATACGTGGGGAGGCGGCCTTCGAACGTATGTGCAGATGATGTACGAACGGCTCTGCTTGATTAGAGAGCTACTGTCACCTCAAGCAAGCCTCTATCTGCATTGTGATTCGCGGGTAAGTGCGGCGCTTCGACTCGTTTTGGATGAGATATTCGGGCCGGACCATTTCCAGAACGAAATCGTCTGGAAGCGGTCTGACGCGCACAACGATGTTGGTCAGGGGGCACGCTTCTACGGGCGCATTCACGATTGCATCCTCTATTACACGCGCGGCGAATCCCACGTGTGGAACCCCCAATTTACAGGCCTGCCAGAGTCCACAGTCGAAAAGTGGTATCGGAATGTAGAAGAAGGAACCGGACGGAAGTTCAACAAGGCCGACCTCACGGCAAGAAAACCAGGCGGCAACACTCGCTACGAGTGGAGAGGGGTCACCCCGCCCCCGGGTCGTTACTGGGCGTACTCACACGCCCATATGGAAGACCTCGAAAGGGAAGGCCGTCTCGTTTATTCGGCCTCGGGCGTGCCATACATGAAGCGATACCTCGATGAAAGCCGCGGCGTCAGCCTTCAAGACTGGTGGGACGACATCTCGATGATCCGCGGGATCAGCGGGGAAGAACGGCTGGGGTACGCGACTCAGAAGCCAGAGGCGCTCCTTCGACGGATCATTCAGTCTTCGTCTAGCGAGGGTCAACTGGTCGCGGACTTTTTCTGCGGCTCTGGCACGACCCTGGCAGTAGCCGAGAAACTTGGCCGGCGCTGGATCGGCTGCGACCTCGGGCGCTTCGCCACCCAGACTTCGCGCAAACGGCTGCTTGAAATCGAGAACTGCCGACCGTTCGAGGTGCTGAACCTTGGGCGCTACCAGCGAAGGTACTGGCAGGGCGCGGAGGTGGGAGAGCGGGTCCAGGAATACCTCCGGTTCATCGTGGAGCTCTACCACGCCCAGCCGATGCTTGGCTTCGCGAACCTTCATGGACGGAAAGGTGATCACGTCGTGCACGTGGGGGCCACCGACGCGCCCGTCACGGCGACGGAAGTCCGGACGGCGCTGGACGAGTGCCGCGCCAACGGCTTTCGAGCGCTGGATGTCCTGGGCTGGGAATGGGAGATGGGCCTCAACGCCCAGGGGCTCCAGGACCTCCAAAGCGAGTTCGGTGTCGAGGTCCGGCTGTTCCACATCCCTCACGAGGTCATGGACAAGCGCGCCATCGACGCCGGGGACGTTCATTTCTATGAGGCGGCGTACGTCGAAGCGACGCCGCACCTTCAGGGCCGAACGGTCCACCTTGAGCTGACCGATTTTCTCGTGGCAATCGACGACTACATTCGCGAGAAGGTCGGCGACAAGGTCAAGAAATGGTCGGACTGGATCGACTACTGGGCCGTCGATTTCGATTTCCAGGGGGACACCTTCCACAACCAGTGGCAGGCCTATCGCACCCGCAAGGAGCCGAAGCTCGAACTGGTGAGCGGCGCGCATACTTGGACCGAGGGCGGGCGCCACGGGCTCCTTGTCAAAGTCGTGGACATCTTCGGCAATGACACGACAGCGCTCCTCGAGCTCGACGTCGCGTAGGCCAGCATGAGCCGGCTCCTCCCTCCCTATCTCGTGCCGCAGCAGCGGCGGCCCAGCAACGCTGCCTTCGTGAACGGCATCCGCAAAGAAGTCGACGGCTGGCGGGCGCAGGGCTACCCGGGCGCCACCGTGACCACCCGTCGGCTGCTGCAGCACTGGTTCGAGACGGATCACGAGCGGGGCGGCCAGGAGTGGCACTACTACTTCTGTCAGCGCGAAGCCATAGAGACGCTCATCTTTCTCTACGAGATCCGCCGGCTGCGTCGTCTGTCAGACCTGGCGCGCGAGTACAACCCGCGTATCGCCGTCCGGCCCACCGAGGACCGGTACGCCCGGTACCTCTTCAAGATGGCTACCGGCTCGGGCAAGACCAAGGTCATGAGCCTCGCCGTCGTCTGGTCGTACTTCAACGCCATCCACCATCCAGAAATTGGTCTACCAGAGAACTTCCTGCTTATCGCTCCCAACGTCATCGTCTACGAGCGGCTGGTGGACGATTTCGGGGGCGGCCGCGTGTTCCGCGCGGATCCGTTGGTCCCGCCCGAGTGGGCGCCGGAGTGGCA
>Ga0184637_10001762_pt1 | contig 14289 bp, 13 predicted proteins | sample PLM3_127_b2_FD_133143 | JGI IMG/M metagenome (GOLD analysis project Ga0184637, IMG submission 133143) | Groundwater sediment microbial communities from an aquifer in East River, Colorado, USA - PLM3_127_b2 | ecosystem: Environmental > Terrestrial > Soil > Riparian zone | place: USA: East River...
CTGGATCGACCGCCTGTTCAACGGCCTGCAATCCGACCAGTACGGCGACCTCGACTTCGATGGCCGCATGAACGCGTCGCGCGCCGGCGACGTGATCCTGACGCGGCTCGAAGCGAACCGCCAGGCATCGGAACGGCCCGCGATCGTGAACAGCGCATGCACGCCACCGTCGGGTGAACCGTCCGCGTTGCGCACGAGGCGCGCCTCGCGCACGGGCCCGTTGGCCGTGATGAACGAAGGCCGCTTGTTGGCAGCGCCCAGCAGCGTGGCGAAGGCGACCTGCGGATTGACGGGCGGGCTGGTGCCGCCGATCGTCGGATGCGAGTGACAGCCCCCGCAGCTGTCGAGGTTCATGGTCGGGCCGAGCCCGTCCTCGACCGCCTCGGCTCCGATGAAGTCTTCCCGTCCGGCATTGAAGGCCGTCAACTGGGGCGGCGTCAGCTTGGCAAAGGGCGAACCGGCGTCCGCCGTGCCCGCGCGGGGTCCGGGATCGACGGCGCTCGATGAAGGCGGCTTCCACGATCGCTGGAATCCGCCGTCAGTGCGTCCCCCGCGTCGCAGCGCTTCGACCATCTCGCGCACGGCGTTGGCCGTGTGCGTCGCGGGCGCTTCGGTGGCCGCGACGGCGGGCGCGGATGTACCGGGAGCCTCGGCGCTGTCGGAACCGCCGTTGCATCCGATCAGGCAAAGCGCTGAACCGAACACGAATGTCAGTGACTTCATGATGCTGTTCCTTTCACAGGCCTGATGAAGCGCTACGCCTTGCGCCTGCGACGACGGCGCACGGGATTTGCTGTCGAGTGGCGAGCGCGACCGTGGGTGTCGATGAGGTGCGCTTGCCGCGCCCTGCACCTGGGCGAACGCGGCGCCGCCGCGCAGAGCAACCACGATGCAGGCGGCAACGCCCTTGATCAGCTTCGGTGTCATACAACCACCTTTGATGAGCTGAATTCCGTCGATGCGCTGCGATCGGGGCCGATCGCGGCTGTTCGCCGGGCACCGTCTTGGCTCGCGGCGCGTCGGTCATTGATAGACCACCAGCGATGCGTCCGCAAAGTCGGTGACGTTACGAGCTGCAAGCCGCGTAAGTCGACGTTCCCGCAACCTGCGTCGACAGCAACTTCGAGAGCTCAGCTCGCCGGGCTGGGGCGAGCGTCAAGCAGGGGCCGCGCCTGGCGCGCGCTGCCGCTTCTTCAACGAGCCATGCTCGATGCCAGCACCGGGAACAGCTTGATCAGCCCGTCGGCCATGATCTCGACCGCCATCGCCGCGAGGATCAGCCCCATCAGGCGCGTCATCACGTTGATGCCGGTGCGGCCGAGCACGCGCGCGATGCGGCCCGACGCGCGAAACGCGAGGTACACCGCGATGCCGATCACGATGCCGTACAGCACGAGCGCGCCCACTTCCCACCAGTGGCGCGACTTCTCCGCGTAGATGACCATCGTCGAGATCGTCGCCGGGCCGGTGAGCAGCGGGATCGTCAGCGGCACGATCGCGATGCTGTCGCCGGCATCCACCTTCTGGTTGCCTTCGCTCACGTCTTCCTGCCTCGTCTCGGCCGGCTGCGCGTTGAGCATCTGCAACGAGCTGATCAACAGCAGGCTGCCGCCGCCGACCTGGAACGATGCGATGCTGATGCCGAAGAACTCGATGATGCGCAGCCCCGCGAGCGCGCTCACTGCAATGACGACGAAACTCGCGAACGACGCGATGTGGATGGTGCGCAGTCGCTGTTCCCGCGTGAAGGTCTGCGTGAATGAAATGAAAAAGGGGATCGCACCGATCGGGTTGACGATGGCCAGCAACGCGATCAGGGGCTTCAGGTCCATGCACGCATTCTGGCGTGTTCGCCCTCGAGCGTCGCTCAGGGTGGCAGCACGCACCGTTTCGAGCCGGTTCTCGTCGGTCGGCGGGGCGCGCGGCCGGGCGCAGCCGGTCGGATCGCAGGGGCAAACACCCCCGGTCACAAAACATCTCAGGGTTAGCCCAGGGTGGTCGTGCAAGCACAGCGAAGGCGTCGTTGGCGGCCATCCCTAAAACAACACTTTATGAGGCGCGGCTTTGCGCACGCCGCTTCAATTCCTAGATAATCCGTTCCCTGTGTTTGGAAGCGGCGCCTTCGCTTGAATGGTTCACGACGGGTAGAAGCTCCACAAACGATCGTTGGATAGGAAAGGCGCCATGGGTAACAAGCTTTATGTCGGCAACCTCGCGTACAGCGTGCGCGACGAGAATCTTCAAGAGGCCTTCGGCCAGTACGGGACGGTCACCTCGGCCAAGGTGATGATGGATCGCGACACCGGTCGCTCCAAGGGCTTCGGCTTCGTCGAGATGGGCTCTGACGCGGAAGCGCAGGCCGCCATCAATGGAATGAACGGTCAAGCGCTCGAGGGCCGGGCAATCGTCGTCAACGAGGCACGCCCACGCGAAGAGCGTCCGGGTGGTTTTGGTGGTGGTCGCAGCGGCGGCGGTGGCTACGGCGGTGGTGGCGGCTACGGCGGTGGCGGTGGTGGTGGCCGCACCGGCGGTGGTGGCGGCTACGGTGGCGGCGGCGGTGGCCGCAGCGGCGGTGGTGGCGGCTATGGTGGCGGTGGTCGCAGCGGTGGCGGCGGAGGTGGTCGCAGCGGCGGCTACTGAGCGCAAGAGCGCTGACAGACAAGCGGTGGTGTCCCCACCGCTTTTTCTTTGCCTGCCGCGTCCGCGGTCAATGGCGCGCGCGCGGTTTGCGGGGTCGACCGGCGAGCGCGCGGTCGAACACACTGTTCGGCAGCGCACGCAACAGCTTCGCAACCACGCCCATTTGCCACGGAATGACGCGGTAGGACGTGCCGGCGTCGACTGCGCGGAAGGCCCGGTCGGCGAAGTCCCCGGGCTGCATCAGGAACGGCATGGCATACGGGTTGCCCTCGGTCAGCGGCGTCGCGATGTAGCCGGGCACGATCGTGACGACCTTCACGCCGTGCGGCCGGCATTCGCCCCGCAGGCTTTCGCAATAGCTGATCACCGCAGCCTTGCTCGCGCAGTACGCGCCGTGCCCGGGCAAGCCCCGGATGCCGGCCACGCTCGCGATGCCGACCAGCGCGCCCGATTGGCGCTCGCACATGGCGCGCACGAAAGGCTGGAAGGTCGCCGCCATGCCGAGGTTGTTGGTGTCGAAGGTGCGCCGCATCACGTCGAGGTCGGCCAACTCGGCGGTATCGATGCCGACGCTGATCCCGGCGTTGGCGATGACGACGTCGGGCAAGCCCTGCCCTGCAATGCATTCGCGCCCCGCGGCGGTGATGCTGCCGACATCGCTCACATCGGCGCCGTAAACCGCGACGCGCACGGGCTCGAAGCCTTGCGCTTGCGCAAAGCGCTGCATGTCGGCAGCGCGGCGCGCGACCAATGCGAGCCGCCAGCCGGCACGGTAGTAGCGCGTCGCCAGTGCCTGCCCGATGCCGCTCGATGCGCCGGTGATGAACGCCAGGCGTCCGCTCACGGCCTGACGCCTTGCGTGAAAGCGGGCTTCGTGCCTGCAGGCATGAAGTGGGCGCGCACGCGCCCCTTCAGTTGCAAGACCCGCTCGAGCCCGCTGAATTCGAGCGTGTCGGCCCGAAACTCGGTGCCATCGCGCCGGATCGTCACCGGCAGGTGCGAGCGCACGCGTTCGCTGTTGAGGAAGGCGTGCAGGAATTCGCCGCGAAACTCGATGGCCGGCGCGCCGCCCGACGCTTCGCGCACCACTTGCGCACCGCCGAGCAGCTGCACCTCGGTCGCGTCGCCGTTGACGAGCGCGCGGCGCGCGGTGGCCACCGTCACATGCGGGCCCGCCGAGATCGCGCGCATGTGCACGCCGTCGATTTCGAGCGTGTCGGTGTCCGGATAGTGGCGCACTTCGTCGCCCTCGATCTGCGTGCGCAGCTTGCCGTCGGCAGCGAAGCGTTGCACCGAAAAACGGTGCATCGTGTAGTCGGGTTCATGCCGCAGCGGCGCGCTCGGGCGCCCGGCCTCGGCCTGCGGCGTGCTCTTTACGAGCCACCAGCTGCCCAGCGCCAGGAGCCCCATCAGCAACACCGGCAGGTAGGCGGAAATCATCTCGCTGATGCGCCGGGACCAGGGCATCGCCGGCGCGGGCGATGCGCTTTGGGGCGCGGCCAGCACGTCGAACTCGCCGATCATCACGGGCCCCTTGACAGGCCGCGGCCACGCCTTGCGATCATGGGCTGCCCCCGTCGTCGAGCGTGATCGGGTGGCCGTTGAGCAGCGCCGCGTAGCGGCCGGCGGCGATCAGCAAGAGGTCACAAAACTCGCGCGCCGCCCCCTGTCCGCCGGGCTGCGCGGTGACATGGCGCGCCAGCGCCTTGATCTCGACATGGGCGTTGGCCGGAGCGCATGGGAACGCCGCGCGTTGCATCAACGGAAGGTCGGGCCAGTCGTCGCCGATGGCCGCAACGGCGCTCCACGCGATGTTCAGGTCCGCCAGCAGGCGCTCGGCCGCGGCGAGCTTGTCGTGCACGCCGTACGCCGCGTGCGCGACACCGAGGTCGGCGACCCGCCGACGCACCGCGCTCGAGTCGCGGCCGGTGATGACGATCGGCACGATGCCCCCTTGCGCAAGCAGCTTCAGGCCATGCCCGTCGAGCACGTGGAACGCCTTGAACGTTTCGCCCTGCTCGCCGATGTACAGGCGCCCGTCGGTCAGCACGCCATCGACGTCGAAGATTGCGGCTCGCACGCCCTGCGCCTGCAGCAGCAGCTCGGGCGGGAACGACAGCGCAGGCGTCAGGGGCGGCGACGCCATCAGATGACTTTTGCCCGCATCAGGTCGTTGGAGTTCACCGCACCGACCAGCAAGCCGCCTTCGTCGACGACCAGCACCAAGGTGATGCGCGCCTCTTCCATGAGATCGGCCGCTTCGACGGCGAGGGCCTCGGGTCGGATGGTGCGCGGCCGCGTGTGCATGACCTCGCCGGCCTTCAGTCCACGCAGGTCTTGCCCTTGTTCGATGCAGCGGCGAAGGTCGCCGTCGGTGAAGATGCCGCGTACTCGGTCCTGCGCGTCGACGATGACCGCCGCTCCGAGGCCCTTCGTTCCCATCTCGCGCATCATGTCGGTGAAAGCGGTTTCGGCGGCCACACGCGGCAACGCATCACCGGTACGCATCAGGTCGCGAACGTGGGTCAGCAGCTTGCGGCCCAGCGCCCCGCCGGGGTGCGAGCGCGCGAAATCCTCTACGCGAAATCCACGCGCGTCGAGCAAGGCCACCGCCAGTGCGTCGCCGAGCGCCATTTGCGCTGTCGTGCTCGCGGTGGGCGCGAGGTTCATCGGGCAGGCCTCCTGATCGACCGCACTGCTGAGCACGATGTCGGCGTGCTGCGCGAGTGTCGAATCGGGGCGGCCGGTCATCGCGACGAGCTTGACGCCCACGCGCTTCAAGGCGGGAAGAATGGCGGCCAGCTCGTCGACCTCGCCGGAGTTGGAGATGGCCAACACCACGTCGACCGACGTCACCATGCCGAGGTCGCCATGGCTCGCCTCGGCGGGGTGCACGAACATCGCCGGCGTGCCGGTCGACGCGAGCGTCGCCGCGATCTTGCGACCCACATGACCGCTCTTGCCCATGCCCATCACGACCACGCGGCCGCGGCATTCGAGCATCACACGCACGGCGTGCCCAAAACTCTCGCCCTGCCGCGCCTTCAGTCCGAGCAGCGCCTTGGCCTCGATGTCGAAAGTCTCGTGCGCGAGCCGCAGTGCGCGCTCGGCGTCGAACGCGGGCGTGTCGGTCACGATGTCGCGTCCGGGATGGCGTGTGTCGAGGCGTCCAGTAGCATTGGGCGATTCTAGGCGCCGGCCGCAGGGCTTTGCATCGCGCATCGATCCATGGTTTCGACCCTCGAACTCGTGCTGCTGTACCTGGTCGCCGCGGTGGCCGGTGTCGCGCTGTGTCGCTTGATGCGGCTGCCGCCGATGCTCGGCTACCTGACGCTCGGCGTGCTCATCGGGCCGAATGCGCTCGCGCTGGCCGGCGACTCGGCGGGCGTGCGTCACCTGGCCGAGTTCGGCGTGGTGTTCCTGATGTTCGTCATCGGGCTCGAGTTCAACCTGCCGAAGCTCAAGAGCATGCGCAAGCTTGTGTTCGGCCTCGGCTTGAGCCAGGTTGGGTTGACGGTGCTGGCCGCCGTCGCGGGGAACGTGCTGGTCGGGTGGGTCCTCGCCGCCACGGGCCGCGGGTGGGGGCTGGGCTGGCAGAGCGCGGTGGTGCTCGGCGGGGCGCTGGCAATGAGCAGCACCGCGATCGTCGTGAAGCTGATGGCCGAACGGCTCGAGCTCGAAAGCGAGCACGGCCGGCGCGTGATGGGGGTGCTGCTGTTCCAGGACTTGGCGGTCGTTCCGTTCCTGGTGCTGATCCCGGCCCTCGCATCATCGCCGGGCGAGCTCGTGCAGGCGCTGGTCGTGGCGAGCATCAAGGCGGCGGCGCTGTTGACGGTGCTGCTGGTGGGCGGCCAATGGGCGATGCGCGCGTGGCTCACGGTCGTGGCGCGGCGCAAGAGCGAAGAGCTGTTCGTGCTGAACCTGCTGCTGGTCACGCTCGGCCTCGCATGGCTCACGGAGATGGCGGGACTGTCGCTTGCGCTCGGCGCCTTCATCGCGGGCATGCTGGTGGCGGAGACCGAATACAAGCATCAGGTCGAAACCGACATCCGGCCCTTCCATGACGTGCTGCTGGGCCTGTTCTTCATCACGATCGGCATGCAGCTCGATTGGCGCGCAGTGTTCGGCCAATGGCCGCTGGTGCTGCTGTTCTCGATTGCGCCGGTGCTGTTCAAGTTCGCGCTGGTCGCGATGCTGACCCGCTTTTTCGGCGCCGCGCCTGGCGTCGCGCTGCGCACCGGCCTGTACCTCGCGCAGGCCGGCGAATTCGGCTTCGTGCTGCTGGCGCTCGCCTCCAGCAATCGGTTGTTGCCCGCCGAGCTGCACAACCCGGTGCTCGCCAGTATGGTGCTGTCGATGATCGCGACCCCCTTCATCGTCATGTACAGCAACCGCATCGTGATGCGCCTGAGCACCAGCGACTGGCTGTTGCAGTCGGTGGCGATGACGAGCATCGCCAAGCGCGCGATCAACACCGAAGCCCATGTGATCATCTGCGGCTACGGACGCAGCGGCCAAAACCTCGCCCGGCTGCTCGACGCCGAAGGCATCCCTTACATGGCGCTCGACCTCGACCCGGATCGCGTGCGCCAGGCTGCCGCGGCCGGCCAGAGCGTCGTCTTCGGCGATGCCGCGCGACTGCAAAGCCTGATGGCGGCGGGCCTCGCGCGCGCAAGCGCGGTCGTCATCACCTACACCGACACCGCGTCGGCGATGAAGATCCTGCACCTCGTGCGCGCGCACGCGCCGAAGGTGCCGGTCGTGGTCCGCACGATCGACGACGGCGACCTCGAGCGGTTGCGCGCGGCGGGTGCCACCGAGGTGGTGCCCGAAACGATCGAAGGATCGCTGATGCTCGCGAGTCACGCGCTCGCTCTGGTCGGCGTGCCGATGCGGCGCGTGATCCGCCTGGCACGCGACGCGCGCGACGCGCGCTATGGACTGCTGCGCGGATACTTTCACGGCGCCGACGACGACACCGTCGAAGAGTTGCAGCAAGAACGGCTGCTCACCGTGAGCCTGCCGGCCGGCGCGGCCACCCTCGGCCAGCGACTGGGCGACCTCGCGTTGCACGCGGTGGGCGTCAAAGTGGTGTCGGTGCGCAGCTCCAGCGGCTCGGTGGCGAATCCCGACGACAGTCGCGTGCTGGCTGCCGGCGACACGCTCGTGCTGTCGGGTCTGCCCGAACCGCTGGCGTTGGCGGAGGCCAAGCTGCTGGGCACCGGCTGAGATTCCCGGCCGGCGCCAGGCCGGGCGGAGCTTGCTTCAGATGAACGGCGCTTGCTTCGCGAGGCTCGCGCGCAGGCGCACGGCCATCACCGCGCCGGCGGCGCGAATGATCTCGAGCGCGAGCGCGGGCACGCGCTGCCCGAGCTCTTCGAGGCGCGGACCGCGCAGCGCCCACACGGCGCACGGCGTCATCGCCTCGACGTTGGCAGCGCGCGGCCCGTCGACGAACAGGCCCAACTCGCCGGCGATCGACCCCGGACGCAGGATCGCGATGCGGCTGCCGGCCGGCGCCCCGGTCACGAATACCTGCAGCGCGCCGCGCGCGAGCAGGTACATCGCGCGATCGGCGTCGCCTTGCTTGATCAGCAGATCGCCCGATCGGATCTCGTGGTGCGAGAGGTATTGCGAAAAGATTCGCCACTGGTCGTGGTTGAGCCGCGGCCGAAAAGCATCCTCGGCGTTCAGCGACTGCACGGCGGTGACCAGCTCGGCGATGTCCATTGTCCAAGTCGTGAGTGGTTTCGTCGAAGGGATTATCGGGGTTCGCACTCGCGAGCGACAACCCGCCGGCTTGCGGGTGCACGATGCTGCGCGCCGCGCCTTTACTTGCCGATGCAGAAGCGGCTGAAGATTTCGCCGAGCAGATCGTCCGACGTGTACACGCCGGTGATCGCACCGAGCGCGTTGTGCGCAAGGCGCAGCTCCTCCGCGAGCAGGTCGAGTGCAGGATCGTGCTGATGCGCGAGCTCGTGCCCACGCAGGAGATGCGCCAGCGCGTCCTGCAAGGCCTGCACATGCCGTGCGCGCGCGATGAAAACCCCTTCGCTGCCTGACACCTCGGCATGCCAGCCGGCGAGCTCGAGCAGTTTGCGGCGCAGCGCGTCGATGCCAAGGCCGGTGCGCGCCGACAGCGCGAACACGCCCGGCGGCGGCGGCGCGACATCGGCCTTGTTGTGGATGTGCAGGAGCCGTGCGTGCGGCGTCGACAGTTGCTGCAGGCGCGCTGCGATGTGGGCTTCGCCGGCGTCGTAGGTCGGTTCGCCTTCGCGCGTCAGGTCGCGCAGGAAGAGCACCGCGTCGGCACGCTCGATCTCGGCCCAGCTGCGCGCGATGCCGATCTGCTCGACCTCGTCGGCGACGGCCGCGCTCTCGCGCAGACCCGCGGTGTCGATGACGTGCAGCGGCACGCCTTCGATCTGGATCGTCTGGCTGACCTTGTCGCGCGTCGTGCCGGGGATCGGCGTGACGATCGCGAGCTCGGCACCGGCCAGCGCGTTGAGCAGCGAGCTCTTGCCGACGTTGGGCTGCCCGGCGAGCACCACCGTGATGCCCTCGCGCAGGAGCGCACCCTGGCGCGCGCGTGTGAGCACCGTTTCGATGCGCTCGACGATCGCGTCGAGCTGTCCGCGCGCGTCGGCGCTGTCCAGGAAATCGATCTCCTCGCCGGGAAAGTCCAGTGTCGCCTCGACCAGTGTGCGCAGCTTGACGAGCGCTTCGCTCGCGCGTTCGATCTCGCGCGAGAACGCGCCTTGCAATGAACGGCTCGCCGAGCGCGCTGCCGCTTCGGTGCTCGCCTCGATCAGATCGCTGACCGCCTCCGCTTGCGCGAGGTCGAGCTTGTCGTTGAGGAACGCTCGCTCGGTGAACTCGCCGGGCTCTGCGATGCGCATTCCCGGCACGCGAGCCGCTCCGGTTCGGGGGTCGGTTTCGCGCGCCACTTCGAGACAGCGCGCGAGCAGCAGTTGCAACACCACGGGCCCGCCGTGTGCCTGCAGCTCGAGCACGTCCTCGCCGGTGTACGAGTGCGGAGCCGGGAAGTGGATGGCGAGGCCCTGGTCGATCGGCTCGCCGCGAGCGTCGGCGAAGCTCAGGTAGGTCGCACGGCGCGGCGCCAATTGCTGCCGGCAAATCGCGTCGATGAGCGCGCGCAGATCGCGCCCCGACGCGCGCACGATGCCGACCGCGGCGCGCCCCGGTGCTGTAGCGACGGCAACGATCGGATCATGGTGGCGCGGCAGCATGGGCGGATTCTGGGCCACTGGACTTCGCGCGAACCCCGGGCGCCTCGCGGCGGCCCGGGGATATGGCGCGGGGGGAAGCGTCGGTGCGGCGCCATCGGCCCGTCCGTGCGACTCTCCCGAGCCGGCAACATGCGAGTGAGAGCATGTTGACGGGTCTGCCCCGCATTGATCGGTTGGCAGCACGCGGCGCAAGATGCACCGGTCCTGCTTTCAACCCTTCTTCGGCACCTTTGAAGCAAGTCTTGCGCCGAGCGAGAAATCGATGGCTCGATCGTCGTTACATGCCGCTCGCATGGCAATGCCTGAGTCGGGGGGTGCCGAGGTCAGCGTGTGAAAGTTCACGCCACGTTTGCGCATTGACGGCGCGCAAACGTTCGCTCGCTACTTGCCGAGCACGCCGAGCCGCTTGTTGATGAACCACTGCTGCGCGATCGACAGGATGTTGTTCGTCAACCAGTACAGCACGAGGCCGGCCGGGAAGAAAAAGAACATCACCGAGAACATGAGCGGCATCATCCACATCATGCGAGCCTGCATCGGATCGGGCGGCGTCGGGTTGAGCCAAGTCTGCAGCAAGCTCGACGCCGTCATCAACAACGGCAGCACGTAGAACGGGTCCTTCGCGCTCAGGTCGGTGATCCAGCCGATCCACGGCGCGTTGCGCATCTCGACGCTCGAGAGCAGCACCCAGTACAGCGCGATGAAGAACGGCATCTGCACGAGGATCGGCAGGCAGCCGCCGAGCGGGTTGACCTTCTCCTCCCTGTAGATGCGCATCATCTCCTGCTGCATCTGCTGCGGGTTGTCCTTCAGGCGCTCGCGCAGCTCCATCACGCGCGGGTTGATCGCCTTCATCTTCGCCATCGACGCGTAGGCCTTGTGGTTGAGCCAGTAGAACGCGATCTTCAGCACCACGACCAGCGCGACGATCGCCCAGCCCCAGTTGCCGGTGAGCGTGTGCAGCTTGGTCAGCAGCCAGAACAGCGGCTTGGCAAGCGGCGTGAACCAGCCGTAGTCCTTGACGAGCTCGAGTCCCGGCGCGAGCGCTTCCAGCTTGTCTTCTTCCTGCGGGCCGGCATACAGCTGCGCTTGCGCCTTGACCACCGCGCCCGGTGCGACGCTCGGCAGCGTGTGCACCATCGCGATCGAGTACAGGTTGTCGCTGACCTTCGCGACGCGGTACTCGCGCGGCGTGTTCGGGGGGATCAGCCACGCCGACGTGAAGTAGTGCTGCACCATCGCGATCCAGCCGTCGCTCGCGCTCTTGTCGAGCTCGGCCTTGTTCTTCTCGATGTCCTTGAATTCGATCTTGCGGAACTTTGCCGCCTCGGTGTACATCGCCGGGCCGGTGAAGGTGAAGTAGAAGCTCGACTCGCCTTCGGGCGGGTTGCCGTCACGCATCAGCTGCAGGTACAGCTGCGGCTGCACCGCGGCGCTGCCGCTGTTCGCGACCTCGTGCGCGACGTTCATGAGGTAGCTGCCGCGCTTCAAGGTCCAGGTCTTGCGCAGCTTCACGCCGCCGACCTCGGGCGACTCGAACGTGATGTCGAGCGCGTCGACGCCGTCCTTCAGCGTTGTCTCGCCCGGCACGACGCTCATCACCGTCAAGTGGTTGGGCAGCGTGACGCCAGGAGCAATCAGTCCGGTCTGCGCGGCGTACACCCGCTGCGCCGATCGGTCGAACACCACAACGTTGCGCTTCGGATCGAGCGGATCCGCGTGGCGCAGCAGCTCGAGCCGCACGAGGGTGCCACCTTGCACATCGAACGTCGCCTTCACCAGGTCGGTGGTCGCGGTGATTTGCGCGTTGGGCACGGGCGGCGCGGCCGGCACAGCGCCAGGCGTCGCAGCGGCAGCCGGAGCCGCTGGGGTGGCCGGCGCCGGTACCGCTGTGGTTGCCGGCGGGCTGGGAGCTGCGCTGGGCGCCGCGGCTGGCGCCGTCGTGCGCGGGCCGAACATCGACGGCTCGCCCTGATGCTTGTTCCAGGCGTCCCACAGTAGGACCAGTGACATGGAGAACACCACCCACAGCAGGGTGCGGCGCATATCGGTCATGGAGCGATCTTCTGTGAGGTGGAGTCAGCGCAGACGCGCAGCGTAGCGGCGCGCGGTGACACGGCCGTGGCGCCGCGCGCCCACGAGCGTGACCAGAGTTGCGGCGCCTGGTCGGGCACCAGGTCGATCCCGCCTTTGCACCACGGGTGGCAGCGCAGCACGCGCCGCGCGGCGAGGTAGCTGCCGCTCGCGGCGCCATGTCGTTCGAGCGCGTCGATCGCGTACAGCGAGCAGGTCGGCTCGAAGCGGCATTGATTGCCAAGCCAGGGGCTGAGCAGCAGGCGGTACGCGCGCAGCACCTGGATCAAGACACTCGCCGGGGCGCGGCGCAATGCGGTGAGCTTCATCGATGCCATGCTCCCGCCGCCTCAGTGGTCGCCGCGAGGTCGCATGCAGTTGCCCAGCAGGTCGTCGAGTTCGCTTCGAGCGGCGCTGCGCAGCGCCGCTGAGGCGGCGCTGGGAAACGAGGCAGTGTCGAAAGGCGCGCGCAGGCGCACCAACCACAGGCCCGGCGAGAGGTGTTGCGCGTGGCGAGCCACCCCGGCGCGGATCTCGCGCTTCAGCAGCGATCGGGTCACCGAACGGCGCGCATGGCGCTTCGGAACAACCACTCCCAACCACACCGCCGGTCCCGGCGCGGCAACGTCCGCGGGGCTAGCGCGGGCTGACTCATCCACAGACATTGCCGATCCTGCAACGGGGTTTGTTGACAACTCTTGCGGCCGTGGCCCGGCGCGGGCCGTCGTCGGCTGCCCGGACACGTAGTGGAGGGCGAAATGGACGCTGCGCTTGCGGGTGGGGGTGCCGAGCAGTCGCTCGAAATCAGGCGATCGCACCAAGCGGCCGACCGGCACGGCACGGTGGCTCAGACCGACACGCGCTTGCGCCCCTTGGCCCGACGCGCGTTGATGACGGCGCGGCCGCCCCGGGTTTTCATGCGGACCAGAAAGCCGTGCGTACGGGCGCGGCGGACTTTGGAAGCTTGATAGGTGCGTTTCATAGGGTTTCCCAGTCGTCCGGGCGCGGTGTTCGGAAAACCCGCGATTAGACCAAAATGCCCCTCCCCGGTCAATGACACGGGCCGGCGAGCGCCGAAGCGCAATGGGAATGACCCTAGGTCCGCGACTGTGGATAACCCCTTCCGCAGAGCCCGCGCGGACGTACAATCCGGGCGCTCAAAAACAAGTTTTCCACAACGCATGAGCCCTGACCTGTGGCAGCGTAGCTGCGATCGCCTTGCCGCCGAGTTGCCCGAACAGCAGTTCAACACCTGGATCCGCCCTTTGCCGAGCGCGGACGTGACCGACCGCGGCGACGCGGCGTTGGTCTCGCTGCGCGTACCCAATCGCTTCAAGCTCGATTGGATCCGCGACCAGTACGCGAGGCGCATCGAGACCGTGCTCACCGAGCTGGCCGGCAAGCCGGTGCGTCTTGAGCTCACGCTGGCCCCGCGCGACCCGGTGGTGGCGCTTGCCGGTGCCGCCGAAGGCGCCGCGGCCGTGCGTCCCTTGCATCCGACCCCGGTGGCGCATGCGCTGAACGGTGTCGCGGTGGGGGTCGCCGCGAACGCGCCGCTCCCGGCAGCCAATGCCAGCCGCAACCGGCTCAACACCGCCTTGACCTTCGACACACTCGTGCCCGGGCGAGCCAACCAGATGGCGCGCACCGCGGCGCTGCATGTGGCCGGGGCGCCGGGCCAGATGTACAACCCGCTGTTCGTCTACGGCGGAGTCGGCCTTGGCAAGACGCACTTGATCCACGCGGTCGGCAACGCGTTGATCAAGGACCGACCCGAAGCGCGCGTGCTCTACCTGCACGCCGAGCAGTTCATCAGCGACGTCGTCAAGAACTACCAGCGCAAGACCTTCGACGAGTTGAAGGCGAAGTACCACTCGCTGGACCTGCTGTTGATCGATGATGTGCAGTTCTTCGCCGGCAAGGAGCGTACGCAGGAAGAGTTCTTCAACGCCTTCGAAGCGCTGCTCGCGAAGAAGGCGCACATCATCATGACCAGCGACACCTACCCGAAGGGGCTGGTCGATATCGACGAGCGCTTGACCTCGCGCTTCGACGCCGGATTGACGGTAGCGATCGAGCCGCCCGAACTCGAGATGCGCGTCGCGATCCTGATCCGCAAGGCCGAAGCCGAAGGCACCGTCATGCCCGAGGATGTCGCGTTCTTCGTCGCGAAGAACGTGCGTGCCAATGTGCGCGAACTCGAAGGCGCGTTGCGCAAGGTGCTCGCGTATTCGCGCTTCTCGCACAAGGACATCAACATCCAGCTCGCGCGCGACGCGCTGAAAGACCTGCTGTCGATCCAGAACCGGCAGGTCGGCGTCGAGAA
>Ga0184637_10001763_pt1 | contig 14286 bp, 13 predicted proteins | sample PLM3_127_b2_FD_133143 | JGI IMG/M metagenome (GOLD analysis project Ga0184637, IMG submission 133143) | Groundwater sediment microbial communities from an aquifer in East River, Colorado, USA - PLM3_127_b2 | ecosystem: Environmental > Terrestrial > Soil > Riparian zone | place: USA: East River...
AGCATCCGAGGTCATGGAGCCAGAGGTGTCAATGGCCAGCACCACGTCCACCGAGGCGGCCTCGGATTGGGCATTGGCAATGATCGTGGTGTTGTGCCAGCCGATCAGGGTGAGGAAGACAAAATCCACCTGCATGGTGGCTTCAATCGTCACCAGTTTGCGCCGCCAGGCCCCCCCGGTCGAGCACAGGCCCGGGTCGTTGTGGGGATCAGAATAGCTGGGCTCGGACGGGTCCGAAGCCAGACATACTTTCAGGGACAGCGTCTGCGGGTTCACGTCGTTCAACGCGATCACTTCTTGCGCAATGCTGTCCAGGTCGCTCACTTCGCGGCCTTCGCGGAATTGGGAAGCCGCCGCCAGCGCCGCGGCGTCCACCGCCCGGCGCAAGTGCCCCACCCCGATGAACAGGATGCCGACGTCCACCGTCAGGCCAATGAAGGCCAATAGTCCGAGGAGGCCCATGCCGATGATGACGATGGCCTGGCCGCGCTCGGCCCGCGACAACCGCTGCTTGAGCGTGGAGAAGACTTGAATGCGTGATCGCTTGCGCCAGGGTTTAATCATTACCGTGTCTATTGGCCGCTATGGCCGGTGCGTCACCACCGACTGCGAGGTGCAGATGCTGGCCGTGTTGGCGATATTCTGCCATTGAGTCTGCAGGACGTACTCATTCACTTCACCCTCGATCGTCACGTCAAAGTCGAAGTTGAGACCCAAGAACCGGCTGCCAGTGCTCGCAATCGTCCGGCTGCTGGCCGTCCAGCCGCTGTTGATGGTGATAACCACTCCGGTCTGGCTGCCCGACCAGATGGTGTCGGGGAGCATATCCACCCTGGTGAGATGACGGCTCGGATCAATCAGAGGCAGCGCCGATAGAGTCAACGGCGACAACTGGCGGCTTTCGGTCGTATCGTTCGTGAACAGGTAGCTAATGTTCTCCGAACCGCCAGAGGCGTCTTCAGCGCCCCTCACGCACACGAACGGCATATCGACACTTCCAACGGTCACGGCACTCGAGATAGCCGTGAATACACTGGGTTGATAAGCGCCGGAGACGTAAGGCGAGGCTAGGCCAGACTTGACGTTGAAGAAAGCCTGCCCAACAGCGTTCACCCCTTGAATGGCAGAAGGCAAAATGGTATCCACTACCCCACGCGATGAGGTGAGGGTAACAAGTGTACCAGCTGGCATCGTGGCGCCACATTCGTCGCGGAGCGTGACGGTGACGGTTGCCGAGATGATATTGTCGGCTGTCAACTGGGTAGCGCTATTACTCATTGATGACAATGAGGGATCAAGCACGCCTGGCTGACACTCTGGAGTAGGCGGCGGCGTGATTGGCGTAGACGTGGAGGTCGCCGTAGCGCCTGGTGGAGGCGTATTCGTCGGCGTGTTCGTCGGCGTCGCCGTGGGCGTGGCCGTGGGCGGCGGGCAAACGGCCACGAAGTCGTTGTCGCCCGAGTCCTGCGTCGTCAGCACCACGTCCAAGCTCACCGGGGTGAACGTGCAGGTGAAGAAGGGGAGGGGCACTAAGAGATAAGTGCCGCTGTTAAACCCGCCCTTGAGGTACAGGCCGTCGTCGTCGGTGATGGCGATACCTGCTTCGCCGAAGTCAATGGTCACGCCCTTCATCGGGGTCAGGACTCCGCCTTCGTCCTCCATCACCGTGCCCGTGATGGTCAGGGTCGGCTCAGCCGCCGGAAGAGGCACGATGGTATAGGTGTGCATCTGCACCGGGTCGGGCACGAAGGGCGCGAGCCAGGGCAGTTTCAAAATCTGATTGTAGGAAAAGAAAATCTCGACCAGCAGCGCGGCGGTGTTGGGCGCGGCGGGGTCGAGGCGGCTCTCGACCTCACTGGTGGAGAGTCGCGAGGGATGGCAGTTGGGCAGCGCCGCGTCGCAACTGCCTTCGGGCGCGCCGACCACGGGCGGCCCACCGGCGCAGCCATCGTCCACTTCGCCGTCCGCATCGTCGTCCTCACGGTTGGCGCACTGATCCCCATAGCCATACAAGTGCCACTCGCCCAGGGTCTCGGTCCCCGTCGGCGGGTCATTCACACAATCGAAATTCTGGTCCGGCATGCAGTTGGGCCAGCGCGATACTACCGTGCCGCTCAGCACCCGGAACACCGAGACGATAACATCATCCCGCTGCGGGTCCAATGGGACCGGGCTGACGGTTTGCAGCGCCACGCACGCCGTCTGCATGTAGAAGTCAGAAGTGCCACAGTAGGGGTCGCCCTCGACGATGGGCGAAGGCGGGTTGGAGCCGACCGGCCAGATGATGGTGTTGTCGGGCACGGTGCCTTGTTGGCTCGGCCCTCCAGGACACCCGTCATCGGCGACGAGGTCGCCATCCAAAATGTCGTCGTCGTCGTTATCGCCACAGGCCGCCCGAAAGCGGGGATCGCCATCGCTGCTGAAGCGCGCGCCCTCGCGCGCCGCATCCAGGGTGTTGAGGTATTGATTCAATGCAAAGCCGAACTCAATCAGCCCGGCCAGCATCATGAGCAGGAGAGGCAAAAAGAGGGTGACCTCAACCAGGCTCTGGCCGCGCCGCTCGCGATGGGCAAACCGCCTGGAAAACCAGGAAAGAAACGACTTCATAGCTCGGAGTATAGCAGGAAACTACCTATCTTAATGTAGGCCGTAGGGGTCAACGGGTGAAACTGTTACCTCGCTGTAACAATAACTAAACCGAATCACGACTATGCGTAGGAAATTTGTCAGGGGGTGAGGCCAATATACAAGATGCGCTCCGAGCGGGGCGCCAGGTCGAGCAGCAAGCTTTGGGCTGCCACCCCCAACCCGGATTCGCGAATCCCTGAGAGGGCGAAGACCGGGACGAGCCACAACGAAGCCGCCCATCCCGACAGGCCCAGGGGCCGCGCCAAAAGTTTCAAAGCCAGGACCGCGACCAGCATCACGACCCCAGCCAGCGTAGCGACGAACAAGGTGCGGCGGGCCAGGGTCGAGGCACTTTCGAGCTTCATCGGGCGAAGTATAGCATACAGCTTCACGCCGTTTGACTCCCGAAATCCGCAATTGCGCCCGAACAGAGACACCGCTATAATTTCCCGCAATCGGTGGGAACGGCTGAGAGGCGGCGTCTGTGTTTGATACTCATAAGATCACCAAGTCCATGGGAACGGGCCGGAAAGGCCAGGCCGACACCAGCCTGCAATCGGGTGCGACCCTGCAGAACCGCTACCTGATTCAGGGCGTGCTGGGGGTGGGCGGCATGGGCTCGGTGTATCGCGCGCGCGATATGCGCTTCCCCAACGTCGTCAAAGTCGTAGCGGTCAAAGAAATCCTCAACATCGTCGCCGACCCCTCGATGCGGGAGATGATCATCCGCACCTTCGAGCGCGAGGCCAACACCCTGGCGACCCTCGATCATCCGGCGATCCCCAAAATTTCCGACTTCTTTTCGCAAGGCGACCGGTCGTTTCTGGTGCAGGAGTACATCGAAGGCAAAGACCTGGAAGCTTACTTGAACGACTCGCCTAGCCTGCTGCCTGAAGAAACGGTCGTAGATTGGGCGCTGCAGTTGTGTGACGTACTGGCTTACCTGCACAACCACCAGCCTGAGCCGATCATCTTCCGTGACATGAAACCGTCCAACGTGATGCTGGATCAACACAACCGCATCCGGCTGATTGACTTCGGCATCGCGCGCTCGTTTAGCGCCGGGCAAAAGGGCACGATGATCGGCACCGAGGGCTATTCGCCGCCCGAGCAGTATCGCGGCGAGGCCAGCCCGGCAGGAGACATCTATGCGCTAGGGGCGACCCTGCATCACCTGCTCACCAGGCAAGACCCGCGCATTGAGCCGCCGTTCTCGTTTGCCGAACGTCCCATCCGCAAACTACACTCAGGCGTCAGCCTGGAATTTGAAGCCATTATCAACACAGCCCTGAACTACAGCCCCTCCGATCGCTTCGCCAACGCGCGGGCGATGAAGGAAGCGCTGCTCAGCATCCGGCGCACCAAGACCGGGATGCTCACCGGGCAAATGCCGACGGTGACTCAGCCGCAACTGAACACACCAGCGGTCGTTGGCCCCATGCCTATGGCCGCCCCCCCTACTCAGACCCCTAGCGCGGCTGTGCCCGCCGTCGCCCTGACCGGCGGCGAGGTGAAACCGATTTGGAGCTTCAAGTGCGAAGACGAGCTGCGCGGCAGCCCGGCCTTTGCCAGCGGTACGATCTTTATCGGCGCGTACGACAACAACTTGTACGCGGTGAACGCCGCCGAGGGCAAACTACTGTGGAAGTACCCCACCGATGGCGGCCTGCCCGGTTGGCCTGCTGTCTATCAGGATACGGTGTTCATTGGCTCGGAAGACCGCCGACTGCACGCCATCTCAGTAAAGACCGGGCGTTTGCAGTGGACGTATTATACCGATGGGCCGGTGCGCTCGTCGCCGCGCATCGCCGAGGGGCACGCCTTCGTCGGCTCCGACGATGGCTACTTGCACGCAGTCAACATCACCTCCGGCCGCCGGGCCTGGCGGTTTCAGGCCAGCGCCGCCATCCGCTGCCGCCCGGCCCTCTTTCACGACCAGATTTTCTTCGGCTGCGAGTCAGGCGAGTTCTATTGCGTAGATTTCAGCGGCGAGCAAAAGTGGCGCGCTAAAGCCAAACGCGCCATCACGGCCTCGCCCTTGTTTTACAATGGCACGGTTTACTTTGCCTCGATGGACAACCTGGTCTACGCGCTGGAGGCGTCCGCGGGTTGGAAGGTGTGGACGTTTCGCACCAACAAGCCCATCATCTCCTCGCCTGCGGTCGAGGGTCATTACCTGTTTGTGGGTTCCGCCGACAACTCGGTGTACGCGGTGGATGTCCGCAACGGCCGCGAGCAGTGGCGCTACGAGACCGACGGGCAAGTGACCTCCTCACCTGCCGTACACAAGGGCTTGGTATACGTGGGCTCGGTAGACGGCTGCGTTTACGCACTGGAGGTCGCGACCGGGAAAGTGCGCTGGAAGTTCCGCTCCGACGGGCCCATCACGTCGTCGCCTGTCGTCGCGAATGATATCGTCTATATCGGTTCAACCGATAACTATCTGTACGCGCTGACCGCCTAGGTCACCGGCTTGTCAGCGCTTGGAGGCCTGCGTGCCCAACCTGATTGATCAAATCATCGCCCTCTTCAAGGGTCAACCACCCGCACCCCCACCGCCCCAGGAAGCTCGCGACCCGGATGCCACCGTTCCCCTGCCCGATTTGCCGGCCATCAAGATGCCCATGGCCGCGCCGCCGGTGGACGAGGGCTCCGCGCGCCGGTTGACGATTGGGGTGGCGCAAGACGTGGGTCGGGTGCGTAACCACAACGAAGACGTGCTGTTATACTTTACGGCTGAACTGGCCGGGCTGGAACCGATGCCACACTTTGGCCTGTTCATTGTCGCCGACGGGATGGGCGGACACTCACTGGGTGAGCGTGCGAGCGGCGTCGCCGCCCGCACGATTGCGCAGACCGTGCTGGAAAGCATCTTGCCTTCCCTGCTGGCCGACCCGCGCGCCGACACCGACCGCCCCGCGCTTAAAGAAGTGATGGAAAAGGCGATGGAGGTTGCCAATCGCAAAGTCCACGAGGCGGTGCCCGAGGGCGGCACCACCGCCACGTGCGCCCTAAGCCTGGGCGAGCAAGTGATCTTCTCCCACGTCGGCGACAGCCGAGCCTACATCATCACCGATAGCTCATTCGAGCAGGCCACGCGCGATCACTCGCTCGTTCAGCGCCTGGTGGAATTGGGCCAGTTGTCTCCGGCCGAGGCCGCCGTGCATCATCAAAAGAACGTCTTATACAAAGCCCTGGGGCAAGGTGATGGCTTAGAGGTGGACGTGGATTCGCGCCGCCTGCCGCCTGGGGCCAAGCTACTGCTGTGTTCGGACGGATTGTGGAATTTGGTGCCCGACGAAAAGATCGAGGCGATCATCCGTGGGACCCCCAGCCTGCAGGGCGCTTGCGAAGAAATGGTGGACGCCGCTAACGCCGCCGGAGGCCCCGACAACATCACCGCCGTCATCATCCAACTGCCACGCTGAACGGCGCATCGAACTATCCATCATGACCACCGGGGATTTGTATAGCATCTTGGGGTTAGCCCGCACGGCGACGGCCGACGAGATTAAGGCCGCCTATCGCAACGCTGCGCGCCGCTTCCACCCCGACGCGAACACCAACCCAGGCGCGAGCGAGGAATTCAAGCAGGTCGCCGAGGCATACGCCGTTTTGGGCGATCCGACCCGGCGCACGAACTACGACGCCACCGTCACGCGCGTGAGGACCGGGCCACTGCTCGAGCCGCACTTCATCTTCAGCCGCGAAGTGCTGCCTCAAGTTAACGAGCCGCAGGTGCTGTACGTCCTGGCCGAAGTCCTGCCTGCCTTTCACGCCGAACTGCCCGACCCGCCCATCAATCTGTGCGTCGCGATTGACCGTTCGACCTCTATGCAGGGGGCGCGGCTCGACCAGGTGAAAGCCTCGGTGCTGAACGTGATTGACAGCCTGCGCGAGAATGACTCCTTCTCGGTGGTCGCCTTCAGCGACAAAGCCGAGGTGATCGTCTCGGCCCAACAGGGCATGACCGAGCGGACACTGGCGAAAGCGAAGGTGAGTACCCTACACGCCAACGGCGGCACCGAAATCTTGCAGGGTCTGTTGTGCGGGCTGACGGAGCTGCACCAGCACCTCAGCCCAGCGGCGGTGAACCACTTGATTTTGTTGACCGATGGCCGCACCTACGGCGACGAGGAAGATTGCCTGATGCTGGCCGGGTTGGCCGCGACCGATGGCATTTCGATCAGCGGCCTGGGTATCGGCGACGAGTGGAACGACAAATTCCTCGACGAGCTGACGGGCCGCACGGGCGGCACGACCACCTACATCAGTTCGCCGCAGCAAGTGAAGACTTTCATTCAAGACCGGGTGCGCGGGCTGGGCAGCGCCTACGCGGAGCGCCTGGCTTTGCAGATCACGCTCGACCCGAACATGACACTGTTCTCGGCCTTCAAGGTCGGCCCGGAGGCTGGGCCAGTACCTGTAAGCGAACAGCCGCTGCGCCTGGGCAGCCTGCCCAAGCGGCAGAGCGTCTCCATCCTGCTCAAGTTCCTCCTGCCGCCTATGACCGAAGGGGTGCAAACCCTGGCCCGGCTGGCGTTCTTCGCCGACGTGGTGAGCCTGGGTCGCCAGGGCGAACGTATCATCAGTGACCTCGCCCTGCCTGTGGTCAATAACCCTCCCCCCGCCACGCCGCCCACCGCCATGCTCGATGCCCTCAGCCGCCTCTCGCAATACAGGATGCAGGAGCGCGCCTGGCAGGAGGCCGATTCGGGCGATATTGTGTCGGCGGCGCAACGCCTGCAAACACTCAGCACCCGTCTGCTCGCCAGCAATCAAACGGATCTGGCTAAAGTGGCGCTGGCCGAAGCGCGGCGATTGGAGAACACCCACATCCTCTCCGAGGAAGCCAAGAAGCATTTGAAATATGGGACGCGAGCCCTGCTGTTGGCCCCGGCGTCAGGTCGCAAGTCATGATCAAGTGCCCGGCCTGCCATCACGAAGAATACGAAGGGGAACTCTTTTGCTCCGAGTGCGGCGCGCGGCTCTCCGGCCCGTGGGTCGAGCCGCCGCCCACGGCCACGTTCGACTCGGCCCGGCTGCGCGAGATCAGTAAGAACATCACCCCGGCCACCAGCACTCTGGCCGAGCTTCAGCAAGGGCAAATCGCGCTGTACATTTCGGGCGCGGCCATGCCCATCATTTTGGAAGGCCACTCGGAGTATTTGCTAGGGCGCGAGGGGCACGAGCAACTGGTGCCCGATGTGAACCTGAACTTGTATGGAGGCCGCGAGCAAGGCGTCTCGCGCATCCACGCCTCGCTGCGCGTAGATCGGCGGCAGTTGTTGTTGATGGATTTGGGCAGCACCAACGGCACACGGCTGAACGGCACCCCCCTCACTGCCCACGAGCCGGTGCGGCTCGAAAATGGCGACGAAATCCGCCTAGGCAAGCTGACGATGAAGATCACCTTCAACTTCTAACCCCCTGAACCCGCCTATCGGAACGGAGATTTGTATGGCCTACAAAATTCAGGTACACGTGATGAACGAAGAGCCCATCGTGGCCGAGGTCGAGAAACTTCCGGCCGCGACGGACAACATGCTCCTCCTGCAAAATCCCCGCACGCGCGACGACAAAGACCTGCGCAACCTGGCTGAAAAAGTGACCTTGATCATGCTGCCGCTCTCGCGCGTCGTCATGATCCAGATTTTGCCCACCGGCGAGGAAGAGAAGGTCGTCGGCTTCGTCCGTGAGTGATCATGCCCGACCCCCGCGACGCGCACCACCGCATCCTGGTCGTAGACGACGAGCCGCGGATGATCCGCTTCATCCGCCTGAACCTGGAGCATGATGGCTTCGAGGTGGTCGAGGCCGCCGACGGGCTAGCGGCGCTCAAACAGGTGCGCGACGCGCTGCCCGACCTGGTGCTGCTCGACGTGGCGATGCCAGAGTTAGATGGCTTCGAGACTCTGCGGTTGCTGCGCGAGATTTCGACCGTGCCCGTGATTATGCTCACGGCCCGTACCGAGGAAGACGACCGGGTGCGCGGCCTGGAGCTGGGCGCGGATGATTACGTGACCAAGCCCTTCAGCCCGCGCGAGTTGGTCAGTCGCGTGCGCGCCGTCCTCCGCCGCACCGAGGCCCCACCCCCGGCCGAGAAGTCCACCCTGAGCGTGGACGACCGTTTGCAAATCAACTTTGACCGACGCGAGGTGCTGGTGGAGGGTAAGCCCGTCAAGCTGCGCCCGACCGAATATCGCCTGCTTTATCACCTGGTCAACAATGCCGGGTGGGTCGTGCCGCACGATCAACTGCTGGCGAAGGTGTGGGGCTACGAGTACCGCGAGGAGACGCACTACCTACGGCTGTACATCAACTACCTGCGACAAAAGTTGGAGCAAGACCCCGCCAACCCCCAATACATCCTCACCGAGCGCGGGGTGGGGTATCGGTTCGTGGATTTCCGTAAATCTGAAGCACAAGCCGGATCAGCGAATTAACCGCAAAGGCGCAAGGACACGATCAGGAAGATCCTCAAACCCATGTGACTCTGTGTGCCTTCGTGTCTTTGGGGTGAAGGAAAATGCCTCCGTCATACAAAATTGTGGTCACCGGCCCGTTTAGCGCGGGCAAGACCAAATTCATCAAGACGATCAGCGACATCGAGGTGGTCTCCACCGAACGGCGTATCCGCCAAATCACCCACCGCGAGAAGGGCGTAAAGGCTCAGACCACCGTGGCGATGGATTATGGCCGCGTGGCGCTCGCCGACAAAACCCTGCATCTTTACGGCACACCGGGCCAGGCCCGCTTTGACTTCATGTGGGATATCCTCAGCCGCGAGATGGCGGGCTTTGTGCTGCTGGTAGATTCGACCGACCCCACCACGTTCCCCGACGCGCGCGAATTGATTGACCTCTTCACTGAGGGCCGCCGCCAGCCTCCCTACGTGGTGGCCGCTAACAAGCAAGACGTGGATGGGGCCGCCTCGCACACCAGCATCCACCGCGCCCTCGACCTGCCGCGCAATGTGCTGGTGCTACCCTGCGTCGCCTCGCGCAAGACAAGCGTGAGGCAGGTGCTGGCGCAGTTGGCGGAGATGTTGTAGCAGATTGTGTATGACGTAGGGTGTAGTGCATGTCATAGAAACACAAACGCCTGGCTTCTTCATACCGCCAGGCGTTTGTGCTCACTTTAGCTTTGCTCTGCACTCCTCGCACGGGCACAAACTCCGCAAATACGACCAGGTATAAATCCCAGTGTGATGCCCGTCCGCCCATTCGGGCTGGAGGGCGTAGTTGCCGACCGGCACGAGGCGTGTGATTGCGTAGCTCTTCGTCGGCGCGAGGGGGATGTTGAGCAAATCGTCCACCTCGGGCGTCTTCCCCATGTTCTCGTGCCCACCCCGGCACTCCACACACGGGCAGGCCTCGCGGAGCAAGTTCAGCGGATACTCGCTGGTATGCCCCTCATCCCAGGGGATGATGAGCACGCCGCGCTTGCGGTCGAGGGTGATAGCAGTAGGACGCATAATAGCAAATTTCAAGCTCCAAAATTCAAACTTCAAAGTTTGAGGTTTGGAAGTTGGGAGTTTCTTATGGCCCCTGCACCACCTGCAAATAATTCTGCACCCCCCAGCCAAACTTGGTGTTCGTCGCCGGGTCTACCAAGTACCACCACACGAAGCCGCTCGCCTCGGTGGGCCCGGCCTGCACCTGGAACACCTCGTGCTCCAACGCCAGGTAGTTCACCGGGCTGTCCAGGTTCGGCTCGGCGCGCAGATTCAAAAATCCAGCCTCGCCCGTGCCCACCACTTGCACGTAGACCCCGACGCGCACCTCGCCCGGCGGCGGAGGCGGCGGGGTATCGCTGGGTTGAGCCGGGAGCAGTGTGGGCGGCGTTTGCGGAGTCGCGGTGGCGAGGCTGCCCGAGGGGGGTACGGTCACGACCATCACGGTCGCCGTGGGCGCGGGCAAATCCGCCGAGCGGGTGGCAAACACAAAGCCTGTCAGCCCAAGCGCGCCTACTGCGAAGAACGCGGCCACGAAGGCTAACAGCCACAGGGGAATATAGGCAGCCGATTCGCGGGGCGAAGAGGGGGGCATCTAACCATCACACCGCGCCACGAGCACCGTGATATCGTCGAAGGCTGGGGCGACTTCCCGATAATCAAATACGTCGTTGAAGATCGCCGCACACACCTGGTCGGCGGAGGTGGAACGATAGCGAGAGATCAGGTTGATGAGCCGCTCTGCGCCATACGAATCCTCGACGGAGTTGATGGCGTCCGTCACGCCGTCGGAGAACATCACGATTAAATCGCCCGGCTCAAGCCGGACCGAGCGCTCTTCGAGTTGAAGGCCTGGCAGCATCCCCAGAAAGCGGCCCTCGGCGTCCAGTTCGCGTGGGCGCTCATCCCCGGCGTGGAAGAGCAAGGGCTTGTCCTGCCCGGCGCGGACGTAGCGCAACTGCCGCGAGGACAGATGCAGCACCCCGTAAAAGACAGTGACGAACATATCCTGGTTCGAGGACACTTCCAGCAAGCCGTTGTGCACGGCCAGCGCCACCTCGTTGGGCGAGAGGCTGCGGCGCGCGTGCGCGAGGAATAGCGTGCGTGTGACGGCCATGATGAGGGCCGCGTGCACACTCTTGTCGGACACGTCGGCCATGAGCAGGCCCACGTGCTCGTCGTCAATCTTGATCACGTCGTACAAGTCGCCGCCCACGTGGCGAGCTGGAACGTTGCGCCCGGCAAAGCTATAGCCCTCGACTTTGGGGAAGTGCGACGGAAGCAAGCTGCGCTGCACTTCGCCCGCAATCTCCAACTCGCGCTCCATGCGCTCTTTCTTCACGACCTCGGCCTGGGCCGCCTTCAGGTCGTCGTAAGCCTTCCTCAGCTCGATGTTCTTGCGCGAGAGGTCGGCAATGGCGGCCTGGTCAGAGGCGCGCAGGTTGGACGTGATACGCCGGATCATCGCCAGGGCCACGTTCGGGCTGTGGCCCAGGAAGTCGTTGAAGACCTCTTCCGAGATTTCGAGGACGGTGGTGGGGACGAGGGTGGTAACGCTGGCGGCGCGCGGCTTGTTTTCGATGAGAGCCATCTCCCCGAAGAACTCGCCGGGGTTCACCAGCGCGATCATGCGCTGCTCATCCGTGCTCACCTTTTGAGTGACGGCCACCTGCCCCTCCGCCACGATGTAGAAAACGTGCTCAATTTCGCCTTCGTGGCACAGGGTGTGGTTCGAGGGATAAGCCTGCACCTGCACCACCCGGCACAGGGCGTCTAACTCTTCGTCACTCACGCCTTTGAAGGCTTGCCGGATGATCGCCGCCGAATCGAGGAGGGTAGCGACCGGGAGCGGGGCATCGGAGTCAGGGGCCAGCAACGTCATCGTTTCTTTCCCTTTGAGCTTTTACGCGCCGCCGGAGTGCGTTTGGCCGCGGCCGGGCGCGGTTTAGGTTTAGCTTTGGAATTCAATTTTGGCCTGGCTTTAGACTTTGGTTTGACGGGAGCCGCCGGAGGCGGAGCCACGTCCAGCATCAAGGGCTGGGCGTTGATGCGGCGCGCTCGCCGATGGCCGCGCTCGTCCAGCCAGTGCAACAGCTTTTCGACTGGCCAGGCATTGATCACGTTGTCGGCGGTCGCCCAGGCCCGGCGCGCCGTCCCGACTCCAAAATGCGCCAAGTCTAAATGATCGGGATGATGCGCATCGGTGTTGACGGCCAGCAGGCAGCCCAACTCCAACGCGCGGCGGGCGTACACGTCGTCCAAATCCAGCCGCGAAGGGTTGGCGTTGATCTCCAAGGCCACGCCCGCCTCCGCCGCCGCGGGCAAAATCACGTCCATGTCCAGGTCGGCGCCCTCACGGTCAGGCAACAGTCTTCCCGTCGGGTGGCCGATGATGTCCACGTGCCGATTTTGGATGGCGTGCAACAGGCGCGCGGTCACTCTCTGGCGTTCCTGCCGCAGCGAGGTGTGTAAGGAGGCTACCACAATATCTAAATCTTCCAACACGTCGTCGCTGTAATCCAGGCGGCCGTCGGCGCGGATCTCAACCTCTGCGCCCTGCAGCAGGCTGAAGCCCGCGCCCAACTCGGCTTGGGCCGCGTCAATCTCTCGGCGCTGGACGCGCAGGCGCTCCGGCGTCAGCCCACCGGTCACACCCAGGCTTTGTGAGTGATCGGTGATAGCCAGGCATTTCAAGCCCCTGATGCGCGCCGCCAACGCCATCTCGCGCACCGCGAGCGCGCCATCGCTCCAAGTGGTGTGCGAGTGCAACTCGCTTTGCAAATCCTTGAGTTCGATCAGGCGCGGCAGTTCGCCCAGCGCAGCGACCTGGATTTCGCCCCGATCTTCGCGCATCTCGGGAGGGATGTAGGCCAGACCGAGAGTCTTGTACACCTCGGTCTCGGTAGCGCACAAAATCTCCTGCCCGTTCTTGCGCGTGAGCGCGTAATCGGAAAGCGAAAGGCCTTTGGTGAGCGCCAACTCTCGGAGTTTGATGTTGTGCGCCTGGCTGCCGGTGAAATATTGTAGCAGGGTGCCAAAGCGTTCGGCGGGCAAAACGCGCAGGTCGGCCTGTAGTCCGTTGGTGAGTTCCACCGAGGATTTAGTGGGCCCGTGTCCCAGCACTCGCGCGACGTTCGGGTGCGTGACGAACGCGGCCATGATTGGCTCGGCATCCTCGGCAGCCACCAGAAAATCCAGGTCGCCGATGGTAGCCGACATCCGCCGCAGGCTGCCCGCGGCTTCGGCGGCTCGCACGCCCGGCAGGCCGCGCAAAAACTTGAGCATATCCTGGGCGATAGTCCAGGCTTGCCCCAGTGGGGTGCGGCCCTTGGTGCGCCGGGCGCGGGCGGCGATGCCGGCCAGGATTTTGGCCTCCGATTTTTCGCCCAAGCCCGGCAATTCGCGGAGCTTTCCGGCGCGCGCCGCCTGCTCCAGTTCGGTGATGGTGGTGAGGTTGAGCGTCTTCCAGAAGAGCGCCGCCTTCTTGGGCCCCACGTCGGGGACGCTCAGCATCTCCACCAAGCCGACCGGAATTTCGCGTTTTAGCTTCTCATAGAACTCCAACTTACCGGTGGTCAACAGTTCGTCAATCTTCTCGGCGATGGCCTGCCCAACCCCCGGAATCTCGCGCAGTTTGCCTTCCTTCCAGACGGCCTTCACGTCCCGACCATATTCCGCCAGGGTTTGCGCCGCCCGGCGGTAAGCCAGGGTTTTGTAGACGATCTCGCCTTTGATTTCCAGCAGATCGGCAATGGTGGAGAAGACTTCGGCGAGTTCTTTGTTGGTCATTCAGATTAGAGGCGAAGTGAAGCCCAGGTGATGATGACGCGGGGATTATACAGGATTTTAGGCGCAACGCCTCGCGCAGTGCGCTCCGCAGGCCGCTGCCCCGTGTTATACTTTGTGCGGAAAGCGAGAGCGCCATGTCATTTTCCAATCCCCCCGACCCCAAAACCTACGACGAGCGTGTTTACGAGATCGTGCGGGCTATCCCGCCGGGACGCGTGATGACCTACGGTCAGATCGCGACCCTCATCCCCCCGCCAATTGGAGTGCCTCCCGACCGTTATCTCAAGCTGTCGCCACGCTGGGTGGGGAGCGCCATGGCGCACTGCCAGGACGACGTCCCCTGGCAGCGCGTGATCAACAGCCAGGGCAAAGTCAGCCCCCGCCCCGGCTACGGGCCGATGGTGCAGAAGGCC
>Ga0184637_10001765_pt1 | contig 14283 bp, 14 predicted proteins | sample PLM3_127_b2_FD_133143 | JGI IMG/M metagenome (GOLD analysis project Ga0184637, IMG submission 133143) | Groundwater sediment microbial communities from an aquifer in East River, Colorado, USA - PLM3_127_b2 | ecosystem: Environmental > Terrestrial > Soil > Riparian zone | place: USA: East River...
GCGGAGAAACTGACGGAGGATTACGTGACGGGGCGGTTTGGATAGGAGCCACGAAGCACACAAAGACGATTTGGCCACAAAGGGCACAACCCCCACTAAGTACATGGCTGACTCGAAGCGGCTGGGTGAACCTTTGAGACCTTTGTGTGCTTTGTGGCTAAACCGCCTTCGCGGCCTCAGTGGCTAAGGAGCGCATGGAACGAGCCGTACGACATTTCCAGGAGGAGCTCGAGGGGCTCCAGGCGCGGCTGCTCGAAATGGGCGGGCTGGCCGAAGAACGCGTCCGCGCGGCGGTGCACGGCCTCGTCACGCGCGATACGGCGCTCATCGACAAGGTGATGCGCGGCGACGAACCGATCAACGTGCTGCACATCGAGATCGACAACCGGTGCTTCACGCTGCTCGCGCTCTACCAGCCGATGGCGACCGACCTGCGGGCGATTGTCGCGGCCGTCAAGATCAACACGGACCTCGAGCGCGTCGGCGACCTCGCGGTGAACATTGCGGAGGCGGCCCGCCGCTATACCAACCACGCGCCGGTCAAAAAGCTGATCGACATCCCGCAGATGGGCGATATCGCCCAGGCGATGCTGCGCGACGCGCTCGACTCGTTCGTGCGCCGCGACACGCAGCTGGCGCACCAGGTGCTCAACGAGGACGACCGCCTCGACGCCCTGAAAACCCAGGTGTTCCGGGAGCTCCTGACCTACATGCTGGCCGATCCGTCGACCGTCGAGCCGGCGCTCGACCTGATCCTGGTGTCCCGGCATCTGGAGAGGATCGGCGACCATGCCACGAATGTCGCCGAAGACGTCATCTTCATGGTGTCGGCGCTCGACGTGCGCCACCACAGTCCCTCGGGCGACGCCTAGACGTCAGCTCCCAACCTCCAACTCCCAACTCCCACGTCGGGCATGGCGCGATGCGGCGTCCGCGAGGCTGACACGTGTGGGCGTTGGGAGTTGGAAATTGGGAGTTGTCATAGAATGGGTCGGATGGGCGAGGCGCGGCTGTGCGTCCAGTGCCGCCGGCAACCCGTGGACGACCGCTGGCGGCCCTTCTGCAGCGAGCGGTGCCGGAACGAGGACCTGGCGCGGTGGGCCGACGGGCGGTACCGTGTCGCCGGCGAGCCCGCCCCTGTACCGAACAACGACCCCGACTCGGATTCTTAACGCCTTCCTCCCCTTATGCCCGATACGCTCACGATTCTCGACAACCGCACCGGCAAGCAGTACGACATCCCGATCAAGGACGGTGTGATTCGGGCCACCGACCTGCGACAGGTCAAGACCGAGCCGGACGACCCGGGGTTGATGACCTACGACCCGGCCTTCATGAATACGGCCGCGTGCCGCAGCCGCATCACGTTCATCGACGGCGACAAGGGCATCCTCGAGTATCGCGGCTACCCGATCGAGCAGCTGGCCGAGCGCTCCACGTACCTGGAGACGGCCTACCTGATCATTTTCGGCGAGCTGCCGACCGCGGCGCAGCTCGAGTCGTGGAAGGCGGAGATCACCCTCCACACGATGCTCCACGAGAACATCAAGAAGCTGATGGAGGGGTTCCAGTACGACGCGCACCCGATGGGCGTCTTCCTGAGCACCGTCGGCGCGTTCTCGACGTTCTATCCGGACGCCAAGCAGATCTTCGACGAGCAGTCGCGGAAGAAGCAGATCCACCGCCTGATCGCCAAGGTCCCCACGATTGCGGCCTACGCCTTCCGGCACAGCATCGGGCGGCCCTACAACCAACCCGACAACGACCTCAGCTTCACCGGGAACTTCCTCAACATGCTCTTCCGGATGACGGAGCTGAAATACAAGGTCAATCCCGTGCTCGAACGCGCCCTCGACGTGCTCTTCATCCTGCACGCCGATCACGAGCAGAACTGCAGCACGAGCGCGATGCGCGCCATCGGCAGCTCGCAGGTCGATCCGTACTCGGCGATGGCGGGCGCGGCGGCGGCGCTGTACGGCCCGCTGCACGGCGGCGCGAACGAGGCGGTGCTCCGGATGCTCAAGGAGATCGGGAGCATCGACCACGTGCCCGGCTTCATCAAGCGGGTGAAAGCGGGCGAAGGGCGCCTGATGGGATTCGGCCACCGGATCTACAAGTCCTACGACCCGCGCGCCAAGATCATCAAGCGCACGGCGGACGAGGTGTTCGAGGTCACCGGCAAGAACCCCTTGCTCGACATTGCGCTGGAGCTCGAGCGCATTGCGCTGCAGGACGACTACTTCGTGACGCGCAAGCTGTACCCGAACGTCGACTTCTACTCCGGCCTGATCTACCAGGCGATGAGCTTCCCCGTCACGATGTTCCCGGTGCTCTTCGCGATCCCGCGGACGGCCGGCTGGATTGCGCAGTGGGAGGAGATGATCCTGGACCCCGAGCAGAAGATCGCGCGGCCGCGGCAAATCTACACGGGCTCGCCGCGGAGGGACCACATCCCACTGAATAAGCGGACCTGACACGGCACGAAGGGTGCGAGGGTGCGTCCGACGGTACGAAAGGTGCGAGGGTGCGACGATTTCGAGGGTGCGACGGTGCGTCTGAAGGTGCGAAGGGTGCGAGGGTGCGAACCGTTCTAGGTTCGACGGTGCTGACCTGTGTGCTCTTTGCGTGTTCGGCAGACGCTAACGATCCCGCACCATCGAACCCACCCTCGAACCCTCGCACCATCGCACCCTCGGACGCGCCCCCCGCACTATCGAACCCTCGCACTATCGCACCCTCGGACGCACCTGTCGCATCCTCGCCCCCTCGCACCGTCGCACCCCAGAGTGCGGCGCCCGTGAAGTTCGACAGTTCCCGGGCATACGAGCACCTGCGGCGCCAGGTCGGCTTCGGCCCTCGGCCGGCGGGGTCGGCGGCGCTGACGCAATGCCGCCAGTACATCCTGTCGGAGCTCAAGGCAGCAGGCGTCGAGGCGCGCGAAGACGCGTTCGACGTCACGACGCCGCTCGGGCGCGTGCGGATGGTCAACGTGATCGCGACGATCCCAGGGCGGCGCACCGATCGCATCGCGCTGGCGACCCACTACGACACGAAACTGTTCCGGGAGTTCCGCTTTGTCGGCGCCAGCGACGCGGCCTCTTCCACGGCCGCGGTCCTGGAGCTCGCCCGCGTGCTGAAGGGGCGCCAGAACGAGTACACCATCGAGCTGCTCTTCTTCGACGGCGAAGAGGCCGTCGTCGACTGGTACCGGAACAACGACAACACGTACGGGAGCCGGCACTACGTGGAGGCCGCGCGGAAGGCCGGCACGCTGGCCGGGCTCAAGGCGCTCGTGCTGCTCGACATGATTGGCGACCGCGACCTGACCATCCGCCGCGACTCACATTCCACGCGATGGCTGACCGACACCGTCTGGGCGTCGGCGGCGAAGCTCGGCTACCCGACGAGTTTCCTCTCCGATGAAACCACCATTGACGACGACCATATGCCGTTTTTGGCCGCAGGCATCCCGTCGGTCGACATCATCGATCTCGACTATTCCGCCTGGCATACCCGCGAAGACGATCTCGATCGCGTGAGCGCCCGCAGCCTGCAAATCGTGGGAGATGTGGTGCTCGACGCGCTCCCGCAGATCGAGAGACGGCTCTCGACAGTACCCCGGTAGCTCTCACGCAGTTCTACGCGTCCAGTCGTGTGGAGCGAGGCCGGCCGTGGTGGATCTCGGTAAGGATCTCCTGCTCGGTCAGCACCGTTGACGACGCCTTCGCGCGCCGGAATACGCGGTCCACGAGCTCCTCGTCCGCGGCAATGCCGTGGCGCTCCAGCCAGAACAGGACGTTCGACTTGCCGGACAACGGCCCGACCTCGATCTCCTGGCAGCGGCCCACGAGCCGCGCGGGGACGCCGGAGTAGACCGCGTCCATCAGTTCCGGGTCGTGCTTGTGAAACGCCTTCACGACGGCCGCGGCGTGGACGCCGGTGGCGGTGCGAAACGCGTCGCGCCCGAACACGGGATAGTTGTCGGGAATCGGCTCGCCGGTGGCCTCGGACACGACGTGAACCAGCTCGTTCAGTCGGGTGAGATCGCGCTGGATCCATCCCATCAGGACGAGATTGACGAGCAGCAGGTCGAGCGGCGCGTTGCCCACGCGCTCCCCGAGCCCGAGTATGGTGCCGTGCACCCGCGAGGCGCCCGCCTCGAGCGCCGCCAGGCTGTTCATCGTACCGAGATCGCGATCGCGGTGCCCGTGCCAGTCGATGCCGATCTCCCCTGCCGCCGTTTCGTCGATGATCCGCCTGGCGAAGTGCACGACGGCGCGCGCGCCGGACGGCGTGGCATGGCCCACGGTGTCGGCAATGCAGATGCGCGAGGCACCAGCGCGTATGGCCGCCGTAAACAGCTTCCGGAGCGTGTCGGGATCCGACCGCGTCGTGTCCTCGGTGACGTACATCACCGTGAGGTTGTGCGTCACCGCGAAGCCGATCGCCTCTTCCGTGCACCGCTGCAGATACTCGACCGTCCAATCTTCGGCGTATCGGCGCACGGGACTCGACCCGATGAAGCAGCAGCATTCGATCGGCAGGCCGGTGCGCTGCTGCACGTCCGCGATCGGCTGGATGTCGGCCACCAGCGTGCGCGCCGCGCAATTGGCGTGGATCGCCAGCTTCCCGGCCACGATCTCGCGCGCCAGGCGCTCCACGTCGTGGACGACGTGCGCCCCGGCGCCGGGCAGCCCGAGGTCGGCGGTGTCGACGCCGAGGTCGTCGAGGAGGTGGAGGATGTGAATCTTCTGTGCGATGGACGGCGCGCGGACCGACGGGGACTGCAGCCCATCCCGCAGCGTCTCGTCGTTCAGCATGACGAGGGGCGGCTTGGCCACAGGGGCGGCATGATTCCAGTCATAGATCAGGCCGTCATTCACCGCGCGATCCCCGTGATGCGGCGGCAGCCACTCCGAACCCTGCCAGCAGCACGACGCCTCCCCACAGCAGACCCTGTCGCACGGACCGCTCGACCGCGGGCGCCATCACCTCGTCGATGGTGACGGCCGGTGCCCGGCCAGCCAGCGCCTGACGCTGAAGCGCGACGTAACGCCGCGCACCCTCCGCGGTGACGCGATCCTGCACGGCCAGGAAGACGGCAAGCGCCGCGATTGCCGACACCAGCACGATCCATCGGACGCGCTTGTTCACTCGCCTCGATTATACGGCTGGCCTCGGCGTCCGAAGGCGTGCCTCTTGCTTTGCGATCGTGTAGGCCTCAGGGATTAGGCCCCCGGGCCCCAGAACAACGAAGGCGTCAGGCTGAGGCCTGGGGCATGAGGCCTTCTTGATCGCAGGAGTCCAGCCCATGAATATTCGCGAAGTGATGACACCCAATCCGCGCTGTGTTTCACCCGATGACACCATCCGGAGTGCCGCATGCGTCATGCGGGATGAAGATGCCGGCGCGGTGCCAGTTGTCGAGAACGGCCACGCCGTCGGCATCGTGACGGATCGCGACATTGCGGTGCGTGCCGTCGCAGAGGGCCGGCAGATGAGCCGGCCCGTGCGCGACATCGTCACCGGAAGCCTCGTATCGGCGCCACCCGACGTGTCGACGCGCGAAGCCGCCGAGCTCATGAGCAAGCATCAGATTCGCCGAGTGCTGGTGGTCGAGAACGAGCGACTGGTCGGCATCGTCTCGATCGGCGATCTTGCCGTCAAGGAAGGCAGGGACGGCCGCATCGGCGACACGCTGCAGCACATCTCCGAAGGCGTCAAGGAGCGGGGATAGACAAATCCCAAATCCCAAATCCCAAATCCCAACGCCCAAATCCCAACCGCCAACGGCATTGGGAGTTGGCACGTCGGGAGTGGGGCATGTGGTCAGGGTTGTTGCAGAACAAACCAGAGCGCCAGCACGACCAGGATGAGTACCACAACGATGGCGGCCATCGGCCGCCGCGCGCGCCGCGGACGGTCAAAGAGCGGGCCGTCCGCCGGCGGCTTCACGCGCGGCTCCGTCGTCGCGTGTCCGCACCGGTAGCAGATCAGCGCCTTGTCGGCGATCTCCGTCCCGCAATGCCTGCACGTCATGGCTCAGCTTCATGGTACGCCGGCGTTCGCCTTTTCGTCGCCATCCGTGTTCGGATCCCACGCTTCCGTCGTTGATCGTAGTGAGAGGCCGTCCCCTCTCTGGAGAAGGGTGGCATGGAGATTACCCGCCGGGCCGTCGGAAGCGTGGCGCTGCTCGAGCTGACCGGCCAACTGACGGTCAGTGCAGGGGAGGTCGAGATCGCCCCCCTGCGCGCCGCGATCGACGACCTGATTGCCGCCGGCTGCCTTGATGTCGCGGTCAATCTGGCCGGGCTCACCCGCCTTGACGCGCGCGGCCTCGGCGAGCTCGTCGTGGCGATGAAGGCACTGCGCCGCCGTGGCGGCCGCCTCGCGCTGGTGGCGCCGGCCCCGCGAGTCGCAAGGATGCTCGCGGTCACCGGGCTCGATGCGGTCTTCGAGCGGTGCGAGACCGAGGCCCAGCTGCTCGCCTGCGACCTTCCGCCGCCCCAGGGCGGGAGTGGCAGGGGAGCGAACGTGGGCACTCCCACGTACGCGTGACCGGGTGCGGTCGTACCCGCGTCAGGGAACGAGCCGAACGATCCGAACGGTCCGAACGATCCGAACGATTCAGAACGATCCGAACCGTGTTAGTTCACGACGCGCCTGAGTTCCTCGAACCAGTTCACCACGACGTTGATCTGGTTCGCCGGCGGATCGGGATGCATCGGCTGGACGCGGAGGAAACGCCGGCTGTCGGCCGAGACGTCATAGGCAGCCACGCCGTTCGGGCTAAACAGGTACCGCCCTTCAAAGAGAAGCCGTGGAGTTCCGGCCCTGAACGTCGGTGCCGTCGTGATCTCGACCGCCATCATCTTGTCGCCGTTGAGGTAGAACAGCTCGCGTCCATCACGGGACCATACTGGCTCCGTGCCGCCGTCGGTTGAAATCTGCGATCTGCCACCAGGTCCAGGAAAGGGCTGCACGAAGACCTCGACGCGACCGGGCTCGTTTGACGTATACGCGAGCCAGCGGCCGTCTGCCGAGAGTCGCGGGTGCTCTTCGGTGAATGGCGTCCTGACGACGACGCGCGGCTTGCGGTCGCCAGCGGCAGGAAGTGCCCACACATCAGCGGCCGTCGCCGGATCTTGTATGTAATAGACCAACCACTGGCCGTCGGCCGACCACGACCCGGGCGTCTGTACCATCTCGTCTGTCGTCAAACGCTCCTCGCTTGTCGTGTCGTCCACCGCCTTCCACCACAGGTTGCGGAATCCCGTCCGCGTTCCGCGGTAGACGATGTGCTTCCCGTCGGGTGTCCACCGCGGCGCCTGGCTGCTCCCGATCCCCGTCGTCAACGGCGTCAATGTTGCGCGGGAAAAGTCGTAAATCCAGAGTTCGATCGTACCGGCTTCGACATCGACAGCTGCAAAGCGACCGTCCGGCGAAATGACAGCATTGCTGTAGTAGTTCCGCGGCGGCGCCGCCAACGGCTCGACACGCCCATCGCGGGTTACCCACACCAGCCGGCGTTCGGATCGTTGGGAGCTGCCGGGCAGATAGACAAGCTCGCCAACGTCCGACACCGCGTAATGAGCTCCCTCCCCGCCCAACCGAACCGCATCGGCCATACGGACAGCTTGTCCAGACACCTGTAGCCGCTCGAGATCGAACGGGACCGCGAACAGCTCGTCCCCGCGCGCGTAGATCACGTGGCCGGTGGACACATATCGGCCCGTATCGCCGCCTTGAACGACGTTGATGCGTTCTCCGGTGTCCAGCCGCTGTACGTGAAGAAACGCCTCGTCGCGGCCGGGACCTGTCCACCTCGTGAACATGACCGCCCTGCCGCCTGGCAGCACGTGCGGCCAGCGATGGCTCACTTCGCCCACGGCGCGGTCGAGTGTGGTGACCGCACTTAGCGTTCCCCCATTGGCCGACACCTTCGAGAGCCCGGAACCGCCGGTCGGCGCGAAATAAATGCTGCCGTCCGGCGCCCAGCTCCCGCCCACCCCGTACGGAGCGTCGCACAACGTTTGCGTAATGCCTGTCGCGACGGAGACCTTCTTCAGTTTCCCTTGCGCGAAGAACCCAATCCACTGACCGTCCGGAGAAAAGAACGGATTCCTGGCCAGCTCAGTCCCAGCGAGCGCCTTTGTCTCCGTGCTGTCGATGGCTCGCACGTGCAATTGCTGCCGGCCTCCGCTCGTCGCCACGTAGGCCACGTGCGTGCCGGCCGGCGAGATCGCCACTGCTGGAAACTCCAGGTCAGCCACCTCCTCGCCTGCGGGGAGCGTCATCGTCAATCGCACGACGCGGGAGGTAGCCGCTGGTGCCGTGCGTGTCAGCATCCACGCGACGACCCCGGCAATCGCGGCCGCGAGCACCATGGCGGCAGCGGCGATGCCGAGCGTGACGGGACGCCGCCACAGCGCAGGCCGGTGAGGTTCGATGTCTGCGTGGGGCGCATCGTGGCCCATCGATTCGGCCACCCACTTCAATTCCTGATGGAGGTCCGACGCAGTCTGCCATCGATCTTCACGAGTCTTGGCCAGACACCGCCGCACGACGTGCTCGAGCTGCCGCGGCATGGTCCCGTGGACGGTCGACATCGCCGGTGGCTCGTGCTCGAGGATGGCGGCGATGAGGCTGGCGTGGCTCCTCGCCTCGAATGCCTTCCTGCCGGTGACCATCTCGTAGAGCACCGACCCAAACGCGAAAATGTCGCTGCGCGCGTCGGCTTCGAGACCTTCGAGCTGCTCGGGCGCCATGTACTGAAACGTGCCGAGGATCGTCCCTTGCGCCGTCAGTGCCGGCGGCGTCGTCGGCAACATCGATCCAGCCGCGGCCGTCGCGACGGGCCCGCCAGTCTTGGCGAGTCCGAAGTCGAGCAGCTTGGCGTCAGGCCGACCTGCCCTTCGACTATCGCTCAGGACACCCCGAGCATCGTCGAGGGGTGAAGGTCCGCCTCTACGTACGTCAGCCGAGGGGACCCGCGCGTCGGTGGACGATCCGCCGCGACGGCGGAGCATGATGTTGCCGGGCTTGAGATCGCGATGAACGACTCCCGCGCGATGAGCGGCGGCGAGGGCATCGGCAATCTGAATGGCTACTGCGAGGGCCTGCTCGAGCGGCAGCGCGCCGCGCTTCAGCCGCTCCTCGAGCGTCTCGCCCTCCAGGTACTCCATCACCAGAAAGTCGACGCCCTCCTGATGCCCGACGTCGTGAATCACGCAGATGTGGGGATGGTTCAGCGCGGCGACAGTGCGAGCTTCGCGCACGAATCGCTCACGCAGCTCTGTGGCAAAGGTCAGGTCTGACGGCAGGACCTTGATCGCGACGGCGCGATCGAGGCGCGTATCGCGCGCGCGATAGACCTCGCCCATCCCGCCCGCGCCGATCAGCGCGACGATCTCGTAAACCCCGAGCCGGGAACCGGATGCCAATGGCATGTTCGAGTGCGGGCGATTATACGCGACCGAAAGGCTGGCCACCGGTTGTCAGAAATTGCCGCGTAGCACCCCGGGCGTGACAGAAGAAACTGCCACCTGGCCGCATTCCGGACGTCAATGGCGTGGGGTTTCGGCGTGGCACGTCTGTGGCATCCAGCCAGGCGCGGAACCGACGATGATACGATTGAAACCACGACGACGCTGTCCTCGTCGAGACCCTCCGGGAACTCGCGAACCTGTCAGCTGGCGCCCTGGTGCTCGGCCGATTGGTCGGGCAAGAGCCGTTGTCGTTAGCTTTGGTCGGCAGCGGTATCGCTGCGTGGGTGCTCTTGGTCGGCTTGGCGTTGTGGATCGCAGGAGGGAACAACCATGGCTGATGCGCTGCTTCCCATCTGGGGCATCATCCTGATCTGCTCGATCGTTGCGCTGCTCGACTGGCTAGCTAGGGCGCAGGAGGCACCGGCAGTCCAAGGGTCGCCCCGCGGCGTAGGTCCGTCAGGACTGCTGTCGGATCTGTTGAGCGATCTTCGCGAGCTGTACGAGGATCTTCTCGAGCTCGGCTTGGTACTCGGCGTCCGGCATTGACGCCTTGCGGCCCTTCAACGCCTCGAGCTGCGACTCGAGCACCAGGCGCTGCCGCTCGAGCGCGGCTGTCTGCGCATCGCCCTTCGAAACGCTCGCCGGATCCACATCGAGGTACACGGTTCGCGCGAGCGCCCCGTCCTCGCCTGGCGCCCCCGCTTCCCGTCCCACGCCGTCGCCATCGTCATCGAGCAGCGGCCGCTCGGTTGACAGCTGCCCCCGCTGCTCGTAGTGCTGCTTCACACCGGCCGTGGCGGCCGTAAACGCTTCCCAGATGGAGACGCGGCCGTTCTTGTCGAAGTCGCCAGACGTGTCGACGAGCGAACGGATGAAATACTCGGGAAACACGGTGGCAAACCGCTGCGCGGCCGAATCGGTGGCGGTGATCACGACACGGCCTCGGGACGACAGCTGCTCCAGAAAGGGAAAGCTCGATTCGGTCGTGTTGACGACGACGACCCGTCCAGCCAGGCCGTCGAGCATCGCTTTCCACTCGCCGGCGCTCAGGTCCGGTCCTACCAGGTTGAACTTGGCGTCGATGCCGTCGTAGGTTCCGTGACCGATGAGCAGCAGCATCAAGGTGTCGTCGCGCATCACGCGGCGCCGGAGATCGCCGAACAGCCGGCGGACATTGTCGGCCGTTGATTTCGAGCTGCCGGTGCTTTCCTCGTCGAGCACGACGAGGTTCGCGTCGGGAAACGCAAAGCCCGCCGTCAGAAACGTGGCAAGCTCCGTCCGCCATTTCTGCTGCTGGGCCGCGTACTTCTCACCGCCGGAGACACCTGACACGACGACCGCATACCGCTCTGCTGCCGCCGCGAGCGACGGAAGCAGCGTCATGGCGACGACCGTGACGATGCTCGGCAGAGCTCCATTCCGGCGCGTCCGCTTCGCGGAACCCGCCCTACTCGCAACCCATGCCTTGGGAGTTGCGGAGTTGGGAGTTGGAAGTTGGGCGTTGGGCGTTGGGAGTTGGCGAAGCATCACCGAAGCCCCCAACGGCGGCGCAGCGTCCACTCGGCGGCGAGCAGCAGCATCACTCCAGCGAAGATCCAGACGTTGTGCCAGAGCTCCTGCAGCTGAGGCGCTGACGGCGCAGGTGCGGCGGAGGCCAGCAGCGCGGGCAACTGCGCAGCCTGCTCCGCCGGCAGGTAGCTGCCGCCGGTAGCCGTCGCGATGCGGCGCAGCACTTGTTCATTGAGGCGGGGATCGGCCATCTCGAGATCGGCGCCGCCAACAAGGATCCATCGCTCGGGGCCGTTGGAAACCGTGGCGCCGCGCCGCGCCGCCGCGGCCACACGATAGATACCCGGCTCATCAAAGCGGACATCGGCGGAATACCGCCCCGCCTGGGGATCGATCAGCGTGGCGTGAACGTCCCGGCGGGCGCCGCCGGGCAGGCTCACGTGCAAGGTGACTTCGGCGTCGCTGATCGGCGCGAACACTTCGCTGCGGACATCAACGCCAATCGCCGCCGCGCTGCCCGGAACAATGGCCGGCGGCGACGACACGGACACGCGATCGGGCGCCCCGGCGGCTATCCACCGCGCCGCCTGCCGCCAGAACAGTTCGTAGGTGCGATCCTCGGAGGGCATCTGCATCCGCCACCGCCAGGACGCCTCGCCCGTAAACACCATTGAGCGTCCCTGGCCATAGCGCTGCACGGCCACGAGCGGCCGCGGACCGTCGGGCGCCTGCACCAGCGCGAGCGCTTGTGCGCCCGGCCGCAGTGCGCCGAGCGCGGCAGCGCCGGACAGCGGTGGCACCGCCCCCCAGCGGGTCGCCGTGTCGCCAGCTCCTCCGCCAATCCGCATGACCGGATGCGACTGGCCATCCGGCGTGAGGGTCACGCTGAATCGGGCGTCGGGACGCGCGGCGACCCGGACGACGCCGTTTCCGCGGTCCGTCAGGCGCAAGGGCAGCACGTCTTCCAGCGCGGTGGCCGCAAAGCCCTGCCCGACGAACGACCTGGCGCCCAGCACGAGCAGGCCGCCGCCGCGCACGTCAACGAAGTCCGCCAGCATCTGGAGCTGGGGCCGCGACAGCGCATCCGGCTCCACGTTGGCCAGGACGAGGGCGTCGTAGTCGTAGAGCGCTTCGCGCTCCTGGGGGAAGCCGGTGGCCAGGCGGGGCGCGCGCGCCTCGGTCGCCTGGACGAAATAGGTGGCAGCACCTCGCGCATCGCGTCCCTTGCGGACGACCGAGTCGAGCTCGAGGCCCGGGTCGGCGGCTAGAGCCCGTTTGATGAAGGAGTGCTCGAATCCTGGCGCCCCTTCGATCATCAGGATTCGACGGCGGGGGCCCGCTGGTTCCACCAGCACGGTGCGTTTGTTGTTTTCCAGCACGCGCTCATCCGGCGCGGATGGAATCTCCACCGTGTACAGGGTTGCCGTGTCGCGGGGCGGCGACAGGGTGAACACGGCCCGGACCGGGCCTCCGTCCGCCGCCGGAACCATGCGGCGGATGTCGACAGGACGGCCGTTTTCGAGCACGCGAACATCGAACGCACCCGTGCCACCGCGGCTCACCGCGGCCACGCTGATGTCGATGGAAGAATCCGCCAGCGTCATCTCCCCGGCGGACACGTCAAGCACCTCGAGATCGGACGCGACGTGCGGCGCGCCGACCCCGATGGCGTATACCGGTACCGAGCCCGCGTCTGCGGATGTCGCCGCGTCCTGGGCTCCGGTGTCTCCCCCATCCGAGATGATCACGATCCCGGCGACGCGGCGTTCTCGGTAACGGTCTCGCAGGGCCCGCAGCGCGCCGGACAGGTCGCTGCGCCCTGCGTCGGCGGTGAAGAGGTCGCCGGTCATCCGGTCGAGCGTGTTGCCAAAGGTCCACAGTTCGGGAACGAAACGTCGTGCCAGTGCGGGCTGGACCTGGCGCTGGAGCAGATCGCGCGCGGCGTCGATTCGCGTCCTCCCGTCCATGTCGGCCAGCCGCATGCTACGCGAGACGTCCACGAGGATCGGCACGACCACATCGGTGGACGCGGCGGGCGGCACGACGCGCACGGGCCGCAGCAGGCATGCGACCAGGAGTAGAAGGGTCAGCGCGCGCAGCGTGGACAGGACGGCACGGCGCCGTGGCGACAGTGCGACGATCGCTCCCGCATAGCAGCCCCACGCGACGACGCCCACCGCGGCCGCCACGAGAACCAGTGTCCACCAGGGAAGCGCAATGGCAAATTGCATTTATTTGCCCGACCCGGACGCGAGCGCGCGGTAGTACTTCTCGACGAGCCGGCGGTACGCTTCGGGCACTGCCTGGGTCGCCCCCGCATTGAGACGGTCACGCGACTGTTCGGCGCGCACGCGGTCGGCTGCCGTCTGCTCGGCGCGCTCGAGCGCGGTGGCGATTTGGACCTTCAACTCGTCCCATTTCGCAAAGTCCTGCTTCCAGGCTTCCGTGCCTGGCGCCGAGCGTCCCGGGTTGAAGCCATCTGCCTCGCCCGGGTTCTCGAGACGGTTTTCGCGTTGCAGCTCAGTGAGGAGGTCGCGCGCGGTCTGCCATGGTGCTTGCGCATCACCGTTCTGCACGCCGCCGCCCTGCGCGCCGGCGCCCCGCGCGTCGCTGCCCGGCTGGCCCCGACCCGGCTGACCCCGGCCCGGCTGGCCGGCGCGGCCGTCGGCGCTGCTGGGATCGCCGGCCTGCGCGCGCAGCTCCGAAAGCTTCCGGTCGAGACCCGCCAGCTCCTCCCGCAGCTCGCGAATACGCGACAACTCCTCTGTCAGACGGTCGGAGTCCTCGCTCTGCCCGCCTGCGGCGCCCAGACGATCGGCCACGCGATCCAGCGACCGGGCGATGGTCTCGCCCTCGGCCTTGGCGGCGTCCTGCTCGACGTCGTCAACAGCCTGCTCGGTTACGGCGCGGGCCCGCGTGCCGCGTTCGTCCTGGCGGTGCTGCTCTACGGTGTCGGGGCCATCTTCCTGCGCCCCGTCGATGAGCGACGCAGGGAGGAGCCACAGGCCGTGGTAGCCGCCCCGGCGGCCTGACGGCCGATCGGCCCAGGAGCGGCCGGTCGGATCAGGTCCGGGACCGGGCGGCCGAGGGGTAGGCCTCGCCGAGCGCATCGGCGAGGTCGGCGAACAGGTCGACCGGGTCGTAGAACTCCACGAGCTCGTCCGGCCAATCGAGCGATCGCCAGGCGCCCGGCTGATCCTTCGGCACGACGGACGCGGCGAAATGCCCGTCGGCACCGAAGGTCAGGCGCTCCTCGTTGTCGTCGGCAATGGTGACATCGCCGAGC
>Ga0184637_10001766_pt1 | contig 14280 bp, 14 predicted proteins | sample PLM3_127_b2_FD_133143 | JGI IMG/M metagenome (GOLD analysis project Ga0184637, IMG submission 133143) | Groundwater sediment microbial communities from an aquifer in East River, Colorado, USA - PLM3_127_b2 | ecosystem: Environmental > Terrestrial > Soil > Riparian zone | place: USA: East River...
CGCCGTTCACCAAAACGTTAAACGGTAACAAGTAGACCATGCCGGAACTCTGTCGCTTTCTCGGGATCGTGATCTAATGGAGTGGCACTCTTTACATAAGGCTGAGCTCGCGGCAGACTGGTCACTTGCGGAGAGCAAGCAACCGCTGAAAACCATCGATCCACTGGAGTGACGCCATGTTTCTTCACGTTCTTGAGGCGCGGTACGTTCGAGACTACGTGGTAAGGCTGAAATTCAGCGATGGCGCGGCCGGAGAAGTAGATCTCCGCGCCGAGCTCGAGGGGCCCATTTTCGGCGCGCTTCGAGACGTGGAGCAGTTCAAACGCTTTTCGGTTGCTTACCATACGCTGACGTGGCCTAACGGTGCAGACTTCGCACCCGAGTTTCTTCGCGAGCGCTTAGCAGTTACCGTTTAACCAGCGGCTCCAAAATCGTTACGCGCAGGCTGAAGTAAGTGCCTGCGTTGCAGATGGGGGGAAAGATTGCCGACACCTTTTCCGTTCCTGGGACGGATTATGGTGTTTGATGCCCGAAATTGCTTCTCTCTGCGCCTCGGCGGTTCAATTATGTTTTGTGGTTTTCCTCTGCGTCCTCCGCGTCCTCCGCGGTGAGAGGTGGTAATGGCTTCTGACAATACGGGTGGAGCGCTGGAGGGGCTGCGCGTCCTTGACCTGACGCGCATCCTCGCCGGGCCGCTGTGCGGGCAGATGCTCGGAGACATGGGGGCCGACGTGATCAAGGTCGAGCCGCCCGGCGGGGGCGACGATACGCGCGCGTGGGGGCCGCCCTTCGTCAACGGCGAGTCCGCGTACTTCCTCGGCATCAACCGCAACAAGCGTTCATTGACGCTCAACATGGCGGTAAAATCCGGCCAGGAGATCCTCGCCAGCCTCATCAGGAAGTGCGACGTGGTGGTCGAGAACTTCAAGCTCGGCACGCTCGAGAAATGGGGCATCACAAACGAGTGGCTTGAGAAAAACGCGCCGCGTGCCATCCGCTGCTCGATCACCGGTTACGGATCGAGCGGGCCCGACGCGGCGCTGCCGGGCTACGACTTCATCCTGCAGGCGGAGTCGGGCCTGATGAGCATCTGCGGCGAAGCCGACGGCACGCCGACCAAGTACGGCGTCGCGATAGTGGACGTGGTGACGGGGCTGTATGCCTGCAATTCCATCCTCGGTGCGCTAGCCGCGCGGCATCGCACCGGCCGCGGCCAGCACGTCGAGGTGTGCCTCCACGATTCGGGCATCGCGATGCTGATCAACGTCGCCTCGAATTACCTGGTCACCGGCCGGGATGCGCGCCGATTCGGCAACGGGCACCCCAGCATCGTTCCCTACACCACCTACCCCACCGCCGACGGCATGATCGCGGTGGCGGTGGGCAACGACGGGCAGTTCGCGCGCTTCGCGGAAACCGCCGGGCACGCCGAATGGGGGCGCGATTCCCGGTTCGCAAAGAACCCGGATCGCGTGACGAATCGCGAGGCACTCGACGGTTTGATCGCGCAGGCGTTGAAGCGCAACAAATCCGCCGCCTGGATCGAGAAGCTGCGCGCGGTCGGCGTGCCGTGCGGCCCCATCAACAGCGTCGCCGAGGCGCTCACCGCCCCGCACACCCTGGCGCGCGACATGGTGCGCACGGTTAAGCACCCGAAGGTGGGCGACCTAAAGATGGTGGGCATCCCGTTCCGCATGAACGGCACGCCGCCGTCAATACGGCGCCCGCCGCCGCTGCTCGGTCAACATACCGAGGAAGTGCTGGGCGGGGAACTGGGCCTGTCCGCCGCGCGCATCGCGCAGCTGCGCGCAGAGAAAATCATATGAAGCCGCCGATGAACGCCGATACACGCCGATAATAAACGAACCCCTCAAACAACGAATGTAAAGAGTATTCACAAACGTCGCCAAAAGCCCACAGGAAGACTTTGACATCTTGTTTCGTCGTGGTTCTCGATTTTATTGCGTCTGGTGTTTTTGCTTGTATCGGCGTTCATCGGCGTTCATCGGCGGCTAATGATAGGGGTTAGCGATGTTTACCGGATTAAGCCATGTGTCTATTGTCGTGCCGAGCCTGGAAGCGGCGGCGAAGCGGCTGAAGGAGGTCTACGGCCTCGAGGTCGGCGCGGTGCAGGTGAACGATGAGCAGGGCGTGCGCCTCGCCTGCGTCGAGCTCCCCAACGCCCGCATCGAGCTGATGGAGCCGTCGCGCCCGGGCTCACCGGTGTCGAAATTCCTGGAAAAGAATCCCGCCGGCGGCATCCATCATTTCTGCCTCAACGTGGACGATGTTGCGGCGACCGCCAGGATCGTGGCCGGAAGGGGTGTGCGAGTATTGGGGGATGGATCGCCGCAACATAATGTGCACGGCGAGCGCATTGCCTTCGTGCACCCGAGAGATTTTCTGGGCGCGCTGGTCGAGCTGGAGGAGAATAGCAAGGGATGAGGGATGAGGGATGAGGGATGAGGGAAAAACCGATGACCGATAATGTAACAAGACCATCGAGCACTTTTCATTCAGTTTTGCGCTCCGCGGCGATCGTTGCTTTCACCGCGCTTGCAAACCTCGTGGCGAGTCAGAATGCCATGACGCAAAACTATCCGATGCGGCCGATACGGGTGTTGATCCCGTTCGCGCCGGGCGGCGCGACCGACATCGTGGCGCGGATGATCGAGCCCAAGGTGAGCCGGGCGCTCGGCCAGCCGCTGGTCGTGGACAACCGTGCGGGTGCCGCCGGCAACATCGCGGTGGAGCTGACCGCGCAGGCGCAACCCGACGGCTACACTTTGCTGGTCGGCAATATTTCCACCAACTCGATCAATCCGATCCTGTTCGCGGGGCGGATGAAGGTCAACGCGCTCAAGGACCTGGCCGGCGTCACGTTGCTGGTCTCGATCCCGAACCTGATCCTGGGCGGGCCGACAGTGCCGGCGAAGACGCTGAAGGAGGCGATCGCTTACGCCAGGGAGCGGCCTGGCCAGCTCAACTACTCCGCGCCGCTCGGCTCCTACTCGCACCTCGACATGCTGGCCTTCACCGCGGCGGCGGGGATTACGATGGTGCACGTGCCGTCCAAGGGCGCCGGCGAAACCCTGCCGCTGCTGCTGCGCGGCGACACCCACATCACCGAATCCAACGTGGCGTCCAACATCGGTGCAGTCCGCGCCGGGCAGATCAAGGCTTACGCGGTGACCTCGGACCAGCGGATCGCCGAATTGCCCAACGTTCCCACCATGGCGGAAGCCGGGTTCCCCGGCTACGGTAGCCTCAACTGGAATGGCATCTTCGTGCGCGCCGGCACGCCGAAAGCGGTCATTGCCCGCCTGCACGCGGTCGCCGTAGCGGCCATGAAGGAGCTGAACGCGGAAGGCGTGCTGCAAAAGCGGCAGACGCCAATGAGCGTCAGCGGCTCGCCTGCCGAGTTCGATGCTTTCGTCCGCTCCGAGGCAAAGCGCTGGGAGAAGATCATCAAGGACAACAAGGTCAAGATCGACTGAACCCCCGTGAGGGCGGGAGAGCGCGAGAGCGGGAGAGCGAACTTCCCATCTCACGACCTCCCGATCTCCCGATTTCACGAATAGAAGACCATGGGTGATACGGCGACACCCCTGCGCGTGACGGCGCAGAAATTGGAGGCGTTCATCTCGCGGGCGTTCCAGGCCGTGGGTATTTCCGCGGCCGAATCGAAAAGCATAGCCGAGCTCATGGTGCGCGCGGACGTGCAGGGTTCCGAGGGCCACGGCGTGTTCCGCCTGCCTCAATACATAAGGCGCATCAAGGGCGGCGCCGTGAACGTGAAACCGGATATCCGCGTGGTGCGCGAAGCCGCTGGCATGGCGCTGGTGGACGGCGACAACGGCATGGGCCACCTGGTGATGCGCTTCGCCACGGAAAAGGCGATCGAGAAGGCGCAGTCCGCGGGCGTCGCCTGGGTGGGCGTGAAGTGGAGCAATCACGCGGGTCCCGCGTCGCTGTACGCCAGCATGCCGGTGGAACGCGACATGATCGGGCTCTACCTCGCGGTCGGCAATGCCAACCACCTTCCACCTTGGGGCGGTCTCGACATGCTGCTTTCCACCAACCCGATCGCGGTGGCAGTGCCGGCAGGAGAGGAGCCGCCCATCGTGCTCGACATGGCGACCACCGTGGCGGCCTACGGCAAGGTGAAGACCAAGGCACAGCGCGGGGAGACCATGCCGGAGGGCTGGATGATGGACCGGCAGGGCCGGCCGCTGACCGATCCGCAGCGCGCGAACGAGGGCTTCCTGCTGCCCATTGGCGGCTACAAGGGCTACGGCCTCGCGCTGATCTTCGGGCTGCTCGCCGGGACGCTGAACGGCGCGGCTATGGGCAAAGACGTGGTGGACTTCAACGCCGACGACACGACGCCCACCAACACCGGGCACGTCATCATCGCGATCAACGTGGAGGCGTTGCAGCCGGTTGCGGAGTTCAAGAAAAGCGTGGACGTGCTGGTGCGCGATCTGCGCAAATCCGAACGCCTTCCGGGCGTGGACCGCATCCGCCTGCCCGGCGAGGGCAGCCACGCCGCGCGCGCCGACCGCCTGCAGCACGGCATCCCGCTGTCGGCGCCGCTCGTCGCGAGCCTCCGGCAGCTCGCGGCGGAACTCAAGATCGCGCCGTTTTGACCCCTCGAACAACTGTCTCCCGCGGGCGACAGTTGCGGGGCCACACCGCCGTACCGCGATCCAAATTGCTTGATTTATCATCGAGCCGCCGCCTGGCACGGGCGTTGCCAGAGGCCCCCAAATGTACCCTTCCAGAGGGAACAACCGCCGCCCGGCAGCACCTAATGCTATAGCCGGAAACGGCGCGCTTCCGCCAACCAATTGAGAGGGAAAAACATGATGAAAATAATGGCACGCACGGCGGGCTTGCTGGCGCTCCTGTTCGCATTTTCCGCACCGGCCCAGGAAATTGCCCCTGACGCGCTGGTGAAAAGCACGGTCAATGAAGTGCTCGGCGTGATCAAGCAGAACAAGGACCAGAAAACGCTGATCGACCTGGCAGAAAAGCAGGTGGTGAAGCATTTCGACTTCCGGCAGATGACGCAGCTCGCGCTCGGCCGGTCGTGGTCGCAGGCCACTTCCGAGCAGAAGGACGCGCTGGAGCGTGCTTTCCGCACGCTGCTGGTGCGCACCTATACCGCCGCGCTGTCGCAGAGCAGCGGCGAGACCCGGGTGGAGGTGAAACCCGCGACGCTCAAGGCCGGCGATGCCGAAACCGTCGTGCGGACGCTGGCCTTCGAGCCCGGCAGGAAACCGGTGCAGATCGACTATCGCATGCGGAACGCGTCTGGCAGCTGGAAGATTTACGACGTGGTGGTGGAAAACCTGAGCCTGGTCACCAACTATCGCAGCACGTTCCAGTCCGAGATCACGCGCTCGGGCATCGACGGCCTCATCCGGACCATCGAAGCCAAGATCCAGAAGCGGGAAGGCTAGCAGCCTGTCGGATGCCTGAAGGCCCGACAGGCTGCTAGGCCGGGCCGGGAGGCGCGGATGATGTCGCCACCTGGCGGCGCCGGGCAGGCGCAGGGTTTCGCATCGTGGTTGTCACCCGGTGGCGGCGCCCGCTATGCTCAGCGCATGCAGCGCTATTACCCCCGCTCTTTCCCCCGCCTGCTCCTGACCGGCTTCGTGCTGGTCGCTTTGCCGCTCATCTTTGCCCTCATCAACAACGCGGTCTCGGTGGACCAGCTCGCCAACCGCAGCCAGAACGCGGTGTACCAGGCGGTGCAGGCCACCCAGAACGGCCGCCGGCTGGCGCAACAGCTGAACGCGCTCGAGCGCACCGCGCGCCAGATCGTGATCCTCGACGACCGCTCGCTGCTCGACAATTACGCGGTCACCCGCCGCCAGTTCGAGCAGGTGGTGGCGGAGTTTGCCAACCTCCCGCTCGACGCGGAGCAGAAGAGCGCGCTTAACGACATCGTGGGCGGGGAGGGGGCGATCTTCGCCGCGCTGTCCGGGGCCGCGCCGAAGGGCCGGCAGCTCACGGCGGCAGTCGAGCGCTTCGTCGATCTGTCTGAACGGGCCCAGGCCATCGTGTCGCGCTCGAACGCGCAGATCGACCGCGAAGTCGAGGCGATGCGCGCCACCGCGGATCAGGCGCAGCGCATTACGTTTTGGCAGCTGCTGGCGCTGATCCCGGTGGTGGCTTTCCTGGTGATCGGGTTTTCCATCCTCATCACGCGCCCGATGCGCCAGATCGACGCGGCGATCCGCCGTCTCGGCGCGAACCAGCTGCGCGTGCCGGTGACGGTCATCGGCCCGCGCGACCTGGAGCAGCTCGGCGAGCGGCTGGAGTGGATGCGGCGGGAGCTGCTCGATGTCGAGCAGCAGAAGAACCGTTTCCTGCGCCAGGTGTCGCACGAGCTGAAGACGCCGCTTACCGCGTTGCGCGAAGGCGCGGAACTGCTGTCGGAGGAGGCGGTGGGCAAGCTCACCCCGGAGCAGCGTGAGATCGCGGAGATCCTGCGCCACAACAGCGTAGAATTGCAGAAGCTGATCGAAGATCTGCTGTCGTTCGGCGCGAGCCAGTTCCGCAAGGTGACCGTGGATCTCGGCCCGGTGGATATCCGGGAGGTGATCGAGCGCGTGGCCGAGAACCACCGGCTTGCGTTGCGGGCGCGGGACCTCACGCTCGACGTTGCCACCGCGGACGTGTTGATCCCGGGGGATTCCGAAAAGCTGCGCGTCGTGCTCGACAATCTTCTGTCCAATGCCGTTAAATTCTCCCCCGCGGGAGGTGCCATCAGCATCGCGGCGCGCCTCGATGGGGAGACGCTCGAGCTCGACGTCGTCGACGAGGGGCCGGGCATCCCGCCCGATGAACGCGCGCGCATCTTCGATCCCTTCTACCAGGGCAGCCACGCCGGGGCGGGCCCGGTGCGCGGGACCGGCATCGGGCTCTCCGTGGTGAAGGAGTACGTGTTCGCCCACGGCGGCAGCGTGGAGGTGGTGGACAGCGGACACGGCGCGCACCTGCGGGTCAGGCTGCCGTTCAACCGCACCCAGGCGGTGGCGGCATGAGGAGCCGCCTTGCCGTCGCCCTTGCCGGCTGCGCGGCGCTCGCCGGCTGCGCTGCCCTGGGGGGGGTCGAGAGGCAGGAGCCGGCGCCCTGGGTGCAGGCGGGCGTGCCCCAGCCGGCCTCGGATACGGAAAGCCTGCTGCTCTATTTCCAGCACCTCAAGATGCTGCCGGGCGCCGAGCTCGGCCGCGAGCACGAAACGGCGCGCCAGGCGTATACTCGCGCGCGCACGGATTTCACCGGCGTGCGTTTCGCCATGGTGCTGTCGCTGCCCAACTCGGCATTCACCGACGACGGCCGCGCGCTGGAACTGCTGGAATCGGTGGCGAAGAACCCGGGCGGCCGGCTGCAGGGGCTGGCGCAGCTGCTCAGCTCGAATTTGCAGGAGCAGAAGAAACTCAATGCGGGCGTGCCCCAGCCGGCCTCGGATACGGAAGACCTGCTGCTCTACTTACAGCAACTCAGGAAGCTGCCGGGCGCCGAGCTCGGCCGCGAGCACGAAACGGCGCGCCAGGCGTATACTCGCGCGCGCACGGATTTCAACGGCGTGCGTCTCGCCATGGTGCTGTCGCTGCCCAACTCGGCATTCACCGACGACGGCCGCGCGCTGGAATTGCTGGAATCGGTGGCGAAGAACCCGGGCGCCCGGCTGCAGGGACTGGCGCAGCTGCTCAGCTCGAATTTGCAGGAGCAGAAGAAACTTAATGCCGGCGTGCAGGGTCTGCAACAGAAGCTCGACGCCCTTAAATCGCTGGACCGCAGCATGATCGAAAGGAGCCGATGAACGCCCACGTCCCGCGCATCAGCATACTCGTGGTGGACGACGACCCGGACCTGCTGCGGCTGATGCAGATACGGCTCACCGCCGCCGGCTATGCCGTGACCACCGCCGACAGCGCGGAGCGCGCGCTAACCCAGGCGAGCGTCACGCGCCCGCGGCTGCTGGTGACCGATCTCAGGATGGGCGGCATGGACGGCATGGCGCTGTTCGAGGCCATCCGCGCGGAGAACCCGACGCTGCCCGTTATCATCCTGACCGCCCACGGCACGATTCCCGACGCGGTCGCGGCCGTCAATCGCGGCGTGTTCGGCTACCTTACCAAGCCGTTCGATGCCAAGGCGCTGCTGATCGAGGTCGAGCGCGCGCTGGCCCTGAGCGGCGGTGCGGCGACCGGGGCGGACGGAGAAGACCAAGGTTGGCGCGCCGAGATCATTACGCGCAATCCCGCGATGGAGGACGTGCTCGCCAAGGCCCGGCTGGTGGCCGAGCGCGACGCCAGCGTTTTCATCTTCGGCGAGTCCGGCACCGGCAAGGAGCTGCTTGCCCGCGCCATCCACAAGTCGAGCCCGCGGCGCGGCTATGCCTTCGTTGGGATCAATTGCAGCGCGATACCCGAGCAACTGCTCGAATCGGAACTGTTCGGGCACGTCAGGGGTTCCTTCACCGGGGCGATCCGCGACCACAAGGGCCTGTTCCTGACCGCCGACCGGGGCACGCTGCTGCTCGATGAGATCGGCGACATGCCGCCCGCGCTGCAGGTGAAGCTGCTGCGCGTGCTGCAGGAGAAGAAAGTGCGGCCGGTCGGCTCGACCGAGACCCACGACGTGGACGTGCGCGTCATCTCCGCCACCCACCGCAACCTCGAGGCGGAGATGGCGGCCGGCAATTTCCGCGAGGACCTCTACTACCGGTTGAACGTGGTGGCGCTCACGCTGCCGCCGCTCGCCGAGCGGCGCGAGGACATTCCGCTGCTCGCCAGCCATTTTCTTTCCCAGGTCTCCGCCAAGTACCGCCGGGTTGTGAACGGCTTCGCGCCGGAGGCGATGGAGCTGCTGATCGCGGCGTCCTGGCCCGGCAACGTGCGCCAGCTCTACAACGTGATCGAGCAGTCGGTCGCGCTCGCCACCACGCACATCATCCCGGTCTCGCTGGCGCAGCAGGCGATCCAGCACCAGCAGGCCGAGTTCGCCTCGTTCGAGGAGGCGCGGCGCCGCTTCGAGCGCGAGTATCTGACGCAGATCCTCAAGATCACCGAAGGCAACGTCACACAGGCGGCGCGTCTCGCCAAACGCAACCGCACCGAGTTCTACAAGCTGCTCGGGCGGCACCAGCTCGATCCCAAGCTCTTCAAGTCAAAATAAGACGACGCTACCGGCGTCGTTTTATTTTGTATTTGCCTAAGCGGCACGAGATCTCACGTTCCGTACGCGTAATCGATACCGGAGCCGAGGCGACTTTTTATTCAAAACGCGCTCACCGGGGCGCGTGCAATGCGAGGTCATAGTCTGTCAGTGGAAGTGAAATCTCGCACCAGCGCGTTTTGGCGTTTTGTCGCCGTGCCGCGACAGAGAAATCCCCGACGAATCACCCCGCTATGTCGCAGGCTCTGGTGCGCGTTGCCGGAGGGAGACATTCCGGCCCTTGCCGATCATTATAACTTGTTGATTCTACAAAATAAGACTGCCTGGCACGGGGTTTGCAACATAGGCTTGGGAGCACCGGCTCGTGTTCGCCATGTTCTACGTCGAGAGCCGGGAGACACACCGCCGCGCGGCGGTTTCAGGAGGAACCAGAGATGGAAGACACCGTGGACACCCGCCATGCCGTTGAGCAGCGGACGGGCATCCTCTATCCCGTGATGCTGATCGCCGCGATCGCGGTGATCGGGTTCAGCTTCGTGGGCATAGCCACCATGATGGGTTGGCTGCCCGGCGCGCAATCGCAGGGCAGGCCGCTGGAGCGGAGTGGATCTCCGGCGCAGCGGCCCGCCGCCGAAAGTCCCCGCGCGGCGGCCCCTGTGCCTGCCGCCGCCTGCGCCGACGATTGCGGCACCGTCGAATCGATCCGCGCCGTCGCGGTGAAAAGCGAGGGCAACGGGTTTGGCGCTGCCAGCGGCGCCGGCGCTTACGCCGGCAACGAGATCGAGAAGCATACCCAGCACACGGTCAGCTACCAGATCCGCGTGCTCATGAATGACGGCACTACCCGCACTTTCCACGAACGCGCACAGCCGGCGCTCGCCGTCGGCCAGAAAGTGCGCGTGACCGGGGACAGCGTCATCGCGGCAGGTTGACGGGTGGAATGTGAAGGCGGCTCGTGCGCTATGGGTGGGCGGGATGCTGTGCCTGGGCGGCATGGTCGTCGGCGCGCAGCTCCGCGCGCCCGCCGCCGCGGGTTCCGCCACCAGCGCTGAACCGCAGGCTGAATCCCGCGTCGTCGCGAGCTTCACCGATTTCGCGGGATCGGAAGCCAACGCGCGCAGCCTCGTTGCCGGGTTGCGGCAGGGCGGTGAGATAACGCTGACTGCGCCCGGGCCGAGTGGCAAGGCCGCCACGAGTACCCGTTTTGCGCTCCCCACTCGCCCCATGGATTACGGCAGCGTCCGCACCTCGCTCACGCTGGCGCGGGAGCAGCTGGCGCAACTCGGCATCAGCCAGCCCACGCCCGTGCAGATCAAGGCGGTACTGGCGGGCGGCGCCGTCACCAGTCGCAGCGCCGCGAGAACTACGCCCGTGCTGTTGCCGGGCGTGCTGCAGATGCGCGCTCATGGCATGGGGTGGCACAGGATCGCGGACTCGATGGGCGTGAAGCTGGACGACGCCAGGGACGGCAGGAAATCCTCGCCGGTCGCCGCTGCGCGCGGCGCCGTTCCGGCCGCGTCGGGCTTTGCCGCAGGCGCGGTCACGCTGGCGGTCGCGCAGGGCGAGGCCCCGCAGCAAAACCGTGCCGGCGGCACTCCGAATTCCGGCGCATCCGCTTCGACCCGGTCCGGCAAAGTTGCAGGCGTTGTTCCGACAGTAGCGGCAAAACCCGCCGACACGGGGCCCGCCGAATTCGTGAAACACCGCGCGCCGCGCGCACCAGCGCCGGCGGACCCGTTGTCGGCCACGGCCCGCGCAGAGAAGGGCGGCGCCGGGACGGCCGTCGCAACAGCCGATCCGCTCAGCGCCGGGTTGTCGCGCGCAATGGGAAGCCCGGGCTCCGGCGCGACGGCGGCGAGGGAGAACGGGATTGCCGGTGCCGCCGCCGCGCCTGCTGAAGGCGCGGCACCCGAACCGGTCGCGCTGACCCCGGCGGCCCGCCTGGAAATGTCCGGGGCATCCGGCGAACGCAGCCCCGAGCCAGCCGCGCCCGCGGATTGATCCCATTCAAGTCAAGCGCGGCCCGGGTCGGGACCCCCGGGCCGCGGTGTATCGGCGTCCCACAGGGAGAAGACAAGTGGCAAGTCTCAACCAGGGCAGGATCAAGCGGATACAGGCGGAGCTTCGCGGCGACGCCGCGGTGGAACTCGAGATACTCGAAGTCATGCTGCGCATGGGGGAAGTCGCCCGCACTCGCGTCGAGTGCGACACCAAGCTGGTGCGGCTCGCGCTGAAGGCGCTCGAGCGGGTGATCGCGGACTATTGCGCCAGGACCGGGCAGCGCTACCCTACTTACGCGGTACTGGTGAATCACCTCGAGGAGCGCGATGGCGCAGCGCAGGCCGAGCCACCGCGCGTCGTCAGCATTCAAAAATGACTGCTGGCCCGCGATTGAGCCAGACCTGAGGCGGAGCGCGTCATGAGCGAGCTTCTGTCCGCATCGAGAGGTCACAGCTGGTGGTGGGGCCTGCGCCAGGTGGCATTGCATGTCGTTATCACGCTGCTTGCCCTCGGGATCGCGTTCTCGTTGCCGGTCGCCGCCCAATATATTCTTTATCAATGGAGCGACGTGCGGCACCCGCGTTACGACTTCGACACCCGCGAGCTGGTTTACAGCGACGCCCATGGCCGCGAGCTGCGACGGACCCCCTTCGCCAGCGCAAGAGCGCTGACACCGGCGCTGCTCCATCCGCGGGCGGCACCCTCCACCCCCTCGCCGGGAACCGGGCGTGAGAGCCGGGAGCTGGAAACGAATGTTTAGCCTCGCGTGGCCCGCGGCGCGACCCGGCCCGCTACAAGACCGATACTGACTACAAGATGGGCTGGAACGACGGCTACAGCGCCTGCCGCCGCCGCTAGCGCCGTCGGCGAGTTGGCAGTGGACAGTTGGCAGTTTGCAGCACGAGATGCGTTACTGGCGCCCGGTTCTGCTGCCAACTGCAAACCGGCAACTGCAAACTGGGGTTCAGCCTTGCACTCGTGAAATGCGAACGACCTCCGGAATGCGCCGCAGCCCGCGCATGATGCCTGCCAGATGCAGGCGGTTCGACACCTGCAGCGTGAAGTACATGTTGGTATAGCTGCTGCCGTCCTCGGGATCCACCGCCACGTTCTGGATGTTGGAGTCCGCTTCCGCGATCTCGGCCGCCACCTTGGCGAGCACGCCGCGCTGGTTGGCTACCACCAGCTTGATGCTGACATCGAACAGCTTGCGGGTTTCGGGGTCCCACGCCACGTCGAGCACCCGGTCGGGGTCGTGACGCGCCTTGGCGATTACCGGGCAGTCGTGGGTGTGGATCACCATGCCCTGGCCCTTGCTGATGACGCCGATGATAGGGTCGCCGGGGATAGGCCGGCAGCACTGGGCAAACTGCACCGCCATGCTTTCCGAGCCGTGGATGATGACCGAGCCCGGGGCGGGCGCCTCGTGCGGCCCTGGCTCGCCGAGCGACAGCAGCCGGCGCGCCACCACCGCGGCGAGCCGCTTGCCGAGACCGATGTCGGCCAGGGCCTCCTCGCGCGACTTGGCGCCCGCGTCGCGCACGAACTTGTCCCACTGGGCATGCCTGATGTCGGCGGGCACGGAGCCGAACGGAGCCAGCGCCTGGTTGAGCAGCCGCTCGCCGAGCTTCACCGATTCATCGAAGTGCATGGTTTTCAAAAAGTGTCGGATTCGCGAGCGCGCCTTGCCGGTGGTCACGAAATTGAGCCACAGCGGGTTGGGCTTGGCGTGCGCCGCGGTGATGATCTCGACGCGGTCGCCGTTCTTGAGCTCGGTGCGCAGCGGCATCAGTTCCTGGTTGAGCTTCACCGCCACGCAGCGGTTGCCGATATCGGTATGCACCGCGTAGGCGAAATCCACCGCGGTTGCCCCGCGCGGCAGCGGCATGATCCTGCCCTTGGGCGTGAACACGTAGACCTCGTCCGGGAACAGATCCACCTTGAGGTGTTCGAGGAACTCGACTGAGTCGCCGGATTGCGACTGCATCTCGAGCAGGCTCTGCAGCCACTGGTGAGTCTTCTTCTGCAGATCGGACAGCGAAGTGTCGGAGTCCTTGTACAGCCAGTGCGAGGCCACGCCCGCTTCCGCGAGCTTGTGCATTTCGTGGGTGCGGATCTGCACCTCGATCGGCGTGCCGAACGGGCCGAACAGCGTGGTGTGCAGCGACTGGTAGCCGTTGGACTTGGGAATCGCGATGTAGTCCTTGAACTTGCCGGGTATCGGCTTGTACTGGCCATGCAATGCGCCCAGCGCGAGGTAGCAGGCCGGCACGTCGTTGACGATGATGCGGAAGCCGTAGACATCGAGCACCTGCGCGAAGGTGAGATGTTTCTCCCGCATCTTGCTGTAAATCGAGTAGAGATGCTTTTCGCGCCCCTGCGCCTGCGCGTCCACGCCGGCATTCTTGAGTTTCCTCTTGATCGCGTCGAGGACCTTGCTGACGACCTCGCGGCGGTTGCCGCGCGCCGACTTCAGCGCCTTGGCGAGCACGCGGTGGCGGTCGGGATAAAGGTGCTGCAGCGACAGATCCTCGAGCTCCTGGTAGATGCTGTTCAACCCCAGGCGGTTGGCGATCGGCGCGTAGATCTCGAGTGTCTCGCGCGCGATGCGGCGGCGCTGCTCGTCGCCGACTGCGCCGAGCGTGCGCATGTTGTGCAGGCGGTCGGCGAGCTTGATGAGAATGACGCGCACATCGCGCGCCATCGCCAGCAGCATCTTGCGGAAATTTTCGGCCTGCGCCTCGGCATGTGACTCGAACTCGATCTTGTCGAGCTTGGACACGCCATCCACCAGGTCGGCGACCGGCTTGCCGAAATTGCGGGAGATCTCGGTCTTGGTGACCGAGGTGTCCTCCATCACGTCATGGAGGAGCGCGGCGGTAAGCGCCTGCGAGTCGAGGTGCCACTCGGCGAGTATGCTGGCAACCGCCAGCGGGTGCGAGATATAGGGCTCACCCGATTTGCGAAATTGCCCCTCGTGCGCCTGCTCGCTGAAGTGATATGCCGACTGCAGCTGCGAAATGTCCTCCGGCTTGAGGTAGCCGGACCACTCTTTGAACAGGGCGGGAGCGGCGGAGGACATAC
>Ga0184637_10001767_pt1 | contig 14279 bp, 10 predicted proteins | sample PLM3_127_b2_FD_133143 | JGI IMG/M metagenome (GOLD analysis project Ga0184637, IMG submission 133143) | Groundwater sediment microbial communities from an aquifer in East River, Colorado, USA - PLM3_127_b2 | ecosystem: Environmental > Terrestrial > Soil > Riparian zone | place: USA: East River...
TAGGTCAGGAGTCTTGTACTCTTGACTACTAAATGGTAGAGTTGTCAGGACCACAAGGGTCCTGACCTACGAGAAAAAGAAAATGACTAAGAAAACACAGAAACTCAAAATCCTTGTGCTCTGCACCGGGAATTCGTGCCGGTCGCAGATGGCTGAGGGGTTTTTTCGGCATTACGCGGGTGACAAAATCGGGGTCAAAAGCGCCGGTTTAGAGCCCAAGGGGGTGAATCCGCTGGCCATAAAAGTTATGAAAGAAGTCGGGATTGATATTTCCGGCCACACCTCGAACCATTTGAAAGAATACATGAACGAAGATTTCGATTACGTGATTACCGTCTGCGACAACGCCGCTAAAAATTGCCCCGTTTGGCCGAAAAAGACCACGCGACTGCATTGGCCCTTCCCTGATCCAGCTTTGGCCACTGGCACTGAATCAGAGATTATGAAAGTATTCAAAAAAGTGCGGGATGATATTGGGGGGAGGGTGAAGAGGTGGTTGAATTCAATAAGCTCTTAGACAGAAACCGACTATTTCCCTATCGTGTGGAATAATATTCCGGTTTGTCGAAAACCGTTTTTAAAATCCGACTTCTAAATCCACGTAATTAGCAATGACTCATAGGATTACGTGCGATAACTTATTGCCAGATGCATAGGCACGGCCTCTGCTAATTGAAATTGGGACAATTCTATCGACAGCAATTGATCTGAAGACATCTGCGTGTAACAGAATTGTCCCGCAAGATTATGCTGTTTAATTCACTGGAATTCATCGTCTTTTTTCCAATTGTAGTCGGCTTGTTCTTCGCCCTGCCGCATCGGTTTCGGTGGATGCTGCTTCTGCCAGCCAGTTACTACTTCTACATGTGCTGGAAGCCGGAGTATGTCATTCTACTGGTGGTGTCAACTGTGGTCGACTACCTAGCTGCCTTGAGAATGGGGAAACTGGAGCATCAACCAAGTCGGCGAAAATGGTTAGTCTTGAGTCTATGCGCCAATCTGGCACTGCTGTTTGCCTTCAAGTACTTCAACTTGTTCAACGAAGCGGCCCGTGCGGTCTTTCAAAGTATGAACACTTTCTATGACGTACCCGCTTTCGGCATGCTCCTGCCAGTGGGGATTTCGTTTTACACTTTCCAAACGATGAGTTACACTATCGATGTTTATCGGGGGAAGCTGCCGGCGGAACGGCATCTCGGCATGTTTGCCTTGTATGTGTCATTTTTCCCTCAATTGGTAGCCGGGCCGATTGAGCGCTCGACCGATTTGCTCCCTCAATTTTACAAAGTTAAGTTCTATGATCGCGAACGAGTGCTGGACGGACTCAAAATTATGCTCTGGGGGTTTTTCAAGAAAATTGTCGTGGCGGACAGGCTGGCGGTCTATGTCAATGCGGTTTACAATAATTCCGGTGATTTCACCGGAGGGCCGCTGATATTAGCCACATACTTTTTTGCATTTCAGGTCTACTGTGATTTTTCGGGTTATTCCGATATAGCCATCGGCGCAGCGAGAGTGATGGGCTATCAACTTACGAATAACTTTAACCGCCCGTTCCTCTCCACGTCAATATCGGAGTTTTGGAAACGCTGGCATATTACCCTTTCATCGTGGTTTAAGGATTACCTGTATATTCCCCTGGGCGGCAACCGCGTGAGCCAGCTTCGCAAGTACGCCAACCTGTGCATTGTGTTCATACTCTGCGGTCTGTGGCATGGCGCCAACTGGACTTTCATGATCTGGGGAGCTATTCAGGGCATCTATCTGGTCTTCTCTAGTTTGACGAAACAAATCAGAGAGAAACTGCACCGGCTGATGGGACTGACAAAGCATCCTCGGCTTCATCAATACCTGAAGGTAATAGTTACATTCCATCTGGTGCTTTTTTCATTGGTGTTTTTCCGGGCCAGCAGTTTGGGTAGTGCTATTAACATCTTAGGCCAGTTTACGAACATATCCTGGCCCACTTTGGTCGGCGATATTGCTGCGGGATTCTATCCGAAAAGCCCGGGGCGGGGACTATTTGATTTAGTCCTGGCAGTCGGAGCAGTGCTGGTGATGGAAGCTGTTCAGCTCTACCAGAGAAATCGCGGCATTCAGCATTACATAGATGAAAAACCCCGCTGGGTGCGTTGGGCGGCGCATTATGCCATCATTATTGCGATTGTGGTGCTGGGGAACTTCAACCATACAGAATTCTTTTATTTTCAGTTTTGATGAGGAAACCATTGAAACGGATATTCAAATTCTCGTCAGGATTTCTGGCTGTACATCTGGTCACGATAGCAATTTTGAGCAACATCCAAATTAGAGACTATAGTCTACTTCAATTAATTACACATGATAACTCCATGAGCGGGGGCGGCGGCGGGTATACGCAGCTAAGATTTCGCGAAGCCGAGCACTACGGACCCGTGGATATTTTGTTTGTGGGTAGTTCACGCGGCATAATGGCGTTTGATGTTGATGAATTTTCCAGAAATGGTTTGAGAACATTCAATTTGGGTTCGACCGGCCAGTGTCCTCTCAATAGTTATTTTTTATTGGAGAATTTTGTCGACCGACTTAATCCCAGGTTAGTTGTTTTTGAATCCAATTGTCTTACTCTTGAATCAGACGGCTTGGAATCTTTCTTTGATCTTAACAGAAATATGAATATGTCCGAGGTTCTGGTCAAAATGGCTTGGGCTGTTGAAAACCCTCATGCGCTTACGGCGCTTGCATCCCGACTTGTGTGGCTACCGGTTCAACCCATGGAAAAAAACAAACAGTGCACATTTCCGGGAATTAAGTACATAGAGGGGGGCTTTATTAAAGCCGAGATAAACAATAAAAAGGAATTCGAGGATAAAGCCAGAATTATTAAAATAAATCCGAGACAGCTCGAATATCTTGACAAAAGTTTGAAGCTCCTAAAGGAGCGTAACATTTCCGTCCTCTTAACGATAGTGCCTGAAACAATTGAACAAAAAAACTCATTCTCAAATTACGAAGAAATAATTAACGCATTGGATTCCCTGTCGAAAGTTCGAACTACTAGTTTTATTGATTTTAGTTCTAATCAGGGGCTAAACAGCCGCAATCATTTTTGCGACTTTCATCACCTGAATGCAGCCGGAGCAGAACTTTTCAGCCGGCACTTGATAAACTACATATACACAACCGAAGAGCTTTCGACGGTATTACCAGAACGAAAACTGCTTCTGGTGCAAAAACCGGCTTATGTAAATAGTGACAGTCTAATTCTAATTCGAACAATCCACGATCCGGCAATGTAAATTTACTTCTTCTTCTTCCTGTGCGTGACGAAGTCCCAGATGACGAACTGGCCGAGGTTGTCCACCGAGGAGAAATAGGCGCGGCCTTTGTTGAGTTCGGTGAGTTTTTCCACGAAGCGGCGCAGATAGGGGTCGTCGGTGACCATAAAAGTGGTGATGGGAATCTTCTTTTTGCGGCAGGTGACGGCTTCATCGAGCGTGCGGTTGACGATCATCGGGTCCAAGCCCACCGGATTTTTGTAAATGCGGCCGTTGGGACGGGTAATCATCGAGGGTTTGCCGTCGGTAATCATAAATATCTGCTTATTGATATGCTTTTTGGCGAGAAGTATTTGGCGCGCCATGCGCAGGCCCTCCTGTGTGTTGGTGTGATAGGGGCCGACGCCGATATAGGGCAAATCTTTTATCGAGACTTGTTTGGCGTGGTCGCCGAAGAGAACTATGCTTAAATCATCTTTGGGATACCTGGTCAAAATCAACTCGGTGAAGGCCATGGCGACTTGCTTGGCGGGAGTGATGCGGTCTTCGCCGTAGAGTATCATGGAGTGCGAGACGTCAATCATCAATACTGTGGCGCAACTGGTGGTGCGCTCGGCTTCGAACACTTCCAGATCGCGTTCGGACAAATCGAGCCCCAAATCGCCGGTGCGATTGATGGAATTGAAAAGTGATGAGGCGTAATCGATAAACCGATACGAATCGCCGAAGGCGTAGGGGCGCTTTTCGGGGAGGGGCTCTTCGGAAGAACCGCCTTCGAAGGGGAGCAGGTGCTGGCCGCGCGCCGAGGGTTTCATCTTTTCAAATATCTGCTCGAACGCTTCGGTACGCATGCGCTGTTCGCCTTTGGGGGTGAGGCCGAATCCTTTTTTGGTCATGCGGATTAGTTTTTGCTCTTCGAGCTGTTTCTTGAATTCCTCTAAATCGTATTTGGCGTCGATATAGCCGTCCTGCTGGAGTTGCTCCATCGTGCGCAAGGTTTCTTCGACATCGCCGTTGAGACGCATCAACAGGAAATTGAAAATGGCCATCAGGTCCATCAGGCCCTTGAGCGTTTCGAAGAGCTTGTCGTCGAATTTGGAGTAGGTAAACTTCACGCGCGGCCGCCCATGCCGCGGAGCATGTCGGAGAGGACATCCGAATAGCGGACGATGGTGTCATCGGTCTCGCGGGAGATGACATTGTTGTGGTGGAGACCTTCGAGGACAAATTCCATTCGCAGGAGCATCTCGCGCTCGTCCTTGGTGTTGAAATGCTTTTTGACCAGCGCTTTTAGTCCGGCGACAGATTCCAGAGATTGTTTATACTGGTCGAAGGGCATGTCATCGGAGAGTTCGAGACGTTTGCCGGTGGAAAAATAATCGACAATGGCTTCGTAAGGATTATCGGGATGGGGACGGTCGGGGTCGGATTTTTCTTTCCGGGGTTTGGGGAAATATTTCAGAAAGATACTGTTCACTGCGGCGCCGATTAGATTCTGGGCCACAATAAATGTTCCCTCCTGCTCGCCTTCATATACCAGTTCGATTTTTCCGGAAACGGAGGGAATAATGGCATAGATGTCACAAATGCGAGGGAAAAGATCTTTGTCTTTGTTGCGAATGGCACGGCGTTCGATGTTGGACAAAAGATTTTCGTAAGCGGAAATGGAAACTCGAGCGGAAACGCCCGATGACTGATCAACGAATTCACTGGAGCGGGCCTGGAAGGAGACCTCTTCGATAATGTCATGCACAAAATCAGGAATAGTAATTTTGGCGTGGTGTTTGGAAGTTTCGGAGAGAGTAATCTGTTTGGCTTCATCGATTGATTTCGGATAATGCGTCAATATCTGCGAATCAATTCGGTCTTTCAATGGCGTAATGATATTGCCGCGGTTGGTGTAATCTTCGGGGTTGGCAGTGAAGACCAAAAGCATATCAAGTGGAACCCGGAGTGGAAAGCCGCGGACCTGGATGTCATTTTCTTCAAGAATGTTCAGAAGGCCGACTTGAATGCGCGGCTGTAAGTCGGGGAGTTCGTTGATGGCAAAGATGCCGCGATTGGTGCGGGGAATGATACCCCAATGGATAACTTCTTCGTTGGAGATGTCGAGTTTTTCGCGAGCGGCTTTGATGGGATCGATATCGCCGATTAAGTCGGCGATTGAAACATCGGGGGTGGCCAACTTTTCATGAAAGCGTTCTTTGCGGTGGAGCCAGGTGATGGGAGTCTTGTCACCGAGTTGTTCGAGCATTCGTTTTCCCTTTGGAGAAATGGGATGAAACGGGTCTTCATTTAAGAGGGTCCCATCGAGAACGGGCAGGTATTCGTCCAATAGCGATTCCAGCTGGCGAATGATGCGGCTTTTGGCCTGACCGCGGAGTCCGAGCAGAATGAAATTGTGCTTTGATAATATGGCGTTTTCTATCTGGGGAATGACGGTTTTGTCATAACCGACTATTCCGGAAAACGCCTTCTCCCCTTTTTCTATTTTCTGCAAGAGATTTTCGCGAAGTTCATCTTTAACGGAGCGGCTTTTCCAGCCGGATGATTTAAGTTCGCCTAAGGTTTTGGGAAGTTTTTTGGTCACGGAGTCCTCAATTTGGGTTCGAAGTTGTACATTCTAAGTGTAGAACAGTTTATGCTTGAATTAGGTTCAAGATAAGCGGTGGGCACAGTTTTTCCAATTGCGTTTGAAGCAGAGTTTCTGCTATTTTTGACTGTATTCATTCTCCGCATTTAGTGCTGTAACCATGCAGGAATTAGATGAATCAGGAAAACGAAAGTCAGGATAATACCAGATCCTATGTTCAATTGTCCAATGGGACTGAAGTCGGCCACTACCGGATTATCAATAGAATCGGATCCGGTGGCATGGGCGAAGTATTTCTGGCAGAAGATACCAACCTTAACCGAAAGGTAGCTCTCAAGTTTCTGCCTAATTACCTGGTTGAGGACGAAAGCGCAAAAACTCGCTTTACCCGCGAAGCACAAGCCGCCGCGAAATTAAATCATCCCAATATTGTTCACATTTATGAAGTGGATGAGTTCAAAGGCCGCCCTTTTTTTTCAATGGAATATGTTGAAGGTAAGTCACTAGGGGATTATTCAAAAGAGAGGAAACTCGATATCAATGAAATATTAAATTTGTCTATTCAAATATGTGAAGGGTTGCAAGAAGCTCATCTAGCCGGGATCGTTCATCGCGATATAAAGCCATCCAATATTGTCGTGGATAAGAATGGACGCGCCCACCTTTTGGATTTTGGTCTTGCCAAAATTGATGGTGGTAGAACGCTTACTCAACCAGGCTCAACATTAGGCACTTTTGGTTACATGTCACCTGAACAAGCCAAAGGAAAAGAAGTAGACCGTCGTTCAGACATCTTTTCGTTTGGCGTCGTGCTGTTTGAAATGATTGCTACGAAAAGACCGTTTGAAAGTGACGATGAAGCGGCCTTGTTACATGCCATTACACATGATGAGCCAGAACCTCTGGCACGCTACAAAAGAGGTGTCCCGGAAGAAATCCAGAGAATTGCAACGAAAGCATTACAAAAAGACAAAAACTTCCGATATCAGACTGCCGCAGACATGTTGGTGGATCTAAAATCGCTAATAAAAACATTAGAATCTTCTTTTTCCCCAATCCCATCATCCAAACTTTCAAGAAAATCAGTGGCGGTACTTCCATTGAAAAACATGAGCGGAAACAAAGAAGATGAGTATTTCAGTGATGGAGTCACTGAAGACATTATCACACAGCTTTCTAAAATTGGCGAACTTAAAGTAATTTCACGCACTTCCATAATGCAATATAAGAAAACAAAGAAAAGTCTTCGTGAGATTGCAAAAGAGTTGGACGTTGCCACCATTCTGGAAGGAAGCGTCCGACACTCAAGCGGAAAGGTTAGAATTGTCGGTAACCTCATAGATGCGCGCACCGATGAATTGGTTTGGGCTGAAACTTATGATAGAGATCTGAAAGATATATTTGAAATTCAGAGTGACGTGGCCAGGCAAATTGCCGCCGCTTTGCAGGCCAAGCTTACTTTATCTGAAGATACTTCGGCTTTAAAGAAACCAACCGAAAATTTGACTGCGTACGACTATTATCTAAGGGGTCGCGAATATTACTATCGTTATCAGAAGCAAGATAACGAGAATGCAATAGTACTCTTTAAGAAGGCATTAGAATTGGATCCAAACTACGCCCTAGCCCTGGCTGGTTTGGCAGATGGTTATAGTCAACGAGTTCAAAAATTCGGATATTCTCGTAACTGGCTTGAATCAGCCATTGAAACAGCCAACAAGGCAATTTGCATAGATCCAATATTGCCAGAGGGATACAAGGCGCTCGGGCTCGCCTATTCACAAAAAGGTTGGTACCAAAAGACACTTGACGCAAATCGCAGAGCGGTAGAACTAAATCCAAATTATTCTTGGGCAGTTGGAAACGTTGGATGGACGAACTTCGATACTGGAAAGTTTGACGAAGCCCTAAGATGGATGATAAGAGGAGTGTCACTCAATCCAACTACTCCCTTTGGTTATAATGGCGTCGGAGAGGTTTACCAGGGCCTAGGCGATGATGCAAATGCCGAAAAATGGTTCAAAAAAGCCTTGGAACTCCAGCCGGACTTTAATTTCGCTTACGAAGGTCTGATAATGACATCAATGATACAGGGCAACTATGAACAAGCTTTGATGTGGGGCAAGAAAATGCTTTCGATTAACTCTGAAGATACAACATGTCTTCAGGCGGTTGGATTCGTTGAACTTTTCCGGAGCAATTATGGTGAAGCTGAAAAGTATTATCAAAAGGTGTACACAAATTACTTAAATGAGGGCACTTCACACCTATTTATGCGCCATATAACCGCAACTTTAGGTTTCATTTTTTTTAAAACTGGGCGAATTGTAGATGCTCAAAGAATGTTCGACGATAGCATCAAACTAGCCCAGCTGGAATTAGAGCAAGGTAGCGAATGGTATAACGTCCCCTATGAAGTTGCTATCATCAACTCCATCCAAGAAAACAAATTGGAAGCCTATAGATGGCTGCAGAAGGCAATTGATGCCGGCTGGAGATATTATCGCTGGGCTCTTATCGACCCCAGACTGGAAAATCTGCATAACGACGAAAAGTTCAAAAAGATGATGGCAGACGTTAAGACAATAGTCGATGAAATGCGCAAACGAGTGGAAAATGATTTTTGAAAAACTTATCGGCCAAATGCTTGACCGTGAGATTATTTGACTTTGCCCAAGTCCACAGACTACCACTGCTGAGCGGCCCACCAATCATTTTAAGTTCCTCCATATCTTAGTTCTTCAAATTCCCCACTAAACCCCACTAGAATGTACCTTCAAGCCTATTTGTATGGGAATAATTACATCAAATATTCAGTTTCAATCTATAACCCTATGCCACGCATCATCTCACCCAGTATCACTACAAAACTTGTTACACCAAAATATAAATATGACAAAACGAACCCATTTTTCTCTTCCCCTCTCCCTTCGGGGGAGGGGCCAGGGGAGGGGTCTCTCCGGAAGAAATTCGAAAAATAAAGATGTTAAATATGACAAAACGAACCCAATTTCCTTCGTTTTCAGGCCAATTTTTAAGGAGGTACTGTGCTGTCGGGTGTCCTCACCCGACAGTTCCCGTAGGGCAGGACTCTTGTAGTCCTGCCTACTCGATTAGTCAGGACCGCAAGGGTCCTGACCTACAAAGACAATTCTTTGATGAAATTCGAGCGCTTCTCTTTTGAAACTGAACCGGAAGGAAGATTGAGGACTTCTATCGATTGCGGCGTGCTGCCTTTAATGCGAATAATATCGTTAGGTAGGATTTGGTGGGCGGCTTTTGCTTTTTGGCCGTTCAGTTCGACCAGACCGTTCTGGCACATTTCTTTACTTTCGGTGGGGCGTTTGATGCCCCCGACTTTGGAGAGAAAATCATCAAGCCTCATAGATTTTCGAGATGGTACTCAATAAAGGTCTTTCCCTTGAGATCAGACACCCATTCATCGACCATGCGGCCGGTTTTATCCTGGCGCGCCAGTTCTTTGAGCTCGTCGTAGCTGTCTTCGAGCGTGTATTCCTTGGACGCCTGGTAGTCGAGCAGTTTTACGATATGCGCGCCGAACTGCGACATGATGGGACCTCTGATTTCTCCGGGGGTTTCCCAACCGCCTAAATCTTTGGAGAATTCTTTGGGAAATTTGTCAGCGGCAAACCAGCCCAGTTCGCCGCCCTGGGGGCGGCTGTCGTTGGCGTCAGAAAACACTTTGGCCAGTTCTTCAAAACTTCCGCCATTTCTGATTTCGCTTTTAAGTGAATCGGCCAGCTTCATCGTGTAGGCAGAGTCTTCTCTGGAGGCGACGACACCCAAAAGTATATGACGGAGTTTCAGTTTCTCGCCGTCTTTATCTTCGCATTTGATGATGTGGATGCCGAATTGTGTTCTGACCACACCGGAGATATCTCCGGGTGAGAGATTAAAGGCGGCGCGGGCAAATTCGGGGTCAACGTCGCTTCGGGAAATAAATCCCAAATCTCCGCCATTGGCGCCGGCGCCAAAACTGGAGAATTGAACCGACATCGACGCAAAATCGGCCCCTTCGATGGCCTTCGAACGCAGTTCATCTGCAAACGCCTTGACAGAATCTTCCACTCGTTGCGACGCTTTAAAGGGCAAAAGGATATGGGCAATTTTCAGCGCTTCCGGCTGAATTGGTATGGAATCCTTAAATTCGTTAAAAAATTCTTCGACTTCATGTCGGGAGACCGAAACTCCATAAAGTTTTCTCTGGATATAGCGCTGCTTGATTAATTGATTTTCGACTTCACTGCGAAATCTTCGGCGCAGTTCACGTACGGTCAGCCCTTCAGCCGCCAGCGCTTCATTAAACTCTGAATCGGAATTGAAATTCTGTCTCATTCGGGCAACATGCTCGTCCAGGGCCAGTTCCACTTCTTCCGGACGAACATGTATTGTGGTATCCTTTTTGGCAGAGATTAAGAACAAACGATCCGAAACCATGCCATCGAGAGTCTGATCGCGAAGTTCTTCGGCTTCGGCCGTATTTCTGGGAGCTTTTCCCGATTGCAAAGAGACCAATTGCATCTGGCCGGCCAGTTCGGATGCCAATACGATTTCATCGCCGACAATGGCCACGATTCTGTCAATTACTTCTCTCTCGGCACCGGCAGCTGCGCTGAAAGATAAGAGAATTAGAAGTATGAAAATAGAGGCTCGTAAATAATTCAAATCATCCTCCGGCTGCCGCGGTGTCCGTGGCTGTATAAGCGTCTTTATTGACCATGGTCCAAATGGCTTCATCGTCATAGGTAACCGTGTGTTCCAGCTTTTGCGCATCGACCCACTGCACAAATGCCTGGTGTTTGGCTTCGGTGGACAATTTGTACATTATTTCATTTTTTACTCCCAGAAAATCCTTGACATGTTCTTGAAGCTTGTCGGCCACCCAGATGAGCGAATACTTGCCACGGTTCAAGACCGGGCCGGCGATCTTGCCCGCAGGAGTCTTCTGGGCCAAATCAAAAATTTCCGGGTACCATTGATGTTCGATATACTGAAGGTCTCCGCCGACTGACCGCTTACCGGGTCTTTCGGTTAAGTCCGCGGCTTTTTCCTTGAACTGGATTATCGAATGGATTTTTTCACGGAGGCTGTTGGCTTTGACTTCATCGCTTAGCAAAATTTCAAATACATGAATCTTCATCGGCTCGGTAAACTCTTCCTGATGTTCGTCATAGTATTTGCGGGCCACCTCTTCAGTCGGCGCCGGCAATTGGGGTATGGAGTCACTTTTCATAATGTCGGCCATGGTATACTCTTTGAATTTATTCAACTTCTTTGTGAAATACTCCTGCTGATCCAGGCCCAGTCGGGTGGCCTCTATGGCCAGAATTTCTTCAGTTTTTAATCTGAAAATAAAAGAAGACAATGAATCATATTGGTCAAAATTCGGCCTGGCATTCTCCGGAAAGCTCCGCGACAACGAGAAGTATTCAAGTAACGATATTTGACCCCCATCCCAGGCCGCCAGCACCAGTTCTTTTTCGTTTCGGTCGAGTTGTTCCAGGTCGAAATCATTCTTGGGCACTTGAGCCAACAATTCAGGCGGGTATAATTCGGCGCGTTTGTACAACAAATAATCACAAGTAGCCGTGTCCACTTTGACGTTGTATTTGGTTTTAATCTCGTCCATGTACGACATCATTCGTTTCTGGCGGTTCATATTGGCCAGTTGAATTTTGAGACTGTCTTTTATTTTGTCATATTCGCCGCGCAAATCGTTGGGGGTGCGGTCAACCACTTTAATAATGTGATAGCCAAAACGGGTTTTAACCGGCGGCGAAATCTCCCCCGGCTCCATGGCAAAAGCTGCTTCTTGAAATTCATCGATCATGGCGCCCCACAAAAAGTAACCCAGGTCGCCTCGGTTTCTTTTAGCACTTTGATCTATGGAATAATCATAAGCCAACTTTTCAAAATTTTCTCCGGCTTTTAATTTGTCCACCAACAAGTTGGCCGTATCGAAATTGTCCACCAGAATATGAGAAGCCCGCAACTGAAACTCCAGGTTATTATAAAACTGCTTGACGGCCGCATCGGAGGGATCGGAGTCTTTCACAATCTTTTCCTGGTAAAGAGCATCGAGCAGAAATCGATTACGATTAGCCAGCACCACCCGTGACAACTCTTCCAGCTTATCGATGTTTTTTTCGTAAGCCGCATTTATGAGCAATTGAGTTACAATAAGTGAGTCCACCAATGATTTTTTCTTGTCAAATTCATCCTGGGCGGAATTATAGGTCAGTCTCCAATTGCCGAAGTTTTCATTAAAATCTTGAAACTTTATTTCTTTGTCTCCCACTTTTGCCAACGTAGGATTACCTTTTTTGCCGCACCCAGCCATTACTGCCAAGGCCAAGACTAGCACGATAAAAACGAAATAACGACTCTTCATTCTATGTTTTTCCTCCAGATTCACTCAATTGTACTCAACAACCTCATTCAGGTTCCTGTTTTTTAATAAGCCCAAAAGATATTTAGATTTCCACCTTAAGGCAAGAGGCTGTGTGTATTACCGCAGCAATAATAAACGTTTAAAAAACCTATTCGTAATCTGACTCAAGATATCCTTTGGTAATGGACTGTCGCGCCAGCGTCTGGGAAAGCTTTTTAGTGAACTCCAATGCGGCATTTTCGCCGTAAACTTTCTGCATATGGCTCATGGCTATTACTTCCGAGATAACCGTTATGTTCTTTCCTGGTGAAATAGGCACTCTCACAACCGGGAGACCGACTCCTAAGATAGTCGTTTTCTTTTCTTCTAATCCCAATCGTTCGTATTCTTCAGTTTCCGACCATAGCGTCAAGTTCACTTCAACTTCAATTCTCTTTTGTAATCTAATTGCTCTGATACCAAATAATTCTTCAATGTCAATTATGCCGACACCGCGAATTTCCATATGATGCCCCAAAAGCTCGGAGCTGGCGCCAATCAGGACGTCCGGAGCTGCCCGGGTGATTTTGACAACATCGTCCGCAACCAGGCGGTGGCCTCGTTCGACGAGATCAAGTGCGATTTCTGATTTTCCAATGCCGGACTTTCCGGTATAAAGCAATCCGACTCCGTACACGTCCACCAATGAAGCATGCATCATTATGGATGGGGCAAAGGTATGGTCGAGATAGGCGGAAAGCTTGGTCGATAAATCGGCTGTCGTCAATCGGCTTGAGAAAACGCAGGTGCCTGATTTATTGGCAGCTTCGAGAAAATCCGCAGGCGGTGCGATCCCTTTGGTAATTAAAACCAACGGGACGTCGTGCTTGAAAAGTTGTCTGGCGACTTCTTTTAATCTCTCGGTGGAGAGCTGGGCGACATAAGTCATTTCTGTCTCACCCAAAATTTGCACTCTTTTGTTGGCGAACCTTTCAAAAAAGCCGGCCAGCGCCAGTCCGGGTCGATGGAGTTCCGGGTTGTTGATGACCTTTTTAAGCCCAGCTTCGTTGGAAGTCAGCAGGGTCAGTTCGAGGTCTTGCCTCCGTGACTCGGTAAGTTTTTCAACAGTGACAGTTGGCATGCCGTGGAAAAGTAAGGAAATCTGTCCTTATTTCGCAACAATAACAAAAGCCCCGAAGGTCGGGGCTTTTTGACAACTAAAAACTTGGCCGAAACGAGGCTATTGAATCTTTTTCTCCAATTCCAGAAGTTTGGCGCGCAATTCTTCAATTTCGCGCTCGAGCTTACGCTGGTCGTCTTTGTTGAAACTCTTCATATCCTTATTGAGTGCCTTCATTTCCATTTTGTATTTTTCCATATCGGCTTTAAAGGCATCCATATCTTTTTTGTAGTTGTCATAATCGAAATAAGCGCCGGGCGTGTCGTTGTCATTGTTGTATTTCCCTCTCATTCGAGGAACACGCACATCGATATCAGGTACATTCGGCACTGGCGGCACCTGGAAGAATTGATAGCCGTATTCACCCTTTTCATTTTGGGCTACTACTACCTCGATTTTTTGTTCATTTTTGTTTCTGACTACTGTCAAAGACAGTTTGTCGCCTTCATCGCTCTCAGAGACAATCTCTTTGACCTCGCCATAATCTGAAACTTCTTGGCCGTCAATTTCAGTGATAATATCACCGGCGTGCAGTCCGGCTTTTTCGGCTGGAGAGTCCTTGTCTACTTCGGTAATAAGGACTCCATCACCATGTGTAACGCCAAAATATTCGGCCAATTGGTCAGTTAGTTCGGAAAGTTGAACGCCGATATATCCGCGGTCACTCCAGTTAAACAATTGGACATCATCCGGTCCATTGAACCAGAAAGCGCCGGGTGTATCTCCATTTTTGAATGCCCAGCTTGATCCCCGTGGACGGCTGCCGAGCTCGACTTCCACCGTCATTTCTTTCCCACCACGCACAATGCCAATAGTGGCCTTACTGCCTAATTCTGATTCCTCGATAAAATCAGTCAA
>Ga0184637_10001768_pt1 | contig 14272 bp, 12 predicted proteins | sample PLM3_127_b2_FD_133143 | JGI IMG/M metagenome (GOLD analysis project Ga0184637, IMG submission 133143) | Groundwater sediment microbial communities from an aquifer in East River, Colorado, USA - PLM3_127_b2 | ecosystem: Environmental > Terrestrial > Soil > Riparian zone | place: USA: East River...
GGCCCGCGCAGGGCGCTCCCTTCCTCGACGCCACAGACGTGAGTTCTGGCACACGCTCGCGAGAAGAGAACCGGCGAGCCATTCGCCGCAGCCCACCCCCCGCCGCATCCCCCCGCTCGCTACTGGAATGTCAGATCGGGGCTAGGCGCTCGGATTCTCGAGGTAGCCGTCGACCAGCACCACGCGCCGCCCGAGGCGGGCGGCGAGGTCGGGGCTGTGCGTCACCACCACCAGCGCGGTGCCGTGCGTGCGGTTCATCTCGAGCAGCAGCTCGAGCACTTGGTCGCCGGTCTTCGGATCGAGATTGCCGGTGGGCTCGTCGGCCAGCAGCAGCGCCGGCTCCAGCACCAGCGCGCGCGCCACGGCGACCCGCTGCCGCTCGCCGCCGGAGAGCTTGCCCACGGGGTGCGCCAGGCGGTGCTCGAGACCGACCTCGCCGAGCAGGCGTTCGGCGCGACGCCGCATCTCGCGGAAGCCGAGTCCGCGGATCAGCCCGGGTAGCATCACGTTCTCGGCGGCGTTGAACTCCGGCAACAGGTGGTGGAACTGGAAGATGAAGCCGAGCTTCCGGTTGCGGAAGTCGGCGAGCTCATCGGAATCGCGCGCGAACAGGTCCTCGCCCTGGAAGAGCACGCGTCCCTGGGTCGGCCGGTCGAGCGCGCCGAGCACGTGGAGCAGCGTCGACTTGCCGACACCGGAGCTCCCCAGCACCGCGAGCTTCTCCCCCGGCGCGATCGCTAGGTCGATGCCGCGCAGCACGTCGATCCGGCCGTCCCCCATCGGAAACGACTTGTGCAGGCCGCGGACCTCGATCAGCGCGTCACTCATACCGGAGCGCCTCCACGGGATCCAGGCGTGCGCCCTGACGGCTCGGCAGCAGGGTCGCACCCAACGAGAGGATCATCGCGATCGCGACCGCGATCGCGACCTGGGCCGCGTCGAGCTCGGCCGGGAGCGTCGAGAACTGGTAGACGCTCGCCGGCAGCGTGTCGATTCCCGTGATGACCTCGATCTGCTGCTGGATCCAGGCGATCTGCGCGGTGACGGAGATGCCGGCGATCACGCCGAGGCCGGTGCCCACCAGCCCGATCAGCGTCCCCTCGATGGCGAAGATGCGCTCGATGCTCGCGTCCTTGGCGCCCATCGCCTTCAGGATCGCGATGTCGCTCGACTTCTCCATGATCATCATCACCAGCGTCGACACGATCGAGAACGCCGCCACCACCATGATCATCGTGAGCAGCACGAACATCATGATCCGCTCCGACTTGAGTGCCTGGAAGAAGGCGGGGAAGAACTCCTTCCAGTCCCGCGTGAAGAACGGGAAGCCGAGCGCCTCGACGATCGCCTCGCCGACGCCCTGCGAGCGGTAGTAGTCGGTGGTGCGCACCTCGATCCCGTCTACCACGTCCTGGGTCCGCCGGAAGTCCTGCGCCGCCGGGAGGCTCACATAGGTGAACATCTCGTCGTACTGAAAAAAACTTGACTCGAACACGCCGACGACCCGAAAACGCGCGAGCCGGGGTGAAGGACCCAGCGGCGTCTGCGGACCGCCGAAGGGAGAGATCAGGAGCAGGGGATCGCCCAGGTTCGCGCCGACCACCGCGGCGAGCTGGCTGCCGATCACGATGCCCGGGTCCGCTTCGGCCGCGTCCGGGGCGGGAACCAGCGCGTCGAGCGACCCGGCGATCAGATCCTCCCGCAGATCAGTGACGCGCCCGACCCGCGCCGGGTCGACCCCGCGCACGCGCACCGCCATGATCTCGCCGGCGCCCCCGCGCACCATCCCTTCGGCGTCGAGGTAGGGGGAGGCCGCCACCACCTCCGGCAGGGACTCCACGCGCTGGAGCACCGCCGCATAGTCGCCGAACGGGCCGAAGCCGTGCTGCACCGTGAGATGGGCGCGATTGCCGATGATCTCGTCGCGCCAGGTGCGCTCGAAACCGTTCATCACGGAGAGCACGGTGATGATGAGCCAGACGCCGGCCGCGATGCCGATGACACAAATTCCGGTGATCACCGAGATGAAGGTCTGGCGCCGCTTCGCCACCAGGTAGCGCACGGCGATGAACCACTCGGCCGTGTCGCGCGTGTCGAGCAGGCCCGCCGCGGCGAGCGGTAGCAGCCCGAGCAGCACCGCCGCGAGGTAGGCGCCGAGCAGCCCGCCGCCCACGGCCGCCAGCGACGACTCGGGACCCGGGATCCCCGCCGCGAGCGCGACGCCGAGCGCGAGCGCCGCCGACAGCGTGCGCAGGAAGCGCTCGGTCTCGCCCGCCGTCTCGTGCTCGCCCCTCCGGCGCCGTTGCAGCGCCAGCAGCCCGAACGCGCCGGCCGCCACCAGCGCCGGCGCGGCTGCATACACGACCCTCCCGCTGGCGCCGACCACCAGCGCATAGCCGAGGCCGAGCAGGCAGGCGCTGCCGCCCGCGAGCACCCCGCCGGAGAGGAACCGGAGCGCCGTGTAGACGCCCGCCACCGCAACCGCAACCACCAGCAGCGAGCCGGGCAGCGCGCCCGGAATCGACCGCCAGCCCGGCTCCAGGCCGGCGCCCGTGAGCGCCGGGCCTCCCCAGTTGGCAATCCCGGCGGCGACCAGCAGGCTCCAGATCAGCGCGAATCCGAGCAGGCTTCGCCAGCTTCGCAGCGCGCGCGCGAACCGTTCCAGCGTCACCACCGCCGAGCCCAGAAAGAGCAGCGTGAGCGCGTTGATCCCGACGGCCATCGACACGATCAGCCCCAGCGCGAGCGTTCCTCCCGCCGCCGTGAGCACGCTCCAGAGCATGTCGGTGAGTGCGGTCACGACCCGGCCTCCGGGCGCAGGTGCGGAAAGAGGATCACCTCGCGCAGGTTCGGGGCATCCGCGAGGATCATCACCAGCCGGTCGACGCCGATCCCGAGCCCGCCCGTCGGCGGTAGCCCATACTCGAGCGCGGCGAGGTAGTCCTCGTCGAGCGGATGCGCTTCGCTGTCGCCTTCCCGGTGAGCGCGCACCTGCTCTTCGAGCCGGCGCCGCTGTTCGTCGGGATCGTTGAGCTCGCTGAAGGCGTTGCCGATCTCGATGCCCGCCAGGTAGGGCTCGAAGCGCTCAGCGAGCCTGGGATCGGCGCTCGAGCGCTTGGCGAGCGGCGAAAGTTCGATCGGGTGGTCCGTGATGAAGATCGGGCCCAGCAGCCCCGGCTCGACGTGCTCGCTGAAGACGTCGTCCACCAGCTTCGCCCAGTTGGGCGCGTCGCCGGCCGAGAGGCCGCGTCTGCGCAGCGCTTGCTGGAGCGAGGCGAGGTCCGGGTGGGCGAGCACGTCGATCCCGGTCGCCCCTGCGATTTCCTCGGCGAGCGAGCGTCGCGGCCAACGGCCCGCGAGATCGAGCGCCTGGCCCTGGTACTCGATCTGAAGGGTGCCGCGCGCCGCCAGTGCAACCTCCTGGATCAGCGCCTCCGCCAGCTCCATCATCTCGCGATAGTCGGCATAGGCCTGGTAGCACTCCATCATCGTGAACTCGGGATTGTGCTTGCGCGAGATGCCCTCGTTGCGGAAGTTGTGGCCGATCTCGTAGACGCGGTCGAGCCCGCCGGCGACCAGGCGCTTGAGATACAGCTCGTCCGAGATGCGCAGGTAGAGATCCTGGTCGTAGCTCTGGTGGTGGGTCGTGAACGGCCGCGCGGCGGCGCCGCCGTAGAGGGGCTGGAGCGTGGGCGTCTCCACCTCCAGGAAACCGCGACGGTCGAGGCCAGCGCGCAACGCCGAGACGATCTGGCTGCGCAGCAACGCCGCGCGCCGCGACTCCTGGTTCACGAGCAGGTCGAGGTGGCGATGGCGGAATCGGGCCTCGACGTCGGTCAGACCGTGCCACTTCTCGGGCAGCGGACGCAGGCTCTTCGCGAGCAGCTCGGCCTGTTGGGCGTCGACGCTGAGCTCCCCGGTGCGCGTGCGCCAGACGCGCCCTTCGACGCGCACGAAGTCGCCCACGTCGAGGTCGCGCAGGAACGCGAACCGTTCCGGCGGGAGCTCCTTCTTCTTCGCGCTCACCTGGATCGACGCGCCGTCCTCGACGAGCGAGAGGAAGAGCAGGTTGCCGAAGGAGCGCAGCGCACGGATGCGCCCCACCACGGCGACGGATTGGGGACTCGCTTCGAGCGCCGCGGCGTCCAGCGGGTCGAAGCGAAGGCGAACCTCGGCGACGGGCGTGCGTGTCCCGACGCGCGCAGGATAGGGCTCCACGCCGGCGCGCCGCAGCGCCTCGAGCCGATCGCGTCGCGCTTCCCGCTCGCGTTCGCTCACGAGACCTCCGGCACCGCGCCCGCGCGCGCGAGCAGCGTGGCGCGGATGAAGGCGTCGAGATCCCCGGAGAGCACGGCCTCGACGTTGCCCGACTCGTGTTCCGTGCGGTGGTCCTTCACGCGCTGCTGCGGGTGGAGCGTGTAGGAGCGGATCTGGCTGCCAAAGTCTATTTTGCGCTGCTCCCCGCGCATCTCGGCGAGCTTCTTCTCGTGCTCGCGCTGCGCGAGCTCGTAGAGCCTCGCGCGCAACACCTTCATCGCCTGGCTCTTGTTCTTGTGCTGGGATCTCTCGTTCTGGCACTGAACGACCGTCTGCGTGGGAAGGTGGGTGATGCGCACGGCCGAGTCGGTCTTGTTGACGTGCTGCCCGCCCTTTCCTCCCGCGCGATAGGTGTCGATGCGCAGGTCCTTGTCGTCGATCTCGACCACCACCTCGTCATCCAGCTCGGGGATCACGGCGACGCTCGCGAATGCGGTGTGACGCCGCGCCTGCGCGTCGAACGGCGAGATGCGCACCAGCCGGTGCACGCCTTCCTCGGGCTTCAGGTAGCCGAACGCGTATTCGCCCGAGACGGTGAAGGTCGCGCTGCGGATCCCGGCCTCCTCCGCTGCCTGGAGATCGAGGATCTCGACCCGGTAGCCGTGGTTCTCGGCCCAGCGCAGGTACATGCGCTGGAGCATCTCGGCCCAGTCGCAGGCATCGGTGCCGCCAGCTCCGGCGTTGATCGACACGATGGCGTTGGCGGCATCGTGCTCGCCGCCGAGCAGGCGGCGTAGCTCGGCCCGGTCGAGCTCGAGCGCCGCAGCGTCGAGCTTCGCCGCCGCCTCGGCGCGGGTCTCCGGGTCGCCCGCTTCGACCGCCAGCTCGAGCAGCACTCCCGAGTCCTCGAGCGAGCCGGCCAGACGGTCGAACATCTCGATCTCGCGCTCGACACCGCGCTTCTCGCGCAGGACGCGCTCGGCCTGCTCGCGGCTGTCCCAGAGGTCCGGGCGCGCGACCTCGCGCTCGAGCGCTTCCAGCCGTGCGCGCAGGCGGTCGACGTCAAAGACGCCCCCGGAGCTCGGCGAGCCTCGCGCTGAGTGCGCGCAAGCGTTCCGCGAGCTCGTTCGCGTCCGACGTGATGGCCTTGGCTTCGCTCAATCGAGGCTCTCCTGCCGTACCCGGCGCCACGCCGCCGCGAGCCACAGCCACGTGCCGGCCCAGCACAGCCCGGCGAACACGTCTCCGTGGCGCGCGTAGAAGCTGCCCCCAGCCGGCGCGGGACGCAGCGTCACGTCCTCCACCAGGAGGTCGCGCTCGAAGATCCGCGACTGTCGCCGGACCCTTCCGCGCGCATCGATGATCGCGGAAACCCCCGTATTCGCCGCCCGCGCCGTCCAGACCCGCGTCTCCGCCGAGCGCAGGGCGGTGATCGCCAGGAATTGATACGGCGCACCGGTCCGCCCGTACCACGCGTCGTTCGTGATCGCGAACAGCACCTCCGCGCCATCGCGCACGAAGCGTCGCGTCAGCTCCGGAAACAGCAGTTCATAGCAAATCGGCACTCCGGCGGTCAGCTCGCCCTCGGCGCCGGGAACCGCGAATACGAGGGCGCGCGGGCGCGGGCCCGCGGTCACGCCGATCTCGGCGATGCCGCGCGCGACGGCGCGGAAGACCCGGCCCAGCAGGTCCTGCAGCGGCACGTACTCGCCGAACGGCACCAGGTGCGTCTTGTCGTAGCGATGCGCGAGCGCGCCTGAGGCATCGAACACGAATGCGCTGTCGGTGACGCCCGTCAGCGTCGGCCCGGGGCCGAATTCGAGCCCCACGGCGCCCACCACCAGCGCCGCGCCGGTCTCGCGCGCGAGGCGTTCGAAGCGCAGGTGGTCGTCCTGCCCGGGATCGATCGCGCCTGGCACCGCCGTCTCCGGCCAGACGATCACGCGCGCCCCCTGCGCGGCCGCACGCCGCGAGAGATCTTCGTAGATCCCGAGCGTGCTCTCGGCCCATTCGGGGCTCCACTTGACCCCCTGATCGATGTTTCCCTGGAGCACCGCCACGCGGAGCCGCGGCAGGCCCGCCTCGCCCGCTTCAGCGGCCGAGATCCCGAAGCCGATCGCGTGCGCCAGGGCGGCAGCGGCGAGGCCCGAGGCGGCCGCGGCGTCCAGGCGCCGCGCGCGCACCACGCGCGCGAGCGACGCGCCGCCCAGCACGCTCACGAAGCAGAGCGCGTACACGCCGCCGAGCGAGGCGAGCGGGAGCAGCGCCGGGTTCTCGTGCTGCGCGTAGCCGAGGGTCGCCCAGGGGAAGCCCGAGAGCGCGAAGGAGCGCAGGTGGTCGAGGGCGGTCCAGAGCAGCGCCACGGCGAAGGGCGAGACAACGCCCGCCCGAGCGAAGAACGCCGCTCCCGCACCGAAAACAGCGCCAAACGCCGCGATGTAGCTCGCGAGGGCGATGGGAGCGATCACTCCGACGGCGGGCGGCGCGTGGCCGTACTGCACCGTGACGACGTAGATCCAGTGCAGGATCGCCGAATGCGCCGCGAGCGAGGCCAGGAAGGCGAGCCACGCCGCACGGCGGACGCCGAGGCCGTCGAGTCCGAGGAGCAGCGCGGCGGGCGCGACCCAGGCCAGCAGGATGCCGAGGTCGAGCACGCGCCCCGCGACGGGCTGGGGGAAGGCCAGGAAGGAGACGACGGCGTAGCCGGCGAGCCAGGCCAGGCGGTTCATGCGCCGAGCGCCCGCCAGACGCGCCGCTCCTGCGCCCGCATGAGCCGGGCCTCGGCGCTGCGCAGGTGGTCGTAACCGACCAGGTGCAGGGCGCCGTGGACCAGCAGCCGCGCGACCTCGTCGTCGAGCCTGCGCCGGCGCGCCCGGGCCTGTCGCGCCGCCGTCTCGATTCCGATCACGACGTCTCCGAGCAGGGCTCCGCGCCGGTCCGCGTGCGCACCCTCGAGCAGGGAGAAGGCGAGCACGTCGGTCGGACGTGGGCGGCCGCGATAGCGGTGATTGAGCGCCGAGATCGCCGCGTCGTCGACCAACGAGATCGACAATTCCGCTCGGGCGCTGCCCAGCGCGGCGAGGATCCGGCGCGCACGTCGGCGCAGCAGCGCACGATCGATGCGGGGCAGCCCGCTGCGCGCAGCGGGCACCGCGAGGCGGACGCTCACCCGGCGCCGGCGGACCCCGGCCCGGAGCCGCGCCTCCCGCCTTCACCCGAAGCGCGGCCGCGCGCGTCGTAGGCCCGGATGATGGACTGCACCAGCGGGTGGCGCACGATGTCCTGCTCGGTGAACTCCATGAAGCCGATGCCCTCGACCCCCGTGAGAATCTCGATCGCTTCGACCAGCCCGCTGCGCTTGTCGGCCGGCAGATCGATCTGCGTGACGTCGCCGGTGATCACGGCCTTCGAGTCGAAGCCGAGCCGGGTGAGCAGCATCTTCATCTGCTCGCTGGTCGTGTTCTGGGCTTCGTCGAGGATCACGAAGGAGTCGTTGAGCGTGCGCCCGCGCATGAAGGCGAGCGGCGCTACTTCGATCACACCCCGCTCGATCAGACGGCCGGCCTTCTCGATTGGCATCATGTCGTTGAGCGCGTCGTAGAGGGGCCGGAGGTACGGGTTCACCTTCTCCGCCATCGAGCCGGGCAAAAAGCCGAGCTTCTCGCCGGCTTCGACCGCGGGCCGTGTCAGCACCACCCGCGAAACCTCGTGACGGTTGAGCGCGGCGATCGCGAGCGCCATTGCGAGATAGGTCTTGCCCGTGCCGGCAGGGCCGCTCGCAAACACCACGTCGTGTACGCGCATCAGCTCGATGTAGCGCCGCTGTGCGAGGTTCTTCGCGTTGATGCGCCGGCGCGAGCCGACGTCGGCGAGCACGTCCTCGTAGATGGCCCCGAGCTCGACCTCGGGCTGCTGCGTCGCCATTCGCACGGCGGCTCGCACGTCGCGCGCGTGGACGGCGTCCCCGCTGCGCAGCACGCCGTAGAGCTCCTCGAGCACCTTGCGCGCGACCCCGACCTCGGCCGCCGAGCCGACCAGCCGAACCTCGTTGCCGCGCGCGCGCGCGTCGATGCCGAGCTCCTGCTCGAGGATGCGCAGCGTGCGGTCGGACTCCCCGTAGAGCGCCGCTGCCGTCTGGTTGTCGTCGAAGACCAGTGTCTGACGGGTGGTGGCGTCTTTCGGGACCAGGGGCTCGCCTCAGCGCTCCGGCGCCAGCAAGACGGCGCCGGCATCGCGCGGGGCGTAATAGTATGTGCCGCCCCCGGGCGACGCCAACGCGCCCTCCGGAAGTGCGCGGAGCTCGGCGAGATCGCGCGGATAGCGCCCGGCGGCCAGGCGATGGTCCTCGAGCGCGTGGCGAACGCGCCGAGCCGCGTAGGCGGCGCGCGCCGTCCCGAGCGCGTCGCGACGGATCGCGAAGCCCTCGGATACGACGGGCTGGATCCGGTTCATCGAGGCAAATGCGACCATCAGCAGCAGCGAGAGCGGCAGCAGCCCGCCGAGCCAGCCCCACACCTGCCCGCGAGTGAAGCCGAAGCTCCTCGACGCGGCGAACCGCCGCGGTGCGCCGGCTTCCTCGACGGGATCGATCGCATCGGCGGCGCGCAGGCCTGCCAGGATGCGGGTCGCGTCGAAGGTGCCAAGGCGCGAGAGGTCGATGATGCGGCGTACGGCGAGCCGGCCGTCGACCAGCGCGAACACGCGCTCGGCCTGGCTTCGCAGCGGCCCCGAGGCCGACTCCAGCCGGCTGCAGTAGGCCTCTAGCCCGCCGCTGCGACGGAACACGAGATCCTCGGAAGGCACCAGTTCGGAGAAGCTCTGCCACTCGTCCATCATGCGCAGGCCGTCCATCAGGATCTGCTCGGCGCCGAGCAGATCGCCGAAGCGCCGCGGGTGTTCGACGTCCCGCGCGCCGAAGCGGAACGAGCCGTCCGTCCAGCGCAGCACGGCGAAGAAGGTCTCGCGCGTGAGCAGGTCCTCGATCTCGCAGATCTCGGACTGCGTGATCCAGTCCCGGGCCACCGCCAGCCGCGGCAGCACCTGCGCCCCGGCATCACATTCCTGGTACAGCTCGTCCACCCGCTCGCGGGTGAGCTGCCCGCAGCGCACGAGCATCTCCCCCAGCGCCGCGTAGGGACGCGTTCCGAGCGGGGCCGCGGAGACGACGGCACCGCGATCGAACAGGAACTGCACCGACTCGTCGCCGCGGGATAGCTCGAGCACGCCGGTCTTTCGCTGCTGCCCGATCAGCTGGAAGACCTCGGTGATGCCGAAATCCACCAGGTTCCCGTGCAGCCCCACCGACACGTCTACAGCCTCCGCCGCGCGGCCAGCGCGGCTCCGACCACGACCGCGTAAGCGAGCGCCGCGAGCAGGGAGGCGCCCAGGAACGCGAAGGGAGCGGCGGCGCCGGCCACCAGCGGATCGGGGACGACCCCCTCGCGCCAGACCACCGCGCAAGCTGCGAAGGCAAAGAACAGGGCGCCCAGCAGCGAGAGCAGCGGACGCCGCGCCAGGACGCCCGCTGCCGCGGGCACGCCGATCGACGCGATCGTCGCGATCCGCTCGAGCCGCCGCTCGCGGGCGCGCAGCGCCGTGATCAGCTCGAGCCGCAACGTCCGGTCGGTGGTCTCGGGCTGGTAGAAGAGACGCGTGCAGGTCTCGCACGCGTCATTGCCGCGCGACTCCGGGTGGCAGCGCGGGCACAGGCGACCGCCGCAGCGCGCGCACCAGCGTGACGGCGAGACCCGAGCGCCGAACGCCGACGCCACCGCGATCACCGCAGCGAACACGATGCTGATCCCCGTCGCGTCGCGTCCCAGGTGGCCGGGTGCGAGGGGACGCCGCAGCTCGGCGGCGATCGCCTCGCCCGCATCCGAGGCCATCACCCGTTGCCACACCAGCTTGTCGGAAATCGGAAGATCGACGACGAAGCCCTCGGGCGTGGCCCCCTGGAGCCGGGTCAGCTCGGCCACCGCGGTGCCATCGAGCGCCTGGGCGCGCTCGAGCGTGCGCGCCAGGCTGTCAACCTGGAAGGCGCGACCGTAGGCCTGCGCCAGGTTGAACAACACCAGCGGCGACTCCGCGAGGTCGAGCGAGCGGTCGTAGAGCGCGAGCGCGGACTCCATGTGCCCGAGCGAGAGGCGCACGTTCGCCGCGTTGTTCGCGATCGTCGGATCACTCGGGGCGTCGGCCAGCAGCGCCTGGTAGCGGGCGTCGGCTTCACCCAGCCGGCCGCCGACCTTGGCTTGCACGGCGAGCGCGCGGGCGGCGAGCGGATCTTGCGCTCCGGCGACGCCGAGCCGGGCGAGATCGATCGGCTGGGCCCGCCCCTGGGACGAGGAGAGCGCCGCGTCCAGCACGGGATCGGCTCCATAGGCGAGCAGCGTCGAGCCGGCCAGCCGGGCGACCGGAAAAGCGCCCGCGACGACCGCGGCCGCCGCCAGCGCGAGCACCACGCGCTGGCCCGGCCGGCCGTAGACGACCCCGATCGCGAGCAGTCCCAGCGCGAGTCCGAGCAGTCCCTCGCCGAGCAGAGGCAACACCAACACCAGGCTGCCCAGGAAGGCAACGCGCGCAAAGGCGGGCATCTCGCCCGAGATCGCGTCGCCGAGATCGTGCGCCGCGTGCGGCGCCGCAAAGAGACCTGCCGCCGCGACGCACACCAGGCCTCCCATGAGCAGCCCGATGGCCGCGATCATCAGCCCCGTCCCCGCGAACCAGAGCGAAGCCTCGAGGTGCCGGGGGATGCTGGCGAGCGCCGCCAGCGCCACTCGCAGCGCATCGACCGGCGACTCGCCGTGGAGCCAGAGCGCCTGCGAGAGCCGCATCTGGGCGGCGGGCAGATCCGGCGCCAGACGCACGGCGGCGGCGGCGTGGTCGATCTCCTCCCCCCGGGATCCCGAGCGGAGGAGGACCCGGGCCGCCGAATCGAAATTCCAGATACCCATCTCGATCGCGGTGCGGCGGGTGCGCCCGATGCGCTGATCGAGGGAGTCCCCAGCCGCGAACCAGGCCCGATCGAGCTGGCTTTCCGGGGGGCCGACGGGGGACACCGGGGGGGCGGCGAGGGCCGGGAGGGCCGGATCGGTCACCCGCGCAGCCGCCGGGTCGACCTCCTGCGCCACCGCCCGGGCGAACGGCCACGCCGAGCTGAGGCCGAGAACGGCGACGCAGAGCATCCGACCGCGGCGCGGAATCACACCCTTCCCCTCTGGAATAGCACCAATCCGGCTGTCGTTATCGGCGAGCGCCGCACGGGCCTGAACGGGGTCCCCGCCTGAGAACGCTCCGAATCCTCGCAGGCGCCGCTTGGAGAGTCCGGCAAGCGGGCGCAAGCCCGCGCGCAGCAAACATTCGGGTCCCGGCGCGGGGCGGCCCGCGCCACCACGCCAATGGGTCCCGGCGCGGGAACGGCCCGCGCCACCCGTACTTCGCTCGGCTCCGCCTCGCTGCGCGGTCGCCTCGGAAGGCGCCTTGCATTCTTGCTCGTCCGGCACCGCGCCCACGGCGAGTCTGGCGAGCGCGCGAAGCGCGCGCGCAGCGAGGCGGAGCCGAGCGGAGTTCATTTAGGCGGGGTCGACACCGGGTGGGCCGGGGGATATGCTCGCGCGCCGTTCGACTCCCCGGAGGTCACGTGGCCAGCCACAAGTCGGCCGTCAAGCGCGCCCGTCAGGCGCTTCGACGCCGTGCTCGCAATCGAAATCTACGCGGCCGCATGCGCACGGCGATCAAGCAGGCGCGTGCTGCGATTCCCAGCGGTGGCGACGCCTCCCAGTCCGCGCTGAAGCAGGCAGAGAGCCTGCTGCGGCGCGCGGCGAGTCGAGGCGTGATTCCGAAGAAGCGCGCAAGCCGGCAGATCTCGCGTCTCGCCAAGAGCGCCAACCGCAGCTGAGCCAGCGCCAACCCAAGCAACCCCGCGGAGCCGCCGGGCCGGCAGAGGCACTGGCGCGCCATGGCTCTGGAGGCGCAGAAGGGCCTCTGCCGGCCCGGCGGCGTCCAGGCAGCCTTCGAGCCGAGCGTTGATACCTAGGATCTCGCCGAGAGGCCGATCACGAGGCGCTCGAGGCTGAGCTGCGGCGCCAACGGGCTCGAACCCTTTAGGGCCACATCCGTCTCGTGGATCGCGCCCAGGCAGGCGACCAGACGCGTCTCCGTGTAACGCCGCGCCTGGGCCTCGAGCTTCTGGCGCACGAACGGCGGCAGCCCGAGGCTGCCACCGCCACGCAGGCGCAGCAGCCGGCGGAAGTGGGCGGCGAGAGCGCCCAGCACCAGCGGCGGCGCGGCCCCGCCGCGGGCGAGCCGGGCGAGCAGCGCCAGCGCGTCGGCCCCGCGGCCGTCGCCGATCGCATCCGTGAGATCCCAGACCGGCTCCTCCGCCACGTCGACCGCCGCCGCCACCACATGTTCGAGCGTCACCTCGCATTGGGGGCCGGCGAGCAGGGAGAGCTTGACGATCTCCTGGCGCAGCAGCAGAGGCTGCGCTCCGACGCGCTCCGCGAGGCGCTCGGATACGCCCCTTGCCAGGGATACACCCTGCCGTTTCGCCTCGGCGCGGATGAAGGCGGCAGTCTCTCTTCGCCCGCGCGGAGGATCGCAGTGAATCGTCGCGGATTCTCCCACGGCCCGCACCCAGCGAGTACGCCGATCGACCTTCGCGGCGATCACGACCAACACGCTGGTGCTGCCCCGCCCGAGCTCCTCGATCAGCGCTGCGAGCGCCTCGCCGAACCCCCGTCCTGCGGAGCGAGACGCCTCGGGCTCGCGCAGCTCGACCAGCCTGCGGCGCGCCATCACGGGCAGGGTCCGCAGCACGTCGATCAGCTCGGCCGGCGAGGTCGAGGCAGCCTCGAGACGATCGAGATTGAAGTCGATGGGGGCGCCCGCGAGCACGTGCTCGCGCAGCGCGACGAGCGCCTCGTCGCGTTGCAGCGGCTCCTCTCCGGCGATCAGATAGGCAGGCTGCAGGCTGCCCGCCTCGAGCGACCGGCGGAGTTCCTCGAGCGTCAAGGCGTCACCACCTCGAACACCTCGTCGTGCACGCGCACGGCGAGGAGGCTGGCCAGCCGGCGCAGCGCTTCCTCGCGGTTCCGGCGCAGGGCCGCCACGTCCGCGCTCGCGAGATAACGCTCGGTTTCGCGCAGCGAGCGGGAGTCGAGCGGGATCTCGATGCCGTCCGCGCGCTTGGCGTGCAGCTCGAGCGCGAGGCTCACCTGATACTCGAGCGCGAGCACGACCGATGAGAAGCTGCTGCTGCTGGTCTGGATCGGAAGCACGCTGCCCGACACCACCAGGTCGGCCGCCGCGGGATCGTCCGTCAGCTGGAAGGCGCCGCGGCGCAGGAACTCGCGTCGGAGCGCGTCGGCAACCAACAGCTCGACGCCCGGCTCGTACGAATCATTGCGCAGCGTCGGCAGAGCCACCCTGCGCGCACCGCTCTCCGGGCGCGCATAGTCCACGAGCTGGTAGCCGCACGCGGCTGCCGCGCCCGCGAACACGATGAGCGCCACCGCGAGCTTTCGCATACGCGCAGATATACCACAGACCTACACGCGCCCCATGGAGAGTCCGGCGAGCGCGCAAAGCGCGCGCGCAGCGAGCCGAAGGCGAGCGGAGTTCACTCAGGTGAGCGCGCAGCCAGACTAAGGCGAGCGGAGGCAATGAACTAGCCCCGATCCGACATGGCTGGCCTTCGGGAGATGCGGCGGGGGGTGGGCTGAGGCGAAATAAAGCGCAGGCAGCCCGCGCAGGGCGCTCCCTTCCGCGACGCCACAGACGTGAGTTCTGGCACACGCTCGCGAGAAGAGAACCGGCGAGCCATTGACCGCAGCCCACCCCCCGCCGCATCCCCCCGCTCGCTACCGGAATGTCGGATCGGGGCTAGACGCTGAACCTCCGCACGTCCTGTCGCAGGGCTTCGGCCTGGTGGAGCAGGCTCTTGGCGACGGCGTCCAGACGGCGCGAGGATTCTTCGTTGCTGCGCGTGCGGGTGTAGACGCCCTCCAGCAGCTCCACC
>Ga0184637_10001769_pt1 | contig 14263 bp, 12 predicted proteins | sample PLM3_127_b2_FD_133143 | JGI IMG/M metagenome (GOLD analysis project Ga0184637, IMG submission 133143) | Groundwater sediment microbial communities from an aquifer in East River, Colorado, USA - PLM3_127_b2 | ecosystem: Environmental > Terrestrial > Soil > Riparian zone | place: USA: East River...
CAGGCGGCGTGCCAAGAACCATCGGGCGGCTGCCCCACGATCCGGAGGTTCCACGGTGCAACAACTCTCGGGTCTCGACGCGTCATTCCTCTACTTCGAGACCGGCAATGCCCCGATGCACATCGGCGGCTTTGCGATCTACGACCCCAGCACGATGTCCGCGCCGCTCAGCTACGAGCGCTTCCTCGCGAACACCGAGCGCCGTCTCCACCTCGCGCGCTGCTTCCGGCAGAAGCTCGCGGTGGTGCCGCTCGACCTCGACCATCCCTACTGGATCGAAGACGAGAGCTTCGATCTCGAGTTCCACGTCCGGCACATCGCGCTGCCGCCGCCGGGCGACTGGCGCCAGCTCTGCACCCAGGTGGCGCGCCTCCACTCGCGTCCGCTCGATCTCTCGAAGCCGCTGTGGGAGATGTACCTGATCGAGGGTCTCGACCGGATCGACGGCATCCCGAAGCGCAGCTTCGCGATCGCCACCAAGATCCACCACGCCGCGATCGACGGGGTGTCGGGGTCGGAGCTGATCGCCGCGATCCACGACACGCGGCCCGACGCGCAGCCGGCGCCGCCGGTGAAGACGTGGGTTCCGGAGCGCACACCGAGCGGGCCGGAGCTGCTCGTGCGCTCGCTCGCCAACAACGTGACGCAGCCGTTCCGCCTCGGACGCGCGCTGGCGCAGACGGTCCCGGCGTGGCGGCGAGCCGACCAACAGCGGAAGAGCGATCGGCACGAGCCGATCGGCGCAGTGCCCCGCACGCGCTTCAATGGAATCGTCACCGGACACCGTGTCGCCGGAGGCATCGCACTCGACCTCGACGCGATCCGCGCGATCAAGAAGAGCGTGCCCGGCGCGACCGTGAACGACGTGCTCCTGGCGGTGTGCGGCGGCGCACTGCGCCGCTATCTCGAAGCGAAGGGCGAGCTGCCCGAGGAGTCGCTGATCGCGATGGCACCGATCTCGGTGCGTGCGGCGGCGGACGCCGGCACCGCCGGCAATCGCGTCTCGACGATGAGCGTGGCGGTGCGCTCGGACATCGCCGACCCGGCCGAGCGCCTCGAAGCGGTGTTCCGCGGCACGCAGTCGCAGAAGAAGCTCAATGAAGCGATCGGAGCGTCGCTGTTGACCGACATGACCCAGTTCATGCCCGGGATGCTCGCGGGGCTGGCGGCGCGCGCCTACACAGGCCTCGGGCTCGCCAACTGGGTGAACCCGTTCTTCAATACCGTGATCACGAACGTCCCGGGTCCGCAGACGCCGCTCTACTCGGCCGGCGCACGCCTGGTGGCCAACTACGGGATGGGCCCGATCATGGACGGGATGGGGCTGATCCACCCGATCTTCAGCTACTGCGGCGAGGTCACGGTGTCGTTCACGTCGTGCCGCGAGATGCTGCCCGACCCCGAACTCTACGAGGAGTGCCTGCAGGCCTCGTTCGACGCGCTCGTCACCGCGGTGCTCGGCCACGCCGCACCGCGTACCCGCGGCGGCAACGCCGCCTGAGGAGGAGCCCCCATGCAGCAGCTCTCTGGTCTCGACAACGCGTTCCTGCTGATGGAGGCCGGCGGCCAGCTCGGACACGTCGCGTCGCTGTCGTTCTTCGACGCGACGTCGCTCGGCGGGCGCTCGTTCCGCGACGCGCTCGAGCAGACGCTCGAAGCGCGGCTGCACCTCTTGCCGCCCTACCGGCGCCGCCTGGTCGAGGTGCCCTTCGATCTCGACCGCCCGTACTGGATCGAGGACCCGAACTTCGACCTCGACTTCCACATCCGACACATCGCGGTGCCGGCGCCGGGCGACGACCAGCAGCTCTCGGAGATGGTGTCGCGCCTCCACGCGCGCCCGCTCGACCGCACCAAGCCGCTGTGGGAGATCTACGTGATCGAGGGCATCGCGAACGGGCGCGTGGCTCTCTACTCGAAGATCCACCACTGCACGATCGACGGCGTGTCGGGCGCGGAGATGACGCAGGTGCTGCTCGACCGCACGCCCGCCGGCGATCCGGTGCCGGCGCCGGAGCGGCCCTGGCAGCCCGACGCGATCCCGCCCGCGATGGAGATGCTCGCGCGCGGTGTAACGGGCCTCGTGCTCTCGCCCGGCCGTGCGGCGCGCATCGTCTACCGCACCGCGCGCAGCCTGTGGGAGAGCAACGAGGCGCTCGGCGCGGTGGCGCACACGATCGGCCTCGACCGGCTGCCGCTCGCCGGCGGCTGGCTGCGGCGCCAGGGGCCGCAGGTCGACGCCGACCCGATCCCGCAGACCCCGGCGCCGCGTACGCCGTTCAACCGCTCGATCACCGCCCACCGCCGCTTCGCGTTCTTCTCGCTGCCCCTGGCCGATTTCAAGCACGTGAAGAGCGCGTTCGGCACGACGCTCAACGACGTGGTGATGGCGGTCTCGGGCACCGCACTGCGCCGCTACCTGGAAGACAAGGGCGCGCTGCCCGACGAGCCGCTGAAGGCGATGGTGCCGGTGTCGGTCCGCACCGAAACCCAGCAGCGCGAGTTCAGCAATCGCGTCACGCAGGTGATCGCGGAGCTCGCCACCGAGATCGCGGACCCGGTGGCGCGCCTCCAGCGCATCCACGCCGCGATGAAGTCGGCGAAGCGCATGCAGCAGGCGACGCCGGCGTCGCTGCTGACGGACTGGAGCGAGCTGCCCACGCCCGTCCTGCTCGCCCAGGCCGCGCGGATCGCGGCGCGCACGAAGATCATGGACCGCCTGAACCCGCCGTTCAACGTGGTCATCTCGAACGTACCCGGGCCCCGCGAGTCGCTGTACTGTGGCGGCGCGGAGATGCAGACGTACTATCCGGTCTCCGCGGTGGCCGACGGACAGGGCCTGAACATCACGGTCACGAGCTATCGAGATCACCTCGACTTCGGGCTGATCGCCTGTCGGGAGCTCGTTCCCGACGTCTGGCGCTTCAAGGACTTGTTCGGCGAAGCACTCGAAGAGTTCGTGAAGGCGGCTACCCGCGCGCCGCGAACCCCGTAACTGCCAGCGAAGGATCCCCGTCGCATGCTGCACGGCACTCTGCACCCCGACTTCGCCCGCGTCGCCATGTCACTCGCACGGATCCTGCCGCGGCGCGGACCCGGCGGTGCGGCGGCGTGCGTGTACCACCGCGGCGAGAAGGTCGTCGACATCTGGGGCGGCACGCGCGACGCCGCGGGACGGCCGTGGGAGGCGGACACGATCTCCGTCTCGTTCTCCACGACGAAGGGTGTCGCGTCGACGCTGCTCCACGTCTACGCCGATCGCGGGCTCGTCGACTACGACGCGCCGGTCGCCAGCTACTGGCCCGAGTTCGCGCAGCGCGGCAAGGAATCGATCACCGTCCGCCAGCTCCTGTGCCACGAGGCGGGTCTCTACGCGATCACCGACATGATCGAGCACGCGCGCGAGATCCTCGATTGGGAGCAGATGGTCGGGCGTCTGGCGGCCGCCGCGCCGCGCCACGCACCGGGCACGGCGCACGGCTACCACGCGCTCACCTACGGCTGGCTGGTCGGCGAGGTGGCGCGCCGCGTCGCCGGAATGAAGCCGTTCGCCGAGCTGGTCGCGACCGACCTGGCGAAGCCGCTCGCGCTCGACGGCCTGTACTGCGGCGTGCCCGCCGACCAGCAGCACCGCTGCGCGGACCTGTTTGCCCGCGGCTTCGACGCCCCCGCTGAGAAACGCCGCCGGAACACGGAGCGGTTCTGGCAGCGCGCCGAGCGCTGGAAGCGCCGGCTCGCGGCAGTCGGCATCGCCTATGACCCGACCGAGGCGCTGGCGGCGCTCGTCCCGCCCGGGATGGAGGAGATCGATTTCAACGGCGAGGCACTGCGCGGGGCCTCGATCCCGGCCTTGAACGGAATGTTCACCGCGCGCTCACTGGCGCGTCTCTACGCGTGCCTCGCCGGCGGCGGAGAGATCGACGGCGTGCGGCTGCTCTCCGCGGAGACGGTGCTGCGCGCGTCGGAGGAGCAGAACCGGGGCATCGGCCGCGTGATTCCGATCTCGATGCGTTGGCGGCTCGGCTACCACCGCGCGTTCGCCGTCGGCGCGAGAGTGCCGAACGGCTTCGGTCACTTCGGCTTCGGCGGCTCGGGGGGATGGGCCGACCCGAGCCGGCGGCTCGCCGTCGCGCTGACCGTGAACAGCGGCGTCGGAACACCGTTTGGCGACGCGCGCATCGCCCGCATCAGCGGTGCCGCGGTGCGCTGCGCCGATCGCCGCGGCTCGCGCTGAGGAGATTTTCCCCGATGCAAGATCTGAAGATTCTCGTCACGGGGCTCACCGGACAGGTGGCCCGCCCGATCGCGCTCGACCTCGCGCGACGCAACGAAGTGTGGGGGATCGCGCGCTTCTCGAACCCCGCGGTGCGCCAGCAGCTCGAGGCCGGCGGTGTGCGCTGCGAGACCGTCGACCTCGAGGCCGGCGACTTCGCAGCGCTACCGGCGGGCTTCGACGTGGTGCTCCACTTCGCAGTCAGCCGCGCGTCGACCCCCGACTTCGATCGCGACCTGCGCGCCAACGCCGAGGCCGCGGGCCTCTTGCTCGGCCACACGCGGCCCGCGAAGGCCTTCTTCCACTGCTCGACCACCGGCGTCTACCAGCCCGACGGGCACACCGTGTTCACCGAGCAGAGCCCGCTCGGCGACAACCACCGCGTGATGATGCCCACCTACAGCATCGCGAAGATCGCCGCGGAGGCGGTGGTGCGCACCGCGGCGCGGCAGTTCGGCGTGCCGACGGTGATCGCGCGCCTGAACACGCCCTACGGCGAGACTGGCGGCTGGCCCTACTACCACCTGTTGATGATGAAGAACGGCGTGCCGATCCCGGTGCACAGCGACGGCCCGAGCCAGTACACGCTGTTCCACCAGCGCGACATCCTCCGCACGCTGCCCGGGCTGGTCGACGCGGCGCGCGTCCCGGCGCTCGTCGTCAACTGGTGCGGGCACGAGCACGTCAGCATCGAGGAGTGGTGCACCTACCTGGGCGAGCTCACCGGCCTCGAGCCGAAGTTCGAGCGCACCGACCGCACGCTGCAGAGCGTGATGACCGACGACGCGCGGATGCGCGCGCTGGTCGGCCCGGCCGAGGTGCCGTGGAAGCAGGGTCTGCGCGAGATGGTGGAAGCGCTCGCGCCGGACCTCTTGCACTAGCCGGGACCGGCCGAAGAGATCACGCATGGACGGCCCGAGCAGCGCCTACGAGTGGGACACTCCGATGTATCGGATGGCGATCGCTCAGCTCGACGCCGCGGCCGCGCGCATGGGTCTCGACGAGAACGTCTGGGAGCGGCTGCGCCACCCGCAGCGGGCCCACGTGGTGTCGTTCCCGTTCCGGCGCGACGACTACAAGACGGTCGAGACGGTGGTCGGCTACCGCGTGCAGCACCTGCTGACGATGGGGCCGACCAAGGGCGGGATCCGCTACGCGGCCGACGTGAACCTCGGCGAGGTCACCGCGCTCGCGATCTGGATGACCTGGAAGTGCGCGCTGATGAACCTGCCGTTCGGCGGCGCGAAGGGCGGCGTCTGCATCGATCCCAGCTCGCTCTCGAAGTCCGAGCTCCAGCGCATCACGCGCCGCTACACCTCGGAGATCATCGAGGTGATCGGCCCCGACCGCGACATCCCCGCGCCCGACCTCGGCACCGACGAGCAGGTGATGTCGTGGATCATGGACACCTACTCGCAGCAGAAGGGCCACTCGGTTCCCGGCGTCGTCACCGGAAAGCCGGTCGAGCTCGGCGGCTCGCAGGGGCGCGCCGAGGCGACGGGTCGCGGCGTGATGGCGTGCGTCGTCGAAGCCTGCCGCCATCTGAACCTGAGCCTGGAAGGCGCGCGCGTGGTCGTGCAGGGCTACGGCAACGTCGGCGCCGCGGCGGTGCGAATCGCGAAGAGCCTCGGCGCGCGGGTGATCGCGGTATCCGATGCGAAGGGCGGGATCCTCGACACGCGCGGCCTCGACCTCGAGGCGGTCGACGCGTGGGTGCGCGAGCACCGCTATCTGACCGGCTTCCCGGGCGTCGACGCGGTCAGCAATTCCGAGATCCTCGCGCTCCCGTGTGAGGTGCTGATCCCGGCAGCGGTGCAGAACCAGATCACCGAGCGCAACGCCGACCGGATCGTCTGCCGCGTGCTCGCGGAGGGCGCGAACGGTCCGACCAGCATGGAGGCCGACGCGATCCTCGGCGAGCGCGGCATCTTCGTCGTGCCCGATATCCTGGCCAACGCCGGCGGCGTCACGGTGTCGTACTTCGAGTGGGTGCAGGGCCTCCAGCAGTTCTTCTGGAGCGAGGAAGAGGTCAACTCGCGGCTGATCAACCTGATGCAGCGCGCCTACCGCGAGGTGCACGCGTTCGCCGAGCACCAGAAGATCGCGATGCGCACCGCGGCGCTGATGCGCGGCATCGACCGCGTGAAGGAAGCGAAGCGCCGCCGCGGAGTGTTTCCGTAGCGCGGACTCTCGGCGATGCGGAGATTCGCCGCTGACTCACGGCGAACTGGATTCAAATCCAGTTGACGGGTCGTCACTTGCTGCGTCGGCGGAACTGAGCCATGTGCGACTCCCCGAAGTCGATGCGCGCGCGCTGCTGATTGTGCGCGCGGCAGCGCAGAGTGATGCCATCGATCGAGTGCACCCTCGTTTTGGCCCAGGCCTCCGCGTGGTCGAACTCCAGAAACTCCCGCGAGTCGCAGCGCCGGCCGCTGGACGAGACGTAGGTACAGCGGCGACCGTCGCGTTGTGAGACGGTGCGGCGGATCGCGGCGGGGATGTAGCGCGAAGCAACCTCGTTCGGCGACGTGCAGGGTCGAGCAGGTCTCGGAGTCGAAGTCTCGGCGAACTTCCGCCTGCGTGCCTGTGCAAGAAGGGTTGCGACGGCGCGGGCGATGATCTTCCCGAGGTCGCCATCCGGAACTTGATGGCGCATCAGCGCGCGCAGCTCCTGGAGCTGCCCGTACAGCTCGCGGTCGGCCGTGAACTGCACCCGGTAGCGTTCAGCCCCGAGCGGCTCGGTCCGGCCTGGCGCGAGGGTCGGCGGGACCGGAGGAGGAGGGGGTGACGGTTCCTCGCAAGACGCGGGGCCAACCTGCGGCAAGACGACCGGCGCGGTCACCTTCGCGGGCTCGGCGATTCGGCGTACGAACGTGGGGAGCGCAGGACGTGGCTCGCGGTCGGCGAGCAGTCGTCGGACCTCGTCAGCGCTCCGATGGCGAGCAGCGTCGACCAGTTCCGCGCAGTTGTCGGCAGTGAGCTTTGGCGCGAGCAGACCGACCGCAGTGAGATGCAGCTCCCCACGGCGCACGGCTTCCAGGATCTCCGGATGCCGCCGCGCAGCGCGCGCCGCCTGGATCCGTTTGTAGGCGACCCCCTCCGCGAAGTGAAGCACACGCTGGCAATAGACGAACATCGAGGAGCAGCCCTCCTCGAGATACAGCTGGCGAGCATCCACCTCAGCGAGGTGAGCGAGCAGCTCGGCCTCGACCGCGTTGCCGCGCTGGACCAGCTCCCGCACGCGCTCGAGCAGCTGGGCGTTGGGAAGCCCATCGAGTGTTCCCGGCATGACTTGACCTCATAGGACGGCGGGGTGAGGTCAATCTCAAGAATAACACGGCATCTGACCGCTTCTTGGAGCACCTCGTGCGCGACGTTCTCTCTGTCGATCCACGATTTCGTCCCGAAGTCTGAATGACTCGCGCGGAGAGCAAATCAGAACGTCTCAGACGGAGAAATCAGGCCGAGCTCGGCCAAGGTCCACTCGGCTGGCGCAAACTTGTCAATGCCTTCACTCGAAATTCTTGCGCTCCTGAACAGGATTTGAATCCAGTTGCGGACGCCACCGGCGCAATCCGGGCTCAGTGATGTCGCGCGCCGCGCGTCCGGTGGCGTGCGAGTGCTGCGACGAGCGCGATGCTGCTTGCGAGCGAGAGCACGAGGGCGGGCTCCGGCAGGTATACGAACGCCGAGCCGCCTTCGTACAACGGTCCCGCGTCGTAGTGCGGGGCGGCCACGATCACGTCGGCGTAGCCGTCTCCGTTCACGTCTCCCGCTCCCGCCACGCTGTAGCCGAGGAATTCATCCGACTGGTGCGACTCGAGCTGCGCCGCCGCAGTTGCGGGATTGGCGTCGGCGATCCCCGACCTGGTCCCGAGAAACACGAGCGCCGCGCCCTCGTCTCTGAGGCCCGTGTCGTAGAACGGCACGCCCACGATCACATCGGCGTAGCCGTCGCCGTTCACGTCCCCGGCTCCGGCCACACTGGTACCGAGAGACGCTCCGCCTTGATCCGACTCGAGCTGTGCCTCCGCCGTCGTGGGATTGCCGTGCGCGATCCCCGCTGCCCCACCCAGGAACACCAACGCCGCGCCCTCGTCCGTCTGGCCAGCGTCGTAGCGCCGGGCGCCGACGATTACGTCGGAGTAGCCGTCGCCGTTCACGTCCCCGGCTCCGGCCACGCTGAAGCCGAGAAATGCGGCCGTCTGGTCCGACTCGAGCTGCGCCGCCGCCGTCGCGGGGTTGCCATCAGTGATTCCCGACGCGCCGCCCAGGAACACGAACGCCGCGCCCTCGTCCGTCTGGCCCGCGTCATAGTTGAGGGCGCCCACGATCACGTCGGCGTAGCCGTCTCCGTTCACGTCTCCCGCTCCCGCTACGCTCCAGCCGAGATACGCGACCTCCTGGTCCGCCTTGAGCAGGGTATCTGGCGCCTCCGTGAGAAGCGGATCGATCGCGAGCGGAAATTCCGCCCCCTCATCGTCGACGACGATGCGCATCCGCTGCTCATCTGGTATTTCGAAGCGCGACACGAGCGTGCGCCCCACCGCGTCAGTCGCCGCGAGCTCCCCATAGCGCAGCCGCCGCTGGGCCGTGGTCTCGAATACGATCGCTTCGCCGCGCAGCGTGAAGCGCGCGCCCGCCACCGCGAACTCCAGCACCAGCGGCCCTTCGCCCGCCGGTCGCTCCTCCAGCGTGAAGCCCTGCTCGAGGCCCGCCGCCGAGTTCACGTACCACTCGACGAGCCCCGGCCGCCGGATCTCCACCCGGCTCTCGTGCGACATCACTTCTTCGCCGGGCGTCGCCGCCGCGAGCGCGTCCCCGCGACCGACACCCGCGAGTGAGAGGCGCAGCAGCTCGGGGCTCCGGCCCGCCGTGCGGTCGTGCACGCGGATCCCCGTCGGCTCGAAGTAGGTGCGCAGGTTGTGCGCGCGGTTGGGCGCCTGGAGACCCTCGCCGTTCTCGCTCGCGCGGTACTCGCGCTCGACAAGGTGCCGCTGCGCCTGCCCGAGCCAGTCGGCTCCCGCGCCGGCCGGCGCGGGAATTCGATCGATCCAGCAACGCACATCCCGAGAGCAGCAGCAGACCGAGGACCACGAACCCGACCCGGAAACCCGCGATTCGAGCGCGCATGTCCACCCTGATCGTTCGAATTGACGAACCAGGGGTTGGGGACACCCCTCGGATGCTATCGGAAGCTCCCCTTCCGGAATGAAGGGGAAGCGCCCGCGGCCCGAGTCGCGCTAGTTGATCGCGCCCGACTTCTTCAGCTCTGCGATCCGCTCCCACGCGACGCCGCGCTCGAGCAGGATCTCCTCGGTATGCTGGCCGGCCTCGGGGCCCTTGCGCAGCGCCGGAGGCTGTTCGTCGAACTGCACCGGGTTGGCGACAAGCCTGAACGTGCTGCCATCGCCGGCGTCGACGTCGACCAGGAAACCGTTCGCGAGCACCTGCGGATCGGACTGGAGCATCAGCAGGTTCTGGTGCGGCGCCCACTGGCCCTTCAGCGTCGCGAAGCGCGCGCGCCACTCGGCCACGGTCTTCTGCGCGAGCACCGCGCGCAGCTCCGCCTTCACCTCCTCGGCGTGCGCGTTGAACGCGTCGGCGGTCGCGAAGCGCGGATCGGTCACGAGGTCGTCGCGATCGAGGTGGCGGCACAGGTCTTCCCAGTAGAAGTGACCCTGGAGCATCGAGAGCATGATGAAGCCGTCGCGCACCGGATAGGTGCCGACCAGCGGGTTGAAGAACATGGCGCCGGTCGGCATCTTGAACTTCCCGCCCACCGCGAGCATCGCCGCCGTCAGCCCGCAGCCCATCGCCCACACGCCGGTGCTGAGCAGTGAGATGTCCACCACCGCGGGCAGGCCGGTGCGCTCGCGCGCGAATAGCGCGGCGGCGATGCCGCCGGCGATCGTCATGCCGCCCATCGAGTCGCCGTACGCCGGCCCGGGCGGCGGCGGCGGCTCGCTGTCGCCCGGTCGCATGCTGCCCATCGCGCTGCCGGCGCGCGCCCAGAAGCCGGTCGAGTCGTAGCCGCCGTTGGCCGCCTCGGGTCCGCGCACGCCGTACGCGCTGCCACGCGCGTAGATGATCACCGGATTGACGGAGCGGATGTGCTCGACGTCGATCTCGAGCTTCTGGCGCACGTCGGGCAGGAAGTTGGTCAGGAAGATGTCGCAGCTCCCGGCGAGTTCGAAGAGCAGCGCGCGGCCGTCGGGCTGCTTGATGTCGATCCCGATGCTGCGCTTGCCGCGGTTGGCGTGCTCCATCAGGAAGTTGATCTGACCGGTGTTGCTCGAGCCGCCTACTGTCAGCAGCCCGCGCTGCGCGTCGCCCCGCGTCGGGTGCTCCACCTTGATCACGTCGGCGCCCCAGTCCGCGAGCACGGCGCCGGCCGACGGCACGAAGGTGTACTCGGCCACCTCGAGAACGCGAACCCCTGCCATGACGTCGTGCATCGCGAGTCCTCCCGCTGCGGGCCCGGATCCTACTGCGGCTGCGCGGGGGAAACGATCCGCTCGGTCTTTCTCCCCCCGTGGGGATCGTTAGCCCGTCGCTCGGGTTTCAGTCCCGACCCGCTCCGGTCGATGCAGTCAGCGAACATGCGACTCGTCACCCGCGCGTTGCCGCTCGCGAGCCTCGCGCTCGCCCTCGGTTGCAACAGTCCCGCCGTCCGGGGGATCGTCGAGCGGTGGCACGCGGTGGAGCCGCCGACCACCGAGGCGATCGATTCGGCGATCTACGAGCGCGCGCAGGCCGAGCGCAGCGAGTTCTTCGAGCGCGAGGTGCAGCGCCTGCGCGCCGACCTGAAGCAGGCCGAGGCCTCGATCGTGACGCTCGAGTCGGGCCTGCGCAACGTGCACACCCGGGCAGACGCCGTGTCGGCGGTCGCCGAAGCGCGCATCGCGCTCGATCGCGTGAGCAAGAGCGTGCCCTGGCGCAGCGACCGCGTCGGCGAGGCCTACATCAAGCTCGACGAGGCGGATCGCCAGCTCGAGGCCGATCATCTCGGTGCAGCCGTGTTCTTCGCATCGCGCGCGCAGCGCGTCACCGAGGCGCTCCGCGACGAGGCCAAGCAGGTCGCGCTCTGGGACGAGCGGCGCGTGATCCGCGGCAACCGCGTGAACCTTCGCTCCGAACCGTCGGAGTCGGCTCGCGTCGTCGAGGTGCTGCCGGGCGAGACCCCCGTGTACCCCGAGCGCTCGCTCACCGACTGGACGCTCGTCCGCACCCCGGACGGGCGGATCGGCTGGGTGTACCGGTCGCTGCTACAACGCCCTTAGCCGACCTCGCCTTCGAACAGCACGACGCAGTCCTTGCCATCGCGCTTCGCCTGGTACAGCGCACGGTCGGCCTCGTTGAAGAAGCGCTTCCGGTCACCCGCGTAGATCGAGACGCCCACCGAGACGGTGACGGAGACACCCTCGGCGCCGAGGTCGAGCCCGGGAAAGCGGGCCTCCGCGACGCTCTGGCGCAGCTTCTCGGCGAGCACGATCGCGCCCTTCCTGTCCGTGCGCGGCGCGAGCACCGCGAACTCCTCGCCGCCGTAGCGCGCGGGCAGGTCGGTCTCGCGCACCGCGTTGTTCACCATCATCGCCACCCGGCGCAGCACCTCGTCACCGATGGCGTGACCGTTGCGGTCGTTCAGCAGCTTGAAATCGTCGATGTCGACCAGCAGCAGTGCCAGCGGCTCGCCGCTGCGATCGCAGCGCTTCGTCTCGATGCTCAGCCGATCCTGGAAGTAGCGGTGGTTGTGGAGGTGGGTGAGCCCGTCGGTGAACGAGAGCTGCTCGAGCATCTCGTTGTTGCGGTGCAGGTCCTCGTTCGCGCGCGTGAGCTCCGTGTTGGCGCGCTCGATCTGCTGCTGCTTGCGCTGGAGCTCGACCTGGTTGCGGCGCAGCCGGTCCACCATCTCGTGGAGCGCGCGCGAGAGCACGGCGATCTCGTCCTGGCCGTGCGCCCGGGGGATCTCGATTTCGGTCTCGCCCTGTGCGATGCGGCGGGCGACGTCGGACAGCGCCCGGATCGGCCGCACGATCGAGCGCGCGATCACCAGCGCGAGCAGTCCGAATGCGAGCACGATACCCAGATTGATCGCCAGCACCTTCCCGATCGCGCTCACCACCGGCGCGAAGGCGACCTCGTAGTCCTGCTCCACCACGAGCGTCCAATCGAAGCGATCGAGGTGCAAAGCACTGCCGACCACGTGGACTCCATCCGGCGTCGTGTAGTCGTCGACCACCGGCACCGCGCGCAGCGGCGGAAGCGGCCGCTCGAACGTGATGCGCTCGGGCGCCGACGGGCTCTTCGCGAGCACCGTGGAGCCGGGCCCGACCACGTACAGACGCGTGCCGGCGTCGAGGTCCGCGGGGACGAGCAGCGCCTCGAGCGATGCGATGTCCAGCACGGCGTGCAGCGTTCCGATCCGCTTCCCTCCGCTCGCGATCGGCGCCGAGATCACCTGGAAGCGGCGGCTCGCCGTCCCGACGACCCCACTCACGCGCGCGGCGTCGACCGCCGCGAGCGACGCGAGCAGCGGGGCGGGCAGCTCGAGGTCGGTCCCGACCGACACGCGGGTGGCCGCCCGGGTGTCGAGCACGAACAGGCAGCGGTACTGCGGGAAGCCGTGCTGCACGTAGGCGAGGTAGCGGCGCGCCTCGCTGTGCGCGCGCTCGGCGCGGTGTTCCAGGAGACCGATCGCGAGAGTGTCGCTCGACGCAAAGGTCGCGATGTCGACCTCGCGCTGCGTGTACCACTCGCCGAGGTGGCGCGCGGTGGTGTTCAGCAGCTCCGGAAAACGCTCGTCGATCTTCGAGCGCAGGAACGCCTCGGTGGAGCCCGCCGAGATCACCGTCACCGCGAGTCCGGTGACGAGCGCGGCGGAGAAGACAAGGACGATGATGCGGGTCGGCAGGCTGGCGAAGCGCAGCCGCAACGCCCCGCCCAACCGGGAGAACGCCCTCGCTTCCTCGGCTTCGGCCGCCACGCACGTCCCCCCGGCTTCAAGATCGGCCGGGGAGCGCCCTCCCTTGAGTGAATCGGTGGATATTTCAGGTACTTGGAGCGCGCTTGCGCTCGTGGATCGCGCGTGCGACCTCGCGGTCGGTCTCCCGCCGGCGGATCGACTCGCGCTTGTCGTGGAGGCGCTTGCCACGCGCCAGCCCCAGCTCCACCTTGGCGCGCCCGTTCTTCCAGTAGAGCCGCAGCGGCACGAGCGTGAGACCGCGTTCGGCCAGCTTTCCGGCCAGCCGGCGGATCTCGCGCCGGTGGAGCAAGAGACGACGGTCGCGGCGCGGGTCGGGATTCTCCCGCCCGGCCTGCTCGTAGGGCGAGATGTGCAGGTGGACCAGCAGCGCCTCGCCGCGCCGCACCGTCGCATAGGCGTCGGCCAGGTTGGCGCGACCCTGACGCAGCGACTTCACCTCGGGGCCCAGGAGCGCCATTCCCGCCTCGATCGTCTCGAGGATCTCGTACTCGAAGTGCGCCCGGCGGTTCGTCGCGATGACGTCCGATTGCTGCGACTTCTCCGGTTTCACCACGGCCGGACAGAGTAGCGGCGCGCCGGCGCGGTGCTTCGCTTCAGGAGCCCATCAGCATTGGCGACGGACCGCGGATCTCGCGCGGCGCATTGCGGTGGTCGACGAAGACGCGGATCCCCTCGAAGCCTCGACAGGCTGCGTCCTCGAGCTGCACGTAGCTGCAGATGATCACGAGGTCGTGCGGCTTGACGAGGTGCGCGGCGGCGCCGTTCACACAGATCAGACCGGTGCCGCGCTCCGCTGGGATCACGTAGGTGGAGAGCCGGTTGCCGTTGGTCACGTCGAGCACGTCGACCTGCTCGTAGGGCAGCAGGTCGGCGGCCTCGAGCAGATCGGCGTCGATCGTGATGCTGCCCTCGTACTCCACGTTGGCCTCGGTGACCGTGGCGCGGTGGATCTTGGACTTGAGCATGGTTCGCATCATGAGGGGACTCCTCTTCGCGACTGCGGG
>Ga0184637_10001771_pt1 | contig 14260 bp, 23 predicted proteins | sample PLM3_127_b2_FD_133143 | JGI IMG/M metagenome (GOLD analysis project Ga0184637, IMG submission 133143) | Groundwater sediment microbial communities from an aquifer in East River, Colorado, USA - PLM3_127_b2 | ecosystem: Environmental > Terrestrial > Soil > Riparian zone | place: USA: East River...
ACTGCTGACTCAGGAATTAATAAACTAAAATGACCTAAAGTAAAAGTATCCATTAATAAAGAAACACTCTCAAACTTGCCATCCTGAACTGTTACAGTATGTTTTTCATCAACAATCATATTACGAATATAATCTTTAACACTTTTATATATTACATCAGACCACCAAAAGAACAAAAGCTGATATGGTATAGAGAGTCTCTGTAGTGCATATTGCCGTGATTCTTGATATTCTCCAAGTGTTTTCGATCCCTGAATCTGAGGACCACCAAAAATAGATGGAAATGCACCTACTACAAATTGTGCTTTTGTTTCAATTATCCTATCAAAATCAACACCTTCTTTTGGAAGTGTAGAAGTCTTAAGCGTGAAGAAATAATCTTCCATCCGTCTATTAGGATTTACTAGAGAAGCCTTAGCTGGATAGATTGCTCCTGGAAGAACTTCCTGTTTAGAATAAGTTTCAAAGTCTAATATATCTGGATCTGCAAAAGTCGCCGGGACAGAATGCTCTAGAGATTCAGTTAGAAGATTAGCTACCATATTCTCTAAATCCTGCAATGGTATTAAAGGCTTTCCTAGTGGATCTCCATGAACAGCTCTTGATAAATCTCCTTTTGTTATAGACCAATGGTCATCTAATTTCTCGGCTCTTGCTTCTGCAAATACTGAACTACCAGAATCCACAACTGCAAAATAGACACCTTTTGGAAATTCTTTATTTAATTCGGCCGCTTCTTTTTTGTCTAGAATATCATACATCCATGGTCTTAACCACACCCTTTTCAGGGTGAGAAGTGACTGTAAATAAGAATCAGAATACAATCGCCCAATGCTAGGCATTCTAGCTATTCTTTCAAAATTATCAGTACTAGATACTGATAATTTATCTCTATCAATATTCTTATATTCCCTACGAAGCCAGGCAAAATGTTGATCTGAATAATCTATTAAATAACCACAAGCAGCTTGATCTGCTGCATAAGTTGAAATCTTTACATTCAGTGTTCCCTTTATTTTTATCCTTTCCATCCCACGTTCAATTTCTTCCATTCCAACTTTTGTTGGAATAGTTGCTGTCTCACCTTCTTCAAACTTTAATTCTCCAGAACACTCTGGGCAACTCACAAGTTCTTGCTCGCTGCTAAAATCACACTCTTGACAATTATAAGCATCAGGTGTTATTTTTTCTTTTCGTTTTTCAAATTTGGGGATTTCAACTGTTCCCAGTTCTTCATCTCTCTCATAACAATTATACGCTGCTACGAAATGATTTGTGTAAAGTGTAAAAAGAGCATGATAAAATAAAAGCTTAGACTTATTATATTTCTGTATTATTTTACCAAGAGATTCTGCTTTCCTGGCCGCGATTGTATCTTGAGCACTATCAGCATCCATTGGAGAAAATGGTACTCCTGGGATCTCCGCGGACAATGCTGCTATAATAGAAAGACCGTGAGCTTTAAAGATATTAACTACATAATCATAAATGAATTTGACTTCTTCCCTAGAAGCAACTTGCTCCATTACATCATGAGTTGGTATCCTAAAGTCAGAAATCCTTTCATCCCAGAAAATGTATTGGAATCCATGCCAATATAACTCATTCTGCTTACATTCTCTCAACATTCTCTGACGAATATACTCATCTTCTCTTTCTATATCTTCAAGAATTTTGAGAAGTGAGTGTTGAATGGATTCAGACCACCCTTTTTCTTTTTTTACTTCTTCTGACATTTATTTATTCTTTAAAGCCTTAGCAAATTTCTTTCTTTTACCAGATGAAGTTTTAGAAATAAATTCTCTAGCTACTTCTGGGCTCGGACCAGCTCCATGCTTAGTAGAACTACCATGAGCAATAGCCTGCATTAGACCGTATTGAGCTTTACTTTTCGCTGGCATATTATTGTGCCTCAACTGCTACTGTTATTAATTTTTGGACTTCGCGGGGAGGAGTTTGTCGTGGGATAATTAAAGTATAATTGATTGGATTATAGAATGGTCCACTTGCAACTTTAACTTTATCTATGAAAAGACTAGATTGTAGTGGAATGATTCGAACATTAGTAGGTTTAGCTGGTGGAGCAACTTGAACATTAACTACAAGAACATCCGATCCCACACAATTACCAACACTATTACATGCAAATACTACTAATCTATGTTGTCCTAGTGTCAATAATGGAAGTTTAGTAGCATAATCATCTGGAATTGGTGCTGTATTTGGCAAACGATCTGGATTCATAACCACTATTCGTGGTTGTTCATTAACACCTAATTCAAAATGGTCAAGATTAACTCCATCATGACTCCATGCAATTCGCTCATCTCCTATAATGGTAGTTTGAAATAAGAGAAACAAAAATAGAAACATATCAAACCTCCAGGTTAAAATCAGAATCGTCAAAATATACTAACTTAATAGTTTTAAAAAGTTTCAACATTGGTTTCTTAATTTTATCTTTCTTGTCTTGATTTATAGTAGGATCATTCTTGATTTCATTAAGAATCCCAAGAATCACTGTAAGCCCAACATTGAACCACATCCAATTCATATTAATATCCACCTTTTTTATTAAACATTTTACGCATTTTAGATTGTGATTCCATTATTTCTTCATCCGAACTCGGTTTTGGGGGATGAAGTTTCTTACGTTGTTTTACAAGACCTACATCTACCTCTTTCTGTCCAAACTTCCCCTTGAGTTCACGACCAGTAACTGCAATACCCTTCAATCTCTTTTCTTCCATGTAATCAAGGGCTTTGTTTGGCATGTTACTCTCCAATCACATCTTTCTCTAATTTAGATAGTTCACTATCAGAATGATCTGAAGAAGCTTCTTTCTTCTTATTACTCCAATACTCTTCTCTAGCCTTCAATTCCAAGTTATCTTTAAGTTGCGGCCAGGAAGTTGATTTCTTACCAAATTTTATTGGCTGTCTTATCTCAGCAGGTTTAGTATCATTACGCTGAATATTATTTACTCCTGTTAAATTAAAAATCTTTTCTAATAGATTTGCCTCATTAAATTTAGAGCGTTCTAATTCATTAGTGAGAACACTATTAGCTCCAGTTATGATCTCAACAGTACGTTCAAGGTCATGAATTCTATTCGTAAGTATTGTATCAAATGGAAACATTATTTTTCTCGTTTTAATTCTCTGAAATATTTATATTTACCACATTTACATTTGTGAATTCTTCTCTTAAATCCAGACCAAATTATTTCATCTCCATAAATATTACGAATAAATTCATAATCGTGTCCTTGCCAAATGTGTTTAATTCTAAGAAAATTCAAAATCTTCTTCTTCCACTTAATCTACCAACTGAAATAAAATTAGTCTTCTTTTTCTTCTGAGCTTCAAGAATTTCCATCTTACGATAAAATTGATTCCAATCTCGTTCCTTCTCATCTTGTTCGCTAGGAATGTCTGGCAAATTTTCTGCCTTCATCGTAGATACTTTCTTCAAATAATATTTAAGATCATCGTAAGGATCATCTCCCACAAATTCTTTTACATCTTCTTCATTTGCGTCTTTCCTTTCATCGTACACGCAAAGAGGGATAGTTTTTATAAGAGTTTTACAATTACTTGTAATCTTAAGTTTTGGAAGTTCTTCTTCTATCGTATTAGACTGTGGAGCAAACTGAGCAAGATAAGCTTTGTGAGATTCTATTCCTTTATTTCTAAATACCCACGAGGCATACTCTGAATCGTAATCTTCATCAAAATCTAAAACAAGTTTGGGGCGAGTCTTCCATCTTAGATAATCATGGATTAGCATCTTTCCGCCAATACGATCATTGTCAGCTTTTTCTATTCTTGGTGACTTTTTGGTAACTTCTTTCCATGTTTCTATAAATTGATCTGCTACTGTCTTCACTCCTCTATTTTGCCACGCAGAAGGATCTAATATAATATATGGATTTATTCCTTCTAACATACATATATTAGCCATATTAGTTGTCCAAACAGATACTTCTTCTCCTATTATTGGTTTATTATCTTTATCTAATGGAGGATATTCTCTATAAATTACTGTTCTCCCTTTTGATAAGGGAACTCCCCAAATTCCAAAAGTTAATGCTCGTTTTCCCCAATCAATTGCCAATACTCTAGGCAATCTCGCGTCGGGAATAAAAGGAGGAATTACATGACAAGCATTAGAAGGCTCGTCTATAAATGGCTCTGTACGCCACTCAGAAAATACTTGGCCAGAAAAAGTCCACCAATCTCCATATGCCTTCGCTCGTTTATCTGCTTCAGGAAGCATTTCTAATCTGACCCTATACATAGGATCATTATCCATCAATCTAGGATTATCAGATAAGAATGCCTGAATGAAAATTCTTTTTATTAATCTTGTTTCTTCACCAATAGTAATTTTCTCAGCTATTATCTTTCCTCCTACCCGCGCAGGTTCAACAAACCGTTCTCTTACCCATCTATGTCCAATATTACCAGGATTGGATGCACTACAGACCAAAGCAGGTATAGAAGGAATAATACTACGGACTCGTGAAAATGCCATGAACTTATACTGGAACTCAGTGAACGATGTAAGTTCATCAAAAGCACAATACTGGTATTCAGCAGTATCATATTTTCTAATGTCTGATTCTTCTTCTGCATGTCCAAATGTTATAGTAGCTCCTGAAGGAAATCTCCATTTCTTTTTCTGTTCATTATATTCCGCTCCAAAATCATAGAATGATGGAATCTCAGTCCCATCCTTATTCATTCCTCCTCGCTTGCTTCTCTCAATTAAAGATTCTTCTAATTCTTTATAAGTACGTCTGAGAATTATTCCTTGAAATCTATTATTATCTGTCCACTGTCTCAAGATTGGACGCATTAGAAGAGCTTCACTCTTTCCACCACCAGCAGCCCCACCATAAAATTGTTCAAATATTGTATCAGGTAGGGATAGAAATAGCTCCTGCTTTCCATGATTTGGCTTCCAGACTTTCTCAATTACTGGAGTTACTTCTACTCTAGACATTTAATTATGATACCTATACAAAAAGTCACCTTCTATTACATCTTTCCTTCTCCAAATTCCCCACGAGAATCTTGGACCTAAACTTGAATATTGAGTACAATAAAACAATGCAAATAATGGAGTAGCTAATATTATACCATAAGAATTAATTATTAATCCATATACACATCTCGATTTAAATTCATACGTCCAATTAATATAATACCATTTTTTTGGCGGATCATTACTAATATAACTATTCATATAATGTTTAAAATTATTTTTTCCATCATTTGCCATAAATGTTTCATGTGGACAAATTGTTGTTCTAAACTCATCATCATAATATATTGCACAATTATCACATTTAACTACCATTTTATTTCCTCTATCCCAATCCAAAGAAATAGCCTATCTTACCATCTCGCGAGATAAGATAGGCTAATTACTTTCTTTGGCTCTTTCCGCTGGCCGGCAGAAAGGAAACTTTAAATTTTAATGCAAATTATTTATCAGGATTGATAATTAATGGAATTCTGAGTTGACGACATGACGGTATTTCAGCTCGTTTTATATACCCAATTCTTATAAATGCTTCTTCTGAACCAAACAACAAATGTACTTTTCGTTTTGCTACCTGTAATCTATAATCAATTACATCAATAAACAAAAATCCTTTTGGCAAATCTAATCTTATATCATCAATTAATAATATACGTCTTAATAGATTCATAAATTTTGTTACTTCTTATTCGATTGGGTCGCTCTACAATCTTTGGAAAGAAGCATAGAAACCAATTTGTGTGCACTCCGTTAACGCGAAAACAAATAGGAACGCTAATAGGATTGAGTTGCCCCGGTTTTGAAATCCTAATCATAGGCCGGGGACTCCACACAAAACTACATATAAATTTACTTATCTTTAAATTTCTCTAGAGTAGCAAGAGTCTCAGCATCAAGAATTGTAAGTCCAATTGGTGCTATTTCTTTATTTTCTTTGTAAGAAACTTTAGAGGCTTCCTGTTCCTTAAAATATTTATCTAATTCCTGCTCAATTATAAAAAGATTCTTATTTGCTGATATTGTCCTACTTATAATAACATCAATCTGACCATCCAAAGAATGACTAAAATACTGATTATCTTTTAAAGTAATAGACAGTCTTTCAACAATCTCAAGATCAGCTTTCATAGTTTCTACTAATTCTTTTGCTCTTTGCATCGAAACTTCCTTATCCACCGCATCTTCCACATGGATTATTGTGATGAAAACCAAGTAAACATTTAATTATTGACTTATACGAAACACCCCATCGTCTCATTGTTTTAATAGAATTTTTGGTAAATCTCATTATCCAACTCCAATCTCTATTAAATCAAATGAATCTTCACGAGCCGTCTTTGGTTGTTGTACTATAATCCTGACATTCGACTTACCAGTCTCACGTGCATTATTACTAGTCATATTACGCATTACTTGAGACATTTGACTAGAGACGTGAGCAAGATCTTTTGCAGAGCAATTCTCTAACTTTTCATCAGTTAGTAATCCCATTGCTCCGAGCAGTTTCTCTGCTGCTCTTTCTTCAATAGTCAACTTTGTTGAACTCAATCGTGCATCTATTTTATTTCTTAATTCTGTATCTTCTCCATACCTCTGTGTCCCCTGTCCGTGAGATAATGTTGTCTGTCCAGAACGTAAATGTCGTGCGGTGTTTTCACTTACTCCCATTAATTCAGCAGCAGTTTCATTACCTATTACATTAGCAAGAACTCCGATGGCAACTCTCTCACTTTCAGTGAGGTTCGTTGCACCAGGACGGCCGGAGTGATTCTTTCCATCCTTATAGATCACTTCTGGTAAGTTAAGATTGCGAATCTCTTCTATTTTATTAGCAATATTATATTCAGAAGCTAATCTCTTCCCAATTTGTTCCTTTGTTAATATCATAATGTTTTATTCCACAAAGCGAGATACACTTCGGGCGATCTGAAACCAGACTAACACACTCCCGACCAACTTGTCAAGCCCTTTATTTGCTTTGTTGTGAGTCATTTACAGCCGTTTTAGACTCTTGCGACCCTTACGACCCCTACCGACCAGTCATAGGAGAACACGACTTAGCAAACAAGATAAAATTTAGAAAATTTAAAAATTTTAGAAATTATATAAAAAGACATCCATAATGGGGTTGTTCTACTGCTCCCCCTGAGCGACTCTGAGGGAACCAAAAAAAGACGGCATAGGGGGGGATACAATCTGTGGTATTAGTTGTTATAGAACATACCATATATAGTGATAGAAATAATTAAGTAGTGTAATAGAATCAATGGGATAGAAGATAAGAAAATAAGTGAAGCTCCCTGTCCGGACAGGATTCAACCAAACAAAAAAATAGCGGGAGCTTTTTAGACTCCCGCTTGTAAGTCTTTAACTTACTAGAACTTACGCGTTGAACATTGCCGTCAAAGTTTTGATGGCCGTTTCTCTGTTCATGCCAGTCTTAGACATAAACGTTTGAATAGCCTTCTCTTTTGCCGACTCTGGAGTATTCTCTGCCTTAATTCTGGCAGTCCGATTCAAATACAAGTTAATTCCGTCCACGAGAAAGCCTACAACGGAAGGACCTTCTGGATTGGATTCTTTATCGAGCTTGAATTCCGTAGTGAATCCCGTTGACTGTGACCACGCTAAAATCTCAGCCAGCGAAGGAACTGCTCCGTCAACGTCTTTCCCATCTACATCTTTCCCAGAACGAGACCACGGCATTACAATTCGCTCGTAGACGTATTTGACTTCGACTTGTTTCTTTTCCTTGTCTTCAGCAATCTTCCCGTCAAACTTCCGAACTTGCAATCCTTTTGCAATCGTAACTGTTTCAGTAGCACTCATAATCTAACTCCCTTTCTAATTAACTCTCAATAATTTGACCGTTTCAGTTTCAACTAACTATTTTGAGTCTGTCCTATTGTCTCATATTTCCGATCTCTTGTCAACTTTCGCTCACTTCGCTCGCTCAAGTTATAACTCATAACCCATTGTCTAGCTTACACTTACAGCGAGCTACACCGCACACAAAATATTTTTAGGTCTGGGGCAGGTTTTCCATTTTCCATATTTGCACCCCCATTATTATAAGTCTTTGTTTGTCCATTTTGTTTGTCCATTTTGTTTGTCCACATAAATCTGTTATTATAAGTCTATTATTATAAGTCATTTGCTTATAATGGTTAATTCATCACTTCTCTTATAATAGTTAAATTCACGGGTATTCTCAGGGTATTTTCAGACTTACGCAATTAATTCCATATTAATCCGGTATTAATTCCATATTATTCTACCATTAATTCACTATTATTTTCCCCCTACCCGCATGAAAGCAAAGGACTTAGCATGTAAGTACCCCTCTCCCCTTAGAGGGTTGGCCAGTTCTACAATTTTTCATATGACGGTCGGGAGTCGGGTATCCCCTTTGTTTTCTTATACTTATATATATTATATATAATATATATATATAAAGATATGATAAGAAAGGACTTACAAGATATGGAATAATGTATCCCATTGAAAACATTACCACTTATCATATTATACAAAATTACATATATCACCTACCCCCCTAGAATAGAGGGGGGTACTTTATAGCTAAGTGCTTTGTTTTCATGAGCATACAGCCAAATTAATATCGAATTAATGGTAAATTAATATGGAATTAATATCGAATTAATAGCGAATTAATTGACGTTTTACAAGTACCCCCCTTCAGGGTCCACCCCCGAAGACGAGCAGGCAAATTTTGGCTCTAAGTCCTTTACTATCATGAGCTTACAGGTAATGACCGCTTGACATCCGACCCGACTTATGATAGAATAGTTACAGAATTAAATTGTGTCTAGTTAAATGTTCTACGGTTGTTCTAGAACTATCCAATAATTAAATAGGAGAATAAGAATATGGAACAAACTTGGATAAGAACTTGCCAGGAATGTGGGCATGAACAAGAAGATAAATTTCCAGGTAAAATTATGTCATTCTCTTACGCACACCGAAAGTGCAGGGAATGTAAATCAGAAGCATTAGATTACGGATCAGATTATTATGAGGAAGAAAACATAACTCCAGAACTTCCCGAACTGGAGACAGAAAATTGAATAAAAATCTTAAGTACTTCTGTCGTAGTTGTAAGACTGTAAAACTTGCAAAGTTTGTCATTATATTCCCGGAGGATTCTAATGGAAATAAAGACAAAGGCCAGGAAATAGAAGTTCTTAAAACATTCATTCAGAATGTTAAATCATTAACAGGCGAAGCAATACCAGATAAAACAAAAGATATTCACACTCGACAATTAGAGTGCGGTCATTTTGTTCAGACTCATATTGTAGGATTTACAGATCATAGTACAGATAACTTAAACGAACAAGAAACTGCTCAATTACGCAGGGAAATAGATAGAGCAATGATCGGAAAAAACGCAAAAGAGCTTGAACAAGCGATTTTGTTTCACTGCGATCAGTATCAAACCCTCCTCAAGATAGCATCGAAGCAAAAACAGCAAGCTAAATATGCAATTCAATATCTTGACCAAATCAGAGAACGTTATAGCAAAACATTATCGAATGAAGATGATAAGATCTCATTCGAAACAAAGTTTGCTCACTTCCTTGATTTAAGACCTACCACTAATAAAGTAATCGAACGTGAGCGAACGTCGGTTGAACGTGCGGCTGATAAGCAAAAGTCTGCATTAGAAGCGGTGAAAGCTTTATTTGCTAAATCAGGTTACAAAGGAAAAGAACTTTTCAATAAGAAAGAAGGAGAATAACAATGCAACAAACAATTAGTAAGATTGGAGCACTTCGAAAGTATTTCGGATTCAAACCAGGACAAACTCTAGCAGAATTTGCAAATGAAATTCGCGAACTATCAGAGTCTGAACAATTAGAACTTGCTGAACTTGCTGCTCAGTCTTTAGGAAAGGTTCTAGCAATTAAATAATCTAGTAATTAAATATGGCAATAACAAAAAAAGTCTGTCAATACTGTAATAAGACTACAGATTTAACATCCGAAATTGATTTAGGAGCAAGTGGAAAACTTTTAGTTTTCGCTTGCAGTCATTCCTACATTGAAGAGACTTTAACAGCTAAAGCTGCTCAACAAAGTGAATCTACTTCATTATTAGAAAGACAAGAAAGTCTTCTATCTCAATTAGAGAAGGCTGTCCCTGAATACTGCGAAACCCATCAGCGGAATTGCATTAAGATTGTAGAATCTCACACTGGTAAACATCTCTTTTCATATCAGCGAGACGGTATTATAAGAGCTGTCCGGGCGAACGGAAAGTTTATATTTGCCGATGAAATGGGATTAGGGAAAACAGTTCAAGGTTTAGTAACAATTTTCTTGAATATGAATGAAATGTTACCAGCAATCTTTATCTGCAAGTCCATTGCTAAAACTAATTGGTTATGGGAGACAATGGATTGGCTGAAAGTACCAGCCCAAGTAATTTATTCCTCATCTGAAACTCCCTGGGATATGTTCAAAGTTCATATTTTATCTTACGATATGGTCAATCGCTTAGATAAAATGTTCAAATTCTCTGATCTTGTGATAGATATTTATAAATGTAATAAATGCAATAGAGAAGTTGAAGACAAGAATGGAAAATTAACAGAAGAAGAAAAACAAACCTGTGGTAATAGAACTACTATAACACACCAAGCTTCTAATTTGAAGTGTGAATGTGGAGAATTCCATCTTCATTCTGATATTAAGACTACAATTTGTGATGGTAAGATGATTCTTAAACCTCTTACTAGTTCAGGATTGTTTGGTGGAATTGGTAACAGTTTGAAAGATGAGAATAAAAACGCATGGAGAAAGATTATCGACCGTTGTAAGACAATCATTCCAGACGAAAGTCATCTTATCAAAAATCCAGAAGCTCAGAGAACAAAGGCAGTTAAGACTTTATGTAGCATGGTTCCTCATGTTATGCCAATGAGCGGAACGCTCATAAAGAATAACGCAACAGAGTATTTCACTTCTCTTAATATCGTAAAGCCTGAGAAGTTCTGGAGATATAATAATTTCTGTTACAATCATGTTCGATACGAATTTGTTAAGACTGCGATAGGCTGGTCGCAGAAGTTCACCGGATTAAAAGATCCAGAAGGATTTAAAGAGTTAACAAAAGACTTTATGATTAGAAGGACTACAGATGAAGTCTTACCAGATCTTCCTAAGTTATTCAAGCAACAAAAGTATGTAGAACTTGATGAGAAGTTTCGAGAAATTTATGACGAAAGTGAAAAAGATTTCGCCAAATGGTTTGATTCTGCTTCTTCTTTAGAAATACGCACTAATTTATTAGCTCAGCTTGCACTATTAAGACATCAAACTTCTCTTGCTAAAGTAGACTTCACAATCGACCTGGCCTTAGAATTCATAATGTCTACCCCAAGAAAACTTGCAATCTTCACCCATCACATTGATACGCGAGAACTTCTAGCAGAGAGAATGATCCAATTCTTCAGAGAAACAAGTCCTGATAATCCAGACATGGTTACAATTTTAACTAAAGGGGAGGGAGTACAGGAAGAAATTGAAAAGTTTAAGACAGGTGATAGTAGGATTATAATACTTTCTACACTCTCTCATGGTGAATCAATAAACCTACAATTTATGTCTGATTCTCTTCTTCATGAAAGACAATGGAACCCTGCTAATGAAGATCAAGCTATATCTGGCCGATTTCGTCGTATCGGACAGGAAGCTGAGCATATTAGTTGCATGATCCCAATTGCTCTAGGAACAATCGACGAATACTTTGTTCAGTTAGTAGATGGAATTAAAAGATCAGTAGTACAAGAAATTGATACAGGGATTGCTGGTGACTATAATTCCTCATTCGTAGCAGAACTTGCTGAAAAGATAGCAGCGAAGGGAAGGGAAAAGTGGAAACTTTAACGAGAGATGAACATATAGCATGGTGTAAAAAGCGAGCACTAGAATATGTCGATAATGGAGAGGTCATAAATGCAATTACTTCAATTGCTTCTGATCTAAGAAAACATCCTGAAACTAAAAACCATCCAGGTATTCAACTTGGTATAATGATGTTAATGTTACCTAGTAAAAGCTCTGATCTAGAATGGGCCAGAAAATTCATTGATGGATTTCGATAAGCTAAAAAAGAAAGGAAAAGAAAAGTGGAAGCTCTAACATTTATGATAGGATTGACGACAGTTCTAGCTATAAGTGCTATATTGCTCGCAATAATTGTTTGGCATTTTGGAAAATGTTGTGGAGAATATAAATCACTTAATGAAACAAAAGTAAAGTTAAAGGAGAAAGAAGAAGTCTAAAAGTGGGAGCTTTAATAAATACTTACTTACTATTCATTTACAGACCAGACGGTTTTCATACTGGTTTTATAAGATTGGACGGGGAAGAAGAACTCAGGAAAGCATTCGACAAACAGATAAAGGACGCAATAAAACAACGGCTCGAAGTTAGGATAACAGATACAGGTGATATGATGTTATTCTATTCTTATAATGGTTGTATTAAATATGATGGATTAACTCATCACGAATGTGACAATTGCAACGAGAGATAAATTAAAAGGAGAAAGTATGAAAAAGTTAATATGGCTCATTCCACTGTTCATGACAATCAATTCACCAGCACAGGATAATTGCAAGAAATTCCTGGACAGGGTTGGAACGAATATGAATAGATTGGAACAGGACAGACAAAATTTCTTTTCTTCTAGTCCAAGATTCTACAATAGAACAAACGAAGATTCTATTCTAGCTATTGTAGATTATCTTGAATGTAGAGGAAAATAACAAGATTCTTCTTTCCCTGCTCCTGCAATCTCGTTCCTGTTGAATCTGCGGATTCTAGGACAGAACAGAAGTATAGAGAAGAATAACTCAATGACTGAAAATAGCTAAGATGACAAAAGAATGGCAGGAGTCAATAAATCATCAGCCTGTCCGGAAGCTATTCAGTATTTAATTTTACTGAATGGACAGGAAAGCGATAGGAATAAAGTAACATCTTACCGCGTTTAGTCATTGAGGGATTTTAATTGGAGAAACAAAATGATTAGAATAGAATATAAATCAGTTGGTAATTATATTGAAACTAAATGGGTAGAAGAAACTGATACTTCCTCAGCTTATTTAGGTCGATTACTTTTACCAGTTATAATCTTTTCTTGGTTGAAAGAATTAATAGAAAGAGATTTTATTTTAAATATATTCAAATTTGAACAGAAAGAAAGCAAGTGAGAAAAGTTTTCTTTTTCTTTGTAATGTTTGGAGTATCTACAATTCTAGTTATACTGATATGGCTAATTATGCTTATAATTTATAGAATGAGATAATATGAGTGAAGAAGAAAAAACAATAATATGTTTTGATGCTACAGAATACGATAATTTTGAAATGTGTGCATTCAGGTGGAATGCTTTTCATCATTTACATATTAGGCCAAAACAAATTGAATCTTACTTTGAGAAAGGAACTTTAATTCATTATCTATTAGAACATTATTATAAAGCTAAAAAACTTAACAAAATAATAGACATTAAAGATGAAATAGAAGCTATAATAGAACTAGGTCGAGTTAAATCTTTAGAATTCGATTTAACTCTTGAAGATGTTAGTGAACATATCTTCCAATTTCGAGAATACGCACGCTTTTATGAAGGAGAAAATATAACACCTCTATACATCGAACAACCATTTACAGTCGAGATATTTGAAGACGAAGATATGAAAGTCTTAATATCTGGTCAACCTGATTTAATCTTTAAATATACTGGCACTAATAACATCGCGGTGATGGATCATAAGAGAATGGCCAGAGAGTTTCCTTATAGTCCACTAAGAAATCAATTTCTTTTATATGCAACGGCAATGAAAACTGATACAGTAATAGTAAATAAAGTAGGATTCCAGAAAACAAAAGCAGCTAAAGACAGATTTGTCAGAACTCCATTTGTTTATTCTCAAGAAATACTAGATGAATGGAAGGAAGATGCAATAAATAGAGCAAGGGAAATGGTAATCTTTGAGAAGGTTCAACATTTTCCACGTAATAGAACATCTTGTGAAAAGTTTAATGGTTGTTATCTTCAAAGATACTGCTCAACTAAACCAAGAGCGAGAGAATTTCTAATAGGAACTGAGTATGTCGTTGGTGAACCTTGGGATATAGGTGAAAAATTAGAAGTGAAGAATTGAGAAGGAGTAAA
>Ga0184637_10001772_pt1 | contig 14254 bp, 11 predicted proteins | sample PLM3_127_b2_FD_133143 | JGI IMG/M metagenome (GOLD analysis project Ga0184637, IMG submission 133143) | Groundwater sediment microbial communities from an aquifer in East River, Colorado, USA - PLM3_127_b2 | ecosystem: Environmental > Terrestrial > Soil > Riparian zone | place: USA: East River...
CTGATCACGAGCGGCGTCCTCCTGTGCCCGCCGAAGTCCGACGGGCGTTCTGGTTTCAGTCACCAGGAGTGTACGCCGCTCTCCTTTCCCATTCGCTCATACACACTCTATGCCGCAGAACCCTCGGCGATACCCTCAATCTCTGACTTCCCTTCAGACTTCGTGTAGATCTTGGTCTTCGCAGCTTGGAGATTGAGACCACGTGCCAGGAGCAGCTCAGTGAGGCGGACGATAGACTGGCGCGCCTCCTTCCTGGACCTGCAGAAGATTCGGATGTCGTCGACGAAACGAAGATGAACGAAGCCCTCGTTGCGTAGAGCCCTGTCAAGGGGGTGCGCATAGACCTTCGCAAGAATGTCGCTGGCGGTATACCCCTGTGGAATTCCCTTGCCGCGGGGATGATTCCAGCGACGAAGGCACAATGACAGAAGATCGAGGTCTGAGCCGGAGGTGCCGAGCACCTTCAGCTCTGAGGCGAGGCGCGGAAGATCGATGTTGTCGTAGAAACCAGTGACGTCACTGATGACGACGTGCGAGACCTCTGACGTCAAGAGAGAAAGCGACTTCTGGCGGAAGCTCGTCCAGGCCCTGACTCCACCGCGTATCCACTGGACTGCCTTCTTCGAGTTGGGATCCTCGACGGGCGGAAGGATCTGATAGGCACAATCTGGATTCCCCTGGGACCATGCAAGGTTCTGCCAGACAGCCATGTGAAAGCGGCCGACGAGCCACGTGTAGATGACCTCATCTTCCGGACAGAGTACCGCTCCGGGCCGAACTAGCGCTGCCGCCTTTGGAGCCAAACACAGATGACACGAGCGAGGAGCGTATCCTGCGCCGATTTCTGACGCCAGGCGTTGGAGCCATGCCTGCCTATCGTGCTCTACCCAGTCTCGAAGATGAGGATGAGTAACGAAGTGGCGATGGCCGGAATCACCGAGGACTCTACGCCATGCGAGATCGAGCTCGATTGTGAGTGCGTCGAGTGACATGATCGACTTCGCCGGTCTTCTGTCGGCCCAACTGGTCTTCAACTGCAATCCCCACATATATTGCTCCGCGCTTACACGACTCTGCAAGTAGGCCGGTGGGCGCCATCAGCCCCCGTCGCGTCACATAGCCCTTCGTTTGGGTGAGACATTTGGCGCGAGCGACTGTGTTCATGCGCTCACGACGAGCGCGATCCACTGGGTGGCATTCCAAGTCTCTCTTCACCACATGGTGTCATGTTCGTCGCGTGCTGCGACTCTGAGTCACTGGGGGGGGTCGGTTCACGTCCGCCTCGAGAAGCACTGGGCTTGTCCCCCGATGGGTTCCCCCTCGGGCAACGCGGGCGCGTCGGCGGCGAGAAGGCGCTTCCGGTCCCCTCCCCGGATCCGATATGCTCTCACCCTTCGCCGGGGCGCCCCCCGGCCCAAGGAGCCCCCCATGCGACTCGGTCTCATCGCTGGCACGTTCGGTCCCAAGCCTTCGGTTCCCATGGACCTGATCCTGGAGGCCGAGAGGCTCGGGTATGACTCGGTCTGGACGGCGGAGGCGTATGGGAATGACGCCATCGTGCCGCTCACCTGGATCGCGGCGAAGACGAGCAAAATCAGGCTTGGCACGGCGATCATGCAGATGCCGGCGCGCACGCCCGCCATGACGGCGATGACGGCGATGACGCTGGATGCCCTCTCGGGGGGGCGGTTCATCCTCGGGCTCGGGCCTTCGGGGCCGCAGGTGATCGAGGGGTGGCACGGGGTGGCGTATGGGCGGCCGCTCACGCGCACGCGCGAGTACGTGACGATCATCCGCAAGATCCTGGCGCGGGAGGAGCCGGTGGAGCACAAGGGGTTCCACTACGAGATCCCCTACCACGGGCCGGGCGCAACCGGACTCGGCAAGCCGCTGAAGAGCATCCTGCACGGGCGCGCGGATCTGAAGATCTACACCGCGGCGATCAGCCCGAACGGGCTCGAGTGTGCGGGCGAGGTGGCGGACGGCGTGTTCCCGGTCTGGATGAATCCGGAGCGGGCGGACGTGCTGATGCCTTTCATCCAGAAGGGGATCGCGGCCGCCGCGGGCGGCAAGAAAAAACTTGCCGACTTCGACGTGGCGCCCTTCATCACCTGCGTGCTGGGCGACGATCTCGATCGCTGCCGGATGCCGGTGAAGGGGATGCTCGCGCTCTACATCGGCGGGATGGGCGCGCGCGGCAAGAACTTCTACAACGACTACGCGAAGCGCCTCGGCTACGAGGCGGAGGCCGTCAAGATCCAGGATCTCTACCTCGACGGGAAGAAGGCCGAGGCGATGGCGGCCATCCCCGACAAGCTCGTCGACGAGATCGCGCTGGTCGGCCCGAAGGAGCGCATCCGGGATCGCGTCGCGACCTGGAAGAAGTCCGCCGCGACCTCGATGCTGATCGGCGCCGGCCAGCCCGAGGCCCTGCGGCTGCTCGCGGAGCTGGTGCTCTAGCCCGTCCGTTGCAGCCGGAATCCGCGCGCTCCCGGATCGTCGCGCTCGACAAGCGTCGGGTCTGGCATCCCTACACCGCGATGAGCCGCTACCGGGAGGGTCCCGATCCGCTCGTGATCGTGCGGGCGGAGGGGTCGCGCCTGTTCGACGCGGACGGGCGTGGGTATCTGGACGGGAACGCCTCCTGGTGGTCGTCGACGCTGGGGCACGCGCATCCGCGCCTGCTCGCGGCGCTCCGGCGTCAATCGGAATCGCTCGCACACACGGCGCTCGCGGGGATCACGCACGGTCCCGCCGCGGAGCTGGCCGAGGCGCTTTGCCGCGTCGCGCCCGCCGGGCTCGAGCATGTGTTCTTCAGCGACGACGGCTCGACGGCGGTCGAGGTGGCGCTCAAGCTCTCCCTCCAATACTGGGCTCAAAATGGCCGGCCGGGGCGACGCCGCTTCGTGGCGCTGGAGGACGCCTTTCACGGCGAGACGCTGGGAGCCACCGCGATCGGGGGGGTCGAGGCGTTTCGAAAGCCCTTCGAGGGGGCCCTGCTGGAGTGCAGCTTCGTGGCGCCTCCCCGCGAGCCGGGGAGCCTGGTGCGCTCGGTGGAGGCTCTCGCGCGAATCCTCGGCGCGCATGGGGGCGCAATCGCCGCGGTGGTGGTCGAGCCCGTGCTGCAAGGCGCCGCCGGCATGCGTTCCTACGATCCGGCGTTTTTGACCGCCGCCCGCGAGCTGTGCGACCGGCACGACGTGTTCCTAATCTTCGACGAGGTCTTCACCGGCTACGGACGCAGCGGCCCGATGTGGGCCGCGCATCACGCGGGGGTGTCTCCCGATCTTCTTTGCACCGCGAAGGGCTTCACGGGGGGCCTCCTGCCGATGGGCGCGACGCTCGCGACCCCGCGCATCTTCGCGGGCTTCCTCGGCCTGCCCGCCCGCGCCTTCTACTACGGGCACACCTTCTGCGGGCACCCGCTGGGAGCCGCGGTGGCGCTCGAGGTGCTGCGGGTGTTCGAGGAGGAGAAGATCCTGGAGCATGCGAAGCCCAAGGCCGCCCGCATCGCCGCCGCCTTCGAGGCCATGCGGAGCCTCCCCGGCGTCGCGGGCACGCGCTCGCTCGGCATGGTGGGCGCGCTCGATCTCGCCGGAGATGCGGGCTATCTCGCGCGCACGGGCTGGCGCGTCTACGAGGAGGCGCTGCGCCGCGGCGCCTATCTGCGGCCGCTGGGAAACGTCGTCTACGTGACTCCCTCCCTGAACATCCCCGACGCGGATCTCGATCAGCTGCTCGCGATCGTGCGCGAGAGCGTCGAGGCCGCCGCCCGAGAGGCTTGAAGTGACCCGGCAGAGCCTGCGCGAAGAGACCCAGGGCGCCGTGCGCACACTCATCTTCGACCGCCCCGAGGCGCGCAACGCCTTCGACGCGCAGCAGTACCGGCTGCTGAAGCAGGCGCTCGACCGCGCCGCGGACGACGATCTCGTGAAGGTCGTGATCCTGACCGGCGCCGGCGACGCCTTCACCGCCGGCCAGGATCTGGCCGAGATGGCGCAGCCCGCGGCCGGCGCCAGCGGAGGCGAGCACCCCTTCGGCGCCTGCCTCGACCGCGTCATCAGCTTCGACAAGCCGCTGCTCGCGGCCGTCAACGGAGTCGGCGTGGGGCTCGGGCTCACGATCTTGCTGCACTGCGACGTGGTCTACATCGCGAAAGGCGCGCGCCTGCGCGTGCCCTTCGTCTCGCTGGGCGTCGTGCCCGAGGCGGCGAGCAGCTATCTGCTTCCGCTGCGCGTGGGCCACCAGGCGGCCGCCGAGATCCTGTTCACGGCGGACTGGGTGAGCAGCGAGCGCGCCGTCGAGATCGGGCTCGCCGCGCGCGAGCTGCCGCGCGAGCAGCTCCTGCCGGAGCTGCACGCGCTCGCGGCGCGCATCGCGCAGCACCCGATCGGCTCGCTGCGCCACACCAAGCGCCTGGTGCGCGCCTGCGACGCGGACGCGATCCGCGCGGCGCGCGCCCGCGAGGACGCCGCCTTCCGGGAGCGGATCGGCTCGCCCGAGAACCTGGAGGCGATCCGCAGCTTCTTCGCGAAGCGGCGGTAGCCTCCGGTGAGCGAACGGCCGCTCCAGCGGGAGTTCTCTCGCGCGCACCAGGACGCCATGTTCGACGCGGCCACGCGTGGCCAGAAGGCGCGCAAGGCCGTGGCGATTCTCGAGGATCATCGCCCCGCGCTAGCCGATCTCGACCTGCTGGAGATCGGCTGCTCGGCGGGCTACGGCACCGTGGTGTATGCCGAGGCGTTCCGCAGCGTCACCGGAATCGACATCGACGAGCCCGCCGTCCGCCATGCGATCAGCAGCAACGCTCGTCCGAATGTCCGCTACCTCGTGATGGATTCGCAGTGCACGGGCTTCCCGGACGCCTGCTTCGACGTCGTCACCTGCACCCACATCTACGAGCATGTCCCCGATGCCCGCCGCCTGCTGCGTGAGATCCACCGGCTGCTCCGCCCGGGCGGTGTCTGCTTCTTCTCCGCCGGCAATCGGATCTGCTGGATCGAGCCGCACTACCGGCTCCCGCTGCTCTCGGTCCTGCCAAAGTTCGTGGCGCACCGGTATCTGCGGCTGCTGGGTCGCGGCTCGTCCTACTACGAGAACCATCTCACCTACTGGGGCCTCAGGAAGCTGGTGTCCGAGTTCGAGCTGCTCGACTATACGATCAAGGTGGTGGAGGATCCGGTGCGATTCCACGCCGCCGAGGTGGTGCGCCCGGGCTCGCTCCAGCAGAAGCTCTCCCGGCTGCTGCTCTCCGTCGTCTACTGGGCCTGCCCGACTTATTTGTGGCTGCTCAAGAAATGAACCGTTTGGCGTCGGCGCTCGCGTAGCGCGCCATCGCCCGGTCGAGCCGAGCCGCGGCCTCGATCTTCGCCACCAGCGCGCCGAGCGCGGCGCCGGGAAGGGCGCAGGTCATCTCCTCCGGCTTCATCCCGGTTCGCAGGCGGCTGAGCGCGCAGCCCACGCTGGCGGCTGGCTCTCCGTGCTCCTTCGCGATGGCGATGATGTGGCACTGCGGCTTGCCCTCGATTCGCAGCGCGGGAAGGGCGCCCTTGAGCGTCATCAGGGCCGCGGCGTCGATCCGGAGCAGGACCACGTCCGGAGCGACCGGGAGCTGCGGGAGAGGTCCGTACACGATGCAGGCAGGCTTCGAGCGCACGCGGGGAAGCGCCTGCACGGCAGCCTCGTCGACCCAGCCCGACTCCAGGACCGCGGCGACGTCGTCCTTCGCCGCGGCTTCCGGGAGCGTGAGAAAGCCGTGCGTGTAGCTGCCGACGCTGCAGTTCGCGTGGTCCGCGGCGACCGTCGTGAAGGATCCTTTCTCCGCCTTCATCCAGAAGACGCAGCCGGCGGCCACGGGGCCCGTCCGGCCCCCGCGAGCCGCCTCGGGTCTCGGCAGATCCAGCGCGGGCGCGCCGTCGGCCGGGCTCTCGCTGAGAAAGGCGATCCCGATGGGAGCGGCAGCCAGGTTGAGCGAAGTCGTGAGGCGCGACGCGAGCTCCGCCAGGTCTTTTCGAGTCAGCATGCTTCCACCTCTTGGGGTCGCTTCAAAGCCCGGTCACGGCGAGCCGCCGGCACAGCAGGGGCAGGACGCCGCGGCGGCGCCGACGGACGGGACCGCCGTGGCGAGATCCACCACGCTCGTGCGTGCGGGTGCGGCAGCGAGCGCCCTCTGGCCGACCGCGACGCTTTGCGCTTCTTCGCCCGGCCGGGCGGCCAGGCTGCCTCGATAGCCGGTGTAGATCTGGTAGCGGTGCGTGTCGATCGTCGTCTCGATCTCGATCGAGCTGGCGCTGGTCGCGCGCCAGCCTGCGTGCTCGGCGCCGTCGCGACGCACATGGGCAGAGCCCGGGTCGGGCAGGTTGCGCACGCTAAATCGAGTTGCCTGCCCGCGAGCGCTCGAGGTCGCCGGATAGCTCTCGAGTTCTAGGACGCCGCGCGCCTCGTCGTTGCGAGCGACGCAGAAGCCGAGCTTCGGATACTCGGCATCCGTCACCGTCGGCGCCGTGAACTTCTCGCGATCGGGCTCGTTGAAAGCTCGCCACCAGTCGCCTTCTCCTTCCAGCAGGTCCTTCAGCAGGTAGAGCGCGCTCTCCTGCCCGCGCGGGTAGCGCTCGCCGTACCCGAAGAAGTGGCCGAACTCGTCTTGATCAGCGCCGCCCTCGGCGTCGAAAAAGCGCGAGTTCTCGATCCCCGCCAGCTTGCGCGCGAGCCGGCGCTCCGTCGTCTGGTCCCCGTACTCGCGAGCCAGCAGATACGCAACCGTCAGCGGCCTCGGATCGACGCCCGGAAACAAGACCGGGAGATAGCGTTTGTCCCATCCCACCGACGCCACCGCGTTGCGATACAGCAGCTCCCCGGTGGCCTTGTCCTGGGGCGCGACGTAGAGCGCGGGGAAGAGGCCGAGGATCCGGCGGTTGCCATGCACGCGATCCAGAAGCGGGTCGTAGTAGAGCGCCACCCATTTCAGGTTCCCGCGCGCGTCGAAGCCCATGTATTTCTTTTTGAAAATCTCCTCGACCCAGCGGCGGTAGACCCAGTGGGTCTCGGTGCCGAGCGCCTGATCGGTGAGCTGGAGGCCGAGCCCGGCCGCGGAGAGGCAGAACGGCCAGGACTTGGTGTTCTCGCAGTGGGGTCCGTGCGGTGTCTTCGCCCACTGCTGGCTGAGGAAGTCCGCGATGCCGCGGTGCGTCCACGCGAAGGTCCGGTCCGCGAGACCGGCCACCTCGAACGGCCGGTCCCAGGTGGACTGCCCCGACACCTCGCGGTGGATCGCGAGCATCAGGTTGAAAAAGCCGCGAAAGAACAGGTTCCCGGGAGATCCAATGGGGTCCGGCTGGAGTCCCCAGGGCTCGATTCCGTTGGCGGTCCATCCGGGCGCGTCGTATCGGCCCCAGAGGTCCTTGGGGATCAGCCGCCGGTACGTTTTGGGGTAGCGCGCCCGGTCCGGATCGGGGCCGATCTGGGTGAGCCAATCCACCGCAGCCCAGTACGTGGTGTGCCGGCGGAGCAGCTGATCGAGGATCTGGGTGTAGACCTCGCGCCAGGCGGGCGTCTTGCGGGCGAGCAGCAGCAAGGCGTACGAGGACTCGGAGAGGTCGAAGCGCGGGAACGACAGCATCGGCGCCAGGCTGTAGCGGTCCCACCAGGGATGCGGCTCGCCTGCGCGCGACCAGTTATCTGGAGTCATGGCCTTGCGCCAGAGGAAGCGGAGCCAGCCGCGCACTTCGCTCGTGAGACCGCGAGAGCTGCCGCCCGCCATGCCCGCCCCTCGCGGGCATGGTAATGCCGGCGCTAGACGCTCGCGAGCAGCTCCTGCGCGCCGAGGCTCTCCGGGCCAGTTCGGTTGAGCACCGCGCGCTCGAGCGCCTCCAGCACGCGCGCGTTCTGCGGCGCGGGGACGCCGTGTGCGGCCGCCAGCTCGAGCATGCGGCGGTGATAGCGGTCCGCCTCGACGGGCCCGCCGTGTCGCAGCGCCGCCCAGACCTGGTTGTAGACGGGGAGAGCGCGCGCGCTGGTGCCGAGCGCGAGCGAGTCTCTTTGATGGGCGATCTCCTGATCGAGCGAGCGATCGCGCCCGTCGCAGGAACGCGCGGGGATCCCGGCGGCGAGCAAGATTGCGCGGGCCTCCTCCAGCAGTCGTGCCTTCGCCTCCACGAAGGCACGCGTCGTGTGGTCCTCGCGGCGGATCAGCGCATTCGGCGCGCTCATCAGGTTGACGCAGAGCTTGAGCCACTTGTCGTCGACGATCCGCGTCGAGACGGCGGCGTCGTAGCCGGCGCGGCGGAGCGCATCCGCCAGCCCGTGCACGACGGGCGCGTCGCCCGAGGGCCAGAGGCCCACCACGATGCGGCCGTCTCCCACGGCCACCGCGCAATTGTCAGCCGTGCGCGTGCTCGTCTGTCGCACGCAGCCGCCGATCACCGCTGGAAACTCCGCGGCAAGTACGGGCTCGTTGTCGACGTCGTTCTGGAGGCTCGCGACCGTCGCCTCGGGGGCGACCGCCGCCAGCGCGCGGGCGGCGGCCGCGGTGTCGGCCGAGCGCATGCAAAAAAGAACCGGTCCGGCTTCGATCCGCTCCGCCGCGGCCTCGATCCCGCAGACCGCCGCGACGCGCTGCTCGAAGGCGCGCCCCGCGGCCGGGTCCTCGATCCGCAGGCAAGTTTGATTGATCTGCCGCGCGGCCTCCGGCCGGCGCGTCACCAGCAGCACCGGCAGGCCGGCGCGCGCGAGCCGCGCGCCCACCACCAGGCCGACCGCACCGGCGCCGTAGATCACCAGCATCAGCGCCGCTGCCCCAGGGTGGCCTCCACGGCAATCCTTTCGGAGTCGCGCACGGCGACGACCAGCACGCGCTGGCCGGTGTGCGCGCCAAAGAGGAGTGCCGCGAACTCCTCGAGGTTCGCGACCGCGACTCCATCGAACTCGATGATGCGGTCGCCCGCGCGCAGCCCGGCCGCCTCGGCCGGGCTCCCCTTGCGCACGCCCTGGATCAGCACTCCGGTGCCGGGCTTGCCTCCGAAGTCCGGGATCGTGCCCAGATATGGTCCGTAGCCGGGCCCCCCCTCGCCGACATCCGGCTGTGGCACCGCGATCAGCGTGGGGCGTGCGTCCGCATCGAGCAGCTCGCGCACCGTCTGGTACACGACCTCGAGCACGTCCGCCTCGCCCTCGCTGTTGGTCTGCTCGGCATCGTCGTCCGGCGTGTGGTAGGCGCCGTGGGTGCCGGTGAAGAAGAAGAGCACCGGAACGCCCTGCGCCAAAAAGCTGGTCTGGTCGGAGGGCGAGAACGCGCCCTGGGACAGATGGAGCTCCAGCTCGGCGGCTTCGGCAGCTCTTCCCACCAGCTCGGGAAAATCCGGCGAGGTCTCCGTCCCGAAGACGAAGAGCGAGCCGCTCCGCAGCCGGCCGATCATGTCGAGGTTCACCATCGCCGCGGTGCTCGCCAGCGGTATCGGCGGCGCCGCCGCGTACTCGCGCGAGCCCGCCAGCCCGGCTTCCTCGCCGGAGAAGGCCACCAGCACCAGGCTGCGGCGCGCACGCGGCTGCGCTGCGAAGGCGCGCGCGAGCTCGAGCAGGCCCGCGGCGCCGGAGGCATTGTCGTCGGCGCCGTTGTGGATCTCGCCGCGGCGGTCCGGCGCGAGCGAGCCGAACTCGCCGCGGCCGAGGTGGTCGTAGTGCGCGCCCACCACCACGGCTTCCCGGCTCAGTTCCGGGTCGCGACCCGGAAGGATCGCGACCACGTTCGCCTCGAGGCCGCGCCGACGCTCGACCTCGACCGCCAGCGCGACCGCGGCGCCGGGAAGACTCGAAGAGGCCGGGCGCCCCTCGCGGTCGATCAGAGCCTTGCGCTCTGCGAGCCCCGGGCCGCCCGCCGCCGCGACAATCTGGCTGGCCGCCCCCCAGCTCAGCGCGATCACGGGCAGCGCGCTCCCCTGCTGCGTCGGATTCGCCCAGTCGCGACCGGCATTGCCGGGCAGCGGCGGCTCGCCCTTCGCCGGGGGCCCCGCCGGCGCCACCAGCACCGCGACGGCGCCGCGCGCACGCGCGCTCGCGATCTTGAAGGCGCGGCGCAGCAGCTCGGTGGCCTGGGGCCCGCGCAGGGGGCTCTTCTCGCCGGTGGGGCGGTCGTCGAGCATGAGCACGATGCGCCCGGCGACGTCAAGTTCGTGATAGTCGTCATAGCCGAGCTCGGGCGCGCTGATGCCGTAGCCGGCGAACACGGGCTCGCCGCTCGCCGCGCCGTCTCCGCTCGAAAGGAAGGGCTCGAAGTCCGCGCCCCGCGCGAGCGGCGCTGCGCGCAGCGAGAGGCTCGCCTTCGCCACCCGGATCTCGACGGGCATCTCGAAGCGCTGGATGAAGGAGCCGTCGTCGCCGCCGGGCGTGAGCCCGGCCGCGCGAAAGCCCTCGCTCAGGTAGGCGGCCGCGGCGGCGACCCCGGGCGTGCCCACGCCGCGGCCCTCGCGGGCGTCGTCGGCGAGCCAGGCCAGGTCGCGCGCGATGCGCGCGGGCTCAAAAAGGACGGGAGCAGCGGCCGGCTGCGCCGCTCTCTGGGGCGTGGCGCAGGCCGCCAGCAACGCGCCTGCCGCGAGCCACGCGCCCGGCACGCGCGCGGCCCCGCGCGACGGCCTCATCGCCGGGCGCGGCGTCGCGGGGGCGGGGTCTCGCACCATTTCTGCACCGCGCGCAGCTTCGCGTCGATGAATTCGGCGGCCAGGCGCCGCACCGCGAAGCGGTCGAGCGCGCCGCCGACCACGGGGACCGAGTTGCTCGCCACCAGCTTGAGCGTGAGCCGGGTCCGCTCGCCGTCGCCGGGCTCGGTCGTGAGCTGGAACGTCTCGTCGAAGCGGAACAGCCCGAGCAGCACGGTCGAGCGCAGCCGCGAGTCGGGGACCACCTCGAGCGGCTGCTCGTGGAGCACGACGGGGATCGAGCCGAGCCGATAGCGCCAGCGCACGCTCCTCCCCACGCGGGGGTACTCGCTGGCCGGATCCTCCAGCGCGATCACCCGCTCGTCCCAGCGCACCACCTCGGCCGCCTCCGTGAGCGCGCGCCAGACCCGGGCGCGCTCGGCGCCGATCACGGTGGACATCGCCGTCGTGATCACCTCAGCGTTCCGCCAGGCGCTTTTCCGCGGCGCGCACGCGCGAGGTCAGCTGGCGGAAGATCTCGAACGAGATCTCCGGCATCTGGTGGACCAGCTCCTTGAGGCTGCGGCCGTCGAGCGAGAGCAGGCGCGCGCGATCCAGGGCGACGACGGTGACGCTGCGCGGCTCGTCGTCGAGGATCGCCATCTCGCCGAAGTAGCTGACGGCCGAGATCGTGTTCAGACAGTTCGCGCGCGGCGTGCCGTAGTCCTTCCAGGCCTGCACCGTGCCTTCCAGCAACAGGTAGAGCTCGCCTCCGGGATCGCCCTCGCGCACGATCGTCTCGCCGCCGACGTAGCTCACCTCGCGCGTGATCTGGTGCACGGCCTCCAGCTGGTCGAGCGAGAGCGTCGCGAACAGCGGGACCTGCTTGAGCGCGAGCAGGCGTTCCATCTTCTGCTCCTCTTCCGGGGAGACATTCGGTGCGCCACCGATAGCCCTTGCACCGAGCCGGATCCAGCCCACCTCGTCTCGGAGCGAGGAGAGGGCCAGCTCCTGGGGGGTGCCCGGGACGTCGAGCAGGTCGGCGACCGAGCGGTACCTTTCCTCGAGCGAGCCCTCCTCGTGCATCACCACCAGCAGCCGCGAGGACTCGCGGTCCCCCAGGTTCGAGAGCACCTCGAGGGCGTCGCCGCGGGCGCGGCCGCCCTCGAATTGCAGCGCCTTCTCGACCCGGCCGATGACGCCCGGGTTGTCGAGCAACCCCAGGATCCGGAAGGCGAAGCGGCGGTTGCGGCGGATCGCGTCCCGGTGCGCGGCGCGCAGGAAGCGCGCGCCGAGCGTGTGGTCCAGCGGCAGGTGCTGGAGCCCGACCAGGTGGTACCAGAGCCGGCGGACGCGGTAATTCAGCTCGCCTTTGAGCAGCTCCCGCGCGCGCTGCACCCCGCTCGCCGCGACCACGCGGAGCGCGGCTTCGACCGCGCGCTCGCGCTCGGAGCGCAGCTGCGGGAGCACGGTCTCGATCGCCGCATCGCCGAGCGAGCTCAGGACCGACTCCGCGGTGAACTGGACCTCGGGCGCGAGATCGGCGAGCGCGCCGGAGAGCCCCGCTTGTGCCTTCTCGTCTTGGAGATTTGCGAGCAGCAGTACTGCGGCGCGCCGGACGCGCGGGTCCGGGCTCGAAAGCTCTTGCAACGCCTCGGCGCACTCGAGGGGAGGCGCGGGGGCGATGCGCGCGAGGCACTCGAGCGCCGCCGCGCGGATCCCGGGATCGGGGTCGCGCGCCCGCTCCAGCACGGCCGGCAGCAGAGGCTCCCAGGCGACGCTCAGCGCAGCGGCTGCCGTCTCCGGGTCTCGCTCGCGAATCATCGCCGCGAGCAGGACGAGGCCCTCCTCCCCGGCTTGCCGCGCCGCCTCGGCGCGCACCAGCGGGTCGGGGTCTTCCAGCAGGTCGCGAACGCGGCTGCCCAGGAACTTCGGATCGGCGCGCAGCCGCACCAGGCCGCGCAGCGCGATCAGACGCACGCGAGCGTCAGGGTCGTCGAGCGCGAGCGCGACCGGCCCCAGCGCGACCTCTGCGCCGGCCGTCACCAGCGCGTTCAGGCTGGTGCGCCGCACGTCCGGGTTCGGATGCGAGGCCGCGCGCACCAGCGGGGACACGATGCCGCGGGCGGCCAGCTCGGGCACCAGCTGGAGCAGCGAGCGCGAGGGTCGCGTGCCCTCGTCGATGAGCAGCTGCTCCCACAAGACGGCGAGCCTCGAGGCCTCCCAGGTCCCGATCGCGCCGTGCACGTCGGCTAAATCGAGCCTGCCCGTCCGCAGCTGCGTGACGAGCGAGCGCAGGTAGGCCCGACGCACGCCGACGCTGGCGCCGAAGTAGACGACCGCGGCGATCCCTCCGACCAGGCACAGCCAGCGCGGATCCGGCCGCTCCAGCAGGAACAGGACGGCGCCGGCCAGCGACATCGCGGCGTAGAACACGATGCCCTCCAGGAAGGCCCGCATCCGCCCGCGCGTGCGCAGCGGCATGGCGTTGTAGAGCAGCGAGCGCACGGGGGTCGCGAGCGCGTTGTCGAGGGGCTCGCGGCAGATGCGCGCCGCGACCGCGGCACCCAGGCCGAACCGGAAGACCAGCCCTCCGAAGGCGGCGAGCATCAGGACGGGATGGACCAGGTTCGCGGAGGGGACGCCGAGCCGCCGGATCAAGAGCGGCGTGACCCAGATCTCGAATGGGATCTCGGCCAGGTTCGACACCGCGAGGTAGACACCGAAGAAGGTGGCGAGGGCCTCGGGCGTCTGGAAGCTGCGGACGAAGATCTCCGAATACAGATACTGGGCGAGGAAGAGCGCGACCACCATCCCGAGCGACGCGACCAGCATCCAGGCGGCGAGCGCCGAGCGTCCGAGGTGGCGGACGGCGCCCTTCAGGCTCTCGACCGAGGTCTCGTCCGCCTCCTCGAGCTCGAGGGGACCCCAGCGCCGCAAGGGCCGGCGCGCGAGGCGCAGCATCAGCGCCGAGGCGCCGAGCAGCGCCCCCCAGGCGGCGATCAGCGAGACCGGCGGCAGGCTGCGGGCGGCGACCACGGTGAACGCGCCGCCCAGCAGCCCACCTAAGCTGGCGCCAACGGTGAAGAGCGGCACCAGCCGCTTGCTCGCGAGCGTGTCGAAGAAGTCTCCGCTGAAGGTCCAGAAGTGGTTCATGAAGATCGCCTGGGTCAGGTAGAACAGGCAGACCAGGGCGACCAGCGCGGCGGCGAGCCCGGACTGGGCGAACCAGCTGAGGCCGCCCAGCAGCAGCGCGGAGAGCACGAGCAGGCCGGTGAAGAGATCGTCGTTGCGCAGCCTTCCCACCAGGATGGCGTACGCGATCGAGCCGAGGACGGTGGCGAACGAGGCGATCACGAAGGTGAGCGGGAGCGCTCCGGCGCCGAGCTTGCCGAGCAGGAGCGCCTCGGAGCCCGCGAGCCCCACGGTCTGGGCGACGTTGATCAGCGTGAACAGGCCCGCGAAGAACAGGAAGCGGGTGCGTTCGCCGGTGCGCACGTCGGGCAAGAGCCGCCAGAAGAGCTCCGCGCGCGCTCGCATCGCCGCTGGTCCGTCCCCCCTCAGCCCAGCTTCGAGATCACGTCGTCGGCGAAGCGCCTGAGTCCTTCCAGCTTTTTGTCGAGCGC
>Ga0184637_10001774_pt1 | contig 14241 bp, 13 predicted proteins | sample PLM3_127_b2_FD_133143 | JGI IMG/M metagenome (GOLD analysis project Ga0184637, IMG submission 133143) | Groundwater sediment microbial communities from an aquifer in East River, Colorado, USA - PLM3_127_b2 | ecosystem: Environmental > Terrestrial > Soil > Riparian zone | place: USA: East River...
AATGGTCGGGACGCCTGTCGCGCTCATCTCCGAAAAAATCCGCGTCGTGTGCGGGAGCACGAAACGTTCGTAGTCGCCCGGTCCGAGGGCACCGACCCAGCTGTCGAAGAGCTGCACGACCTGTACCCCTGCCTCGACCTGCGCCCGCAGATAGCGGACGACCACTTCGGCGAGGGTCTCCATCAGACGCTGCCACACGTCCGGCTGCCCGAACATCAGGGCCTTGGCGCGCGCGTAGTCGCGGGACGGCCGACCCTCGATCAGATAACACGCAAGGGTGAACGGCGCTCCGGCAAACCCGACGAGAGCGGCACGCCCGCCAAGCTCGCGACGAAGGATGCGGATCGACTCGAAGAGGTAGGGCGTCGCCTCCTCAGCCTCGACGACACGCAGGCGCGCGACGTCCTCGGCCGAACGGAGCGGCCGGTCGATGATCGGGCCGACCTCCGGCTCGATTCGAAAGGGCACGTCCATCCCGTCGAGCGGCAACATGATGTCCGCGAACATCACCGCGGCGTCGACGCCGAACACGTCGACTGGCATCTGCGTCACCCTGGCGCATAGCTCGGGCGTCTTCGCGATCTCCAGGATGTCGTAGCGCTCACGGAGCTGGCGATACTCGGCAAGGCACCGGCCGGCCTGCCGCATGAACCACACGGGCGTGCAGTCGACGGGCTGCACCCGGCAGGCGGCAAGCATCCGCTCCTCGCCCGTCATAGACGGGGCGCGCAGCTCAGCGCTGGCGCCGGACAAGCCAAGCGCAGAGGCCTTACCGATAGGGGTTTCGGGCACGCGCGTATTCTCGCATACCACTCCCGTAACCCCCCCTCGACGAAGGGGGAGGGCGTCGGCGCGGTGCTACAATACCGTGCCAATCAGAGAGAGGAATCACTCATGCAACAGCCTCAAGAGCCGTTCAAACGGATCGATGTTGACGAGGCGAAGCGGCTGATCGAAGAGGGCAAAATTCGCCTGGTGGACGTTCGGGACCAGGACGAATGGAACTCGGGGCACATCCCCCAGGCAACCCACATTCCTTTGCCGCAGATCGTCAACAGCCCGGAGACGAGCCTTCAAGGGGATCTGGAGCAGCCTCAGGTCTTCGTCTGCGCAGCGGGGCAGCGCAGCGCAGTTGCGTGTGAAGTCGCCGCGATGCTGGGCTACAAGGAGCTCTACAACCTCGAGGGCGGCACGATCGCCTGGATCAAGAGCGGGAACCCGGTTGCACGCTAGCGCCGGGTAAGGGCGAGCTTCGAATGCAGCTGTACCTCGACACCGGTGACCTCCGCGAGGTGGAAGAGGCCGTTGCCATGGGCGTGCTCGCCGGCGTCACCACCAACCCCACGCTGCTGACGGCCTCCGGAACGCTCGACTTCGCGGACACCATTCGGCGCTTCTGCGCCGCGGTCCCTGGCCCCGTGAGCGCTGAGGTGCTTGCCACCAAGCATCAGGACATGGTGGCCGAGGCGCTCGAGATCGCAACCTGGGCGCCGAACGTCGTCGTGAAAATCCCCATGACGGTTGACGGCCTGAAGACGCTCAACACCCTGCGCTCGGAGCGTCCGGGGACCGCGACGAACGTCACCCTCATCTTCTCGCCGAACCAGGCGATGCTCGCCGCCCAGGCCGGCGCGACCTACGTCAGTCCGTTCGTCGGTCGACTGGACGACATCAGCCACGACGGCATGGCGGTCGTTCGGGACAGCGCGGACATCTTTCGCCGCTATGGGATTCCGACGAAGGTTCTGGCCGCCAGCATTCGGCACCCTCTGCACTGCATCGAGGCGGCAAAGGCTGGCGCGGACATCGCGACCATGCCGTTCAAAGTGATGATGCAGATGGTCAAGCACCCGCTAACGGACATTGGCCTGGAGCGTTTCCTGGCAGATTGGCGTAAGGTGATGGGCGAGCGGACGGTTCTTACGCCCGTTGTCGCGGCCGGAGCCAGAGCAGTCTCCTAGATGCGCCAGCCGGCGGACCGTGCCCGCTAACGCGAGCTTGTGGCCCTCTTGACAGATGCTCTATAATGTGGGGTAGCGGTGCGTCAGCATTGATGCGCGTCGCCGCTACGTCTCCCACTACCCACCTCTTAACAACCTCCTGAGTTACGCCCGTTCGGTCTGTAGCCGAACTACAGGATCACCGACGAACAGCATCGCTACGCGTTGGCTCGTCCATACCGCTCCTCACGCGGATGATCTGAGGCTCCGCAGCGGGAGAGCTGCATCCTTCGTCACGGAGTAAGAACCCTTGTACCTTAGCGAGCTCGAAAACAAGACACGGGAAGAGTTGCAGGACCTCGCCCGCGATCTGGGCGTCCACGGAACGAGCACGATGCGCAAGCAAGATCTCGTCTTCCGGCTGCTGGAGGCACAGACCGTGCAGCAGGGCAACCTCTTCAGCGGCGGAATCCTGGACATCGTCGACGATGGCTACGGTTTCCTCCGCGGGCCGAGCTGCCTTCCCGGTGCCACCGACGTCTACGTCTCACAAACCCAGATTCGCAGGCTCGGCCTTCGCACCGGCGACATGATCACGGGCCAGGTGCGGCCGCCGAAGGACAGCGAGAAGTACCACGGGCTCCTGCGGGTGGAGGCCGTGAATGGGCTCGACCCTGAAGTGGCCAGGCGTCGGCCGTACTTTGAATCCCGCACACCGATCTTCCCCAACCGCATGCTCCACCTCGAGACCACCCCGGATACCATCACGCAGCGCCTCATCGACCTCGTGGTCCCAATCGGCTGTGGCCAACGGGGGCTTATCGTGTCCCCACCGAAGGCCGGCAAGACAACCGTCTTGAAGCAGATCGCGGATGGCATCACCACGAACTATCCCGACGTCCACCTCATGGTTGCGCTCATCGGTGAGCGGCCCGAAGAGGTCACGGACATGAAGCGATCGGTGAAGGCCGAGGTGATCGCGTCGACCTTTGATGAGCCCGTGGAAGACCACACGACCGTCGCCGAGATGGCGTTGAACCGCGCCAAACGACTCGTCGAGTCAAACCGGGATGTCGTTATTCTGCTGGATAGCATCACGCGTCTGACGCGAGCCTACAACCTCGATGTGCCGCCGAGCGGCCGCACGCTCTCCGGCGGCATCGACCCCGTGGCGCTGTACCCCCCGAAGCGCTTCTTCGGTGCCGCCCGGAACATCGAGGAGGGGGGTAGCCTCACGATCCTCGCGACCTGTCTCATCGATACCGGTAGCCGGATGGACGACGTGATCTACGAGGAGTTCAAGGGCACCGGCAACATGGAGCTGCACCTCGACCGGAAGCTTTCCGATAAGCGCATATTCCCCGCGATGGACGTGTTGCGCAGTGGCACACGCCGCGAGGAGCTGCTGCTGGACGAAAACACGCTCAAGCAGGTCTGGCTCATGCGCCGCATGCTGGCCCAGATCGGGTCGTCCGACAGCATCGAGTTAGTGCTGAACCGCCTGGCGAAGACGAAGAACAACGCCGAGTTCCTCACGACGCTCAGCAAAGCCGAGATGTAGGCGGCTCTGAGCCGCTCCACAGGGCCGGCTCAGTCCTGGCACCCTGTCGGCCAGTTTTTGTTGCATCGGCAGCGGGTTGCGGACTGCGGCCCGGAGCGATCAACTCAGGATCGTGACGGTCCGATGCTGGATTCCGAACCGTATGGCTTCGGCGCGGTCCGGGAAGTAAATGTCGACGTGATTCCCCCGTACGGCGCCGCCGGTATCCTCCGCCGTGAACACGTTGTCGAATCCCTCGATCATGATCCTCGATCCCAGCGGGATGACCCTGGGGTCTACCGCGACCACCCCCCAGCGCACGGGCGTACCGGACGCCGTTCGAGTTCCATGGGCGTAGGCACTTAGTCTCGCAGTGAAGGAGCGGGCCGACGAAATTGGCGCCTCAGCGATATCGTCGGCGTCGGTATCTCGTAGCTCAAGGCTGGCTGCCGCGCTGCGAGCCTGTGCTGATCCCAGCCCCACCGCGAGAGCCACAGGCAAGAGCGCCAGCGCGAAGACTAGACTTCGCAGGGACACGTTCGCTTTCTTCAAACCCACCTCGCACGTTTCGTCTACTTGGCACAGGGATACCGAGCTCCAAAAAAAGCGCCGATGTGCGAACAGTGGAGGAGCAAAGCGGCCCCGGGGAACTTGTGGGGCGACCCGGCCCGTGGCGCGAGGCCGGAAAATAAACGAATGCCGAAGGCACGCCTCCGGCAGTGAGGAAGAACGAGTGCAAACCTCAGAATTGCCTGCGGGGTTAGCTGAAGGGTTCGGGTCTGAGCACCCTTGGCCCACTGCGCGTGGACCGTTCACCCCCGACTATAAGAAGCTGGGTCCCCCGCTCTCCGCCTCCACCGCGGAGATTTCGGCGCCGGCTTTTGGAGTTCAGTCAGCTCCCGTATACATAGAGTCCTGCCGCGAGTCCTGCCGCGGAACGGGTCAGTGTAACGAACGGCTGAGTCGTTCTGTCAATGGACGAGCACTCGTCGCAGGCGTGAGCGTGACAATGAGGCATAGCACGCTGCGTTTTCTGTTCCGCGACGTACGATTTCCGTAGGTGAAACCCGTTACGTTCGGACCCCACCCACTTTAGCTACAATCCCTAACCCGCCCAAACTTTACGGAGCCCCTTTGCACTGGAAGTTCTGGATCGGCGTGCTCGTCAGCGCCGGACTGCTATGGCTTGCCGCTCGAGACGTCGATTTCCCGAGCGCCTGGGGTTACATCCAGACCGTCAACCTGTACTACCTCGCACCCTATCTCGCCCTGGTTGCGATCGAGGTGGTACTGCGGGCCTGGAAATGGCAAGTACTGCTCGCGCCAATCAAAGCCGCATCGTTTCGGAATCTGAACGCGGCCACCCTGATCGGTCTCATGGCGAACAACGTGCTGCCCGCCCGCGCCGGCGAGTTCGTGCGCGCGTATGTCGGAGCTCGGATGGAGCGCATTCCGTTCAGCGCCAGTTTCGCCACAGTAGCGGTGGATCGTCTGCTCGATGGCCTGACGGTGTCCGCGATTTTTGTCCTGGCCGTGGTCTTGCAGCCTCTGCGCGACGAGGTGAAGGTGGGGGGGTACACGGCAGCCGGCCTCTACGCGGGCGCGCTCGCGTTCTTCTTGATCCTACTAACCAGGGAAACGCTGGCTTTCCGGCTCCTTGCCTCCGTGCTGCGTTTCCTTCCGCCACGGGCAGCTCAGTACATCACCAGACTCGTGCGCTCGTTTGTCGCCGGCCTGGGCGCGCTAAAAAACGGTCGGCTCGTGGCGGCCTCTGTCTTCATCTCGGTGCTGATATGGCTTGGCTACGCACTATCAATCTTCGTCATGGCAATAGCGATGGACATCCACCTTACGCTGTTCCAAGCATTCGTCGTCCTGCTCATCGTGACGATTCTGCTGACGCTGCCATCAACGCCGGGCTTCCTCGGTGCAATGGAGCTCGGCATCACCTGGGGTTTAGTGCTGTTTGGCGTCGATGCGAGCCGAGCGTTCGCCTTCGCGCTCGTCTACCACGTCACTCAGTACGTACCTATCACGGTTGGGGGATTTATCGTGCTCTGGCTCGAGGGTATGGGGATGCGCGAGATCTCCCACGTACCGGCCCCTGATGCCGCTGCCGCGGATCCTGCCTGACCAGAAGGCGATGAACGCGACTTCCGAATCGGCCCGGGCTCGTCTGGCGGTGGTCCTTCGCATGTGGGTGCCCGTCCTCGCCTGGATGGCCCTGATCTTCGTGCTGTCGTCCCAGCCATCACTGCCCCGAGCGCCGGACGATCTACTCGATACGCTTCTGAAGAAAGGCGCACACTTCGGGGAGTACCTGATCCTTGCGATCCTCGTCAGCCGGGCGTTGTTTGCCAGGGGAGCAATCAGCTGGCGAGCGAAGGTGGTCGCTCTGGGAATCGCGGTCGCCTACGCGGTCAGCGATGAGCTGCATCAGGGGCTCGTGCCGGGACGCACGCCCTCGCCGTGGGATGTTGGCATCGACGCGTTTGGGGCGATCTCAGGGATGACGCTCTTCGCGTGGTGGCGGGATTCTAGACGTTGAAGAGCACGTTGATCACGTCGCCATCGCGGACGACGTAGCTCTTGCCTTCTGAGCGGAGCTTTCCACGCTTGCGAGCCTCGGGGAAGCTGCGCGCTGCCACCAGATCGTCGTAGGGGACAACCTCAGCCCGGATGAAGCCGCGCGCGAGGTCCGAGTGGATCGCGGCCGCGGCGTCGACCGCCGTCGAGCCGCGGCGAATGGTCCAGGCACGCACCTCGTCGGCACCGGCCGTGAGAAACGAGATGAGATCCAGCAGCCGATAGGAGGCCTGGATCACCCGCCCAGCTGCGAGCTCTTGCACGCCCATCGCCTCCATGAACTCGTCGGCCTCGGTCGGATCGAGCTCGGCCAGCTCCATCTCGATGCGGCCCGCGATCGCGATCCACTCGACCCGCCGGCTCGAGGTTCTGGCCACCAGCCCTTCGAGCAGGCCGGAGTCTGCGCCCTCGTCACCGGTATTCAGCACGGCGAGCGCGGGCTTGGCGGTGAGCAAAGCGTAGCCTCGGAGGAGCTTCTCCTCTTCGGGGGAGAGCTCCAGAGTCCGAATTGGCTGCTCGGCTTCGAGGCCAGCCTTGAGACGCGCCAGCACCTCCAGCTCACGGGCCTTGGTCTGGCGCTCCGCGTCGTCTCCGCGCGCCATGCGGACTTCCCGTTCGAGCCGATCCAGGCGCTTGTCGACGATCTCGAGGTCAGAGAGGACAAACTCAGTCTCGAGCGACGCCAGATCGGCCAGGGCGGACGCACCGCCATCCTGAAAGGCCCCGACCACGAGCAGGAGCGCGTCGACGGTGCGGAGGTGGCCGAGGATGGCGGCCGCGCTCTCGAGGCCGGCGCCCTTCGCGAGTCCGGCGACATCCACGAACTGGACCTCCGCCGGCTTCACGCTCTTCGGCTTGAAGATCTCAGCGAGCACACCCACCCGGTTGTCTGGAACCTTGACGACCGCGCGGTTCGGCTCGCTTTGCGCGGCCGTGAACGTGCCCACCTGGGCATGGGCGCGAGCGAGAGCATTGAAGACGGTGCTCTTCCCCGCTCCAGACAGCCCTGTGATTCCGATCTCCATGGATAACCCCGGTGGACAGGTTAGGTGAGGCTACGGCGATGTGGGGTAGCCAGCTTCCTCGAGGACAGCTCGAATCGTGGCGTCGGCTGCGCGGGCTTCGTCGTGGTCAACGCTCACCGTGCAAGCCTGGACGTCCACTTCGACAGCTCGTATCCCATCGAGCCGCGCGAGCGCATCTCGAATCGCCTCGGCGCAGTGCTCGCATTCGATGTCTGGAGCGTGGAAGACGGAGCTCACGGCCCGGATCATAGCGCGCCGCGATCTGAGCTACGTCTCTTGCATCGCCAACTCGATAACCTGCGATGCGCCCAGGGCCGGCAGCCCCAGGATCGCCGCCGAGGCCTCGAGCGTCGCGCTGAGCGGCAGCAGCCCCACGAGCTCGCTCTCCGCGAGCTCCACGCCGAGCCGTTCGGCCTCTCCACGAACCGCCAGCGCGATGGCGTGCAGGGGCGTCGCGTCGAGGTCCGTCAGGTTCATCGAGATCTGGACGATGTCCGGGCGCGACGTGGGCAGGCCGAGCGCCTGCACGCCCGGCAACCCGCCGCTCGATGCTCGAACTGCGCCCGCGATCGTCCGCGCGATTCCAATGTTCGCCGTCCGCAGATGCATGTTGAAGGCCACCAGCGGCTTCCTTGCACCGACAGCGCACGCACCGGCCGGGCCAACGCTTGAAGGGCCGGCATCCGGCTCACGAGCGGGATCCGAGCCGACCGTCGCCCGCAGCCCCTCGTACTCACCGCGTCGAATATCCACGAGCATACGGCGCTCGGGACGCAACGCCGCCTCGCCATAGAAATAGACGGGGAGGGCGAGACCATCGGCCAGCTGGCGCCCGACGCGGTGCGCCAGGTCGATGCAACTCTGCATCGGGGTGGCACCGAGCGGGACGAAAGGCAGCACATCGAGAGCGCCCATTCGAGGGTGGACCCCGTGGTGCGATTCCATGTCAATGCGTGCAACGGCGGCTCGAGCGAGTCGAAACGCGGCCTCGCCGAGCGGCTCTGACGGGCCCACCAGCGTGTAAACCGACCGGTGATGGTCGTGGTCGGAATGAACGTCCAGCAGCCGGACCTCGGGCACGCTGGCTGCTGCCTCCCCGATCTCGGCGATGACGTCCGACCTACGCCCCTCGCTGACGTTAGGCACGCACTCGACAAGGTCTCGAGCCGTGGAGAGGATCAAGATTACGTCGGCCGCGCTATCTGCCGACCGCCGAAGATGTCGGCGACCATCGGGCGGATTCGCTCCCAGCGCGGCTGGAGGATTTGTGCGCCGGAGGCCAGTGTCACCGGCGTAACAGTCGATTCATCCAGCAGCTCAAAACGGGGCGCTCCGCCGACGCTCAGCGCGCCAAAGAGCGCGACATCAGCCAGGCTGACGTCCGTTCCCGCATCCGGGCACCGTGCGATGACTGAACGAGCGATCCGCGTGGCGACGAGCGGATCGTGCAGCCGATTCGCTATGGCAGAGAGGACCTGCTGCTGGCGACGGATTCGTCCGAAGTCCGAATCAGTAGCCCGCGTGCGAACGTACTGGAGGGCCCGTTCCCCGGTGATTGTCTGACGGCCCTGCTCGAAGACGACGCGCATTACCCCGCCACTCTCACTCGGGTAGGACTCGTCCACGAGTCGCTGGGGAACGTCGATAGTGACACCCCCCGCGGCGTCCACCGCCGCCTGGAAGCAGGAGAAGTCGACCACCGCGACCCGATCCACCCGGACGCCGAAGTCCTCTTCAATAGTCCTCTTCGCCAGGAGCGCTCCGTTGCCGGTTCCCAGCTCGCCCCACGCAAAGGCTGTGTTGATTCGATCCTCCCCCTTTCCCGGAATCTGAACCCATAGATCACGTGGTATCGAAAGGACCGTGGGGGGTTGGCCGAGCGGTCCCATGCGGGCGAGCAAGATCGTGTCGGTGCGGGCGATCTCCCCACCACGACGATCCAGCCCAAGTACCAGGACCGTGCTGCTCGAGCCTCGCTGCTCCAGGACAAGCGGCAGTCGGACCGGAAGGCCGCTGCCGGGGACCCAGGCCAGCGGCCGAAGCACCAGGCCCACGCCTATCAGCCCGGCGACGAGGAGCACGGCCCTCAGCACCGTTTAGCTTCCCTGGCCTGCGGCAAATTGTGGAGTGGGGTGTACCCCCCACCCCAGAATCTGTAGTCGAGGGAAGAGGAGTGGAAAGGCTGGGACGATTGCGCGAAGATGGAACCGGACGCAGCGGTGGCGATCGGCGAAGCAAGCGTGTAGGGAGGGCAGCATGGCGACCTTCATCCTGTTGAGCAGCCTGACCGACGAAGGCGCGAAAACCATAACCTCCAACCCAGAGCGAATCAAAGAAGTAAACGCGGAAGTTGAACGGATCGGCGTGAAGGTTACCGCTCAGTACGCGGTGCTTGGACCTTACGACTTCATCACGATCGTCGAGGCGCCCGACATCCAAAGCGTCGCGAAGCTATCAGCATCGCTGTCATCTCGCGGCAGCATCAAGATTCAAACCTTGGCAGCAATTCCAATCGATGAATTCATTTCCGGTCTCAAATAGCACTGTACGATACCGGTAGGCAAATACGCCGCACCCGGAGGGCATTGCGGCAATAAGTAAATCGTGTCATACGACTCGTGCGTCGTTGCGCAGGTACGACCGTTCATGCGATTGTCTGTGGCAGAATTAGGCTAGAACGCGCCGGAACTGGACGCGTGGTCGCGGGGGTTGGTTCACGGCCGTCAAAATCAGACTGGATGCGGAGTGGTGTGAACGGCAAGCGCATCTAGCCCTGGCTATCGGCGGAGTAGCCGCCATCGCCGTCGATATCGTTGACCCGGACGCTGGACGTATTGAACAGCTGGTGCGGGTACGGCCTCCTGCCGCACCCGAAGAGCATGCCAGCAAGTCCCCCGGGGGCGCGGAAGTCGACGTCGACTATCTCGTTTCTCCCCCGGAGCTGACCCCGTTCCTGGCGAATGCACTCCAGAATCCGGGTCCTCACGAGCAACCACTTGAGCAGGCGACGCGGGGCCAATTGTCAGGGCCGGCCCGCCAGATAGCGCAGGAGCTCCTCGGCGTGTCGCATTTGCTCGCTTGCAGGATCGAGGCAGGCCCTGAGGTCCTTGGACTGCTCGTCTTCGCGATGCAGCGACCTACCACCACGGCCGAGCGACCGATTGTCAAGGACTTTGCGGCTCGCGTAGCTGATGCGCTGCCGGCCGGCGCGGTTCGGCGTGACCAGCCCAGTGAGAACCAGAAGCTGCTCCAGGGGATCCTCGCCGTGGCCGACGCCGCACGGTTGGCTGGCAGCGACCACCTCGACGCCTTGCTCGGGTCGATCGCGGATCGACTCCGCGCTACGCTCGACGCTGATTCCGTCTACCTGGCGCTTCCGGACGGAGTGTCTCAGTGGCAGGTGGCCGTGTCTCTTTCCGAGGTAGCGGGAGAACTGCACGCCGAATGGGCGAGCGGCCCCAGCGGTGAAGCGGCCGGTGGGATCGCTGGATGGGTCGTCAGCAGCAGGCAGCCGGCGCTCGCGGTGGACGTCCGAGAGGACCACCGCGCGTCGGCAGCGCACGATGGCCCGGGACCCGAAGCCGTCATGGCCGTGCCGCTCGAGGTGCGTGGAAAGACGATCGGAGTGCTCCGCGTCGGATCGACCGGGGTGGGGCGTTACGGCGGATCAGACCTGGACGCGCTCGAAGGCCTCGCCCAGCAAACGGCCATGGTGGTCGAAAACGCCCAGCTGTATCTAAAAACGCGGGCCCAAAACGAACGCCTCGCACTGTTTGCCCGCGTGGTAGCGTCGAGCCCCGACGCCATCGTGCTCGCGGACCTCGACGAACACATCCACCACTGCAATCCCGCGACAGCGCGCCTCTTCGGGTATGGAGAGGCGGAGCTCGTGGGCCAGCGCGTCTGCTCGCTCCTCGGGGTCGCGAGTCTTTCCGCTCTTCGCCTTGAGGAGCCGCTCGGGGCCGGCGAGTGGAATCGCGAGCTGCGTCTTCCGCGGAAGGATGGCTCCGCATTCCCGGCTGAAATTCATGTCAGTCTGGTCCACGATGACGATGGCCGGCCCCTGGGATCGGCCACGATCGTCCGCGACTTGACCGCTCGCAAAGAGCTGGAGACCCAGCTCGCACAGGCCGAGAAGCTGCGTTCGGTAGGCGTCATGGCGAGCGGAGTTGCCCACCAGATGAACAACACCCTGGCGAGCGTAGTCGGCCAGGCTGACCTGGTGCTTCAGACCGCGAACGATCCAGAGACGAAATCCCGCATGACCTCGATCATTCAGGCGGCCGAGGACGGCGCGGCGGCGGTCCGCCGCATCCGAGATTTCGCTCGCGAGTCCACGCCGGAGAATTTCGATCCGGTCGATCTCGCCGCCATCGCGCATGATGTGCTCGAGACGACCGCCGTGCGCTGGCGAGACCAGGCGCTACGCGAGGGCCGGCCGATCGAGACGAGCGTTACGGTGAACGGCGCGGCCTGGGTGCCCGGCTCGGCCTCCGAGCTACGCGAGGCCGTTACGAACCTGGTCCTCAACGCCGTCGACGCGCTTCCCACCGGCGGCCACATCAGGATTGACCTGGGAGCAGAAGAGAACCGAGTTGTTCTCCGGGTCGAGGACGACGGCACTGGAATGCCCCTCGAGGTGGCGCAGCGTGCCTTCGACCCGTTCTTCACGACGAAGCCCTTCGGTTCGGGCACGGGCCTCGGCCTCGCCTTAACTCGCGGCATCATCCAGCGGCATCATGGAACAATCGATGTGCGCAGCACTCCGGGGACCGGCACAACCTTCGAGATCAGGCTTCCCCATGCAGACCCCGCTGCTGCCGCACCAGAGGCGCCGACTGCATCGCCCACTGACGCAATTCGCGTGCTCGTCGTGGAAGATGAGCCGATCCTTTGCGAGCAGCTGAGAGCAATCCTCAGTATCGATGGGCACGACGTACGCGTGTGCCCGGGGGGACCGGCCGGCCTGGAAGCCTTGCAGACGGAGGACTACGACCTCGTGATCACCGACCTCGGCATGCCGGACGTCGACGGCTGGGAGATTGCACGCGCTGCCAAGGCGCATCGCCCCGAGACCCGTGTGGCGCTCGTCACCGGTTGGGCCGGCGAAGTCTCTGACCGAAGCGACCTCACCGAGCGAGGCGTCGACTGCGTTATTTCAAAACCGTATCGCATCCAAACGATCCGCGACGCTGTGGGCGACGTCACGCGACGATAGCTTCCGACTGTCTGGATCGTTCCGGTGGTTCGCGTGCAACTCCTCGGTCGCCTGAACCTCGCCGGGCGGCAGCTTGTGCGTCGGCTTCATCCACGCACAACATTTCTCAGCGGCTTATCATGCCCATGGCTTGGCTGCGCGGCTCGATCGCTCGTCGCTCCAAGCATGAGGTGGTCGTGCAGCGAAGCGGCGCCAGCATCCGTGGCAACGGCATCTCCGATCGGGTTCGAGCTCAGTGCCGGCTCATCGCCGAGCATGCACGGCTCGTCACCGGCGCGGCGCGGGCGAACCTGGTCCTCTACGACGAGCCGTCCGGACAGCTCGTCACCGTCGCGACGACAGCGTCGGAGATTCCGCTGCAGCAGGTCGCGCTCGACCTGATCCGACGCAACTACCCCGGTCTCGACATGTTCCAACTATCGTACTCGCCCAACGTCAACAAGGCCGTGGCGAGCGCCTTCATTGGCCAGCGCACCCAGGTCAACGAGATGGCCGAAGCCTTCGAGAACATCTACCCACCGGCTGTCGCGGCGATCGCGCGGGGCCTTGTTGGCATCACCTGCGTCGTCTCCTGCCCCATGACGGCCGAGGGGCGTGCGCTGGGCCTCATCCGCTTTCTTATCGCCGGCGCTCCCAACGACCAGCAGCAGGCGCTGATGGAAGCCGCGGCCAACCAGATCGGGCTGATCCTGGCGAACGCACACTTCGCCGAGCAGACGGCGCGGCAGCTCGCCGCCGCGCGCGCGATGGCGGAAGTGGGACAGATAGGCCTTGGTGGCGACACCAGGGGCATGGTGCAAGCCCTCGTCGATCGAGCCCAGGAGCTCACCGGGGCGGACGTCGCGCGGCTCTATCTCGTCGACCCGGGCGCCGACACCTTTCGTCCGAGCGCGGAAAGCCTGTCAGCCGCCGGCCGCGAGAACGACCTCGGAAGGATGTCCTCGCCGGTACGCGAGATCGGTAGCGGTCTTGTAGGCTGGGTCATCGCCTCCGGCGAACCCGCCTTCGTCCCAGACGTCCGCCTCGACCCCCGCACTCGATCACAGCGCCTTTCGCAGCTGCGTGAGGCAGTCATCGCCGTCCCGATGAGGCTTCCGGACAGGATTGTCGGTTGCCTCAATCTCAGCCTGATGCGTGGCCGGCGTTTCATCGAGGCAGATCTCTGGGTGGCACAGACGATGGCCGATCAAGCGGCGATAGCAGTGCAAGGTGCGCAGCTCCATGATCGCGGGCGGGCCGGCGCTTACGAAGATGGATTCCAGCTCGGCGCGACGGCCACGGCCAACGAAACCCAGCGGGCGATCGAGGAGCTTCTTGACTCGGCGGAAGACGAGGCCGACCCGGGTGCCGAGCAGCTGAGGCAAGCGCTGAAGGCCGCAAGACGCGCGTCGGACCATGCCAGGGCCGGGCTCGACGGTCACCAGGACGTGGGCAAGAACGGTGAGGGCGAGGCGCTGCAGGGCCGGCTATGGTAGCCGTCGAGACGCTCCGGACTGACGTGCTCGTTATCGGGGGCGGGGTGGCAGCACTGCGAGCCGCGATCGCCGCCCGCGAGGCAGGCAGCGACGTGCTCGTATGCTGCAAGGGGATCGCGGGTCGAAGCGGCAACACCGTGCCGTCGACCGCGGACATCAGCGCCTACGTGCCGGCGCTAGGAACGGACGACTCCGAGGAGACGTTCCTGCAGGACACGCTGGAGGCGGGCGCCACGATCGCGGACGACGAGCTCGTCGAGATCCTCGCCGAACGCTCTGGCCCGGCACTGGTCGACCTCGAGCGCCTTGGCGTTCGGCTACTACGGAACGGCGAGCAGATCGACCGCACCCGCGCCGCGGGCCATAGCCGCGCGCGCACCTACCGTGCCGACTCGAAAGGCCTCGGCCCCAACAAAGGGCTTGCCCTCTCCGTGCCGCTCGCGGAGCGGGCCCGCGC
>Ga0184637_10001775_pt1 | contig 14236 bp, 20 predicted proteins | sample PLM3_127_b2_FD_133143 | JGI IMG/M metagenome (GOLD analysis project Ga0184637, IMG submission 133143) | Groundwater sediment microbial communities from an aquifer in East River, Colorado, USA - PLM3_127_b2 | ecosystem: Environmental > Terrestrial > Soil > Riparian zone | place: USA: East River...
AGCGTCCGACTGGCTCGGACGCCCCTAGTAAGGAGGAACTAGAGGAACAACAGAAGGATCTACAGGAGGAGAACACATCGCCTGAGGCTGTCACCTCACCTGCGGTCGGGGTGCACACGACCGCAGACGGCAGAACCTGGTCCGATGTTCCGCTGCTCACCGTCGACACGACCAGCTACGGCGAGGCGTCGGGGTACCTCGACCGGACCATGGGCACCGCCCGCGCCGGCGACGCCGTCGCACACCTGATCGCCTCAGGCTGCCCCTCGTACACCGATGCCGTGGTCACCGCGGCCTGGCGAGCCGGATGGGAGCCCACGACATGACGACCCGGATGCTGGACCCGCCCAGGTGCGTCCACGGCGAGCGCACCGACCGGCGGACCGTGCTCGACGAGCCGATCTGCGCGCTGTGCCGCATCCTCGAACGCGCATTCGAAGCCATCGCACCACCCCCGCTGGACTACGCCGCACTCGCGGCAGGAGAGGACACACCATGACGGCCGAGACCATCGCCAACCTGAACACCCTGAGGATCGACGAGCTGCGCACCTACGCCACCGAGCACGACATCCCCCTGACCGGCCTGACGCGCAAGGCTGACGTCGTGACCGCGATCGCCGCCGCGTTGGACGCCGTCGACGAGCCGCACCAGCTCGGCGAGTACGCCCTCGTCGACGACCCGAGCCGGTTCCCCGCCGTCGTGGTCGACGCGCTCGTGTCGGCCAAGATCGACGTCGCCCGCGTGCGGTTCTGGCGCCTGGAGGGGAACCGGATCGCCGTCGGGCATCTCCAAGGCGGCCTGCTGGTCGGGTCGAAGCTGCCCCTGAGCGACGAGCAGGTCGCCGAGCTGGTCGACCTCGACGTCACCCGCGGCGGGGCCGCGTGAACGTCGAGGGCGACCAGCTCGAGACGCGCGTGGACCCGTGGGCGGTCCTGGCCTGGTCCCTGGCCGCCCTGACCTGGGCGGCAGGGTTCCCGCTCGCGATCCTGCTGTGGGCGGCGGCCCTGCCATGAGCCGCGCCTGGGCCGGCGGCTCGACGCGCGCCTGGCGCAAGACCCGCGAGCTGGTCCTCGCCCGCGACGCCTACCGCTGCCAGATCCGCGGCCCGAAGTGCACCACCACCGCCACCGAGGCCGACCACATCGTGACCCGCGAATCCGGCGGCACCGACGACCCGGCCAACCTGCGCGCCGCGTGCGGCCCCTGCAACAGGGGCCGCACCCGCGGCGGCCGCCGACCCAAGATCGCCTGCACCCTCGTCATCGGCCCACCCGGCGCCGGCAAGACCACCTGGGTCCTCGAGCACGCCCGCCCCGACGTGGACATCGTCGTCGACCTCGACCGCCTCGCCGACGCCCTCACGATTCCAGAATCCCGAATCGGTGTCCTGACCCTCGCCCACGCCTACCCCCAGCACATCCGAGACGTCGCGATCCGCGCCCGCGGCGCAGCCATCGCCGCCATCATCGACACCCCGGCGCTCGCTGGCGTCCGCGCCTACGTGATCCTCGCCGTGCCCAAGGCCGACCAGCTGCGCGGGTACCTCGCGGCCGGCTGGCACGTCGAGGTCATCGACCCCGGCCCGGAGACCTCCCGCGCCCGCGTGTACGGTTCCGACCGCGGCCGCCGTCACGCCGACGCCCTCGACGCCTGGTACACCCGCCGCGAGCAGCTGCTCGCCCTGCTCGAACCCGTGGAGGAGTGGGCCTGGTGACCTGGCTCTCGCACACACCTGAATGCGCGATCTTCAACGAGCGGGCACAGCTCGTCGCGAACGGACGAGCCATGTGCACGTGCGACGCCACCATCGCAGCGGCGGAGGCGTACAGCGCACGTCGCCGGGCCTCACTGCGCACGTTCGGCCTCGCACCGGAACAGCTGGCGAGCAGGTGACACGCCGCAAGACCCCGCCCGCACCTCAGGACGAGGCCCTGCTCGGCCCAGACCTGACGCCGTCCGGCGAACGGCGCCGCGTCGGGCGCGTCGAGCGCCGCGTCGCCGAGGCCGTGCGCGAGCTACGCAAGCAGGACGCGCTACGCCCCGTCGACGCGCCCCTGGTCGGCGCCGAGCTGGCGCTCGCGGAGTCCATCGACTACGCCGCGCGCACCAAACGCCCCGGCTGGGAGTACGCCGTGCAAGGCTCCGCCCGCGAGCTGCTCAAGGTCCACCAGGCGCTCGCGGGGAAGAACGGCCCGGATCAGGACGACGACTTGGCCGGCCTGCTGGCCGACCTCAGCAACCCCACGTGATCGACCCTGCCTCGATCCCCGGCATCCGCTATGCCACCAAGCGCTCCCCCGAACGGCGCACGTTCGGGCCCGCCGTCGGCAAGGTCGCCGCCTCATGCGGGACACCGTTCATGCCGTGGCAGCAATACGTCCTGGACGTCGCGCTCGAGGTGATGCCGGACGGCGAATGGGCCTACACCGACGTCGTGGAGACCGTGCAACGCCAGCAGGGCAAGACCACCAAGGACGGCCCGCTAGGGGTACACCGGTGCATCGCCAAGCCCCGGTCCTCGTCATGGGTCACCGCCCAGAGCCGTCAGGACGCGCGGGACAACTTCATCGACGGGTTCGTGCCCGACTTCAACGCCTCGCCGCTCGCCAGGCTGGGCAAGGTCCGCGAGTCGCAGGGATCCGAACGGATCACGTTCCGCAAGCTGCGGTCACTGTTCGGGGTGTTCTCCCCCGGTGAGGACGCGCTGCACGGCAAGCGCCCCGCGCCGCAGCTCGTCATCAACGACGAACACTGGGTGTTCGGCCTGGACATGCGTAAGGCGTTCGAGGCCGCGATCGGGCCGACGTTCCTCACCTCTGGCGGGCAGTGGTTCCGGCACTCGACCGCCGGGACGGACAAGTCCGAGTGGCTGCTCACCGACGTACGCGCCGGGCGGCTCGCCGTGCAGCGCGACGAACGCGAGGGCATGGCGTACTTCGAGATCGGGTACCCGCTGGACGGGCGCGATGAGCTGCTGGCGCTGCTGCAACACGAGGACGACTCCCCCGAGTTCCGCCAAGGCGTAGAGCAGCTCGCCCACTACATGCCGGCCCGCGGGTACACGCTCAAAGAACGCGTATTGCTCAACGCCGCGCGCACGGCGCGGCGCCGCGACGAGGTCGGCGACATCCTGCGCGGGTTCGGGAACCTCTGGACACCGACGATCTCGGCCGTGCTCCCCGCCGCGCACTGGAAGGCCGCCGGCCGCGACGCGCTCCCGCGCCCGACCGTCCCTGTCGGGCTGGCGTTCGCGTGCGCCCGTGACCGGTCCGACGCTGCGATCGTCGCGGCGTGGCGCGAGCCCGGAGACGCGCGGATGCGGTGGCGCGTCATCGACCACCGGGCCGGAGTGTCATGGGTCGAGGACCGCATGGCCGAGCTGATCGACGAGCGGCACCCGGCCGCGGCCGGCTATGACCGGTTCGGCCCGGCTACCGACATCGGCGACGCGCTCGAGCAACGCGGCTACTACCTCGAGCGGATCACCTACCCCGAGATGGCGACGTCGTGCATCCGCGTGCTGTCCGACGTCGTCGACGACGCGGGCGATGGCCGGCTCGTATACGTCAAGCACGAGGCGCTCGACGACGTGCACGAGCGCGCCGCGAAGAAAGAGCTGGGCAACCGGTGGGTGTGGGACCTCAAGGCCGGCGGCTCCATCGCCGCCCTGGACGCCGGCACGATGGCCGGCTGGTTCTTCGACCACGCCCCTGTCCCGCTGCCGGCCCCCGACATCCGCCTGCCGACGAACATCTGACGGCGCGCTGTCGATGCAAACGGATCGATGGCACTACAGTTCGAACCGTGGGGATCGCAGCCATCGCGGAGCGCATGGGGATCGTGAACTATGTCCTGCTGCCACCGACCGCCGGCGACGTCGCCCAGGTCGCCGACCTCCCCGCGAACGTCGCAGCCGCGTTCGGGATCAACACCGACTCCGAGCGGGTGTCCCGGCGCGAGGCGCTGTCCATCCCGGCGATGCGCCGCGGCCTGCAGGTCTACGCCGGCACGATCTGCACGTTCCCCCTGCAGGCGGTCCGCATCGCCGCCGGCGAGGACGGGCGCACCGCCCCCACACTGCCCGACCGGCAGCTCGTACGCCGATCCCTGCTCGAGCAGCCCGACCCGAACCTGACCGTGTCGAAGTGGCTGATGCGGCTGATCGTCGACCTGGTGCTCGAGCCGTTCGCCTGGTGCCGCATCACCCGGCGCGACGCGTTCGGCTTCCCCCTCGAGCTGTCGCACCTGCGCCAGGACCTCGGCTGGCTCCACATCGACGCCCACCACCAGACCGTGACCTACCGCGGGCAGGACGTGCCGCTGCGCGACGTCGTGCGGTTCGACTCACCGCTGGACAACGGCGCCCTGGTCGACGGCGCGACCGCGCTGCGCACCGCCCTGAAGCTCGAGGCGACCGTCCGCCGGTACGCCGAGCAGCCGCTACCGATGGGTGTCCTGTCCGACCCGTCCCAGGCCACACCGAGCGGGCGCAACAAGATGGACGACACCCAGGTCGACTCGCTGCTGAACAAGTGGCAGGCCGGGGCGAGCAAGTGGGTCGTTCGGTGGATCGGCCGGCTCAAGTTCGACGCCATCCAGTTCAACGCCGAGCAGATCCAGCTAGTCCAGGCCCGCCAGCGCTCCGACGTCGCGATTGCCCAGCTCATCAACCTGGCCTCGACCCAGGTCAACGCCCCGTCCGAATCGGGCATGACGTACAACAACGTGGAGTCGATCGCCGCCGGCCTGCTCGGCGTGCTCAAGCCCTACATGCTCGCCGTGACCCAACGTCTCTCGATGGCCGACATCACCCCGCGCGGCCAGCAGGTGCAGTTCGACACCACCGCGTTCGTGCGCGGCACCACCACCGAGGTGATTGCCGCCGCCGTGGCCGCGGTCACGGGCCGGATCATGACCGTGGACGAGGCCCGCGCGCTGCTGCTGTTCCTGCCGCCGCTGGACCTCGAGGACGACCCAGAACAGGAGGCCGACCGTGCCGCGTAGCGTCTCTGGGCTGATCGTCCCGTTCGGCATCGTCGTCAACCGGGGATGGTGGCGCGCCCGCTACTCCCCCGGCTCCCTGTCCGTGACCGACGTGTCCCGCGTCCCGTTCGCGTTCGAGCACCTCGGCAACCGTGAGGTGATCGGCGTCATGACCGACGTGGAGGAACGCCCCGCGACCAAGCTGGAGCTGCCCGGTGTCTACGGCGAGTTCGACCTGGACGACAGTCCGTATGGCGACCGGGCGGCCGCAGAGTTCTCCACCCGTTCCCGGTGGGGTCTGTCGATGGGCATCGGGTACGACGACGCCACGATCGATGCCATCTGGGAAGCGATGTGGGACGAGGACGACGGCGTCGTGGACGCCGCCGGCATCATCCGGGAGGTCTCAGACGTGGCGCTCCCGGCGTTCGACGACTCCCGCGGGCAGCTCGCCCAGCAGGCATAGGAAAGGAATCCCGATGGGCAAGAGCCTGAACACCACCGCGGCGGCGACCGTCGACCGTTACGACGCCGGCAGCGAGTTCGTCCCGCCCGGCCCGCCGCCCCGCCGGCCCGCCGCACCCGCGGCCGGTGACCACGCCTCCGCCGGCGCCGCGCCGGCTGGCCGCGCCCCGGCCACCCCCGCGCCGGCTGCGGCGCCGGCGGAGTTCACCACCGAGCAGCTCGAGCAGCTCCGCGCGCTGCTCGCCCCCGCCCCGGCCGCCCCGGCGCCCGCGCTGACGTACGCCGCGCCGTCGCCCAACCCGCTCGCCGACGTCGCCCCGCCCGCCGGCGGCGGCGCCGTGGCGTACGTCGGCGCCGAGCCGGAGGTTTACCACCCGGACTCCGGCTACTCGTTCGTGCGCGACGCGTTCTTCGCCCGCGTCGAGGGCGACCTCGAGGCAGCCGAGCGGTTCTCCCGGTGGCAGCGCCAGCTCAACTCCTACGCCGACGTCGTCGAGGCCGACCGCCGCCGCCGCGGCCGCCGCTTCGGCACGGGCAGCGCGTACGCCGTGGACACCCGCGCCGGGCAGCCGGACATCATCCCGCCCGGGTACCGCGGGGACCTGCTCATCGAGCCCGACGTGCCGGCCCGCCCGATCCTGTCCCGCCTCCGGTCCCTGCGCGTCACGCTCGCCGACGCGACGCCGTTCTCCGTGCCGCGCCGCGGTGCGTTCTCCGGCGTCGGGGACCACACCGAGGGCACGGCGCACGTCGCGTCGGGCACCATGACCACCGACGAGATCACCGTCAGCCCCAAGGCGATCTCCGGGGCGTACGAGGTGTCCCGCGAGCTCGTCGACTCCTCGAACCCCGCGATCGACCTGCTCGCCTGGTCGTCCATGATCGAGGAGTACGACAACGACGCCGAGGCTTACGCCTGGACGCGGATCGTCGGGGCCCAGCTCGACAAGGTCGGTGGCACGGTCCTGGCGGCGCTGACCCCGGTCACGACGATCAACACCGCGGCGCTGCTCGAGGCGCAGCTCGTGGCGTTCTACACCAACCGGCTGCGCCCCGGATCGTTCGCCGCGTCCGGCCCGGAGTTCTTCACCGCCGTGGACGGCTTCAAGGACACCACCGGCCGCGCCCTGTACCCGCAGATCGGGCCGGCCAACGCCAACGGGCAGACGACCGTGAGCGAGAACGACTACGGCATCGTCGTCAAGAGCGTGCCGCACGTCCTGTCCGCTGCCGGCGGCGCGAACGGCGCAGACCAGAACCTCATCATCCGGGAGCGGGACATTCTGGTGGGCGAGTCCGCGGTGCGCCGGTTCCGCTTCGAGGAGGTGGGCGGGCCCGGCATCATCAAGATCGCCCTGTGGGCCTACCAGTCCGTCACCCGCTTCCAGGCGTTCGGTGCGCGCCTGCTCGACCTCGACGCGACGAACCCGTGACCACGCTCGCCGAGGTCCTGGCGCTGCTGCCCGACAACCTCACCGGGCAGATCAGCGCCGCGGACGTGCGCGCTGCCGTCACGGCGCTGTGGGAACGCACGGACGGCACCGATCCCGTCGAGGGCCTGCTGTTCGAGACCGCGCCGGTGGCGCCGGCCCAGGTCGCGGGCCGGCTGTACTGGGACACCGAGACCAACGGTCTGCGGATGGACGTGTCCGACTCCGGGTCGTTGCAGGTCGGCTACGAGATGTGGCTCAACGCCCGCAACACCACGGGCTCGACCATCCTGGACGGCACACCGGTGCGGATCATCGCCGGCGGCGGGAACCAGGCGTTCATCGCCCCCGACAACGGGCAGGGCAGCATCATCGGGCTGGCGACCCAGGACATCCCGAACAACGGCAACGGGCGGGTCACGTCCTTCGGTGTGGTGCACGACCTGAACACCGCGGCGTTCGCCGACGGTGCGCTGCTGTACGCCAGCGCCACCGGGACCCTGACGACCACCATCACGTCGTCGTTCGTCGGGATCGTGCTGTCCTCCAACACGGCTGAAGGCACGGTCCTGGTCTCGCCGGACTCGCGCGAATCAGCCGCCGGGACTACCGCGGCCCGCCCCACCACGATCACGGTCGGTTTCAACTACTTCGACACAACCCTGCTCAAGCCGGTCTGGTGGGACGGCGTGACGTGGCGTGACGCAACGAATGCGCCGGCCTAGACCATGGCTGAGTTCTCCCCCGCGTTCTCCACCGCGTTCGCCGCCTCCAGGCTCATCGGCTGGTGGGAGACCGCCGACGCCGCGGCCGCCTGGCCCGACGCCGGCGGGCCCGACGACGCGGACCTGGCCCGGCTGCTCGCCGTCGCCTACCAGCAATGCCGGCCCAAGGCCCGGGTGCTGGACGCGGACGAGATCACCTGGCGCAAACTCACGACCGCTGATGAGGCCCTGGGCGTGCCCGAACGGCTCAAGCAAGCCCAGCTACAACAGACGATCGCGTCGTGGACCTTCGAACGCACCGGCGGGGGGGACGTGATCGGCCCTGACGGGGCGTCGGTCCGCGTGTACCCGATGGGCTGGCAGGTCCTGGACCTGCTGTTCCCTGACGAGGCCGTGGCGCTGATCGGATGACGACCGCCCGCCAGGACCTCGTGGCGCACCTCACGGCGACCCTGCCCGCCGAGATGAAGGTCATCAGCGCCCTGGAGGCGCTGACCAACGCCAAACAGCCCGTCGTGATGGTCACCCGAAGCGCCATCGAACCCTCACCCATCTACCAGACGCGTGACGACGTGCTGGTGGTGTGGCTCCTCTCACCCAACCTCGACCCGGTCGCGGCCGAGGACGACCTCGACACCAACCTCGACGTCGTCCTGGCCGCGCTCGAGGCGACCGGGACCGGCGGGTCTCAGATGCCGGCCCTGCACTGGACCTCCGGCGAGCGGGACGTGTTCAACCAGGCGTTCCACGGCTTCCGCATCACCCTGACGCACCGCACCGTCACGACCCCTGAGGAGTAACCGTCATGGCAACGATCGCCGTCGCCCCGCGCCTGCTGCGCAACTACACGATCGAGATCGGCGCGAACGCCTACCAGGCCGCGACCGAGACCGTCCTGTTCACCCCGGCCACCTCGATCCAGACGTGGACCGGTGGCGACGCAGTCACCCACCAGGACGCCACACCATCGACGTGGCAGTGCACCGCCGGGTACATGCAGGACTGGCTGACCGCCGGGTCGCTGGGCCAGTTCCTGCTCGAGAACGAGGGCCAGGTGCTGGCCGCCGTGTTCCGCCCCACGGCGGGCGACGGGCCGACGTTCACCTCGACGCTGACCATCGTGCCCGGGTCGATCGGCGGGAACAACGGCACCTGGCCGACGACGTCGGCCGTGATGCCGTGCACGAAGCCCGTACTGGTGACCGAGACCGCCGCGCCCGCGATCACGTCCATCACGCCGGCCGGGCAGTCGGTGGGCGAGGTCATCATCGTGCAGGGCTTCGGCTTCACCGGCGCGACGTCGGTCACGGTGGACGCCATCGCCGCGAACTTCGTCGTGCAGTCCTCGACCTCCCTCGCCGTGGTCATCCCCGCCGGCGCCGCCGGCGCGGCTGACGTCATCGTCACGACCCCGAACGGTGCGTCCCCGGCCGTGTCCTACACGGTGGTCTGAGTGTCGCGAGCCATGCCGTCGGTGCACGTATCGCGCGAGCTGCAGGCCGTGGTGGCGTCGGTCAAGGCCCTGCCGCCGGTCGTGCGGCGCATCGTGCGCAACGACACCCGGGCCGTGATGCAACCTGAGTGGCGGGCCGTGGTGGCCCGTCACGCCCGCACGAACCAGGAGCGGGCCGTGCTGGCTGGCGGCGGGCGCATGGCGGGCGTCGTCATCAAGGGCACCAACCCGCCCGTGCTGGTCGCGGCGTCGTCCACCCGGCGGCTGCGTGGCGGGCTGGTGCCGGCCGAGGACGCCGCCGCGTTCTCCGCCGGCACGCGCCGGCCCGACCTGCGCGGCACGTGGGATCGCCGCTCACCCGAGGGCACCGTGCACGAGGTGCACGGCTGGCCCAACCGACAGCTGCAGGACTTCCGCCGCGGCGGTTACGTGATCTACCCCGCGTTCCGCGAGCTCGCCCCGCGCGTGATGTCCTACTGGACCCAGTCGCTCATGCGCGCCGTCGCTGACGCCCTCCGGGCCGGGTGATTGTCGGTGGCCCGTGGTATCGAGATCCCGATCATCGCCGATGTCAGCCAGTTCATCGGCGGTATGGGCGACGCCGTCGACGCCGTCGACAAGCTCGGTGAGACGTTCGCCGACGTCGACCGCTCCGCCGAACGGTCCATGGACGGGGTCGAGGACGCGATCGCCGACGCCGGTGACGAGTCCGAGCGCGCCGGCCGGCGCGTGGAGGCGTCGTGGCGCGACGCGCTGGAAGAGCTGCGCACCCGATCCCGCAAGACCGCCGGCGACGTCGGCGACGACACCGACCGGATGCGCCGCGACTTCGACAAGGTCGGCGACCGGGTGCGCGACGTGGGCGACTCGGCCCGCGAGTCCGGCGCGGAGATCGCCACCGGCCTGGGTGGCGGCATCTCGTCGGTCGTCGACGGGGCGGCGGAGTTCGCCTCCGAGGCCGGCGCCAGCTTCGGCGTGGTCGGCACCGCGGCAGGCCTGCTCGCCGCCGGCGGTATCGCGCTGATCGGCGCCGAGATGGAACGCAGCAAAGAACGGGTCAACGACGCCCTGCAGTCGATGCTGGAGAACCTGGGCGCGTACACCACCGCCGCGCAGCGTCTCGCGGAGATCCAGCGGTTCGTGACCGAGGAGACCGGGGAGTGGGCCGAGGCGCAGAAGGCCGTCAACGAGGTCGGCGTGAACGCGGGCGACTGGCTCGCCGCGATCACCGGTGACGTCTCGGCGCTGGCCCGCGTGCAGGAGCAGATGAACGACGACCTGGCCGAGGCGAAGGAGCGGTTCGAGGCCGGGGAGATCACCGCCAAGGACTACGGCGGGCAGGTGCAGAACAGCGAACGCTGGCAGACCCGGCTCAACGACTCCATCGCAGCGTGGAACAGCACCGGGAACGAGGCTGCAACCAAGTACAACGCGATCGCTGACGCCGCCGGCCAGCTCGGCGTGAACGCGGACGGCAGCTCGCGGTCCCTGACCAGCATGAAAGACATCATCGCCGCGATCCCGGCGACGGTGCCCATCACGGTGCCCGTCCGGTTCTCCCAGCAGCAGGCCCAGGCCGATCTCGACGCGATCATGTCCCGGCTGCGCCGCCCCACGGTCGCGGTGGAGACCAGGTTCGGCAGGGTGGCGGTATGACGACCATCATCGGGACCGGCGAGCACGCCACACCGGCGCAGGTCCGCACAAACCTGTCAACCGACCCGCGGGCGACGAACGCCGCCCGGTGGTCGATCGTGTTCGGCACCGGCGGCGCGGGCACCGAGACGATGGTGACCGGCGCGTCGGATGGTCCGGTCCTGCCCGACGGAACACAGGCCACCACGTACGCCCGCTACACCTGGACTACAGCGAACACCGGCGGCATCCCCTACGTGGAGTACGTCGGCAGCAACGCCGAGACGCACAACACTCCTGTGGGCACGCCCGTTGCGATGGGCGTGTATGTGCGGTGCTCGGTTACGCGAGACGGCAGGCATCGCGGCTTCGGGTTCAACCAGGCGAACGCCGTGGTCTGGTCATCGTCTACACCACCCGCGACCTCCCTGCCCGCGGGGGTGTGGGTGCGGGTGGGCACGCTGTTCGCCACGACCAGCGCGACTGATGTCATGGACTACTTCTTCAACCGTGTCGAGTTCATCTCTCAGATCATGCCCATCGGGACAACCCTGGACGTCACGTGCGCCCTGATCGAGCCTGGCGCGACCGCGGTCCCGGATCACTACGACGGCGCGCTGACCGACACTGTCGAGTGGGATTTCGCGTGGACCGGTGCGGCGAACGCGTCGACCTCGACCGCGACCCGGCGGCGAACGGTCGAGCCGTTGTCAGTCCTAACGCCCGGGCACGCCCGTACGGCCCGGACCATCACGCACGACGTCCTCGGCGAGCGCACCGACCCGGACGTGACACTGCGGACGGCCACGACCCGGCAGGGCACGCTGGAGCTGTTCTTCGACGTCGAGGCCGACGCCCTGGAGGCCGACGCCATGCATTCCGGCGCGCTGGTGATGACGCTGGTGGACGACGTGAACCCGGCCAAGTCCATGACCTACGTGACGACCGGCGGCGAGGTGGAGACGCGCCGTGAGATCCCTCACGCCCGGTGGATCGTCACCGCGCCCTACCGGGAGGTGCTGTGACGATCACCTCGCATCAGTACAGGATGCAGATCGGCACGGCGGTCCTGGACATCACCAGCGGCCAGATCACCATGGACGACGAATGGGCACCCTACGTCCAAGGGCAAGTCACGGTGGCGTTGCCGTCGGCGGCGACCCGGGCCCTGATGGACCCACGGACCGGCGCACGCGCCGTGCTGCACCTGTCCGCAGCGACCGGTACCCGCTGGACCCTGGCGGACCGTACGGCCATCACCGGCGGGTCGGTGTCCGCCGGCACCGCGTGGCGTGCCGCGCGCCCCCTGTCGTGGGTGACCTCCCAGCTATCGACCCCGTTCGAGACCGGTGGGACCGTCACCGAGACCACCGCGCGCCTGGACCTGGCGATCATCGAACGGCTCGTGGACTGGCCCGCCGGCGAGGTCAGGCTCGAGCTCATGTCCGACGAGGCCCTCACCCAGCTTGTCGCCGCCCTGGCCGACCGTGCCGGCCTGCCCCAGGGATCGACTGTGGCCGCCGTGGTGACCGAGGCGCTGTGGTACATCGGGCTTCCGCTGGGCCCGTCGGACGTCGGGGTTGAGCTCGGTCCCGACGGGGCCCCGTGGCCCATCGGCCAGACCATCTGGGATTACGCGTCCGGCGTCGTGGAGGGAGTGGGCCTACGCCTGCGCGCCGATGAGTCACGCCGCTGGCGTATCCGCCTCGCCTCGCCCCTTTCCCCGCCGACGTGGTCCGTGGACGCCGAAAGCCTGACCGAGCTGGAGGAACGTACCTCCGTACGCGACGGGTGGGGTGATTCGGTGATCATCACCTACCGGTGGACCGACGGTGCCGGGGACGAGCAGGTCCACTACGTGACCGCTGCGACGTCCGCGCGCCCGACGGCGACCATTCAGGTGGAGTTCGCCTCCGAGTGGACCGGAACCAGTTCCGTGACGTCCATCCTGGGCCGTGCGACGGGCCGTGGCCGCCGATCCTCGCCCGCCCTGGTGTCCAACTACGACCGCCGTCCCGGAGACCGCCTGACGATCACCGACCCCGACGACGTCGAGCTCACCGTCGACGTCACGGCCCTGATGTGGTCCCTGGACACCGACACCATGCAGCTGCGCACCCGCGACCTGCCCTGACCCCAAGGAGGGACCCATGCCCGAGGTAGACGGCATCTGGGACTACCAGGAGACCGACGACTCAGCGACGGAATCGGAGCTGCTGAACCTGCTCGGAAACAGTGTCCGCGTGAAGACGAACACGCTCACCGACTCGATCACGACGCTGACGACCCTGGTTGAGACCTCCGCATGGCAGACCCTGACCCTGCCGGCCGGCCTGACCGAGATTCTTCCCGTGGAATGGCGTGTGCGCTCCGCCCTGATCGAGGTGACCGGGAAACTGTCGATCGACGCGGCGTCGTCCGCCGGCACGAGTGTGACTGTCGGCACGACCCTCCCGGCCACTGGCACCGCGCTGGACGATGCCGGGATCGCCTTCGACACTACGCACAAGCTCGTGTCGATCAACCTTGACCCGAGCGGAATCCTGAGGATCTACATCCCGGTCGCGCTCAGTGCTGGCGCTCAGGTGAGTTTCACGCAGAAGTTCCGCGCGGCCTGATGACCTGGTACCTCGCGCCGGCCCTGGACACGCTGCGCGCCCAGATCAACGCCCGATGGCCCGCCCGTGACCGGACCTCAGACGGCACGATCGGCGACGCCGCGCACTCCGCCCGCGTCTCGGACCACAATCCCGACCCGACGAGCTCCCCACCGGGAATCGTGCGCGCGATCGACATCGACGAGGACGGCATCGACACCGGCGCCGTCATCCTGGCGATGCTCGCCGACGTCCGAACGCGGTACGTGATCTACGAAGCGTGGATCTGGGAACGCGTCACAGGCAACTGGGCGCCCTACACCGGGCCCAACCTGCACCGCTACCACATCCACGTCTCGGTACGGTCGATCGACAGCTACGCCTACGACGCTGGGCCCTGGGCGCTGGACGCCCCGACGATGGAGGAAGAAGACATGGGACTGACCACCGAAGACAAGCAGTGGATGCTCGACGAACTAGGCCCCAGCGCAACGTGGTCCTACGGCATCGGTCAGGACGGGAAGGGCGGATTCAACAACTCGCAGGCGTGGGAGCGCCTGTCGTGGATTCACCACGACACCACCCTGCTCGCCGCCCAGGCACCGGTGACCCTCACGGCCGAGCAGGTGCAGGCCCTGGGCGCCCAGATCGTTGGGGGCCTCGGCCTGGAGCTGGCGGGGCTAGTTGTCACCGCCATGGTCGAGGAGCTGCACGCCCGTACCGCCCCGGCAGGTCAGGGGTGAAGCTGACCACAGGCATGGTCGCCGTCCTGGCCTTCGTGGTCGTCTCGACCCTGGGCATGTTCACGTTCCTCATCTACCTCGAGCGGGACATCACCCCGCTGGCAACCCTGGTCATCAACCTCGTGGGCCTGGCCGTGGGAAGCGGCGTCGTCTACGGCAAGGTCGCCAAGGTCGGTGCTCCCCGCGCGAGCGGGGATGAGCC
>Ga0184637_10001776_pt1 | contig 14235 bp, 12 predicted proteins | sample PLM3_127_b2_FD_133143 | JGI IMG/M metagenome (GOLD analysis project Ga0184637, IMG submission 133143) | Groundwater sediment microbial communities from an aquifer in East River, Colorado, USA - PLM3_127_b2 | ecosystem: Environmental > Terrestrial > Soil > Riparian zone | place: USA: East River...
AGCGTCCACCGTGCCAAAGAATTCGAGGTGCGCGGGACCGACGTTGGTCCACACTCGTACATCCGGCTGTGCGATCCCGACCAGCGTCCTGATCTCCCCGAAATGGTTCATCCCAAACTCAACAACGGCGATGTCCGGCCGTCGCCTCAATTCCAGGAGCGACAATGGCAAACCGATGTGGTTGTTCAAGTTCCCCTTGTTCCGGAACACCTGATACCTGGCCGACAGAAACTCCGCCGCGATCTCCTTCGTCGTGGACTTTCCGGCGCTTCCTGTGACCGCGACCACCTTTGTCCCCGAAACGCTCCGCACGTGCGATCCGAGCGCCTGCAGCGCGCGAATGGTGTCGTCAACCAGGACGATCGCGGTTCCTTCCGCGACAGGCGCCGCGGTCGGATCGCTGATGACGACGCCCGCAGCACCGGCCCGAATCGCATCGGCCACGAAGACATGACCGTCGAATCGTTCGCCGCGGATGACGAAGAACAAATCCCCGGACGCCAGCGTGCGACTGTCAATCGAGAACCCCGCAATCGTTCGAGAGGCATCGCCCCCGACCAGCTTTCCGCCGACCGCTGCGGCCACTGCTCCGGCGGTAAGCACCAGTTCTCGCGACAACGTTCGGCCTTTCTCACAAAAGCACGTTTAGTGCACGCGAGAACGGATCCGACGGCGCTCCAACGCCTCCCGTGCGATCTCGACATCATCGAACGGCAGCTCCCGATCCCCGATCACCTGGGTCTTCTCGTGCCCCTTGCCTGCGAGGAGCACCAGGTCGCCGGGCTCCGCCATCCCGATGGCGTGCTGGATTGCTTCTTCCCTGTCCACAATCGTGAAGAACGGCACGGCGCGACCCGACGGCTGAACTCCACGCTTGACTTCCTCGATGATTCGATCGGGATCCTCGCTGCGGGGATTGTCCGACGTCACAATCACCACGTCGCTCAGCCTGACGGCCACGGCGCCCATCAGCGGCCGCTTGGTCCGATCGCGGTCTCCGCCGCAACCGAACAACGTCACCACGCGGCCGCGGGCGAGCGGACGGGCGGTATCCAGGAGATTGCGGAGCGCGTCATCCGTGTGCGCGTAATCGACGACGACCGTGATGTCACCGTCCCGTCCCGACACCACTTGAAAACGTCCCGGTGCTCCATCGAGCTCGGAGAGCCCCCTCTCGATGGCACTGAACGGAATGTCGAGAGCCGTGCCGGCCGCCACGGCGGCAAGGATGTTCGAGACATTCGGGCGTCCGACGAGCCGGGATTTGACATGAACGAGCCCGCGCGGGGTTCGCGTGTCGAACTCGAGACCCTCCCACGACATCTCGAGAGGACCGGGCGTCACATCAGCCGGCTTGTTGATGGCGTAGGTCACCGGTCGCGCGGCGACCTGGCAAAGCGCTTCTCCGCGCGGATCGTCGAGGTTGATGATGCCCGGAGCGCCGGCTGGAAGGATCTCGAACAGCCGCCGCTTCGCCGCGAAGTAGGCCTCCATGTGCCCGTGATAGTCGAGATGCTCGCGGGTGAGATTCGTGAACACGCCGGCGCCGAAGTGAGACTCGTCAACCCGTTTGAGCGCCAGCGCGTGCGAAGAGACCTCCATCGCACACGCCCCGCACCCCTTGTCGATCATCTGGCGGAGCATCCGCTGCAAATCCGGGGCTTCCGGCGTCGTGCGGGACGCGCTGATCTCCTCGTTGCCGACGATGTACGCGACCGTCCCAAGCAGACCACAACGCACACCTGCCGCCTCGAAGAGCGCGCGCGTCAGGTAGGCGGTGGTCGTTTTTCCGTTCGTGCCCGTGATGCCAACCAGGACCACCGATGCGCTCGGATGCTCGTAGAACACATCGGCAACGACCGCCATCGCCGCCCGGGCATCCTCGACCACGATCCACGGGACGCTCACGGCGGCCTGCGGCTCGGCATCAGCGAGCACGGCCACCGCGCCGCGACGGAGCGCGTCGGCGGCGAACTCGGTACCCGTCGCCCGCAGGCCCTTGAGCGCAATGAAGAGATCCCCGGTTGTCACCCGGCGTGAGTCATAAGCAAGGCCGCGGACCTCAACACCATCAATCTCGCCTCCCCGGTTGGCTGGTGGAGGCGCAGCCCGACGCTCGAGCGCCTGGATGAGTTCGGCGAGCGTCATGGATCAACGGACGCAGCCGGTGCGCGCTCCAGCCAGAGCTCGCAGGACGCGCCGGTTTCGATTGGTGTGCCCGCAACCGGACTCTGGCTCACGACCAGGCCGTCCCCGTGGAGACGAGCTGTCACACCGATGCTGGTGAGGGTGCGAAGGGCCTCACGGGCACTCAGTCCACGGATGTCGGGAAGAGTTTGCGCGCCCTTCGACGAGCTCAAGGCGACCCGAGCCTGTCGAGGGTCGACGGCTGCCGCAGTGGGGACGCCGAGCGGCACAATGGTTGGCGTGTGCGCGCTCCGCGCCAGCGCGATCCCGGACAGATCGCTCCGCCCTTCGACGGGCCCGGGGCGACTCGAGCGCGCGACCAGTACCGGCGGCCCGGGATTGATGGTCGGCGGAACGCCAAGATGGCGGAGCGTTGCGGTGGCGACCTTCTGGAAGATCGTGCCGGCGATAGGCCCACCGTAATAGCCCTGGGCTCGTGGGGAATCGATCACGACGATGATCGTGGCGAGCGGATCGCGAGACGGAAGAAACCCGACAAAGGAGGCGTTGAAATCGGTATGTGAATAGCGCCCGTCAACGAGCTTTGCCGCCGTTCCGGTCTTGCCCGCTATCGTGTAGCCGGGAACCCGCGCATATGTTGCAGTGCCACGCTCGACCACCTCTTCCATGATCGACGTCAGTTCCGCCGCGGTTTCCGCCTTGATCGTCCGTCCGAGCACCTTCGGCGTGACTTCGGTACGCCTGCCGTCCCGAACGAGCGCTCGCACGACTCTCGGCTCGATCAGAGTGCCGCCGTTCGCGATGGAGCTGACCGCCGCGACCATCTGAAGGGGCGTCACCCCCACTTGGTAGCCCATTGAGATCGAAGCGAGCGCGCTCGCATCGAGCTTTGCCGGGTCCCAGACGATGCCGGCGGTCTGGCCCGGAAAATCGGGCGAAAGCGCCCTTCCGAAACCGAACCGGCGCACGTACCGGCCCAGCCGTTCGGGACCGAGCGTGAGCCCGACTTTGATCGCCCCCACGTTGCTGGACTTCACGATGACGTCCGTGAACGAGAGGATGCCGTAGCTGTGGTCGTCGTTGATGACGCGCGAGCCAAAACGGATCAGGCCGGCGCTCACATCGATCGGATCGTCGACAGCCACGACCTGCTCGTCAAGGGCCGCCGAGGCCGTCACCACTTTGAAGGTCGACCCCGGCTCGTAGATGTCCTGCACGGCGCGGTTTCGCCGCTGCGCCGCTTGCGCGTCGCGAAACGTATTGGGGTTGAACGATGGTTCATTCGCGAGGGCGAGAATCTCTCCGGTCTTCGGGTCCATGATCACGACCGTGCCCGCAGCCGCCCGGTTGCGGGCAACGCCGTCTCGCAGCTCGCGCTCCGCAACGTGCTGCAAGTACTGATCGATGGTCAGCTCGATCGTGGCGCCCGCGGTCGGAGGCCGCTCGAGGCGGCTGAAGGCATGACGGCGCGCGTCGGTCTGCACCAGGAGCGTTCCCTGAGAGCCGCGGATCTGCGCGTCATACGCAGCTTCGAGCCCGCCGAGCCCGTTGTTGTCGATCCCAACGAAGCCGATCACTTGGGCCGCAAGCTCTCTGTTGGGATAGAAGCGCCGATCTTCTTTCAGAAACCCGACACCCTCGAACTCGAGGGCCGCGACCCTGCGGGCCTGCGCGGGCGAAACCTGTCTCCGGACGTAGACGAAGGCGCGCGACTGGCCCAGTCGCTCGGCGAGACTCTGTTGATCCTTTGGCGCACAGTCTTCGAGCGCGCCGCAAAGGGCAGCCGCCGCCTTCGCGGCATCTTCGATTTCGGTCGGAACCGCGTAGATCGAATCCGTGTCGACGCTATAGGCGAGGACGCGGCCGCGGCGATCGAGAATCTCGCCGCGCTTCGGGGGAACGCTGATCGTGCGCATCTGCTGGCGTTCCGCGCGGGCCTGGAGGTCGGCGTGGAGGTGAACCTGGAGGTACCACAACCGGCCTTCGATGGCGGCGCCCCATAGCATGAACCCGGCGGCCGCGACGAAGAGCCGCTGTCTGACTGTCTTGCGCCAGCTATCTGAAGTGGGCTCGGTCAACCGGTTTCTCCTGTGCCGACGCGACAACTGACCGTGCCGGCGGCTCGGGCGGCACCACGCGCTCGATGATGATCGCCGCGCCTGGCTCCGGCGCGACGAGGCGCAGCCGATCGATTGCAAGGGCCTCGATGCGCTGGGGGGACTTCAGCGTTTCGATTTCGAGGCGAAGATGGCGGTTGATCGCTTCTTCGTCGGCGCGGTTGCGCTGCATTTCTTCAACGCGATAGCCGTGCTGCAGCAGCTCCACCCGCTGCCAGGCCGAGAACAAGAGCAGCGCAACGAAGACGACCCCGGTCGCGACGAAACGCCAGAGCTCACGGACCCGGTGCTCATCGACCTCACGCACAATCGGGTTGTTCCGAACGTCTTTCTTGATGGCGTACTCGAACGGTTCAGGTGTGGTCACACGTTTCTTCACACTTTCGGAAATTTCTACCTACTCGTCCAGCGTTCTTCGACTCTCGACTGCCTCGGGATCCGAGGGCCAGTCCGGCTCAGCCCGGGATTGTTGCCGGCCCCTGACCCTCGTCCCTTAGCGCCACGACCGGCGGCTCGAGTTCCGCCTGCGCCCCGCGGTTGAGGCTCCGCTTACGACTTGGCCGAGCGTTTCCCAGCGATAGCCAAGTCGTCTGAAATCGCCCCAGTGGGGCGATTTCCGCGGAGCACGCTCCGCTAAGTCCGAAGCGAAGCCTCATGCTGTTCGCTCCGCCGCCCGGAGTTTCGCGCTCCGGGCGCGTGGATTGCGCTGCAACTCGCCTGCCTGCGGTGTCACGGGCTTCTTGGTTAAAACCCGGACCGCCCCGTTTTCGGCGCGCTCGAGCGCACGCAGCGTGTGTTTGATGATTCGGTCCTCGAGCGAGTGAAACGAAAGGACGACGAGCCTGGCGCCAGGTTTCAGGCGGCTGACGGCCGATCGCACGAACCGGTCGAGGCCTTCCAATTCCCGATTGACCCAGATTCTGAGCGCCTGAAACGTCCGCGTGGCCGGATCAATCCGCGAAAAACCGCGTCGAGGGACCGCCCGCCGAATGAGCGATGCGAGTTGCGTCGTCGTTCGGATCGGAGCGGCCTCCCGAACCCGCACAATCAAACGGGCGATCCGGCGCGAATGCCGTTCCTCGCCATAGCGGAAAATCACGTCCGCCAGCTCCGCCTCGTCGGCCTGCCCAAGGAGCTCTGCGGCTGTCGGCCCTGCGGTCGGATCCATCCGCATATCCAGGGGATCCTCACGCTGAAAACTGAACCCACGCCCCTCCGCCTCCAGCTGAAACGTGGACATGCCCACGTCGGCCAGGGTGCCGTCAACGAGGCCGATGCCGCGCGCATCGAGCACGGCCTCGAGCTCCCGGTAGTCGGCATGGACGAGCTCAATCCGGTCGGCCCAGGCGGTAAGATTTTGCGCGGCGATCGCGAGGGCTTGAGGATCGCGGTCGAGCCCAATCACGCGCGTCGCCCCGGCTTGGAGGATCGCCTGCGTATGGCCACCCAGCCCGACGGTACAGTCCACAAACAGGCCGCCGCGCTGTGGCGTCAGATACTCGAGCGCTTCCCGCGTCAGAACCGGTTCGTGCTGAAGTGTCGCCATATTAAAGCCTAGCGAAGCTGCGCCTCAGACCCACGAGAGACTGCGCTTCGCTAGGCGACTCCTTACTCAATGGCGCGGGGCCCCACCCCCGCGACGGAGCGCCTGGGCTATCCCTGCGCTCCTTACTCAATGGCCCCGCTACGCGGGGTCGAGCCGTGCTTTCCACAAGCACGGCTAGAGGCCCAGATCCGACAGCGCCCGCGCGTCGTCGTCGGTAAACGGCTCGCGCTGAAGCCGCGCGACGAAGCGCTCGTGGTTCCAAATCTCCAGGTAATTCACCTGCCCAAGCACGTCGACTTCGCCGACCATGCCGGCGGCCTCCCGGAGGCGCGCGGGAATCACGACGCGGCCCTGGTTGTCGATGTCGCTGAGCTGGCCGAAGAAGTTCACCCGGTCGAGAAACTTCAGCCGTGACGGGTGGGTTGAAGGGATCTGCGCCAGCTTGCGCTCGATCTCGGCCCACACGGGCATCGGATAGATGCGAACGGAATCGCCGTGCAGACTGGTGACGAACAGCTGGCGCCCATGCCCGTCCTCGATGACGGAGCGGAAGCCGTTGGGGATCTTGAGCCTCCCCTTGTCATCAATTTTGGCCGGCGAGTTGCCCCGAAGCACGCTCGGCTACTCCATTTTTATCCAGAAAAATCCACCACGATGGTAGAGGACGGCCAGGCCGCTGTCAACGTAAAATACAGTTGTCCAAGGACTTACGCTAAATTTTCGCCTTCGTGTGGCACTCACCGCGGGCCCCTGAAGAGAGAAGCCCCGCGCGCGACTGAAACAAGGAGAACGATGCTTCGGACCGCCCTGATTGGAATGCCCTCGGCCGGCAAATCCACACTTTTTCAACTCATGACCAGCGTGAAGGAAGGGTCACACGCCGGCCATGGCCGCAATGAGGCCCAGATTGGCGTGGCGCGCGTCCCGGACGAGCGGCTCGACCGGCTGACGGCCCTTTTCAATCCCCGCAAGCGAGTGCCCGCGACCGTCGAGTTTGCCGATATCGCCGTGGCGACCGCGGGCGCGCAATCGCTCGTGGATGTCGCCGCTTATCGGAACGCGGACGCGCTTCTTCATGTCGTCCGGGCTTTTCGCGATCCTTCCGTGCCCCCTTCCGGAGGCTCCGTCGATCCCGCCCGCGATGCCCGCCTGATGGAAGACGAGCTGATCCTGGCGGACCTCGGCATCGCAGAGAAGCGCCTGGAGCGCATCGCCAGAGATCTGAAGAAAGGCGGGACTGCGGACCTCGAACGCGAGAGGGAGGTCCTCGCGCGATGCCGGGACTCTCTGGAGCATGGCAAGCCGCTGAGGGCGCTGGCGCTGGCTGCCGACGATCTCAAGCGCCTGCGCGGGTTCCAGTTTCTCTCCGCAAAACCGTTGCTTCTTGTCGTAAACATGGACGAAGCCGACATCGGCGGCGCCGCGGGCCTCGCGACAGCGGCAGATCGTGTGGGGCTCGCGGAATTTCGCGCGCACGCCGCGACGCGGGCGGTGGCTGTGTGCGCCAGGATCGAGCTCGAGATCGCGCAGTTGGAACCGGCCGACGCTTCGGCATTTCTTGCCGACCTCGGTTTGACGGAGTCGGGCCTCGACCGGGTGATTCGCGCGAGCTACGACCTGCTGGGGTACATCTCATTCTTTACGGTGGGCGAGGACGAATGCCGTGCCTGGTCCATTCCCCGGGGAACCGCCGCCCAAGCCGCCGGCGGCGAAATCCACTCGGACATCGCGCGCGGATTCATCAGGGCCGAAGTGGTCTCCTGCAGCGATTTGCTGGCGCGCGGGTCACTGGGCTCCTGCCGGGATCACGCCGAAATGCGGCTGGAAGGGAAGGACTACGTGGTCCAGGACGGCGATGTCATAAACTTCCGCTTCGCGACGTAAAAGGGGTCAGACCCTATTTTTTCGATTTTCGTAACGGAGACGTATGATCGCCATCGCGAGTTACGAAAACCGAAAAAATAGGGTCTGACCCCCTTTATGCGGATAGTTGTTTGCGAGGCCAGAGTTCCGTTCGTCACGGGCGGCGCGGAAGCGCACGTCGGTGAGCTCGTGCGAGAGCTCGGCGAGCGAGGCCATCAGGTTGAGCGGATTTCCCTCCCCTTCAAGTGGTATCCGAAGGAAGAAATCCTCGCGCACGCCGCCGCCTGGCGGCTGATCGATCTGAGCGAGAGCAACGGCAGCCGCATCGATCTCGCCATCGCAACGAAGTTCCCCTCTTACTTCGTGCGCCATCCCAACAAAGTCACCTGGCTGATCCACCAGCATCGCGCGGCATACGACCTGTGCGGCACGGCCTTTGGCGACTTCGAGCATACCGAACAGGACGTCGGCCTTCGGCTGCGGTTGATCGAGCTCGACCGGGAGATGCTCGGCGAATGCGCCCGGTTGTTCGCGAATGCCAGGAACACTGCTTCACGCGTTCAGAAATTCAACGGCCTCATCGCTGAACCTCTCTACCACCCGCCGCGGCTGGCGCCTCGTCTGCGACCCGGCCCGCTCGGAAACTACGTGCTGTTCGTCGGGCGCCTTGATCGCCTCAAGCGTCCGGATCTCGTGCTTCGCGCGCTCGCACAAGCGCCCCAGGCCCTCAGTGTGATCCTCGCGGGCGACGGTCCCCTGCGGTCCGAGCTTCAACAGATGGCTGAGAGCCTCGGCATCTCGAGCCGGGCCGATTTCCGTGGATGGGTGGGCGACGCTGATCTGCTCGAGCTGTATGCCGGAGCGCTGGCGACCATTTACGCGCCGTTCGATGAAGATTTCGGCTACGTCACGCTGGAATCGTTTCTCGCGCGCAAGCCGGTCGTGACGACCGTTGACGCAGGAGGTCCACTCGAGTTCGTGACCGACGGCGTGAACGGGCTCGTCACGGAGCCGAGCCCGGAGGCGCTCGCGGCAGCGCTGGCCCGTCTCAACGGAGATCGACACACCGCAGCGAGTCTGGGCAACGCCGGCTTCGAACTCGCGCGGACCATCACCTGGGACGGCGTCGTCGAAAAACTTGTCGGATCCGGAGCGGCGGGTGGCTGAGCCACCCGCCGTTTCGGTCGTTGTTCCAGCCTTCAATGAGGCCGCCGCAATCGGCGATGTTGTCGCGGAGTTGCGCGCAGCCGCCCCCTGGCATGAGATCATCGTCGTCGACGACGGCTCGACCGACGAGACGGTGATGCGCGCCCGTGACGCCGGAGCGATCGTCGTTCGGCATCCGTACAACAAGGGCAACGGCGCATCTGTCAAGACGGGCATCCGCCGGGCATCCGGCGAGTATCTTCTCATCCTCGACGGTGACGGACAGCACAAGGCGTCGGACGCGGTCCGGGTCGTCTCGTATCTGGGGGACTACGACCTGGTCGTCGGCGCCCGCACGCCGGAAGGCCAGGCGACGACGGTGCGTCATATGGGAAACCGCATGCTGAACTGGATCGCGGCTTATCTGAGCGGCCGGCCGATCCCCGATCTCACGTCCGGCCTCCGCGGGGCGCGGATCGCGTATCTTCGCGAGTTTCTGCACCTGTTGCCCAACGGGTTTTCCATCCCGACCACGACCACGCTCGCATTCATCAAGGCGGGGTACAGCGTGAGATTCGAGCCGATCGACGTCCGGGGCAGGGTCGGGAGGTCGAAAATCCGCCTGTTCCGCGACGGCATGGGCTTCTTCCTGATCCTGCTGAAGGTCGCCACGGTCTTCAGTCCGCTGCGCATTTTCGTGCCCATCAGCCTGGCGTCGTTCCTGATCGGCTCGGCGTACGCCGTCTGGACGGCCGTCACCCAGCGGCATATCACGAACTCCTCCGTTCTGTTGATCGTCGTGGCCGTCGTGATTTTCCTGATCGGCCTCATCTCGGAGCAGATCTCGACGTTGCGCTCGGAAGGGCCGAGATGATAGTTTTGCCTCCAACTATGCCGACGCCCAAGACCTCGGCCCCGACCAGCCTCTCCGTCTTTTTTCCCGCGTACAACGACGGCGGGACGATCGCGAGCCTCGTCATTCGCGCGCAGCAGACCGCCAGCAAGCTGACGGGCGACTACGAAGTGATCGTCATCAACGACGGCAGCACGGATTCCACCACCCAGGTGCTGGAGGGGCTGACCCAGGTGTACCCAGCCCTCCGGGTCGTGCATCACGCGAGCAATCGGGGATATGGAGGCGCGCTCAGGAGCGGGTTTGCGGCGGCCGGCAAGGAGGCGATCTTTTACACCGACGGCGATGCGCAATACGACCCGGGGGAAATGGAGCTTCTCTGGCAGCGCATGGGGCCCGGCGTGGATTTGGTGAACGGCTACAAGATCAGCCGCTCCGATCCCTTGCATCGCATCGTGATCGGGCGTGTGTATCACCACATCGTTTCTATATTGTTCGGCCTCAGGCTTCGCGACGTTGACTGTGATTTCCGGATGATCCGCCGGAGCGTTTTCGATCGCGTGCGCCTGGAGAAGAACAGCGGGGTGATCTGCCTCGAAATGATGAAGAAAATCCAGGACGGAGGCTTCCGGATCGTCGAAGTTCCGGTCCATCACTTCCATCGCGCCTACGGGAAGTCGCAGTTCTTCAATTTTCCCCGTATCTTCAGGACGGCCCTCGACGTCATGAAGCTCTGGTTCGCTCTCGTGATCAGGCGGACGCACGTTCAGGCCGGGCTGAAGGACGCTTCCGAGGCGGTCGAAGAAGGAACCCGGGTTCTGTGACGGCGGATTACCAGGCCTTCTACCACCGCCGCCGAGTCATGATCACCGGCGGCCTCGGCTTCATCGGCAGCAATCTCGCCAGCGCGCTCGCAAACCTGGGCGCCGACGTGCTGCTGGTCGACTCCCTCATCGCCGACGCCGGCGCCAACTTCTTCAACATCGACGGCTTCGCCGATCGCGTTCGGGTCAACATCGCCGACGTGCGCCAGGAAAGCACCATAAATCGCCTCGTGCGCGATTGCGATGTCATCTTCAACCTCGCCGGACAGGTGAGCCATATCGACAGCATGCGGGATCCGTACACCGATCTCGACATCAACTGCCGCAGCCAGCTTTCGCTGCTCGAGGCATGCCGCAGGTTCAATCACACGGCCAAAGTGGTCTTCGCGGGCACGCGTCAGGTCTACGGCAAGCCGGACTCGCTCCCGGTCACCGAAGATCATCTGGTCCGGCCGACGGATGTCAACGGAATCAACAAGGCGGCTGGCGAGAACTATCACCTGCTCTACAACAACGTCTTCAGGATCCGCGCCTGTTCCCTGCGGTTGACGAACGTCTATGGCCCACGCCAGCTGATCAAGCACAACCGGCAGGGCTTCATCGGGTGGTTCATCCGGCTGGCGCTGGAGGGCCGAGAGATTCAAATCTTCGGTGACGGATCGCAGATGCGTGATTTCGTCTATGTCGACGACGCGGCTGACGCCTTCCTTCGAGCCGGCGCCTCCGACGCGTGCAACGGCCAGGTCTTCAATGTGGGCGGATCGGAGCCGATTAGCCACCACGACCTGGTGGCGCTGCTGATCGACGTCGCGGGCGCCGGAAGCGCCCGGTGCATTCCGTGGCCTCCTGAGAAGAAGATCATCGATATCGGAAGCTTCTACGCGGATTGGAGCCGATTTCAATCCACCGTTGGGTGGCAGCCGCGGGTGAACCTGCGCGACGGGCTCGCGCGAACGATCGACTACTACCGCGCCCACCTGCCCCACTATGTCGACCCGCCGCCCGAGCACGGCTCCGAGACGGTATGAGCGTCGGCCGTATTCCATTTCTCGATCTCCGCCTCGGTGAGGACGCGGCAGACGTAGAGGCGGCGATCAGGAAAGTGTTGGAGCGAGGCTGGTTCGTGCTCGGCCCGGAGGTGGAAGCGTTCGAACGCGAGTTTGCGGCGGCGAGCGGCGCGCCCCACGCCGTCGGCACGGGAACAGGCACCGACGCCATCGCGCTCCTGCTGAGAGCCGTCGGCGTTGGTCAGGGCGACGAAGTGATCACCACACCGTTGTCAGCCGCGTATACGGCGCTGGCCGTGATGATGATCGGTGCGCGCCCGGTGTTTGCCGATCTCGACCCCGACCGGATGACGTTGGATCCACGCGCCGCCGAGAGCGCGATCACGCCGAGAACTGCTGCCATTCTCCCCGTCCATCTGTACGGACAACCAGCCGATATGACGGCGTTTTCAAGCCTGGCCGAGCGGAAGGGCCTCGCGCTCATCGAAGACTGTTGCCAGGCACACCTCGGAACATGCGGCGGCCGGCCGGTCGGAACGTTTGGCGCCGGCGGAGCGTTCAGCTTCTATCCCACCAAGAACCTCGGCGCCCTGGGGGACGCGGGCGCCGTGATCACGAGCGATGCCGGGCTCGCGGATCGGATCAGGCGCCTCCGCAACGGCGGACAGATCGATCGCTATCGACACGCGGAAGCGGGTGTGAACAGCCGCCTCGACGAGCTCCAGGCGGCCATCCTTCGAACGCGACTTCCCCACGTGGCGAGGCACACCGGAATCCGGCGCTCTCTGGCGTCGAACTATCGGGCCAGGCTGGCAGGCGCTTCGGTCACAGTTCCGCCCGAGCTCGATCTCGGACACGTATATCATCTGTTTCCTGTCAGGACGAGCATGCGCTCGGCGCTTCAGGCTCACCTGAGTGACGCCGGGATAGAGACTCTCGTGCATTATCCAATCCCGATTCCCCGCCAGCAGGCGTTCGCCGCCGTGAACCCTGCGGAGTGCCCGATCGCCGACCACGCGTGCAACGAAGTGCTGTCACTGCCCTTGCACCCTGGTCTCCGTCCTTCCGAATTGGCGCGCATCACCGACGTGGTGCAATCGTTTCCCGCCGGCGCGTCGAGGGCGGGAAAGCGACACCTGTCGTGAGAGCGTTGATTACCGGCGGCGCGGGGTTCATCGGGTCGCATTTGGCCGAGGCGCTTCTTCACTCCGGTGTCGAGGTGGACGTCATCGACAACCTCGCGACGGGGTCCATTCGAAACATCGGTCATTTGAAGGGCCATCCGCGCTTCAGATACACCATCGATTCCCTGACCAATGAGCCGCTGCTGGCGGAGCTGATCGATCGCAACGATGTCGTCTTCCACTTCGCTGCCGCGGTCGGCGTCAAGCTGATCGTCGACGAGCCCGTTCACACCATCGAGACCAACGTCCATGGAACCGAGCTCGTCCTGAAGCACGCGAACAAGAAAAAAAAGCTGGTGTTCATCGCATCGACCTCGGAAGTGTACGGCAAGAGCACCGACATTCCGTTTCGCGAGGACTCGGATCTCGTGATGGGACCGACCATCAAGCACCGATGGGCTTACGCCTGCAGCAAGGCCATCGACGAATTTCTGGCGCTGGCCTATTGGAAGGAACGGAAGCTCCCCGTGGTCATCGTCAGGTTTTTCAACACGGTGGGGCCACGTCAGACCGGGCGGTACGGGATGGTGCTGCCGTCATTCGTGCGGCAGGCGCTGGCGGGACAACCCATTACCGTTTACGGCAGCGGATTGCAGTCCCGCAGCTTTACAGATGTCAGCGATGTCGTGGGATGTCTTCTCAAGCTCATGAACGAACCGCGTGCGGTGGGTCAGGTATTCAACATCGGAAGCGGTCAGGAAATCAGCATCCTGAAACTGGCTGAGCTGGTGAAGGCCAGCACCGGAAGCGCCTCCCCCATCGTGTTCGTGCCGTATGACAAGGCGTACGAGGCAGGGTTCGAGGACATGCCGCGGCGGGTTCCGGATCTCACCAGAATCAGGAACCTCGTCGGATACGAGCCCGCGGTCAACCTGGACGAAATCATCTCCAGGGTCGTGGACTACTGCCGGGCCCACCCCGCCTGAGAAACGGGGTCGTATCCATTTTTCGCACGGAAGCTTGTGAAAAAGGGGTACGACCCCGTATACTGGAGATGCGCTTCTACCCAATGAACAAGGCTCTTTTCGCGCTGTTCCTGTTGCTGTGTTCAGCCAGACCTCTGGTCGCGGCCGAGCTGACCCTCACGTTCGGCAACGGACTGGTGACAGTCGATGCCAAGGATGTCACGGTCCGCCAGATTCTGACTGAATGGGCGCGTGTCGGAAAGACGCGCATCGTCAACATGGAGCGCGTCGCTTCTCCTCCGGTCACGATCAAGATCGAGAGGATTCCCGAAAACCAGGCGCTCGAGATCATTCTCCGAGCGGTGCCGGGTTACATGGCGGCCCCACGTCCGGCTCCTCTGCAGGGGGCGTCGGCCTACGATCGCATTCTCATCATCGCGAGCACCAGTGTTGCGCCTGCGCCGGCGCGGCCGCCTGCAACGACATCGCTGCAGGGCGCGATACCGCCATCTCAGCTGCGGGTGGCCAATCCGGCGTTGAACCCGGGGGCGCTTCCCGGTCTTGCGACACTCGAAGACGATGATGACGCTGCTGAGGAAGAAGCGGCAGCAAGGGCCGCAGCCGCGGCGGGACTTCTCGCGG
>Ga0184637_10001777_pt1 | contig 14230 bp, 14 predicted proteins | sample PLM3_127_b2_FD_133143 | JGI IMG/M metagenome (GOLD analysis project Ga0184637, IMG submission 133143) | Groundwater sediment microbial communities from an aquifer in East River, Colorado, USA - PLM3_127_b2 | ecosystem: Environmental > Terrestrial > Soil > Riparian zone | place: USA: East River...
CATGGGTGCCCATGAGCTGGATGCTGAACGTGGTCCGAGCCTCATTCGACAGCCATTCTTGCGTGGCGGCGAGCCTTGCCTCGAGCAGGTCGGGCTCGTTTCCCGCGTCAATCTTGCCGCCGGCGCCCGCCGGCGCGACTGTTCTCGAAGGGGGCGCAGCCGCACCCGGTTGCACGGCGTTGGCAGGCGTCTGCGGTTTGCCGGCGACGCTGGCAAGGTCGTCCCGCGGGGCACGCGCCACCGTGGCCGGGCTCTGGGCGGAATGCTGCAGCAGTGCGTAGATCGCGATGCCGAGCACCGCGCCCGCCGCAACCAGCGCGGCGCCGCCCCAAAGACGGCCGGTCTCGACGCGGTTGGGCATCTGCTGGCTGAATTCGCTGTCGCGCACCGCGGCCTCGATGTGCTTCGACCTGAGCGTGTGGGTGTTCTCGGAGAACGCCGCGAGCAGCGCCTTGTCGGCGATCAGGTTGACACGCCGGGTCAGGCCCAACGAGGAGCGCGCGATGGACTTCACCACCGAGTTCGAGAACAAGTCCGGCCCGCGGTAGCCCGCGGCGCGCATGCGGAACATCAGGTACTCGCGGATCTCGCCCGGCGTGAGCGGCTCGAGCCGGAAGCCGTGAGTGATGCGCTCGCGCAACTGCCGGATGTTGGGCTGGCGCAGGTTGTCGTCGAGCTCGGGCTGGCCGAACAGCACGATCTGCAGCAGCTTGTCGTTGCTGGTCTCGAGATTGGACAGCAGGCGGATCTCCTCGAGCGTGGCGAGCGGCATGCTCTGCGACTCCTCGACGAATACCACCACGCGCTTGCCCTCGGCGTAGCGCTTGAGCAGGAAATCGTGCATCGCCTGCATGACATCGAGGCGCCGCGCGCCGCGCTCCACCGGCAGCTGCAGATCGAAGGCGATCGCGTGCAGGATCTCCTCGGGAGAGACGCTGGGATTGGCGATGTAGACCGTCTCGATGTGGGCGGGCAGCCGCATTGGCAGCATGTGGCACAGCATGGTCTTGCCGCTGCCGACCTCGCCGGTCACCTTGATGATGCCCTCGCCGTGGGTGATGGCGTAGATCAGCGCTTCCAGGATCGGCCCGCGATTGCCGCCGCTGAAGAAGAACCCGGTGTTGGGCGTAATCTTGAACGGCGCCTGGCTCAATCCGAAATGGCTGTAATACATCGTTGGTTCCCCAGGAATTTGCCGGACCTGCGTCCAGCAAATTCCTAAATCCTCATTTTGCGGCCGACTGCGGCGTCTTCGCCGCCTCGCCGTTGCCGCCGTAGCCCTGCATCCGGCTGTAGAGCGTGGTGCGGTGGATGCCGAGAAGCTTGGCCGCCTGGGTCAGATTGCCCTGCGTGATCATGAGCGCAGCCTCGACGTAGCCGCGCTCCCACTGGGAGAGGGTGTTGTCGAGGCTGAAGTTCTTGTGCATCTGAAGGTGGCGCCTTGCCGCTTCCAGCACGGCCTTGAAATCCTGGCCGGCGGCGAGGCCCGGCAGCTCGATATCGAGGCTTTCCATGTCGAGCTCCGACTGCAGCGCGTCCGCCCCCACCTTCCTGCCGGCATGTTTGGTCGTCAGCCGGATCACGATGTTGCGCAGTTCGCGCACGTTGCCGGGAAAGCTGTAATCGAGCCAGATGTCCAACGCGGTTGCGTCGAGCTCGAACCGGGCCACGCGCGCCTGGCGCGAGTAGAACTCGCGGTAGTGGTCGAGCAGCGCGAGTTTGTCCTCGCCGAGATCGCGCAACGGCGGAACATTGATGGTGAACACCGAGAGGCGATGGTAAAGGTCGGCGCGGAAGCGCCCCGCGCGGATCTCCTGCCGCATGTCGCGATTGGTGGCGGCCACCACGCGCGCGTTGGACACGCGGCTCTGGGTCTCGCCCACGCGCTGGTACTCGCCGTTCTCCAGTACGCGCAGCAGCTTCGCCTGCAGCTCGAGCGGCAGCTCGCCGATCTCATCGAGGAACAGCGTCGAATCCTTGGCGTCCTCGAAATAGCCCGCGCGCGAGGTGGTGGCGCCGGTGAACGAGCCCTTGGCATAGCCGAACAATGTCGGCTCCACCAGATTTGGGGAAATCGCCGCGCAGTTGAGCGCAAGAAACGGTCTCGCGGCACGCTGGCTCAGGCGGTGCAGCGAAATGGCGACCAGCTCCTTGCCGCTTCCGGACTCGCCCTCGATCAGCACCGGAAAGGGCGCGTTGGCGAACTGGGAAATCTGCTGATTCAGCTTCTCGATGAGCAGGCTCTTGCCCAGCAAGCCGGTTTCGGCGGCCGTGCCAAGTTCAGCCTCGCGCACCTCCAGCGCGTGCTTAAGCAGGTTCCTCAGCGTTTCGGGATCTGCCGGCTTGGCGACGAAATCGATGGCGCCGAGGGTGCGGGCGTGGCGCGCGTTGGCCTCGTCGCTCTGCCCCGACAGCACGACGATCTTGATGCCGGGCGAGTGCGCGATCAGCTCGCTGATCAGGCGAAAGCCTTCGTCGGGGCGATGCGGCGTCGGCGGGAGCCCGAGGTCGATCAGGGCAAGCTGCAGCGGGCGGTCGAGCTGGGTGAGCAGGCTTTTCACCCGCGTGCGCGAATCCGCGACGTACACGGTGAAATCCCGGCTCAGTACGAAGCTGAGCGTGTCCGTGATCAGCGGATCGTCGTCGACGATCAGCAGGTCGGGCTTGGTTTGCTCCGCTTGCTTTGCCGCCACCTGTAAGGCTCCCTTATGGAACGCGCGTTGAGCGGCGTAACCGCTGCCGGCCCGGTCATTGTGCAACCGCGCGTTGAGCGGTAAAAGTCCGTTCGAGCGTTCGGAATGTCAAAGCGGCGCCCCGTCCTGCCCTGCGCGTCCAAGCGTTGAGCGGCGATTCCCTTTAGGGCACGGGAAAAGCGTTTCCCGCACCTCCAGGCGTCCGCTCGAACGCGCGGAATTAAACCGGAGCCCCGCTTCCGGTTTAATAGTAATTGTAACTCAAGGAGTTGCCGTTAGCCCGCAGGTCACATGACTGCTTCGGGCGGTTTTGCTGTTAGCAGCTGGCGGGGGCGCTAAGCCCCGCCGGCTGCTATGCAGGCAAGAAAGGCCTGTTCGAGGTTGGGCGAGCCGTATCGGCCGATCAGCTCCTGCGGGCTGCCGGCAAAGCGCAGCCGGCCGGCGTGCAGCACCGCCATGTGATCGCACAGTTCCGCGACGTCCGCCAGGGCGTGGGAGGTGAAGAACACGGTATGCCCGGCGCTGCGCAACGCTTTCAACTCGGCCTTCAGCAGGGCGCGCGCCTTGGGGTCGAGCCCGCCGGTCGGTTCGTCCAGCACGTACAGGTCCTTGCCGGAGAGCAGGCAGGCGGCGAGCCCCAGCTTCTGCGTCATGCCCTTGGAATAAACGCGCGCCGGGCGGTCGAGCGCGGAGCGGTCCAGGTCGAGCGCGCCGAACAGGCGCGCGACGCGGTCCTCGTCGTAAGGCGCGCGGTAGAGCTCGAGCATGTAGCGGACGAAGTCGCGGCCGGTGAGATAGAAAGGCGGATTGAAGCGTTCCGGCAGGTAAGCGAGCCGGGCGCGCGCCGCGGTGACGCGGTGCCGGACGTCGAAAATCTCGATTGCGCCGCCGTCGGCGTCGCAACAATCGAGCAGGCACTTGATCAGCGTGGTCTTGCCCGCGCCGTTGACCCCGACCAGCCCGAAGAGCGCTCCGCGCCTCACTTCGAGCGAGAAATCGCTCAACGCGGGCACGCCGGCGTAGCTCTTCGTGACCTGCGCGAAGCGCAGCGCGATGTCGCTCATTGTCGGCATTTAGCAGTTGGCCGTTGGCAGTTGGCTGAGATACAAGCTAGGTCAAGCATGGCTTGCCAAAAGCCAATCGCTAATCGCCAACTTTATCAGCATTGGGCGAGCACGGAGGCGGCGCTATGCGTGCTGCGCCAGCCCAGCTCGACGGCGGCGCGCCGGCAGTTCACGAGCAGGGTGCAGGTAAGCCCTTCAAGCCAAGCCAACTCGCCGTCCCAGCCCAGCCAGCGCCGGGCCATGCTCAAGCCCGCGCGCGCCGCGAAGGGCGGCAGCGGAAGCGCGAGCCGGTGGCGGCGCCTGATAACCTCGCGCAGGCTGAAATTGTCCTCGACCGCCAGGTTGAACGGGCCTTGCACCTTCTTGTCCAGCGCGAGCAGGACCGCTTGCGCCACGTCGTCCTCGTGCACGCATTGCAGCAAGGGATGCGGTCCCGGCGTGTGCACGTAGCATGGAAGATGCAGCAGCCGTTTCAACTCGGGCCGCGAGTTGGGGCCGAGGATCAGATGCGGGCGGAAACGCACGCAATCGGGAAACTCGATCTGCAGCAGTTTTTCGAGATGCACCTGATGGCGGGCGTAGGGCAGATGCGGCGACGGCTCGAGCGGCGCTGATTCGCTCAAATGCACTCCGCTGCCGTAAACGGCCGCGCTCGACAGATGGATGAAGCGCCGGATGCCCGCCCGCCGCGCGGCGTGGAACGCCTTGTGGCTGCCGTTGACGTTGATGTCGAACATCTCCCGGTCGGACAGTCCGCCCTGCAGCCTCACGCAGGCGAGATGGACCAGTACATCGTGCCCCGCGAGCAGGCCCTCGAGCCGCGGGTTGCGGATATCGAGCTGCGCCGGGTTGAATCGGGCGTGCTGGAAGCGCGGCGGGTCCAGGTCGACGCCGGTCACCTGCTCGATAGCCGGGCAAGCGCACAGCCTCGGCAGCAGCGCCGCCGCGAGGTGCGAACTGGATCCGGTGACGAAGACTTTCACTGCGGGATTGAGGATTCAGGATTGAGGGCAATGGCGAAAATCATACACTGCCCCGGACTCCATCCTCAGGCCGCAATCCTCATTGCTGAATTGGGTGCCCGTGATCGTGTCCAAATCTCAATTGTTACGCAGGAGTGGGTAGTTTAAAATTAGCGCCTTTTTGGTCCCCGGCCCCGGTTCGATGGAAAACCTCGTTGAAATCAAGGACGTCAACTTCTCGTACGATGTCCGTCCGGTGCTGAAAGGCATCAACATGACGGTGCCGCGCGGCAAAATCGTCGCAATCATGGGCCTTTCGGGCTGCGGGAAGACGACCATACTGCGCCTGGTCGCCGGCGTGTTGAAGCCCAAAACCGGGACGGTGAAGGTGGCCGGCCGCGTCATGAACGAGCTCGACCGGGACGGGCTCTACGAGATGCGCCGCAAAATGGGCATGCTCTACCAGTTTGGCGCGCTGTTCACCGACCTCTCCGCGTTCGACAACGTTGCGTTCCAGATGCGCGAGCATACGAGCCTGCCGGAATCCATGATCGAGGACCTCGTGCTCATGAAGTTGAATGCCGTGGGCCTGCGCGGCGCCCGGGACATGACGCCGTCCGAGCTCTCGGGCGGGATGGCGCGTCGCGTGGCGCTCGCCCGAACGATCGCGCTCGACCCGACGCTGATCATGTATGACGAGCCGTTCACCGGTCTCGACCCGATCTCGATGGGCGTCATCAGCAACCTGATACGCCAGTTGAACAACGCGCTGGGCGCGACCTGCATCATCGTCACGCACGACGTGCAGGAATCGCTCAAGATCGTGGACTACGTGTATTTTATGTCGGACGGCGTGGTCGTCGCGGAAGGCGCGCCCGAGGACATCCGCAATTCGAAGGCCCCGTTTGTGCACCAGTTCGTGTGGGGAGAGATGGACGGCCCGATGCCGTTCCATTACCCGGGCGCGCCGTATGCGCAGGATCTGGAACTGAGCCTGGAACTGGAGGCGGCCCGTGCCTGAGCGCATCATAAAGGGGTTGCGCGGCGTCGGTCACCAGGTGGTGAACGGCGTCTGGCGGCTCGGTTATGCGACCCGTTTTTTCCTGGTCACCCTGATGAGATCGGCCACCAGTTTCCGCCGGTTCCGCGGGCTGACTTTCCGGGAAATCTATTTCGCCGGCGTGCTCTCGCTCATCATCATCATCGTCTCGGGCCTGTTCGTGGGCATGGTGCTGGCGCTCCAGGGTTACGAGACGCTGCAGAAGTACGGATCGTCGGAGGCCGTCGGCACCCTGGTCGCGCTCTCGCTGGTGCGCGAGCTGGGCCCGGTGATTTCGGCACTGCTGTTCGCGAGCCGGGCGGGCTCCGCCATGACCGCGGAGATCGGCCTGATGAAGGCGACCGAGCAGATCTCCGCGATGGAGATGATGGCGGTGGACCCGATCGCGCGCGTGATCGGCCCGCGATTCTGGGGCGGCGTGCTCTCGATGCCCGTGCTTGCCGCGATCTTCAGCGCGATGGGGGTGTTCGGCGGCTACCTGATCGCGGTGGTGCTGATCGGGGTGGACGAAGGCGCGTTCTGGTCGCAGATGCAGAACGCGGTGGATTTCCGGCAGGATATCGTGAACGGGATCATCAAGAGCGTGGTGTTCGGCGTGGCAGTGACCGCCATCGCGCTGTTCGAGGGCTACGATGCCCCGCCCACGGCGGAGGGCGTTTCGGGGGCGACCACGCGCACGGTGGTCACCTCGTCGCTCGCCATACTCGGGCTCGATTTCATCCTCACCGCTTTCATGTTCAAGGGAGTCTAGACGCATGGACAGAACCACTCTCGACGCGTGGGTCGGCATCTTCGTCGTCGCCGGCATCGCCGCCCTGTTTATCCTCGCCCTCAAGGTGGGCAACGCCAGCACGACGTTCAACGTGGGCGAGAGTTATCGCATCTCCGCCGATTTCGACAACATCGGGGGCCTGAAGGTGCGGGCGCCGGTGAAAAGCGCCGGCGTGGTGGTCGGCCGGGTGAGCGATATCCAGTTCGACAGCAAGAAATTCGTCGCGCGGGTGACGCTCAATGTCGACAAGCGCTATGAATTTCCCAAGGACTCGTCGGTCTCAATACTCACCTCCGGCCTGCTGGGCGAGCAGTACCTCGGTCTGGAGGCGGGCGGCGACACCGCGGTGCTCAAGGACGGGGATACGCTCAAGCTCACGCAATCCGCCGTGGTGCTGGAGAAGCTGATCGGGCAGTTCCTTTACAACAAGGCCGCCGAAGGCGGGTCTAAATAACCCCCACCCCATCCCTCCCCCTTGACAAGGGGGAGGGAGAGGGAGGGGGTCGAGTGATGAGTTACGGATAATCCCATGACAATTAAATTACTGATGAGCTTTTTGGCGATGGTCTGTTTGGCGGGCGCACCGTTGCGCGCGCAGGAAATGGTGGCGCCGGACGTGCTGGCGAAGAGCGTGACGGACGAAGTGCTGGCGGTGCTGCGCACGGACAAGGACATCCACGCGGGAAACACGAAAAAAGTGGTGGATCTGGTCGAGAAGAAGGTCCTGCCGCACTTCGAGTTCGCCCGGATGACGCGGCTTGCGGTAGGCCCGAACTGGCGCCAGGCGACCCCCGAGCAGCAGAAAGCGCTGATCAGCGAATTCCGGGCGCTGCTGGTCCAGACCTATGCCGCGACGTTCGCCGCCTACCGCAACCAGACCCTTGACTACCGGCCGCTGCGCATGCAGCCCAACGACACGGAGGTCGTGGTCAAGTCGCTGATCCATCAGTCGGGCGGCAAGCCGGTCACCGTGGATTACAGGATGGAAAAGTCCCCCGATGGGTGGAAGGTGTACGACGTGGTGGTGGCGGACCTGAGCCTGGTGCAGAACTACCGCGGCAGCTTCGAGACCGAGGTGCGCAAGGGCGGCATCGACGGGCTGATCAAGGCGCTTGCCGACAAGAACCAGCAGCTTATAGCCGGTCAGGCGGCGGCGGCAAAAAAATGATTGCGTGTGACGGCGGCCGCTGCACCGTGCAGGGGCCGATTACCCTGGAGAGCGTGGTATCGCTGCTCGCCCAGGGCAACGGGCTGTTCGCCGCGCCGCAGGTGACAGTCGATCTCGCCGCCGTCACGGAGGTGGATTCTTCCGCGCTGAGCCTGCTGCTCGAATGGCGGCGCGAGGCCGTGCGCAACGGCCGCGCGATCCGCTACCTCAACCTGCCGGCCAATCTCAAGAGTCTTGCCGATTTGTACGGCGTCACCGAATTGCTGGGCGAGGGCTGAGCCCCGCCCAGCAATAAATAGAGGGTATTGGGTCTTAGGCGGCCCGGCCCGTCACTCGTCACCGGCACCCGTCACTCACTGAATGGCTCCGGCAATCCAGGTCGAGCAGGTCTCGAAGTCCTACGGCGCGCTGCGCGTGCTCGACGGGGTGAGCCTGACGATCGAACGCGGCGAATTTTTCGGGCTGCTCGGTCCGAACGGCGCCGGCAAGACCACGCTCATCCATATCCTGGCCGGCCTGACGCTTGCCACGGGCGGCAGCGCTCGCGTGATGGGCCACGACGTAGTTGGCGGATATCGCGAGGCGCGGCGGGCGCTGGGCGTCGTTCCGCAGGAACTGGTATTCGATCCGTTTTTCACCGTGCGCGAGGCGCTCGCGTTCCAGTCCGGCTATTTCGGGCTGCGTAACAACGGCGCATGGATCGAGGAGGTGATGCGCCACCTCGATCTTATCGGCAAGGCGGACACCAACATGCGCGCGCTCTCCGGCGGCATGAAGCGGCGGGTCATGGTGGCGCAGGCGCTGGTCCACAAGCCGCCGGTGATCGTGCTCGACGAGCCGACGGCGGGCGTGGACGTCGAACTGCGGCAGGCGTTGTGGAAATTCATCCGCCAACTCAACGAGGACGGCCATACCATCGTGCTCACCACCCATTACCTGGAGGAGGCGGAGGCGCTGTGCGGCCGCATCGCCATGCTCAAGCAGGGGTGCGTCGTCGCGCTCGACACCACGCACAACCTGCTGCGCAGGCACTCGGGATGCTACGTCGAGCTGCGGCTCGCGCCGGACCGGCTCCCCGAGTCGCTCGCATCGCTCGTCGCGCAACGGCGCGAGGGCGGCTATCGCCTCGCGCTACGCGACTACAGCGAGGTCGAGCGCGTCATCGCCGAACTGCGCGCGAACAGCATCGAGATCCGGGAACTGGAAGTCATGCACCTGGATCTGGAGGAAGTGTTCGTCCAGATCATGAAGAAAACGTGAAGGGAGAAGGGAGAATGGAGAAGGGAAAAATCACCCCCTTCCCCCTTCCCGGGCGTGCCAGGATGACCCCACTGCACTTCGAGCCGTTGCAGGGCTTCTACACCCTGTTCCACAAGGAATGGCTGCGCTTCTGGAAGGTGAGCGTGCAGACCATACTCGCGCCGGTGCTGACCGCGCTGCTGTTCCTGGTGGTGTTCGCCTACTCGCTGCGCGGGCGCGACGAGATTTTTCCCGGCGTGGATTATGCGGCGTTCCTGGTGCCGGGGCTGGCGATGATGTCGGTGTTGCAGAACGCGTTCGCCAACAGCTCGTCTTCCCTGATGCAGTCGAAGATGACCGGCAGCATCGTCTTCGTGCTGCTGCCGCCGCTGTCGCACCAGGAATTCTTCTCCGCCTACCTGCTTGCCGCCGTCGCGCGCGGGCTGGTGGTGGGCGCGGGCGTCTTTCTCGCCACGGTGTGGTTCGTGGACCTGCGCTTCGAGCACCCGCTGTGGGCGCTCGCCTTTGCGGCCGCCAGCAGCGGCGCGCTGGGCGTGCTTGGCATCATCGCGGGGATCTATTCCGACAAGGTGGACGAGCTGGCGGCGTTTCAGAACTTCATCATCCTGCCGCTTACCTTTCTGTCCGGGGTGTTCTACTCGATCCATTCGCTGCCGCCGCTGTGGCAGTGGCTGTCGCACCTGAACCCGATCTTCTACATGGTGGACGGATTTCGCTACGGCTTCTTCGGAGTGAGCGACGTCTCGCCCTGGGTGAGCTTGGCGATTGTCGGGGCGAGTTTTTTCGCCTTATCATTTTTCACCTTGTGGCTATTGCGCTCCGGATACAAACTTCGCCATTGACCATGATCGATCCCGAACAAATCAAGGGCTGGATTCAGGACAGCCTCTCCTGCGAGCACGTGGAAGTGCAGGGCGACGGGCACCATTTCGAGGCGGTGATCGTGAGCCCGGAGTTCCGCGGCAAATCGCGCGTGCAGCAGCTCCAGTTGGTGTACAAGGCGCTCGGCGAGCGCATGCATGCAGAGATCCACGCGCTCTCGATGCAGACCTTCACTCCTGAAGACTGGGCGGCGCAGGGCTGAGAAGACATTAGCCACGGATTCACACGGAAAACATTGAATCAAGAATAAGAACCTGGCCACGGAATCACACGGAAACACACGGAAATGAAATCCACGACAAAACGATAAAGCTGAGATGATTCCGAATGCCTCTCTTTGGTTTCAATCTTCCGTGCCCTTCCGTGTGTTTCCGTGGCTAATGGGTATTGTTTTCCTTGACCTGCTAGGCGCGCGGCATGGATAAGCTGCTTATCGAAGGCGGTGCACCGCTCTCTGGCGAAGTCGGCGTGTCCGGCGCCAAGAACGCGGCGCTGCCGATCCTCGCCGCGGCGCTGCTCACCGACGAGCCGCTTACGGTCACCAACGTCCCGCACCTGCGCGATGTCACCACGATGCTCAATCTGCTGGCGCAGATGGGCGTCGCGGTCTCGATGGACGAGAAACTCGGAGTCGAGCTCGCCGCGAAACGCATCTCCGAGCCGGTCGCGCCGTACGAGTTGGTGAAGACCATGCGCGCCTCGGTGCTGGTGCTGGGCCCGCTCACCGCGCGTTGCGGCGAAGCCCGGGTTTCGCTGCCCGGCGGCTGTGCCATCGGGCTGCGGCCGGTGGATCAGCACATCAAGGGGCTGCAGGCGATGGGGGCGGAGCTCGCGATCGAGCACGGCTACATCTCGGTGCGCGCGAAGCGCCTGAAAGGCGCGCGCATCTGCATGGACCTCGTCACCGTCACCGGCACCGAGAACATCATGATGGCGGCCACGCTCGCCGAAGGCACGACGATGATCGAGAACGCGGCGCGCGAGCCGGAAGTGACGGACCTCGCCAACTGCCTGAACGCGATGGGTGCCCGCGTGCGGGGGGCGGGCAGCGACGTGATCACGGTTGAAGGCGTCGAGCGGCTACACGGCGCGCGCTATCGCGTGATGCCGGACCGCATCGAGACCGGTACTTTGCTGGCGGCCGCCGCGGCCACGGGTGGCAGCATACGGCTCACCGGCGCGCGTCCGGACATTCTCGACTCGGTGCTGGAAAAGCTGCGCGAAGCGGGCGCACACGTCGAAACCGGACAGGACTGGATTTCACTCGGGACCAACGGCGCCCTGAACGCCGTCAACGTGCGCACCTCGCCCTATCCCGCGTTCCCCACCGACATGCAGGCGCAGTTCATGGCGCTGAACAGCGTCGCGCGCGGCACCGCGCTGGTGACCGAGACCATATTCGAGAACCGCTTCATGCACGTGCAGGAGCTGAAGCGTCTCGGCGCCGACATCGAGGTCGAGGGCAACACCGCGGTGGTAAAGGGCGTGTCCCATCTCGACGGCGCGACCGTGATGGCAACGGACCTGCGCGCCTCGGCGAGCCTCGTGCTGGCGGGACTGATCGCGCGCGGCGCCACCACGGTGGATCGCGTCTATCACCTCGATCGGGGCTACGAGCGGATCGAGGAGAAGCTCTCGAAGCTCGGCGCGCGAATCAAGCGCATCCGCTAAAACCAGAAATTAACCGCCAAGTAGCGTTAAATCCGGACGCGAGAGCGCCGGTTTAACTCCGCATGTTGGAACGGACGAATTGATCGCCGTTCAACACGCGGAAGTGCAGCCGACCGTGGAAGGAGCCCCGATTAGTCGCGAGCATGTCTCAGGGTGTCAAGAAATTGTTCTCTGAGTTGAATGACTGAACAGCCTGCCCAAGAGCGCCTTTTCAACTAGTTGCACTTTCTGCACGTTGAACGGCGAAGATTCGTCCGTTCGAACGTGCAGAGTTAAACCGGCGTACTGCGTCCGGATTTAACTTTACTTGGCGTTCTTGGCGCCTTGGCGGCTAATGTCCGGTTTTGCTGTAAAATCCTGTTTTTATTGAATCATTCGGGTTGCTGGCATGATTACGATTGCCCTGTCCAAGGGCCGCATTTTCGATGAGACCGTGCCGCTGCTGAAGGCGGCGGGCATCGTCGCGCGCGGCGATCCTGACGCGTCGCGCAAGCTGATCCTGCCGACCAACCGGCGCGACGTGCGGCTCATCATCGTGCGCGCGACCGACGTGCCGACCTACGTGCAGTACGGCGCGGCGGACCTAGGCGTCGCCGGCAAGGACGTGCTCGACGAGCACGGTGGGCAGGGACTCTACCAGCCGCTCGACCTGAAGATCGCGCGCTGCCGCATGGTGGTGGCCGTACCGACGGGCTTCGATTACCGCCGCGCCGTGCGCCAGGGCGCGCGCCTCAAGGTTGCCACCAAGTACTTGCAGACCGCGCGCGAGCACTTTGCCGCCAAGGGCGTGCACGTCGACCTCATCAAGCTCTACGGCTCCATGGAACTGGCGCCGTTGACGGGCCTGGCCGACGCCATCGTGGACCTGGTGAGTACCGGCAAGACGCTCAAGGCGAACCGCCTCAAGGCGGTCGAGGAGATTGCGTCGTTGAGCGCGCGGCTCATCGTCAACCAGGCGGCATTGAAGTTGAAGCGCGCGGCGATCCAGCCGCTGCTCGATTCGTTCGCCCGGGCGACGCGATGATACCGATCCGCCGCCTCGCCACCGCGCAGCCCGATTTCGACGCGCGGCTGGCGGAACTGCTCGCGTTCGAATCGGCGCAGGACCCCCAGGTGGATGTGACGGTTGCAGCCATCCTCGCCGACGTCAAGGCGCGCGGGGATGCAGCTCTGCTCGAGTACACGCGGCGCTTCGACCGCGTCGAGGCGGCAAGCGTCGCGGCGCTCGAAGTGCCGAAGGCGGAGCTCCAAATGGCCGAACGGCGCATCGACAAGGCGACACGCAACGCGCTCGAGGCCGCAGCCAGGCGCGTGCGCGCTTATCACAAGAAGCAGGTGGCGGTTTCCTGGCGCTACCGCGATGCCATCGGCGCCGAACTCGGCCAGCGCGTGACCGCGCTCGACCGTGTCGGCATCTACGTGCCGGGCGGCAAGGCGGCGTACCCGTCGTCGGTAATCATGAACGCCGTGCCGGCCAAGGTAGCGGGCGTGCGCGAAATCATCATGGTGGTGCCGGCCCCCGGCGGCGCACGCAATGATCTCGTGCTCGCGGCGGCGGCAATTTGCGGCGTGGACCGCGTATTCACGATCGGCGGCGCGCAAGCGGTTGCCGCGCTTGCTTACGGCACCGCGACAATCCCCGCCGTGGACAAGATCGTGGGGCCGGGCAATGCCTATGTTGCCGCCGCCAAGCGGCGCGTTTTCGGCGTGGTCGGCATCGACATGGTGGCGGGGCCTTCGGAAGTGGTGGTGGTGTGCGACGGCAAGACCCACGCCGACTGGATCGCGATGGACCTCTTTGCGCAGGCGGAGCACGACGAGCTGGCGCTGGCAATCCTGATCACACCCGATGCCGCGTTCCTCGACGCCGTGGCGGCCAGCATGGAGCGCCAACTCTCCAAGATGCCGCGGCGCGCGGTGATCGCGGCCGCGCTCTCGAAGCGCGGCGCGCTGATCCGCGTGCGGAGCCTTCCCGAAGCCTGCGAGATCGTCAACCGCATCGCTCCCGAGCACCTGGAACTGTCGGTTGAAAAACCCGACGCGCTCCTGCCCCGGATCCGGCATGCCGGTGCGATCTTCCTCGGCCGCGAGAGCTCGGAAGCGCTGGGGGACTACTGCGCCGGGCCCAACCACGTGCTGCCCACTTCGCGCACCGCACGCTTTTCCTCGCCGCTCGGCGTCTACGACTTCCAGAAGCGCTCGAGCGTGATCCGCATCCCGCGCAAGGCCGCGGCGAAGCTCGGCAAAATCGCTGCCGAACTTGCGCGCGGCGAGGGACTCACGGCGCACGCCCGGTCTGCTGAATTCCGAATGTCGGAAAATAGCCGCCAAGACGCCAAGGCCGCCAAGAAAAACACATCACGATAATTTAGGGCAAAGCGATTTGTCTTCGTCGTTCTCCGGTTCACAATATGCGCATCCAAATAGCATTTGAGGCTGACAATTCCTGTTTCTCGTGCTTCATGGCGTCTTGGCGCCTTGGCGGTTAATTAGTTTTTTCATGCCGAACACACCCGAAGAGATCATCCGCGAGGAGATACGCTCGCTGAAGGCGTATCTCGTGCCGGACAGCACCGGCATGGTGAAGCTCGACGCGATGGAGAATCCCTACCGCCTCCCGCCGGAGCTGCGCGCCCGGCTGGCACGCCTGGTGGAGGAGGCCGCGCTCAACCGCTACCCGGACCCGGCGGCCGTCGAG
>Ga0184637_10001778_pt1 | contig 14220 bp, 13 predicted proteins | sample PLM3_127_b2_FD_133143 | JGI IMG/M metagenome (GOLD analysis project Ga0184637, IMG submission 133143) | Groundwater sediment microbial communities from an aquifer in East River, Colorado, USA - PLM3_127_b2 | ecosystem: Environmental > Terrestrial > Soil > Riparian zone | place: USA: East River...
CAGTGCACCTTGATGTTGTCGAGGGTGGAGGTTCCCCCGCGCGCGACCGGGTTCACGTGATCGAACTCGAGCCGACAGGTCGAGCCGCACACGCCGCCCCCTTCGAGCGGCCACTCGCACCGCCCTCCCGCCCGCCGCCACGCCTCGCGCTTCACGGCCGCAGGGATCGCGCGCGAGGACGTCGAGGCGGAGGCGGCCTCCCGCGCCGCCGCCCGCGGCTTCGCGACGAGCCCCTTCCGCCGCGCGCACTGCGCGAGCGCCGCATCCATGCACGCCTCGAGGATCTCCTCGGTGCTCGCGCCCGCGTGGGAGTGGGAGAGCGCGTCCCGGGTCGCCTCGAGCTTCGCGAGGAACCGCCGCGAGACCGTGAAGTGCAGCCGCGAGAGCTCGCCGTCGAGCGGCTCGACGGGGAACGCCTTGTGAGGAGGAGCAGCCGGCCGCAGCGTGGGGACGAGCGCGAGCGAGGCGACCGGCGTTTCGGACGTCCGAAACGCGAGCGACGCGGTCTCAGTCATTTCGGACGTCCGAAACGCGAGCGACGTCGTCTCAGTCGTTCCGGACGTCCGAAACGGCGGAGAGTTCGCCCCTGCGGTCGAGTCGGTTCCACCGGACGAATCGCCGCCGCCCGGCGCCCCCGCGCGTTCCGGCGCGGCGATCTGTGCGTCCGCCGCCGCCCGGAGCGAGGTCACGACGTCGCGTCGCGGCCGAGCCGCGACCGGCCGGATGGACACCGCGACGGCCGCCGCCTCTCGCGCCGACAGCCCGAAGAACCGCGGCAGCACCTCGTCGCAGTTCTCGGCGGTGATGACCTTCGAGAGCTCGCACACGGAGGAGAGGCAAAGATGCCCCTCTCGCAGCGCCGCCTCGACCTCCGCGAACCGCCGGACGAGCTCAGCCGCGGTCTTCCGGTACTGCGCCGCTCCCGCCGACAGCCTCAGCTCGCGGCGAAGGAAGGCGAAGAGGCTCGCGTACCCGAGCTCGAGCCAGAGCCTCCGTCGATCGAAGTCGCCGAGCGCGACGAGGAAGTCCGCCATGGCAATGCGCTCGCGCCGGAGGAGATCCGCAAGCCGAGTGGTGAGGTCGCGTGCGTTCGTCATGACCGAACTCTCGCACGCGTTTTCGAGCCTTCCTCAAACGCACGCAGTCGCGCCAGGAGCCGCGAACGCGAGCCGGGGTCCGCGCCCCCGCAGCCGAATTCCGCTCGCACGGCCCCGCCCGCGCAGCGCGACGAGAGCTGCATCCCTTCGCCTCCTCGAGCCGCGAAGGCGACTCGGCCGAAAACCGAGTCAAGGTTGACGTTTAGAAAAATGGGTGCTGGCGCTCGCGCCGCGGGCCCTCGAGCACCGCACCGACTCCGCTCGGCCCACATGCGGCGAAACCACCCCCTGCGCCTCAGCCGCGCGTGAGCCGATTCACGGTTCCGCTTCCCGCGCGCGGTGACGCTTCGGCCGCCGCCTTCCTCGCTGCCCAACCCCGCTCGCTCGCGCCGAGACCTCCCCGGTTCAAGGCGACGTCCGCAGCGAGGTGTCGGCCCATTCGTGCCTCGCCCGCGAGCGCCCTCGCCCTCGCCCTCAGCCGAGGAACTCCTCCGCCGGAAAGAGCAGCACGTCCGCGATCGTCTCCGCCTCGACGAGCAGCATGAGCACGCGGTCGAAGCCGACCGCCACGCCGCCTGCCTCCGGCATCCGCCCGACCGCCTCGAGGAACGCCTCGTCGAGCGGGAAGACCGGCCGCGAGAGCCGCGCGCGCAGCGCCTGCTCCTCGACGAGCCGCGCGCGCTGCTCGGCGGGATCGGTGAGCTCGGTGAAGCCGTTCGCGAGCTCGAGCCCGCCGGCGTAGAGCTCGAACCGCTCGGCCCAGCGCGGGTCGTCCCGCTTGACCCTGGAGAGCGCCGCCATGGAGGCCGGCCAGTCCACGAGGTAGACCGGCCGCTCGAGCCCGAGGCGCGGCTCGACCGCGTCCAGCATGATCCGGAAGAAGACGTCGTCGAACGCCTCGCCGGCGGGACCCGGGTCGTGCCCGGCCGCGCGTGCCTCCGCCGCGAGCCGGGCGCCCGCGCCGGCCGGCCCGCCCGCGCCCGCGAGGCACGCGCCGAGGTCCACGCCGGCGTGCCGCCGGAAGGCCTCGTCGCAGGTGAGCCGCTCGTACGGCGCGGCGAGGTCGAGGTCGCGCCCGCCTCGGCGCACGCGCGCGGAGCCGTCCGACGACAGCGCCCGGGCGCAGGCCTCGAGGAGCCGCTCGAGGTCCGCCATGATGCCCTCGTAGTCCGCCCCCGCCCGGTAGAGCTCGAGCATGGTGAACTCGGGGTTGTGCGTCCGCGAGACCTCGCCGTTCCGGAAGACGCGCGCGAGCTGGAACGTCCGCGGGAAGCCGTCCGCGAGGAGCCGCTTCATCGCGTACTCCGGGCTCGTGTGGAGCCAGAGCGGCCGCCCTGCCCCGCCGCCCTCCGGCACGAAGTCGGCCTGGAAGGGCGCGAGGTGCGGCTCCATGCCGGGCGCGGGCACGAGGCACGGCGTCTCGACCTCCTCGTACCCCATGTCCCCGAGCCCCCGCCGCACCTCGGCCGAGAGCCGCGCCCGGGCTCGGGCGTTCCGCCGCCGCATCGCGTGATCTCGCATCCGCGCGGAGCCTAGCCGCGTTTTCCCTCGTGGGCACGCGGATCTCCGCCGTCAACTCGATCCGCCGCCACGGTTGACGAGCCCAGCACGCCCCCCTATCCTCGCCGTACCCGCGCTCCCGACCCAGAGTCCTTTGACGCGCCGACGACGCGCGCCATGACGCACCCCGCCCCCGCGAGCCGCTCATGACGCACCCGCTGCCGCCTTCACCCGCCTTCACCCGACCCAGAGTAATTCGACGCCCTCCCTGCCCCTTACCCAGAGTAGTTCGCTCCCTTCCCGTCCCCAGCCGCCCCCTTACCCAGAGTCGTTCGCTCGGCTCACCCAGCGCCGCCCCCCGATGCCCACCGTCCTCACCCCCTCCGGCGCGGCCCTCCACGTCGAGGAGGCAGGCTCGGGTCGCCCCCTGGTCCTCCTCCACGGCTGGTCCCTCAGCTCCGCCGCGCTGCTCGCCCCGCTCGCGCCGCTCGCCGGGCGCGCGCGGCTGGTTGCGCCGGACCTGCGCGGCCACGGCCGCTCCTCGAGCCCGGGCCCGCACACCCTCGAGGACCTCGCCGCCGACGTCGTGCAGGTCTTCACGGCGCTCGACCTCCGCGGCGCGGTGCTCGCCGGGTGGTCGCTCGGCGCGCTCGCCGCGCTCGCGGCGCTCCCCGCGCTCGCCGATCGCGTGCGCGCGCTCGCGCTCGTCGCCGGCACGCCGTGCTTCACCCAGCGCGAAGGGTGGTCCCACGCGCTGCCGGCGCGCACGGTGGAGGCCGTCGCCGCCCAGGTCCGCCGCGATCCGGCCCGCGCCGCGCGCCGGTTCTTCGAGGGCATGTTCGTCCCCGGCGAGCTGGACGCTGCGGGCCGCGCCCGCGCCGAGGCCCTGCGCGCCGCCCTCCCGGCGCCCACCGCCGCCGCGCTCCTCCCCGGCCTCGACGTCCTCCGCGAGGCCGACCTGCGCCCCGCGCTCCGCGCCGTCGGCGTGCCCACCCTGGTCCTCCACGGCGACGCCGATCCGGTCTGCCCGCCCGGCGCGGGGCACGCCCTCGCGGCCGCCATCCCGCGCGCCCGCCTCGTGCTCGTGCCCGGCGCGGGCCACGCGCCGTTCCTCTCGCGCCCCGGCGCGGTGGTGGACGCGCTCGGGAGCCTGCTCGAGGAGGCGCGCGCGTGAACCCCGTCGACAAGCGGCGCGTCGGCGCCGCCTTCTCCCGGTCCGCGGACGCGTACGACGCGCACGCCGAGGTGCAGGTGCGCGTGCGCGAGCGGGCCCTCGGGCTCGCCGCCGCCGTGGCGCCCGCCGCCGGGCGCGTGCTCGACGTCGGCGCCGGCACCGGCGCGCTGCTCGCACGGCTCGCGGCGGAGCGCCCCGCGCTGCTCGCCGCCGCCGTGGACCTCGCCCCCGGCATGTGCGCGCGCGCCCGGGTGGCCGCGCCCCGCGCCGCGCTCGCCGCGGCGGACGCCGAGGCGCTCCCGTTCCGCGCCGGCGTGTTCGACCTCGTGGTCTCGACGTCCACGCTCCAGTGGCTCCCGCGGCTCGAGCCGAGCCTCGCGGAGATGCGCCGGGTGCTCGCCCCCGGCGGCGCCGTCTGCGTGGCGCTCTTCGGCGAGCGCACCCTCCACGAGCTGCGCCGCGCCTGGCGCTCCGCGGCGAACGCGGCGCGGGCGAGCGACGGGCGTGCCGCCGGCACGCACCGCTTCGCGAGCCACGCCGCCCTCGAGAGCGCCCTCGCGGCCGCCGGGCTCCAGCCCGCCGCGGTGCACGAGGAGGAGCTCGTCGAGTGGCACGCGGACGCGCGCGCGGTGCTCCGCGCGCTGAAGGCCCTCGGCGCGTCGAGCGCCGTGCCCGGCCGCGCCGGCCTCGGCGGCAGGCGCGTCACGCTCGAGATGCTGCGCCGCTACGAGGAGGCCCACGCCGGCCCCGCCGGCGTGCCCGCCACCTACCACGTGCTCTACGCGGTCGCCCGCGCGGCGGTCACGGCGCGCCGGAGCCCGCCTTCGCCTCGAGCTCCTTCATCCGGGCCCGCAGCGCCTTCTCGCGCTGGAACCGGGTCGTGACGTCGCGCAGGATCGCGGCCGCGCCCTCGACCTGGCCGCTCGCGTCGCGCAGGAGCTGGATGGTGAACTCGACGGAGACGGTGGTGCCGTCCCGACGCAGCGCGGGCACCGCGAGCACGTCGCGCCCGTAGCGCGTCACGCCGGTCTCCATCACCTTGTTCCAGCCGTCCCAGTGCCGTCCGCGCAGGCGCTCCGGGATCATGAATTCCATCGACTGGCCGACGACCTCGTCGGCGGAGTAGCCGAACAGCTCCTCGGCGCCCCGGTTCCAGAGGCGGACGACGCCGTCCTTGCCTGCGTACATCACGGCGTCGCCCGCCGCCTCCAGGATCCGCGCGGCGAGGTCCTGCGGGATGGCGGTGGGCATCGCCGCTCTCTAGCGCCGCCGCGCGTCCGATGCGACCGGAGAGGCGGGCCGGGGTGGAGTCCGGTCGGGTTGTCCGGCGCGACGGCGCGATCGCGAGGGCGATCGCCCGCCTCAGCGCTGCGCCGCCGGCGCGGCGGGCTGCGCGGGGGCGAGGAGCTTCCCGGCCGTCCATCCCGCGCCGACGCCGAGCGCGAGCGCGACCACCGCGGCGATCAGGGTCGCGCGTCGCGTCCGGCGCCTCGCGGGCGGGGCGGGCGCCGGCGGCGCCGCGGACTCGGCGGGACCGGCCTCGCGCACGTCCGCGCCGCCCGGCCGCGGCCCCGGCCCCGCGAGCGCGGGCAGCGCGCCCGCCGCCTGCGGCGCGGCCGCCGAGGGCGGCCTCGGCGTGACCGGCAACGGGGGGGGGGCGCCCGGCGCCTCGAGCCCGTCGTCCGGCAGCACCGCCACGTCGTAGTCGCCGATCTGGACGAGGTCGCCGGCGCGGAGCTTGCGCTTGCCGGAGATCCCCTCCCCGTTCACGCGCGTCCCGGTGCGGCTGCCGAGGTCCTCGATCCAGACCGTGCCCCCGGCGTGCACGAACCGCGCGTGGCGCCGCGACACGTTGCGCTCGCCCAGCCGGAACGTGACGCCCTCGGCGGCGCGCCCCACCGTGATCTCGTCCGTGGCGAACGGGACCGTCGAGCGCGTCCCCGAGGCATTCTCGATGACGAGCTTCATCCGGGATCCCTAGCGCCGACGCTGGAGCCGCCGGGTGAACGTCTTGCCGTCCTTCTCGGGCAGCACCACGAACTGGTCGATCTCGTGCCCCTCGAGGGCGAGGTCGATGCGGTGCCGCTCGTCGAGCCGGAGCCCGCGCACGGTCACCGGCGCCGGCCCGAGCGCCTTGCCGTCGAGCCGCACCTCGGCGCCCGGCGGCACCGACGCGACGGTGATGTCGCCGACCGCGCTCTCGAGCGTCGCGTGCACGCGCGCGACGAGCTGCCCCGGCTCCGCGTGGATCGGGAGCGTCTGCCCCCTCACCGCCGGCCCGGCGAGCGCGATCTCGTGCGGCCGCGAGAGCGGGATCTCCTCGAGCACGGCGGGCGTGACCTGTCCGGTGGAGGCGCCGTCGAGCAGCACGTCCGCGCCGGGGGGAACGGAGGTGACGACCACCACGCCGGTCCGGAGCCAGGTCTCCGCGTAGTGGAGGCCGACCGCGCCGGCGACCGCGACCGCGAGCCCGAAGAGGAAGGCGGTCCCGAGGGAGACGCCGCTCTTCAGCACGGTGCGCGGGCGCGACGCGTGGCGGCCCGGCGCCCGGCGCGGCGCCGGCGGCGTCGGCTCCTGCGTCGCGGCCGGCTCCCAGCGCGGCTCGGGGACGTGCAGGGCCCCCGGCGCGGGCGTCGCGGCGGCCGAGATCCGCTCGTACGCCGCCTGCTGCGCGGCGGCGTTGGTCAGCACCTTCATGATGAGCGGATCGTGCGCGCGCGCGGAGCGGAGCCGCTGCACGCGCTCCACGAACACCTGCTGCATCTGCCGGCCGAGGAGGTCCTGGATGGCCGAGTGCGGCGTCGGGAACAGCACGTCCACGAGCTCCTCGGCGAAGGAGCGCGCGTCGGGGTAGCGCTTCTCGGGGTCGTAGGCGAGCGCGCGGCGCAGGATCGCGTCGAGGTCCTTGGGCAGGCGCGGGTCGATCGACGTCGGCGGGACGACCTTGGCCTTGCGCGCCTGCACGAGCGACTCGACGTCGGTCGCCTTCGGGAACGGCTTCTGCTTCGTGAGCAGCTCGTAGAGGAGGATCCCGGCCGCGAAGAGATCGACCCGGTGGTCCCAGGTCTTCTCGATGGCCGCCTGCTCGGGCGCGACGTACCCGAGCTTCCCCATCAGCATGCCCTCCTTGTAGTTGGAGAGCCCGGTGGCGGCGCGCGCGATGCCGAAGTCGAGCAGCTTGACCTCGCCCTCCCACGAGACGAGGGCGTTGTCGGGTGAGACGTCGCAGTGGACGATGCTGAGCGGGTTGCCCTGCCCGTCCGTCTTGCGGTGGGCGTAGTCGAGCCCCTGCAGCAGCTGCAGGACGAGGTAGATCGCCTCCTCGGGCGAGAGGTTCGCGCCCGCCCTCGTGAAGGCGTGCATCATCTCCTTCATGGAGGTCCCGTTCACGAGCTCCATGGAGATGAAGTACGTCCCGTCGATCGTGCCGCACTCGTAGACCTGGGTGATGTTCGAGTGCGTGAGCTGGACGGTGAGCTTCGCCTCGTTCACGAGCATCTTGATGAAGCCCTCGTCCTGCGCGCGCGCAGGGAGGATCCGCTTCACCACGAGCTCCTTCTCGAACCCGCCCGCGCCGGGCACGCGCGCGCGGAAGATCTCCGCCATGCCGCCGACGGCGAGGCGCTGCAGCAGGAAGAATTTCCCGAAGATCTGGGGCTTGAACTCGACGGAGCCGGGGGTCGTCTCGCGAGCGGGTTCTGCCACGATGGGCGGATGTTAGCCCGGGGGGACGGGCCCCACAAGGAGCGCGCCGGGATCACCTCCGCTCACTCTCCGCGGAAGCGCGGCGGCCGCCGCTCCTCCCAGGCCGCCCGGCCCTCGCGGATGTCCGCGCTCTCGAAGGCGCGGCGCCGGAGGCCGGCGATCTCCTCCCGCTCGGCGCCGGCGAGGCCGCGCTCGTGCGACGCCTCGAGCAGCTGCAGGATCCGCTTCATGCCGCGGACCGCGAGCGGCGCGTTGCCGGCGATCTCGGCCGCCAGGGCGAGCGCGTCCGCCTCGGCGCCCGCCGCCGCGACCACCCGGTTCACGAGCCCCCAGCCGAGCGCCGTCTCGGCATCCACCGGACGGCCCGTGAAGAAGAGCTCCCGGGTGCGCGCAGCGCCGAGGAGGTCGGCGAACCTGCGCAGGCCACCCTCCGGGTAGACCACGCCGAGCTTCGCCGGAGTCATGGCGAGCTTCACGCCCGCCCGTGCCACGCGCAGGTCGCAGGTGACGGCGAGCTCCAGCCCGCCACCGAAGGCGGAGCCGTTCAGGAAGGCGACGGTCGGGCAGGGCACGCGGTCGAGCGCGTCGGCCGCCCGCTCCACCGCCTCGTCCGGCCGCTCGCCGCGGCTCGACGTGAGCGCGATCTCGGCGAGGTCGAAGCCGGAGGAGAAGGCCTCGTCCCCCGCCCCCCGCAGCACGAGGCAGCGGACGCCGTCGCGCGCGGCCGCGTCGCACGCGACCTCGAGCTCCTCGAGCGCCTGGAAGTCGAGGGCGTTCCGCTTGGCGAGGTTGGCGATCTCGACGATCCGGACGTCGCCGCGATCCTCGCTCCGGACGCGCGCGGCGCCGCTCATTCGATCACGGCGAGGAGGTCGCCCTCCGCGACGGCCTGCCCCTCCTTGCAGCGGAGCTCCTTCACGCGACCGGCGGCGGTGGCCTCGACCGGCATCTCCATCTTCATCGACTCGAGGATGACCACGGCGTCGCCCGGCGCGACCGCGTCGCCGGGCTTCTTCTCGAGGCGGACGACGGTGCCGGTGATGTGGGCCGAGAGCTTCTCCATGGGTGTCTCCGCTCGCGAAGGCCTGGGCGCGGCGGCAACGTAGCCCGCGCTCCCCCGGGCGGCAACCCGGCGCGCGGGCGAGGACGCGGTCAGGTCGCCGCGCCACGGTTCGTGAATCCAGTGGGACTTCCCCGCGCCGCCGCCGGCCGGCGCGGGCAGGCGCCGCACGAAAGAAAAGGGCCCGTCGAGCGGCGGGCCCTATCTGCGGTGACCAGGCTGTGAGGCTTACCTTGGTCTCACCGGCGGGAGGCCGGTTTCGCGTCTGGGAGGATGGTGCCTACATCGGCGGCGGCCGTCAACCCCGTCCTTCCGGTCTCCCCTCCCGGGATGACCGCGGCCGCGGAGGCCTCCGCCAGCAGCTTCTTGCCGAGCAGGATGGCGCGCACCGCCCCGGCGATCTCCTGGTAGCTGACCGGCTTCCTGAGGAAGGCCGAGATGCCGAGCGCGGCGAGCCGCTCCCGCTCGGCGTCGCCGCCGGACGAGATCACGATGACCGGCGTCTTCGCGAGCGCGGGCTCCGCCCGGATCCGCTCCACGAGCGTGATCCCCGAGACCACCGGCATGTAGACGTCGGTGACCACCACGTCGATGGGCGGCGCGTGCAGGAGCCGCTCGAGGGCGGCGGCGCCGTCGCCCGCCACCTCGACGCCCATCGGCGGCAGGTGATCGGTCTCGCCGAGGCGGCGCAGCGCGGCGGTGTACATCGTGGCGACGAGCGCGTTGTCCTCGACGAGCAGCAGCCGGATCTCCGGCGCCGGTCCCTTCGTGCCCGCCACCGCGCGCGCGACCTCCGCGAGCCGCTTGCGGTCGTCGGGCCGGTCGTCGGGCACGCGCACGGCGACCCCCGCCGGCAGCTCGCCGTCCGACGGCCGGCGCCGCAGCACCTCCACCGTCAGCTCGAGCGGCGCGAGGAGGTGCGGGAACGAGACCACGAGCGTCACCCGCTCGCCGGCCTCGAACTCGCGATCGGTGCGGATGAAGAGGCCGCTCTCGGAGAGGTTCTCGGTGTAGTCGAGGACGCTCTCGGTCCCGAGGTACTGCACCGCGAGGATGAGGGGGAACCGCGGGTGCGCGCGCCTGTCCGTCTGCATTCGCTCTCCCGCTCCCGTGATACGGCCGGCGGCCATGATGGGCCATGCGCCCGGGCCCGTAAATCGCGGGGGCGCACCATGGTCTCGGTACACGGATGGTGAGCATGCGGCGCCACCCGGTCCCGGGCGTGGGCCCAGGTGGTCGCGACACTCAGGCACGGTTGCGCCGCCCCCCACCCGCCACTAGGGTCGCCCCGCACCACTGAGATGACGTCGGAGGAGCCATGGACGCGATCGCCGGACGGGTGGCGCTGGTGACGGGCGGCGGACGGGGGATCGGGAGGGCCATCGCCCTCGCCCTCGCGCGCGAGGGGGCCGACGTCGCGGTGGCGGCGCGCTCGGTCCCCGAGATCGAGGCGGTGGCGGCGGAGATCGCCGGGCTCGGGCGGCGCACGATGTTCCTGCCGCTCGACGTCTCCGACCGCACGAGCCTCGCGCGCGCGCCGCGGGCGGTCGCCGACCAGCTCGGCCCGGTGGACATCCTCGTGAACAACGCCGGCATCCACGACGCGGCCCCGGTGCACAAGCTCGAGGACGGCGCCTGGGACGCGGTGCTGGCGGTGAACCTCACCGCGCCGGTGCTCCTCACCCGCGCCTGCCTCCCCGCGATGTACGAGCGCGGCTTCGGGCGGGTGATCAACATCGCCTCGGTGGCCGGCAAGATCGGGCTCAAGTACGGCGCGGCCTACGCCGCCTCGAAGCACGGCCTCATCGGCTTCACGCGCAGCCTCGCGCTCGAGGGGGCGAGGAAGGGGCTCACCGCCAACGCCATCTGCCCGAGCTGGACCGAGACGCAGATGCTCGACGAGGCGGTCGCCGGCCTCGCGCTGGCGACGGGCCGCACCGAGGCGGACGCGCGCGCGGCGCTGCTCCGCTCGAACCCGCTCGGGCGCGCCGCGCTGCCGGAGGAGGTGGCCGACGTCGCGGTCTTCCTCGCCCGCAACGCGGCGGTCACGGGCCAGGCCGTCCACGTCGACGGCGGCGAGGTGATGGCGTGACGTCGCCTCGCCGGCGCCGGGCGCGGCCGCGGCCGCGACACGGCTGACCGTCGCCGCCGGAGCGGCCGCGCCCCCTTGACGGGACGGGGGGCCGCGTGAGGAGATCGCGCCCTTTCCCCGAGGAGCGCATGCAGACCAAGTTCCTGCTGCCCGAGAGCCGGATCCCGACCCATTGGTACAATGTCATCGCGGACCTGCCCGCCCCGCCCGCCCCGGTGCTCCACCCCGGGACCGGGAAGCCGGTGACGCCTACCGACATGCTCCCGCTCTTCCCGCCGGCGCTCCTCGAGCAGGAGATGTCGGCCGAGCGCTGGATCGCGATCCCCGAGGAGGTCCGGCGCATCTACCAGCTCTGGCGCCCCTCGCCGCTCTTCCGCGCCCACCGCCTCGAGCAGGCGCTCGGCACGCCCGCCCACATCTACTACAAGTACGAGGGCGTCTCGCCGGCCGGGTCGCACAAGCCCAACACCGCCATCCCGCAGGCCTACTACAACAAGCTCGCCGGGACGAAGCGGATCGCCACCGAGACGGGCGCCGGCCAGTGGGGCTCGTCGATGGCGCTCGCGAGCAAGATGTTCGGGCTCGAGTGCACCGTCTACATGGTGAGGGTCTCGTTCGAGCAGAAGCCGTACCGCAAGTCGATGATGCAGCTGTGGGGCGCCGAGGTGATCGCCTCGCCGTCCAACCGCACCAACGCCGGCCGCACCATCCTCGCGAAGGATCCGGCCAGCAACGGCTCGCTCGGCATCGCCATCAGCGAGGCCGTCGAGGACGCGATCTCGCGCGAGGACACGAAGTACGCGCTCGGCAGCGTGCTGAACCACGTCTGCCTGCACCAGACCGTGATCGGCCTCGAGGCGAAGGAGCAGCTGGCGCTCGCGGGCGAGTACCCGGACGTCGTGCTCGGCTGCCACGGCGGCGGCTCCAACTTCGCCGGGATCGGCTTCCCCTTCATCGCCGACAAGGCCGCCGGCAAGCAGGTCCGGGTCGTCGCGATCGAGCCCTCCTCCTGCCCCACGCTCACCAAGGGCGAGTACGCCTTCGACTACGGCGACACCGCGAAGATGGCGCCGATCGTGAAGATGTACACGCTCGGTCACGACTTCATGCCGCCCGGCATCCACGCGGGCGGGCTGCGCTACCACGGCGCCTCGCCGCTCGTCTCGCAGCTCCTCCACCACGGCCTCGTCGAGGCCCGCGCGGTCGGGCAGCTCGCCTGCTTCGAGGCGGCGGTGCTCTTCTCGCAGACCGAGGCGATCATCCCCGCGCCCGAGTCCTCGCACGCGATCCGCGGCGCCATCGACGAGGCGCTGCAGGCGAAGGAGGAGGGGAAGGCGCGGGTGATCCTCTTCAACCTCTCCGGGCACGGCCACGTGGACATGGCCGCGTACGACGCCTTCTTCGCGGGCAAGCTCGAGCACTTCGAGTACCCCGCGGAGAAGGTGAAGGAGTCGCTCGCGCACCTGCCCAAGGTCGCGCTGTAGCGGCTCCGCCCGAGCGGACCGCCGGGCGCGCCCGGGGAGGGGCTGGAGCGGCTCCCGCCGTTGACCGCGCCCCGGAGACCCTCCGGCGCGACCGCCGCCGCGGCGTCAGGGCGCCGGGGGCGCGATCTCTGCCGCGATCGTGCCCATCCGCCCGGCGCGGTAGTCGGCGATCGCCTCGTGGATCTCCGCCTCGGTCGTCATGACGAACGGGCCGTAGCGCGCGACCGGCTCCCGCAGCGGCTCGGCGGCGAGCAGGAGCAGCTCGGCGCCGCCCTCCGCGCCGGCCTCGGCGACCGCGGGCCCCGGGCCGCCGTCCAGCACCACCAGGTCGCCGCCGCGCGCGAGGCGCGCCTCGCGGCCGATCCGCGCCTCGCCCTCGAAGACGTAGACGAGCGCGGTGAAGCCCTCCGGCACCGGCTGCTCGAGCCTGCCCTGCGGGGCGAGCGAGGCGTGCAGGTAGAGGATGGGCGTGTGCGTCCGCGTAACGGCGGCCGCGCCGAGGGCCTCGCCGGCGATGACGCGCACCGTGACCCGGCCGTCCGCCGAGCGCACCACCGGGATGCGATCGGCGCGGAGGTCCTGGTAGCGAGGCCGGGCCCGCTTGTCGGCGCGCGGCAGGTTCACCCACAGCTGGAACCCGTGCATCCGGCCGCCCTCCGCGAGCAGGCGCGCGGACGGGAGCTCCGAGTGGACCACCCCTGCGCCCGCGGTCATCCACTGCACGTCGCCCGGCCCGAGGCGGCCGGCGTTCCCCTGCGAGTCGCGATGCTCCATCTCGCCGGCGAGGAGGTACGTCACCGTCTCGAACCCGCGGTGCGGGTGATCGGGGGCCCCCTTCGCCTCGCCCGGGCCGAGCTCCATCGGCCCCATCTCGTCGAGGAGGAGGAACGGGTCGAGGTGGTCGACCGCGCGCCCGGGGAACGGGCGGCGGACGGAGAAGCCCGCGCCCTCCGTCTGGTGGGCGGCGCGCAGCAGCATGCGGACGGAGCGGGGGGCCGCGGCGGTCGTCATCGGAAGCCTCCGGCGGCTTCGTAACCGGGAGCGCGCCTCCGCGCCCGCGCCGGCCTCCGCTCAGTCGAGGAACAGGTCGCGCATGAGCGGCTCGCCGGCCCTCACGGCGTAGCGGGCGAGGTCCTGCACGCCGGCCTCCCGCAGGACGTCCTCGTCGATGAAGAAGTTGCCGGTGCACTCGCGGGCCGGGCGGCGGAGGATGGCCAGCGCGGCGTCCGCCACGATCTCGGGGGTGCGCCCGTGCCTGGCGGTGTCGTCGCCGCCGAGGAGGTTCAGCGCCGCGGTGGCGATCACGGTGCGCGGCCAGAGGGCGTTCACGGCGATCCCGCGGCCCTTCAGCTCCTCGGACATCCCGAGCACGCACATGCTCATGCCGTACTTGGCCATCGTGTAGGCCACGTGGTTCGCGAACCAGCGCGGGTTGAGCGAGAGCGGCGGCGAGAGGTTCAGGATGTGGGGGTTCTCGCTCTTCGCGAGGTGGGGGATGCAGGCCTGGGAGCAGGCGTAGGTGCCGCGCGCGTTCACCTGGTGCATGAGGTCGTAGCGCTTCATCGGCGTCTCGACCGTGCCGGCGAGGTGGATCGCGCTCGCGTTGTTCACGAGCACGTCGATGCCGCCGAAGCGGTCCACCGCCGCCTTCACCGCCGCGGCGATCTCCTCGTCGTTCCGCACGTCGCACTTCACCGCGAGCGCCTTGCCGCCGGCGCGCTCCATCTCCGCGGCGGCGTCCTGGATGGTGCCGGGCAGCTTCGGGTTCGGGACGTTCGACTTCGCCGCGATGACGACGTTCGCGCCCTCGCGCGCGGCGGCGAGGCCGATCGCCCGGCCGATGCCCCGGCTCGCGCCCGTGATGAACAGCGTCTTTCCCTGAAGTGAAGGCATGGTGATCTCCCGCGTGGGTGCGCCGGGAGGATGTCGGCGCATGACGCGGCGAGCAACGGGGAGGACGGGGCGGTCGGGGGAGGGAGCGCGAGCCCCGAAAACGACCCCGACCCCGAACCCGGCCCCCACCCCCCACCCCCCCCCCACCCCGACCCCCACCCCCGACCCCGCTCCCACCCCCGCCCCCACGACCCCGCCCCCCGCCCCCGTGTTCC
>Ga0184637_10001779_pt1 | contig 14216 bp, 11 predicted proteins | sample PLM3_127_b2_FD_133143 | JGI IMG/M metagenome (GOLD analysis project Ga0184637, IMG submission 133143) | Groundwater sediment microbial communities from an aquifer in East River, Colorado, USA - PLM3_127_b2 | ecosystem: Environmental > Terrestrial > Soil > Riparian zone | place: USA: East River...
AATCCAGGTCGACCAGACGGCTCCCTGCCAGTTTCATGAACGCGTCGACGCGCTTTCTCCGGAGATGGCTCTTCACGGCACGCCGCAGCGCCTCGGACCGGCTGACGTCCGGTTCGGCACGCATCAGCTCAGCGACGAGTTCTTCATCGATTGATATCGTTGTGCGCATACCCAATTCAGTATATCTGCATACATCTTCGCCGACAAGGCGCATACCACAAATCGCACACCCCAGAGCGGGTCCGCGCTTGCGCCATTCGGCGAGTGGTTGAGATGCGTTCGCCGCAGACAGCCCGCGCGAGTGGTCCGAACGCCACGTGATGATGAGGCCACCTGGCAAGGGGTTCGACCTGCACCCGGAGGCGAGCGGTTCGTGCTGGCCGCCGCGGCCGAAAATGAAAACGCCGTCAAGCAAGACACATTGGTCTTCATCGTCAATTTCTTCGACGAGCTGCGCCGCCTCGCGCCCACCAACTGAGCGATCACTCGTTCTGGCCCTCCGGACCGTTCGGGTCGTTCGGACCGTTCTGCACGACGAGCGTCAGCCCGATTGCACCGACCCGCGTCAGTCCGATCGCACCGGGTATAATCGCCGCACGCCGGAGCTCAATGGTGTTCTGTTCCGAATGACTATCGGGCCGCTCCGCTCGCACTCGCACCCCACCGCGCAGGCGTGCGCGGCGGGGGCCCCGCGTTGTCGCGGCCCACAATTCGCGCCCGGAGGCTCGTTGTGACCATTACTCCATCAGTCCGGACGGTCCACTAGATGGACTCAAATCTCCTGAAGACAAAGTCGATCGAGCAGCTGGTGGGCGACGTCGAGAAGGGCGGCAAGGCCCTCCGCCGCAGCCTCACGGCGATGGACCTGACGCTGCTCGGCATCGGCGCTATTATCGGCACGGGCATCTTCGTGCTGACCGGCACGGCGGCCGCCAACCAGGCTGGTCCCGCCATCGTCGTGTCCTACATGGTGGCCGGCCTCGCCTGCGCGTTCGCCGCGCTCTGTTACGCGGAGTTCGCGGCGATGATTCCCATCGCGGGGAGCGCCTACACGTACGCCTATGCCACGCTCGGCGAGATCTTCGCGTGGATGATCGGCTGGGATCTCATCCTGGAGTACGCGGTGGGATCGATGACGGTGGCGATCGGGTGGAGCGGCTACTTCCAGCGCATCCTGGCCGGCTTCGGCCTGCAGCTTCCCGCCTGGATGGCCGCCGCGCCCGCGGCGGCGCCCGGGGCCGTGCTCAACCTTCCGGCAGTCATCATCGTCCTGCTGATCATGGTGCTGCTCGTCGTGGGCATACGCGAGAGCGCGCGATTCAACGCCGTGATGGTGGCGATCAAGATCGTCGCGGTCCTGTTCTTCCTGGTGACCGGTATCTGGTATGTCCAGCCCGAGAACTGGACGCCGTTCATGCCGTACGCCTGGTCCGGGGTCATGACCGGGGCGGCCGTCGTCTTCTTTGCGTACATCGGCTTCGACGCGGTGTCGACCACGGCGGAAGAGGCCAAGAACCCGAGCCGCGATCTGCCGATCGGCATCATCGCGTCGCTCGTCATCTGCACGATTCTGTACGTCGCCGTGTCCGCGGTGTTGACCGGGATCGTGCCGGTGGTCACATTCCGCGAGGACGCGCAGTTCCTGAACGCGCCGGTGGCATACGCTCTGTCTGAGATCAATCTGGATTGGGCGGCAGGGCTCGTGTCGGCCGGGGCGGTGGCCGGCATCACCAGCGTGCTGCTCGTCATGCTGATGAGCCAGCCCCGAATCTTCTTCTCGATGAGCCGCGACGGCCTCCTGCCGCGGGGCGTGAGCAAGGTGCACCCGCGGTTCCAGACGCCCTACATCACGACCATCATCACCTGTGTCATCGTCGCCATCACCGCCGGGCTCGTGCCGATCCAGGTCGTCGGCGAAATGACGAGCATCGGCACGCTCTTCGCCTTCGTGGTCGTGTCGATGGCGGTCATCGTCCTTCGCATCACGCGTCCCGATGCGCACCGGCCGTTCAGGGTGGCAGGGGGACCGATCATCCCGGTACTTGGGGTGGTGTCGTGCCTGTACCTGATGGTGAGCCTGTCCGTGATGACGTGGGTCCGCCTGCTCGTGTGGCTCGACCTCGGGATGCTGATTTACTGGTTCTACGGCCGCACGCACAGCCCGTTGGCCGATCCGCGTGAGGCGGCGGCGCGGACCGGTGGCGAGGCGTTCGCCAATTTCCTCAAGATCGCGGGTTACCTGCTGCTCTTCAACGGCGGCGCCATCACACTGCTGGCGCTGCTGACGGAGTGGGGTGTCACCACCGAAGCGTTGGCGCGGTGGAGCGAGCTCGACGCGCTGATCAGCCGCGTCGGCATGCGGGTGACGCCAGAGATTGCGGATAGGTTTGGGCTCACCATTCTGGGCGCCGGCGCCGCCGTCGCCGTCGCCGGCTGGCTCGTCGGCCGGATCGCGGCCAAGGCGCCGGCGGCGCGGCCGTAAGATCGAAACGGCGACTGTGATGAGTTGACGAATTGCCCGATGCAATCCGCCGATTCGTCGATTCGCCCATGCGTCAATGCCCGAGTTCCTGCTGACGGATCGCGTGTCGTGGGCGCACGGCCTGCGACTGGCGCTCGCGCTCTTTCTGGCGATCCTCGCCGGCGGCACCGCGGGCTACATGCTCGTCGAAGGATGGAGCCTGTGGGACGCGTTCTACATGACGGTGATCACCGTCTCGACCATCGGGTATCGCGAGGTGCACACGCTCTCGTTCGCCGGCCAGGTGTTCACCGTCGTGCTGATCTTCGTCGGGGTCGGCACCGCTTTCTATACGGCCACGCAGCTGGCGGCGGTGGTCGTGGAGGGCGGCCTGCATCGGCGGTTCGAGCAGCGCCGCGTCACACGCATGCTGGAAGACCTCACGGATCATTTCATCCTGTGCGGCTACGGGCGTATCGGGAGCATCATCGCCCGCGAGCTGCAACAGCAGGGCGTGCCGTTTGTCGTCATCGAGCGGAACCCCGAGCGCGTGCAGAGCGCCATCGTCCACGGGTGGCTCGCGGTCGAAGCGGACGCCAGCGAGGAGGAGGTGCTCAAGCGCATCGGGATTCACCGGGCGCGCGGGCTGATCGCGGCCGTCGGCACCGACGCCGAGAACGTCTATACGGTGCTCACCGCGCGCGTGGTGCGGCCTGACCTCTTCATCATTGCCCGCGTCGAGTCCGACGAGGCCGAGCAGAGGCTCCGCCGGGCTGGCGCCGACCGGGTCATCTCGCCGTACCGGATCGGGGCGACGCACATCGTGCAGACGGCGCTGCGTCCGGCAGTAGTCGATTTCGTCCAGCTTGCGACCAGCTCGGGTCATCTGGATCTGTCGATGGAGCAGGTACACGTCCGCGAGGAGTCGGGACTTGTCGGCAAGACGATCGTCGACGCCGGCATCCGGCAGCGGTTCGGCGTGATCGTCGTCGCGATCAAGCGCGCGGACGGGACCATGGACTTCAATCCGGCGCCGGAGTCGGTCATTCGAGCCGGCGACGAGCTGGTCGTGCTCGGGCGGCCGCAAAGTGTCAAGGCGCTCGAGGAGACGGTCGAGGTATAGCGCGCAACTGCCAATGACCAGAACGCGTAGGGCAAAGGTCAAATCATGTCCCAGGCGGAATGTGCCTCTTGACGTTTGACCTTTGACGTACTGTTTAGCTCGGAGACTAGAAGCGCAATCGGAGGCCCGCTCCGGTCGATGTGCCACCAGCCTTTACCTTGGTCGTACCGCCGTTCGCTGACGGGAGGTCAACCGTGGCCCCCGCGTACTGAGCCGAGAATCCGACGCCTACTCGAGACGTGAAGAAAATGGCGACGTCGCCGCCCGCATTGAACCCGAGCGTCGACTGCGTAGCCTTCGCCGTCTCAGCGCTCCGAAAGCTCGCTTCGTCGTATGGGTAGGTGTCGCCGTACACGAAACCGGTGACAACGCCCTGCGCTATCCGGAAATAAGAGGGCCCGCCAAAGAGCGCGACTTGCAGCCTCCGGCTGACGGGAAACACACCGCGCGCCTGAACGTGGACGGCCAGCTCCTCCCGTTTGAGCCCGACGACCTCACCGCTCACCGACCGCGATCGGTCAAAGAAGAACGGGTGCGGAACGGAGCCAATGAGCGCGATCGGTGTGGAGCGACTGTAGCGGCTCAGGCCAGCGCCAACAGCAAACGTCGGCTTGGCGAAGACGCCGCCGGACACGTCGAACACAGGGCCAGATCTGACGGCGTAGTCCGTGTCGAAGCGTCGTTCCTCGGCGTTGGCATGAAAGGTCGCGCTGTCTTGGAAATCGTTGGAGCTCACACGATATCCGCCATTGATGGAAATGAAGCCTCGATCACTGGCCACAGTCTGCGCGAATGCGCCACCAGGCGTCGCCAGAAGGAGTGCCACAACGATCGCTGAAAGCTTGCTGCTCATCATGTCCTCCTCAGAACACGCCAACCGAAGTCCAGGCCTGAGTAATCGACAGCTCCGGCGCGCTCCCGGCCCCGTACAGATCTCGCGCGGCCTGGATCGTGGCTGCCCGCGCCGTCGCGAACGTCGCCGAGGGAGGCAGCATGTAGACGAAGGCTCGATAGAACGCCTTCTCGATCTGTTCCCGGTTTGCCAGACCGACGCCGCGAACGGCAAGTCCCGACGTGCGGTTCGTGCCCCCCACAACGGCAAGGTAGAACGCGTGGTTCGGAATGCCGGAGTTGATGTGCACGCCGCCGTCGTCCTCAGAGCCGGTGTAGCGGTCGCTGTAGTGATCGGGATCGCCAAAAGCGCGGGGGTTGCTCAATGATCGGATGCCGTGCTGGTCGTCCCAGGGGCTGCGAACCGTGTCCTCCCCGATGATGAAGTCGGCCTCGCCCCGGTACGCGCCCACCTGCTGGTGGAAGAATTCAGCGGACGTGCCCATGATGTCGGAGAACGCTTCATTGAGGGCGCCCGATTCATTGAGGTAGATGAGGCGAGACGATGATTCCGTGACTCCGTGCGTCAGCTCGTGGGCGACGACGTCGAGCGCTCCGGCGAGAGGGCCGATGTTCTGGCCGCCGTACGTGTACTCCGGCGGGATGCCATTCCCGAAGTACATCAAGCCGACGCCATCCGGACCGCACTCGCCACACCAGAATGCATTGAGAGCGAAGTCGAGCAGTTCCTCCGGTAGTGCGAGTGCGCCCTGCTGTGAGACGCCGTTGATCAGCGCAACGATCGGTCGATCCCGATCGTCAAGCCCTCGGCGCCCGTGACGCTTGAAGAAGTAGTCGTACGTCCAGCCGATGTACGCGTGGGCATCCACCGCGGCGGCGTCGGTCCACTCGTTGTCGGTGTCGCTTGCGAGGTCTGATGTGAACAGCGGGCCACCATTGAGCACATTCAACGCGCGGTTCAAGTTGCCGCGCATGTCGTACGTGGTCAGCGCCGGCGGGCGCTGCTGATCGCTGGTGACGAAGACACCGCCCTGACGAAGTACGGAGAGCTTCTTCCTGTCACCGAGCACGCCCCGGCCCGTGCCGACGGCTGCCTGCGTGTGAATCGAGGAGTAGCGCAGGAGCTCCACGCCAGAGCTTGCGTCGATAAACATCCGGAATGCGTGGCTGTTGCCCGAGATGACTGCGGTATACGCCAGTCGATGATCACCCGACTGCAGGGGCAGCACGACGAGCACCGGCTGGCGAAGCAATGACCCGTCTGCGCCGGCGGTTTCAAGAAAGCGATCGCGCGCCGCCTCGATCGTCAAGCCGGGATCGGTCGAGATCGTCAGCGCGGGGGCCAGGTTGCCAAACAGCCACTGCGTGACGCCGCGGTCCGAGTCACGAACGACCTCTGCGCCCCAGATGCTGACGCCGCGATGAGACTGTGCGAAGCGCTCGATCGCGTGCGACGGCGTGGCAGGGTCGCGATCGATGCTCCGGAGGCGCAGCGAACCCTCCCGCGCAGCTTGCGAGACGTACCCGTCCCACATGCGCAACTCGGCAATTCCCGTGGCGTGGACGCGCAGCGTGGTGGGCTGCTGAGCCACACTACGCTCGTGGACAAGAAAGATCGTGCTCGCCGCGACGAGGGCCGCGGCCATTCTCCGCTTCATTGTTCTGCCTCCGGACCGTGGTCAGACGCTATCCGGCCCTAAGAGGAGCGGTGCGCTTGCCTGTTTCCGCCCGCATGCGCGCGGGCTGACCGCATCTGTGGATCGGGAGTGTTCCCGAAAACACGTATCGGACGTTGGGTTGGCCGGGAATAGCGCGACTTCGAGGGTGGCAACGCGAGGGCCACTGCGCGATCGCGGCGGCTTCTCCCAGCGAAAGGGGAGGGGCAGGCCAGGGACCCGGCGGCCCTGTTGCCCGATCATGCTGCTGTCGCTTCACCGTGAGCGTCTGTGCTTGGCGGACGTGGCCGCTGGAGCCGTTTAATTCGCAGTCAGAGGACTGGCGAGCGCCGCCGGAGAGCCGTGCCGCTTCACAGGCGGCGCATCCACAGGAAGACGGGGATCCCCAGGATCACGATGAGGAACCCGGGCCAGGTCGTCGCCGGCCGGTAGATCAGCAGCACGAGCAGGATGGCCATCGCGCCGACGATGTAGAGGGCGGGAATCAGCGGATAGCCGAAAGCGCGGTACGGCCGCTCCGCGTCAGGTTTCGTCGCGCGCAGACGAAACACGCCGGCGATCGTGAGGATGTAGAAGAGCAGCGCCGCGGAGACGACATAATCCAGCAGGTTTCCATACAGATTTCCGTATTGCCGGGTTGCGGGATCGTAGGTTCGCGGGAGCACCAGCGCCGCGGCCCAGATCCCCTGCAGCACGAGGCCCCAGGCCGGAACCTTCGCGGTGTTGAGCCGGCCGGCCCCCGCGAAAAACAACCCGTCACGCGCCATGGCGTAGTAGGCGCGCGCACCAGCCAGGATCAGGCCGTTGTTGCAGCCAAATGTCGAAATCATGATCGCGGCGGCCATCAGCGCGACGCCGGCACCTGGGAAGATCGCTTCGAGCGTCGAGGTGGCGACGCGGTCCGCGGGCGCCTGCTGGATCGCCTCGAGGGGAAGCGTGACCAGGTACGCGACGTTGGCCAGCATGTACAGCGAGATCACAATGATCGTCCCGAGCGCCAGGGACAGGGGAATGTTCCGCCGCGGGTCCTTTACCTCGCCGGCCGTGAAGGTGATGTTGTTCCACGCGTCGGCCGAGAACAGGGACCCCGTCTGCGCCACGCAGAGCGCGATGAACACGCCGTAGGCCGTGGCCACCGAGACCCCTTCGGCGATCGACTCGAATCCGCGAGGCTGCCAGAACTCTCCAAAGTTCATCCCAACCGCCTGGGCGTTCCATCCGATGAGCAATCCAACGAGGATCAGCGCCGCAAGCGCGCCGGTCTTCGCGGTCGTAAACGTGTTCTGGATGACCTTTCCGTATTCGAGGCCGCGGGTGTTCGTCCACGTCAGCAGCGCAATCAACGCCACGCCCAGGAACTGGGCCGTGGAGAGCGAAACGGCGTATCCGGTCGACAGGTGCAACGGGGGGATGAGGTAGCGATTTTCGGCAATCGACGGGAACAGCACGCCGGTGTACCGTGCAAACGCCACCGCGACGGCGGCAATCGTGCCGGTCTGGATCACCATGAACAGCGTCCATCCGTACAGGAATCCCCAGAGCGGCGAGTAGGCCTCGCGGAGATAGACATACTGGCCGCCCGCCCGCGGCATCATCCCGGCGAGCTCGCCGTACGAGAGCGCGGCGGCGATCGTCAACACGCCGGTGACGGCCCATGCGACGAGCAGCCATCCGGGGCTGCCCAGTTGCCGCGCCATCGCCGCGGACACGATGAAAATACCGGACCCGATCATCGACCCCGCGACGACCATCGTGGAGTCGTAGAGACCGAGGCCGCGCGTAAACTCGGTCTCCAACATCACCGGTTCGTCGGTGTGGGACGCTCGAGCCATGGCAGCCATTGTCGCCTAAATCCAGGAGTGACCGTGCGTCGCTGCGACTGACGCCGGCCAGCGCCACCATGTGGCTCCGAAAAAGCCATCACCTAACCTTGAAGAACGGCTTTTTCTCCGCACATGGCGCACTGTCCGTCGCCGCTGATGGCAACGCACGTGACCTCGGGGTTGAGCCGTTAGAATGACAACAGATGAGTGCGCGGATACTTGACGGCCAGGCGCTGGCCGGACGGATGCGAGAGGAGATCAGACCGCAGGTCGCGGAGTTCACCCATCGGCACGGCCGCCCGCCCGGGCTCGCGATCGTCCTCGTCGGACAGAACCCCGCCTCGGAGGTGTATGTCCGCAACAAGTTGAAATCGGGGCAGGAGGTTGGATTCCGTGCGGACCTCGAACGGCTGCCGGCTGACGCGGCGCTCGCGGACGTGCAGGGACTCGTCGAGCGGCTGAACGGCAGCGCCGTGCACGACGGCATCCTGGTGCAGTCGCCGCTGCCCAAGACCCTTGGCGCGGACGCCGCGTGGCGCGTGTTTGACGCCATCGCGCCGGAGAAGGACGTCGACGGGTTCACGCCCGGCAACGCGGGGCGCCTTGTCCAGGGCCGGCCCTCGCTCGTGCCGTGCACGCCGTTGGGGATCATCGAGCTCCTGACGCGTGAGGGCATTCCGATCGCGGGACGCCGGGCGTGCGTCATCGGGCGGAGCGAGATCGTCGGCAAGCCCATGGCCCTGCTCCTGCTGCAGCGCGATGCGACGGTGACGGTGTGTCACTCGAAGACCCCGGATCTTGCGGCGGTGTGCCGAGAAGCCGATATCGTCGTCGCCGCCGCCGGCAAGGCAGGGCTTGTGACGAAGGACTTCGTGAAGCCCGGCGCGACCGTCGTTGACGTCGGCATGAACACCATTGCCGACGAGGCCGTGGCGAAGGCATGGTTTCCGGAAGGGCACCCGCGGCTGGCGCGGTTCCGTGAACGCGGCTCCCTGCTCGTCGGCGACGTGCATCCGGACGTCGCGGACATTGCCGGGGCGCTCACGCCGGTCCCGGGCGGGGTCGGCCCCCTCACTATTGCCATGTTGATGATGAACACGCTGCGGGCGGCGCGTGCACGCTCTAGTTGGTAGCTGGTAGTTGGTAGCCGGGGGCCTTCAGGCCTCCGGTGGAACTGAAACAATGTGACCCAGCCACTTCGTGTTCGCCGCATCGCTCTGACAGGCGGCATTGCCACCGGGAAGAGCCATGTCCTTGCGCGATTCGAGGCGCTCGGCGTTCCCACCATCGACGCCGATGTGCTGGCCCGCGAAGCGGTTGCGCCGGGCACTCCTGGCTTGTCCGCGGTCGTCGATCGGTTCGGTCGCGATGTCCTTGACGCGAACGGCGCGCTCGACAGGCGGCAGATGGCGAAGCTGGTCTTTGCCGACCCCGACGCGCGCAAGGCGCTCGAAGCGATCATTCATCCCCACGTGCGACAGGCAACGGACCAGTGGTTCGCATCCCTCGAGCCTCACCAACACCCGTACGCCATCGCCGATATTCCGCTGCTGTACGAGGTCGGGCGGGATCGCGACTTTGATGCGGTCATCGTCGCCGCGTGCGATCCCGAAACGCAGGTGCGCCGCGTAATGCAACGCGATGGCAGTTCCGAGGCAGAAGCACGCCAGCGCCTGGCTGCACAGCTGCCGATCGACGAAAAGGTGCGGCGAGCGGATTACGTGATTCGAACTGACGGGTCCTTCGAAGAGACGGATAGACAGATCACGGACGTGTCCGGGCGGTTAGCTGGTAGTCGGTAGTCCGTAGCTACCAACTACCGACTACCAACTACCGACTACCGACTAGAAATTGATCGCGTCCGCCGCCACCTCCTTAGCTGGCGCCATGCGCTCTTCCACGAACGTGTTCCACTCGTGGCACTGCGGGCACTGCCACAGCAGTTCGGTGCTTCGGTAGCGGCACCGGCGGCAGATGTGGGGGTCGAGGTAGAAGACAGCCTCGCGTGTGAGATCGACGTACCGGCGGATGAGAGTTGCGTCGAACCCGAGCGCCGCCAGGGTCTCCCATATCTGCTGGTGGATGGCGAGCGCGTGGGGATGGTGGGGGAGGGCGTCGAGCAGCCGATCGAACGCCGCGCGGTGCTGCCCTGCGGCGGCCAGGTGCCGCGACAGCGCCAGGCGCGAACGCCACCCCTGCGGGTCCCGGGTGATCAGCCGCTCGCACAACTCGACGAACCGATGCGGTGTCCCGAGCGTCCGGTACGCCCGCTCCAGGCGGTCAAACGCGAAATACGCATGCTCCGGCACCGCGTCGATCAGCCGTTCCCAGGCCTCCACCGCCGCGCGAAGGTTCCCCTGCCGCTCGCGGACGTCCCCGAGATTCAGGTACGCGGGGACCGTTCGCGCATCGACGTCAATGGCCTCCGAGAACGTGCTGGCCGCGCCGACGGCCTCACCGGCGCGTTGCTGCGCGCTGCCGATCTCGTTGCGCAGGAACCCGAGGATCTGCTGGTCATCCGGGCGTCGTCCGGCGTCGATCCTGGCAATCTGCTCGCGAACGCGCAGCGCCTCCGCCCATTGATGCTGGTCTTCGTACAGCTTCTGCAGGTTGACGAGGGCATACCGGTTGCGCGAGTCCAGCTGCAGGACTTCCTGGAACGCCTCGAGCGCGCGATCCACGAACCCGCCGTGCCGGAAGTCGAGACCCAGGCAGAGCAGTACGTAGGCGTGCTCCAGCTTGGTGAGATCGGGCCGCTGCAGCAGCGCCTGGTGGACGTTCACCGCGCGGCCCACCTGCCCCTTCTCGCGGTACAGGTTGCCAAGAATCATCTGGATTTCGAGCGCGTCGGTGTCCGTGCTCGCGGCGTGCGTCAGTTCCTCGATCGCCTGGTCAACCTGGTTGTCCACCAGGAAATTGAGGCCGAGCATGTAGTGCGGGGTTTGGCGAAGCCGCCGACGGTCGATCCAACGCCCATCCCGCAGCTTGTACCGTTCCCACGCCTTGCCCACCATCAGCCCCAGCAGCAGGGCAAACAGCACGGCCAGCAGGTACAACTGGGTGGTCATGAGGTCCCGCCGATTAAAACACTTTTCACGGCCACGGGCCACGGAGACACAGAGACACGGAGAAACGTACCGATTTGGACTCCGTGTCTTCGTGCCTCCGTGGCCTGTGGGGCGAAGCGCGGTCTCTAAAACATCTGCGTCCGCCAGAGATCGTGCAGTTGCACGACGCCCTCGACCTGCAGGTGGCGATCGACGACGACGACCGAGGTGATCTTGCGCCGCTCGAGGATATTGAGCACTTCGGCGGCGAGCGTGGTCCGGTCGATTGTCACGGGATTGCGCGTCATGACGTCTCCCGCAGTGCGATCGAGGAGATTGACCGACGCGCTCATGTGGCGCCGGAGATCGCCGTCCGTGATGATCCCCACGAGGTGGCCGTTGTCGACGACGCAGGTCATGCCCAGGCCCTTGCGTGTCATCTCGTTGACGACTTCCTGCATTGGCGTCGTGGCTGTGACGGTCGGCGCCTTGTCGCCGGCGTGCATCAACTGCTCGGCCCGCATGAGCCGTTTGCCGAGCCTCCCACCCGGATGCAGGTGGGCGAAGTCCTCTTCCCGGAACCCCTTGGCGACGAGCAGCGTCATCGCCAGCGCGTCGCCCAGCGCCAGCGCCGCCGTCGTACTGGCGGTGGGCACCAGGTTCATCGGGCACGCTTCCTCGGAGACGTGGCAATCGAGCGCCACATCAGAGGCCTGCGCCAGCGTCGAGGCGCAATTGCCGGTGATGGTGATGAGCCGCGCGCCGAGGCGCTTGATTGTTTCGAGCAGACGCACGAGCTCCTCGGTCTCGCCGCTGTTCGACAGCGCCACTACCACGTCGTCTGCCTGGATGACCCCGAGGTCGCCGTGGATCGCTTCCGCCGGGCTGAGAAAGTGGGCCGGTGTGCCCGTGCTCGAGAGGGTGGCGGCGATCTTCCGGCAGATGATGCCGGATTTCCCCATGCCCGTGACAATCACCCTGCCGCGGCAGTCCGCCATGATCCGGATCGCCTGATCGAATCGATCATCGAGGCGATCGATCAGCGCCAGGATCGCGTCCGCTTCCGTCTGCAGGACCTTGCGCGCGAACGTGATGTCCGCTGCGGTCAGGCGCGTCACGAGCGCCTTCCGGACACGGAGGCATCCGCGTCCACGCCCTCACGGGCAGCGGCATCGATTCGCTTCAGTTTCAGCATGAGCGGCTCGAGCCGGTCGAGCCGAAGCGCGTTCGATGCGTCGCTTTTTGCCCTCGACGGCTCCTCGTGAACTTCCATGAACACCGCGTCAATGCCTGCCGCGACGCCGGCCGACGCCAGCGGCTCGATGTACTGGGCGAGGCCGGCCGTCACCCCATTCCCGGCGCCCGGCAGTTGCAGGCTGTGGGTCACGTCGAACACCACCGGGTAGCCCAGTTCGCGCAGCATGGGCAGCGCGCGCATGTCGACGACGAGGTCGTGGTAGCCGAAGCTGACGCCGCGCTCGGTCACGAGCACGGCCTGATTGCCTTCGGCCGTCACCTTGTCGATCGCGTGCCGCATGTCGGATGGCGCGAGAAACGGTCCCTTCTTGACGTTCACGGTTTTCCCGGTGCGCGCGGCGGCGACGAGCAAATCTGTCTGGCGGCACAGGAACGCCGGGATCTGAATGACGTCGACGACCGCCGCGGCAGGCGCGGCATGCGACGGTTCGTGGATGTCCGTGAGGATCGGCAGGCCCGTTCTGTCGCGAACGTCGGCCAGCGCCTTCAGTCCCGCATCGAGGCCTGGACCGCGGAAGGACGTGCGAGCGGTCCGGTTCGCCTTGTCGTACGAGGCCTTGAAGATCACGGGCACGCCACACCGCCTGGCGATCTCGCGGATCGCAGCGGCCATGTCGACCACGTGCTGGGCGCTCTCGATCACGCACGGACCGGCGATGAAGACGAGCGGGTGACCGCCTCCGACCGAGAGAGACCCAATCTTTACGGGATTCACGGCACTATTCTATTTGACCTTTCGGTACGTCGGTCGGGTCCTGCCGACCCGGCTCACGGCGGGTCCACGGAACAGGACCCGCCCAACGGTATCGACTAGTGAGTGGCCGCCGCCGTAACGCTAACAGGAGCCAGTGTGCCGGTCTTATGGCGATAGGCGGCGTCCACGAAACTCGCAAACAGCGGGTGCGGCCTGAGCGGCTTCGACTGGAACTCGGGATGGAACTGCACGGCGACGAACCATGGGTGCGACGGCAGTTCCGCGATCTCCACGAACTTACCGTCGGGGGAGCGGCCCGAGACGCGCATGCCTTTTTCCATCAGGGATGATTCGTACAGGCAATTGAACTCGAAACGGTGGCGATGGCGCTCGTGGATGAGCAGCGCCCCGTAGATGCGCTGCGCCAGGGAACCCGGCGCGAGCTCGCAGGCGTACCGGCCGAGCCGCATGGTGCCGCCCAGTTCGTCGACCCCCAGAAGGTCGCGGAGCTTGTAGATCACCTTGTGCGGCGCGTTCTCGTCGACTTCGGTGGAATCGGCGCCTTCGAGACCACACACGTTGCGCGCGAACTCGACCGTCGCCCACTGGAAGCCATAGCAGATGCCGAAGAACGGAACCCCGTGCGCGCGGGCGTACTCGGCGGCCCTCATCATCCCGCGCGTGCCGCGCGACCCGAATCCGCCGGGCACGAGGATCCCGTGCGCGTCCTCGAGGAGCCCTGCACCGCTCTCCTTCTCGAGCGCCTCGGCCTCGACCCAGTTGAGGCGCACCTTGAGCTGCCTCGCAAATCCTCCGTGGAACACCGCCTCGTTGAGGCTCTTGTACGAGTCCTCGTAGCCCGTGTACTTGCCGACAACATGGATGGTGAGCTCGTCCACGGGGTTCTTGATGCGGTGAACGAGCTCCTGCCAGGCCTGGGTGCGTGCCTCGGTGAGCGGCAGTCCCAGCAGCTTGAGCACGATCCGGTCGAGGCCCTCGGCGGCCAGCACGAGCGGGACTTCGTAGATGGTCGGCACGTCCTTGGCCGTGATGACCGCTTCCTCGTTGACGTCGCAGAACAGCGCGATCTTCCGCTTGATGTCGGCGTCGAGGAACCGGTCCGTGCGGCAGAGCAGGATGTCCGGTTGAATGCCGATCGACCGCAGATCGCGCACGCTGTGCTGGGTCGGCTTGGTCTTGAGCTCGCCCGCCGTCTCGATGAAGGGGACCAGCGTCAGGTGGATATAGATGGTGTTCTCGCGGCCCACGTCGAGGCGGAACTG
>Ga0184637_10001781_pt1 | contig 14207 bp, 12 predicted proteins | sample PLM3_127_b2_FD_133143 | JGI IMG/M metagenome (GOLD analysis project Ga0184637, IMG submission 133143) | Groundwater sediment microbial communities from an aquifer in East River, Colorado, USA - PLM3_127_b2 | ecosystem: Environmental > Terrestrial > Soil > Riparian zone | place: USA: East River...
CTTCAGAAGAGCCTCGTTCTCAGCGGGCAGTCCAAACGCATCCCAGCCCATTGGATGAAGCACCGCATACCCGCGCATGCGGAAGTAACGTGCCAGCACGTCGGTGGGGACGTAATTCCTGGCGTGACCGACGGAGAGCCCGTCTCCCGATGGGTAGGGGAAGAAATCGAGGACGTACATCTTCGGCCTGCGCGAACGCTCCGGCCCTTCGACTTCGCTCAGGGCCGGTGTGCGGTAGGTCCCCTGCTCTTCCCAGACCCGGCGCCACCGGTCTTCGATGGCGCGAACGTCAAACTTCTGCTTCACCTTCCTGATATGAGTTCCAACGGCATCACCCTCCCCTCAACTGCGGTCGTAGGTCGTTGGTGATGGGTCGTAGGTTTGCAGGCTCCACGACCGACGACCTACGACCCACGACCGTCATTTGGTGACAACATTCACCAGTCTTCCGGGCACGACGATCACTTCCGCGACCTGCCTGCCGTCCATGAACTTTTTCACTTTCTCGTTGGCGAGGGCAAGCGTTCTCGCTGCGGACTCAGACAGACCTGCCTCCACCTGGACACGGTCGCGCACCTTGCCATCAACCTGCAGCACCAGCGTGACCACATCGGCTCTCGCAAGGTCCTCCTTGTACGATGGCCAACGCTGAAGATGAACGCTGTAGGTTTCACCCATCTGCTCCCACAATTCTTCCGCGATGTGCGGCATCATCGGTGCCAGCATCAGTACCAGGCTCCGCATCCCCTCGCGCCACGGTGCGGAACCAGCCTGCTCCTCCCTTGCCCCGTTGAGGAAGTTCACATACTCCATCAATGACGCGATCGCGGTATTGAAGTGGAACCCTTCCAGGTCCTCGGTGACTTTCTTAATGGTCTTGTGCGTCCAGTGGGCCATCTCACGCGTCCCGCGTGACGCGTCTCGCGTTTCCCCGTTTCCGCGTTTCCGCGTTTCCGTAGTTTCGTTGATCAAGTTCCACACGCGCTGCAGAAGCCGGGTGATGCCTTCGATGCCCCTGCTGTTCCATGGTCCGCCACCGTCCCAGGGACCGATGAACATCAGATAGCCGCGGACCGCGTCGGCGCCGACACTGTGAACGAAATCGTCGGGATTCACGACGTTGCCGCGAGACTTGCTCATCTTCTCGCCGTCCTCGCCTAGGATCACGCCCTGATTGAACAGCCAGAGCATCGGCTCGCCGAACGGCACCATCCCAAGATCGCGCATCACCTTGGTCCAGAAGCGCGTGTACAACAGGTGCATGACCGCGTGTTCAACACCTCCGGTGTATTGGTCGACGGGCAGCCAGTAAGTTCCCCTCCCGGCGTCGAACGCTTGATTCTTCTCGTGTGGACTGACATAGCGGTACTGATACCACGACGAGTCGATAAAGGTGTCCATCGTGTCGGTCTCTCGCTCGGCCTCGCGCCCGCAGTTCGGGCACGTCGTCCGGCGAAAGCTCTGATGGTACTTCAGTGGCGATTCGCCTGTCGGACGGAATTCCGCATCCAGGGGTAGCACAAGGGGCAGATCATCGTCCCGCAGCGGCACGATACCGCAGTGCGTGCAGTAGATAATCGGGATCGGGGGTCCCCAGTACCGCTGGCGGCTGATGAGCCAGTCGTGTAGCCGGTAGTTGACTTTGCGCTCTCCGATGCCGCGCGCCGCGATGGCGTCGGCGATCCGTTCCCAGCCCTCTCGTGAGGGCAGGCCGTCGAACGGACCTGAATTGGCCATCGTACCCTCGCCGAGGTAGGCTTCGTGCAGCGGCTTGCCGTCCAATCCGAGCGGAGCGATAACAACCAGAATCGGGAGCTGGTATTTCTTCGCAAACTCGAAATCGCGTTCGTCGTGCGCTGGCACGCCCATGATGGCGCCGGTGCCATAGGTCAGCAGGACATAGTCGGCGATGTAGATCGGCACCGGCTCGCCGCTCAGCGGGTTGACGGCGGAGGCGCCGGTGAACACCCCGTCGCGCTCCTTTTCAGTCGACAGCCGCTCGATATCTGATTCGCGTGCGGCTTTGAACTTGTATGCTTCAACCTCACGGCGCCGGTCCTCGGTGACCAACTGATCGACCAGAGGGTGCTCGGGCGCCAGGACTGCGAATGTCATCCCGTAGACGGTGTCGGGCCGGGTCGTGAAGACTCGGAACGATACGCCGGGGTGGCCCGTCACCTCCATGGCGAACTCCACGCCGACGCTCTTTCCGATCCAGTTCTCCTGCAGCGCCCGCACCCGCGCCGGCCACGCGATCCCGGAGAAGTCCAACAGTTCTTCGGCATATGCGGTGATCTTCAGGAACCACTGTTCCAGGTTCTTCTTGATCACGGGGGTGCCGCACCGTTCGCAGACCCGCTCCTCGCCCACCACCTGCTCGCGCGCAAGTGTCGTGTTATCCTTCGGGCACCAGTCGACGGGCGCCAGTTTCCGGTACGCCAGCCCGCGCTCGTACATGCGCAGAAAGAACCACTGGTTCCACCGGTAGTACTCCGGATCGCAGGTGATGACCTCACGCGACCAGTCCCACATCGCGCCCATCGACCGCAGCTGTGTACGCATGCGGTTGATGTTATCCATGGTCCATTTGTAGGGATGGATGCCGTGCTGGATCGCCGCATTCTCCGCGGGCAGCCCGAATGCGTCAAACCCGATCGGCAACATGACGTTGTGCCCCTGCATGCGCCGATATCTGGCTCCGGCGTCGGAAGGGGCCATGGCATACCAGTGGCCGATATGCAGATCGCCGGACGGATAGGGATACATGGTCAGGAAATACCACTTTGGCTTCGGATCGAAATCCTTAGCCTCATGGAGGCGGTCTCGCTCCCATCGAGCTTGCCACTTCTTCTCGATTTCGGTCGGATTGTAGCGACTCACGTCTTCACGGTCTGCTTGCCAGCCTGGACATGCGTGAGCCAACCATGGCGGTCGGGGACCCTACCCCCCGTGATTCCAAAAAATTCGTCCTGCAGCCGTGCCGTGATGGGTCCTCTGCTCCCCTTCCCCACGGGGACTCGATCCACCGATTTGATGGGTGTGATCTCCGCCGCTGTCCCGGTAAAGAACGCCTCCTCCGCCGTGTAGAGAAACTCACGCGGCAGCACTCGCTCCTCAACACGATAATCGAGATCACGGCACAGAGTCATCACCGCCATGCGGGTGATCCCCGGCAGAATGGCGCTACTGAACGGCGGTGTATAGACGACGCCTTCCTTGGTAAGGAAGATATTTTCGCCGCTCCCTTCGCTGATGTTGCCCTCGACGTCCAGCGCGACGCCCTCGACGAATCCCCCATCGGCCGCCTCCATGGCAATGAACGATGAATTCACGTACTGTCCACCAATCTTGGCCATGGGAGCGAACGTATTCGGCGCCATCCGGCGCCAGGAGCTGACCATGACATCCACACCCTGTTCAATGGCCTCGACGCCCAGGTACCGACCCCATTCCAGCGTCATGATCGCCATTTCCAGCGGGGACTTCCGGTGATCCAGGTTGAATGAACCCGCCCCGCGGTAGACGATGGGCCGGATGTAACAATCGTTGTGGCCGTTGCGGCGGATGAGATCGACGATCGCCTTCGAGATCTCATCGGGGGCGTACGGCAGGACCATCCTGAAGATCCGGCACGAGTCGAAGAGCCGGTCCACATGCTGCTCGAGGCAGAACACGGCCGGCCCCTGCGGGGTCGCATACGCTCGAATGCCTTCGAACACGCTGCTTCCGTAGTGCAGCGCGTGCGCGCGCACAGGCACGGTCGCCTCCGCTTCCGCGACCACCCGTCCATTCATCCAGACATGCGCCCCGATCGTCATCTCTGTTCTCTCCGCACATATGACGTTAAGAAACAGAACGGCCCTCTCGTCCATGGGACGGAGGGTCTCCGCGGTACCACCCAGATTGATAGCGTGCCCTTCGACTTCGCTCAGGACACCATTCGACTCGACGCCCTGGTCGAAGACCATGAGCGAGCCCATCAGCAGAGCTCAGGGCGAGTCGAATGGTGGACCTGGCGGGAATTGAACCCGCGACCTCCCGCACGCCAAGCGGGCGCTCTCCCCCTGAGCTACAGGCCCCTACGCTATCCGCTCAACACCCTTATCGTGGGTGATTCGGCCACCCTGGTAACTGCGGTCGTCGGTCGTCGGTCGTAGGTCGTGGTAAATGCCTTCGTTTGTCTGTCTACGACCAATGACCTACGACCTATGACCGCCGTTTTCGGGTCGGCTGCTCCCGGACGAGTTCAGCTGGTTCAGGCACCGGTCGTTCCACCCGTTCCCCCGGCTCGCTTCGCCCACCACCCGCTTACTACTTCCGATCATCGCTATATGAGACTTTAAACATTATAGTCAGCGCCGATAATACGCGTCAAGCACACCTCTCAGCGCTCGACGATCGGCGCGTCGGCCCAAAGGCGCTCCAACCGGTAGAGGTTTCGCGCCTCGGGACCAAAGACGTGGACGACCACCGATCCGAAATCCAGCAACACCCAGCGGGCCCGTTCGTGTCCCTCACGCGCGAGGAGCCTGCCGCCTGCCTCCTCCACAGATTCCTCCACCGCGTCGGTGATGGCTTTGATCTGCACGTTCGTCTCGGCGGAACCGATCACGAAATAGTCGGCGACCAGGGTGTGCTTGCTGATATCGAGCACAAGCACGTCCTCGGCCTTCCGATCGTCCATCGCGTCGGCGGCCACCTGGGCCAGACGGATTGATGACGTCATCGGTACAGCCTGTGCTTGACGACGTACGCCTCAACCGGATCTGGAACAAGGTACCGGATAGGACGGTGTTCCGTAACACGCCGGCGGATGTCGGTCGAGGAAATCGCCAATGCGGGGATTTCCATGACGTGTACGTTGTCGAGGCGGCGCCCGGTCGCGTTATTGCGGCGCATGTCTTCGGCGTTCAGAGAGAACCCCGGGCGGCTCGCGGCGATGAACTGGCACAATGCCAGCAGCTCCGCCGACCGTTCCCATTCTCCGCGCACAATCTGCAGGATCGCATCCGCGCCGGTGATGTAAAAGAGATCCGCCCCCGCGTGGGTCTTCCGGAGTGTTTCTATCGTCTCGATGGTGAACGATGGCCCCGGTCGGTCGATCTCAATCCTCGAGACGGTGAAACGCTCGTTCGTCATCGTCGCCAGCAATGTCATCCGGTAACGGTGCTCGGGATCCGTGACGCCGTTGAGATCCTTGTGAGGCGGATAATGATTGGGCACGAAGAGGACCTGTGAAAGTTCAAACTGTACCCGCGCCTCTTCCGCGGTCACGAGGTGTCCATAGTGGATGGGATCAAACGTCCCGCCCATGATGCCGACTCGTGCCACGTGATCTCCTAACTCCCGGCACCCGGGGTCCGGAGTCCGGGGTCCGACAAGACGGGTTCCCGTGTCCTCGCCTCATCGAGCGTCTGGGCCGCCGCTTGCATGAGCATGTCCACGCCTTCGCCCGTTGCCCCCGAAATCGCGAAGACTCGGTACCCTTGCGCGGTCAGTGCCGCTGAGAGGTCCTGAACTCTCGCGCGCGCTTCTGGAACGTCTATCTTGTTGAGCGCCACCAGCATCGGACGCTCTTTAAGGACGGGATCGTACTGCCAGAGCTCGCGATTCACGGTCTCGAAGTCCGTGCGCGGATCGCGGTCCTGCGAGGAGAGATCAATGAGATGGATGAGGACCCTGGTGCGCGAGATGTGACGTAGAAAGGCATGCCCCAGACCTGCGCCCCGATGAGCCCCTTCGATGAGGCCGGGGATGTCCGCCACCACGAAACTCCGTCCGTCGGACAGTGCGACCACGCCGAGAGATGGTTCGGTTGTCGTGAACGGGTAGTCGGCAACCTTAGGACGGGCTGCGGATACGCGGCTCAGGAGTGTCGACTTTCCGGCGTTTGGAAAACCGACGAGTCCAACGTCGGCGATGAGCCTGAGTTCCAGTTCCACACGGCGTTCGTGGCCGGACCCGCCGGGCTCGACAATCCGGGGCGCTCGGCGGGTGGATGTAGCGAACCTGGCGTTCCCTCGACCGCCTCGCCCACCTCTCCCAATGACAATCTTCTGTCCATGCTGCGCGAGATCAGCAATGACTTCTCCGGTGTTTGCGTCTTTCACCACGGTGCCGACAGGAACAGGCACAATGAGGGTTCCACCGCGCTTGCCGTGGCGTTTGCTGCCTTCCCCGTGGCTGCCGCTTTGCGCGCGAAAATGCTGGCGGTGCTGGAAATCGAGTAGCGTAGACAGGCTCGCGTCTGCCACGAGGACGACGTCCCCGCCGTGACCGCCGTCTCCACCGTCCGGGCCGCCCTTGGGCACAAATTTCTCCCGGCGGAAGCTCAAAGAGCCATTCCCGCCGTCGCCCGCTTTGACGTTGATGATCGCTCTATCGATGAACATAAGATGGAAAGCAGCAGGGGCCGGTCACGGAGGACCAAGCCCCTGCCGAAATCGTCTTCGAGCCTTATGCTTGCGCTGGATGCACGCTCACCTGGCGATTGTCGCGGCCCCGCCGCTCCCAGGCGACCACACCGTCGACGAGTGCGAACAGTGTGAAGTCCCGACCGAGGGCGACGTTCGCCCCAGGCCGTACCTTGGTGCCTCGCTGGCGGACGAGCACGCTTCCGGCAGTGACGAACTGTCCGGCGAACCGCTTGATGCCTAGCCGCTTGCTCTTGCTGTCCCGCCCGTTGCGGGACGAGCCCATGCCCTTCTTGTGAGCCATCTCTCTAACCTCTCTTCGTGACCAGTGATCGGTGACCAGTGACCATCACTTCCTGCTGATCACTGATCACCGGTCACTGATCACTTCACTAAGATATCTTCGATCTTTAGAGTTGTATAGTGTTGACGGTGCCCCGTCTTTCGACGATAGCGCGACTTCGCTCTGTATTTCATCACGATGAGCTTCTTCCCGCGGCTATGGCCAACGACTTTTGCCTGCACTGTGGCCCCCTTGACCACCGGCGAGCCGACCTTCACCGTTTTGCCGTCTGCAAACAGTACCACACGGTCCAGCGTCAGATCCTTGCCCGGCTCAGCATCGAGCCGCTCGACCTGGATCGTGGCGCCCTTCTGAACCCTGTACTGCTTGCCGCCAGATTCGATGACGGCGTACATAGTGCTCATGGCCTCGCGTATTCTATCACACCATTAGCCTCTCCGAAAGCAGGCCCCAAGTGGCAATTATGGACGCCCGAGCAGTTTGAGCAGCCGCCTCATCAATCCGTTCTGAGAGTTGCCCGCAACCGCCAGCGCCAGCTCCTGCTCGACATCGCGTTCGCTGAACACGAGCGTGTCCTCTCCTTCGCGATCCAGCCAGTAGACTTGACCGCGCCGGTCTCGCGCCGTTTCCTCCCGATCCAGGTCCTCGATGCGCTGGCCTTCGACGACACGCATCCGCTCCAAATGCATCCCGTCTCGGCCGCGGATGGTCAGCCGGCGACCGGTCTGCTCCTCCAGCTGGCGAACCCACGATGGCCCATCTCGGAACAGTTCTTTGTACACATCCGGATGCACCTCGACCAGGACTGCCGAGGCCACGGTCGTGCGCATGAGCCGGCGCACTTCCCGGCGAGTTCTCATGCTCATCGTCTCTGGTGACAGTACGCGTCCGCGCCCCTCGCAATAGGGACAAGGGATCCGCATGATCTCTTCCAGATCTTGATACACGCGCTTGCGCGTAATTTCGACCAGCCCGAGCCCTGTTAGATCGATGATGTGGATCTTCGAACGGTCTTTGCGCACGGCTTCATTGACCGCCTGCATGACACGTTTGCGGTGAGACTCATTCTCCATATCAATGAAATCAACGAGGATGATGCCTCCGATGTCCCTCAGCGTGATCTGCCTGACGATCTCGCCGACTGCCTCGAGATTGGTGCGGAAGATCGTCGTGGCGAGGTCCGTCTTTCCCACATACTTGCCGGTATTGACGTCGATCACGGTGAGCGCTTCCGTCCGGTCGATCACGATGTAGCCGCCGGAGCGCAGCCACACTTTGCGGCGGAGCGCCTTCTCCAGTTCGCGCTCCACGCCGAGCGCCTCAAACACCGGCTCACTGCCGCGATGCAGGCTGAGGCGCGGCTTGAGCTTGGGTGCGAATGAGGCCACGAGATCTTGCACGCGCTGAAATTCTTCCGGCGAGTCGATGAGAAACTGGCTCACGTCGTCTGTAAACAGATCCCGGACGACCCGCCGGATGAGGCGCAGATCCTGATACACCAGCGCAGGCGCCCGGCTGTTCTTCGACCGTTCCTCGACGCGGGACCACACCTGCAACAGGAACTGGATGTCGTCCGCGAGGTCCTTCTCGCTCGCGCCCTCCGCGGCCGTGCGGACAATAACGCCCATGCCTTTCGGGCGCAGCTTGTCGGCGAGCTGACGCAGCCGTCTGCGCTCTTGCTCACGTTCGATCCGGCGGCTGACCCCGACATAGTTCACCGTCGGCATGAGCACGAGGTAGTACGCCGGCAGCGCCACGTATGTCGTCACGCGCGCGCCTTTCGTGCCCATCGGCTCCTTGGTCACCTGGACCAGGATCTCCTGACCGACCCGCAATCGCTGGGCGATCGCGCCGCGGCCAAACGAGTCGTCGACCTCTTCGCCCGCGAGGCGCTGCGCCCGGACATCGCCGACATGCAGGAACGCGTTGCGCTCCAGTCCGATATCAATAAACGCCGCCTCCATGCCGGGCAGGACGTTCGCCACGCGCCCCTTATAAATGTTGCCGGCGAGCGGCTCCCCCCGTTCGACAAAGAAGTTGACGAGTTGGCCGTCCTCGAGAACGGCGACGCGGGTCTCGAACGGCTCGATATTCGCAACGATTTCCTTGCTCATATACGATGACTCCTCAGAATAATATCTTTTTCCGTCTCATGCCTATGCCGAGCAACACGCCCGTCGCCATCAGCATCACGACGAGCGCGCTCCCCCCGTGGCTGATAAATGGCAGAGGAATGCCCGTAATCGGCATCAGCCCTACGGTCATCCCGATATTCACGACGACGTGAAATGCAATCATGCTCACGATGCCGACCGCCATGACCATGCCGAGCCTGTCCTTCGCCAGATAGGCGATCGTCATGCCCCGCCACAGCCAGATCGCAAACAATGCCAGCACAATCATCGCACCCAAGAATCCCAGCTCTTCTCCCACGACGGTGAAAATGAAGTCCGTGTGTTGCTCGGGAATGAAGTTGAGCAGGTTCTGCGTTCCGTGCAGCAGCCCTTTCCCGAACAGTTGACCTGAGCCCATGGCGATCTTGGACTGGATTAGCGCGTAGCCCGCGCCCTGCGGGTCCAGACCCGGATCGATGAAAACAATGAGGCGGCGGCGCTGGTATTCGTGGAGCATTTGCCAGAGCACGGGAACGCCGGCAAGGGTCGCGCCGCCAAGGGCCAGCATGATCCGGCGGGGCGCCCCCGCGGCGAAGAGCATTGTAGCGGTGATCGCCACCAGCACCATCGCTGTCCCCAGGTCCGGTTGCTCCACGATCAAGCCGACCGGCACCGCCGCAATGAGCAGCACTGGAATCACCGCGCGCCACGACTCCAGGTCGGGATGCGCGTCGAGGTTCCTGGCGAGGGCGATGATCAACGCCAATTTCGCCAGCTCGGATGGCTGAAAGCCTCCCAGCGGTCCAAGCGGGATCCAGCGCTGCGAACCCATCGTCGTGATACCCACGAGCATGACGACCACGAGCAGGAACATGGCGCCGCCCAGCACCGGGCGCCAGGCCCGGCCAATGGCCTGGTAGTCGACTGCGGCCGCCACAACCAGCAGTGCCAGTCCGATCAGCGCGTGGAGGACGCGAACCTTCACGAAGCCCAGTGGATCGCCGGTGCTCTGCGTGGCGCTATAGATCATCAGACCCCCGAACGTCATCAGGGCGAGCGTCGTGCCGAGCAGAACCCAGTCGACGTAGCGGAGCAGCCGGGCGCTCATTGACGTGGCTCCGCGATGACATGGGGGGTCCTCTGCGCTATCTGGTGCGGTCCCGCGCGCCTGTCCGGCGTCTCGCGCAACGCGGCCAGAAACACTTTGCGCGCGATTGGTGCGGATGCGATGCCCCCGCGGAAACCGTGCTCGACGAACGCCACGACCACCACCGTCGGCGCGCGCGCGGGCGCGAAGCCTGCGAACCAAGCGTGTGGCTTACCGCGGGGATTCTCGGCGCTCCCGGTCTTGCCGGCAATCGCGACGCCATTGATGGCCGCGGCGCGGCCGCTGCCTCGTAACACCGCCGCCTGCATACCTTCGTGCAGTACGTCGAACGTCGATGCCTTCAGCGTGACCCGTCCTTGAAGGACTGGTCCTGTGCGGCGCGCTGTACCGTCTCTGTCTCGCATCATCAGCAGCACGCGCGGTTGATACAACGTTCCGCGGTTGGCGATGACCGAAACCATCCGCGCGACCTGCAGTGGAGTTGCGGTCACGGCCCCCTGACCGATCGACATGTTCACGCTGTCGCCGGGATACCAGGGCTCGCCGACAAGCTGCATCTTTGTTGACGGGCTCGGAATCGTTCCGGACACCTCGGCGGTCAAATCGATATTGGTGACTTCCCCGAGGCCGAGCATCTTCGCGTAGAGCGCCAGGGATTCCCCGCCCAGCCGGTGGCCCAGGGTGTAGAAAACGACGTTGATCGAATTCGCGATGCCGGTAATGAAGTTCACCGTGCCCCAGGCTTTGAGATCGTGAAATACCCACCGGCCGAGGCGGAAGTATCCGGGTGCGTGGAACGTGCTGTGCCTGGTGACGATGCCACGCTCCAGCGCCGCCGTCGCCGTCACCAGCTTAAAGACCGAGCCCGGCTCAAACGCCGTTCCGGCCGCCCGGTTGAGGAGCGGTCGGAGCGGGTGGCGGACAAGACCTTCCCAGGCTTTAGGCGAGATGCCCGTTGCGAACAGATTGGGGTCGAATGATGGCGTGCTCACCATCGCGAGCAGCTCCCCGTTCCGAGGATCCATCGCCACAACCGCGCCGGAGGGAAGGCCGCTGCCCTGCAGCGCCTCAAAGGCGGCCCGCTGGACGTCAAGATCGAGGCTCAAGACGATCGATCGTCCCGACACCGCGGCCACACGACCCATGACCCGCAGTGGTCGGCCGAGTGCATCGACTTCCATCCGGAGCCGGCCGTCGGTTCCTCGCAGCGCCGCCTCGTACTTGCGCTCGACGCCTGACTTCCCAATGAGATCTCCGAGTTTGTACCGCTCGCTCTTCCTCGCCTTGAGTTCGTCCTCGTCGATTTCGCCGATGTAACCCATGACGTGCGCGGTCATCTTTCCGTGCAGGTAGTGGCGCACCGGCTCCGCGAGGATGATGACGCCCGGCAGATCCATCCGGTTCTCTTCGATCATCGCCACCACACGCGTGCCCACATCGCGCTTGACGCGTACAGGTTCGAACAGGCGAGCGCGGCCGCTCTCGATTCTGGCGCGAATCTCGCCGGTGGTCATGCCGAGCATCGGCGCGAGGGTGGCCATGACTTCGGCAGGCTTTCGCAGTTCGAGAGGCAGGATCGCGACCGTGAACGACGGCCGGTTCGTGACGAGGGGGCGACCCTTTCGATCGTAGACGATCCCGCGGGGCGCGATGAGCACGTAGTCGCGAATCCGGTTCTCTTCCGACTGGCGCAGGTACGCCGAACCCTGGAGGACCTGGATCTGCCAGAGCCGGCCCAACAGGATTCCGGTCGTAATCGCGATGATTAAGGACAGCGCGAACAGGCGCTGTCGCGGCGCTTGAAAATCCATACAACTCCTTTACGCTGGTGCGTACGCGCTTGCGCGTTTCCGCGCTTGCGCGGTCAGTGTTGTCTCTCGAACCTCACATCGAGGGATCGAATGCCGTGGAACAGCGGCGGGGCGATGACGCTGTTGAGTCCGGCCTGGATGACCACCCGGGGGACGGCCTCAGTCCATGACACCGATCCCAGACCGGTCACCACACCGATGACGTTCAACAACGCCTCACCGAGGAGGGTCCCTGCGAAGGCAGCGACGGCGGGCAGAAAGGGGTTTTCGATATAAATACTCCGCTCAAACAGACCGGAACCAAAACCGGCGACCAGCTTGCTCAACCCATGCATCCCGAGCGGGCCTCCGCTCAGCAAATCTTGCAACAACCCCCCTGCCAGCCCGATAACGGCGCCGGATTCCGCTCCCCGCAGAATGCCCGTCGCCACGGCCAGCACCAACACGGGATCCATCACCGCGCCGACGACCGGCAGCCTGGCCAGCCACGCGGTCTGGACCAGGGCCGCCACGATCAGCACGCCGCCATACATCAGGGCCCTATTCATCCGATCCGAACATCCCTAAGGTTTTGCAACCAGGATCACGACTTCCTCAAGCCGCGCAACCGATGCCGCCGATTTCACTTCCGCTTCCAGCTGCAGGGCCCCAGGCTCGCGATTGATCGTCACGATCCTTCCCACGACCAACCCCCGGGGGAAGACGCCGCCCAACCCGGAGGTAACCACGAGATCACCCCCGGCCACATCACCCGTACGCGACAGGTACTTCAAATGCAGCATCTCTCCGCCTCGGCCCTCCACGATCCCGGCTTCGCGGGACCGTTGCACGAGTACACTGAGGGCGCTACGCGAGTCTCCAATCAGCAGTACCCGCGCGGCCGTCGGCGTCACTTCGATCACCCTCCCGATCACGCCGTCTGCGGTCGCGACCGCCGCGTTGCGCCGCACACCGTCGCGGCTGCCGCGGTCAACGAGGAGCGTCGAGAACCACCGTTCTGGATCACGGGCGATAACACGCGCGGCGACCGCGCGGTATCCGGGCTGCGGCCGGAGCTCGAGCAGGCGCTCCATACGGCGCGCGGAGATCGCCTGCTCCCTGATGACGGTGAGATCCTGCGACAAGCGTTCGACCTCGGAGCGCAGCCGCGCATTTTCCTGCCGTAGTCGTCCGATCTCCGTGTACAGGCGCCACCATCGCGTTCCGGCGTCGGCGAGATGCGCCATCCCGGCCTGAATGGGCAGCAGCAAGGTCAGCACCGCAGTACCCAGGGGGCCGACGTGCCGCCGGTCGGCGCTGCGCACCTGACTCGTGAGCAGCGCGAGCGCGAACAGGATCAGCCCAACCAAAACCGCGATTCGTCGCCGCGCGACGATGACGTCGAACACGCTGGTTCCCCTAGAGCTTTCGCGACGTGATCAGCACGCGCTTCAATATTTCGATTTCCTCCAGCGCCCGACCGGTTCCGAGCGCCACCGCCGACAACGGGTCGTCCGTGATCGTTACGGGCATGCCCGTCTCCTCTGCCAGCAGCCTGTCCATGCCACGGAGCAGCGACCCCCCTCCTGCGAGAATAATCCCCCGATCCACGATCTCTGCCGCCAGCTCTGGGGAAGTCCGCTCCAGGGTCTGCTTCACCCCGTAGAGGGTTTCGTCCACCGGCTCGGCGAGGGCCTCGCGGGCCTCGGAGCTCGTCATCCGGACGGTGCGCGGGAGGCCGCTCACCAGGTCCCGGCCGCGAACCTCGATCGTCTGCTCTTCCTTCAGCGGGTAGGCCGACCCGATGGAGATCTTGATCTCCTCGGAGGTGCGCTCACCGATCAGCAGATTGTACGCCCGGCGGCAGTACTGGATGATGGCTTCGTCCATTTCGTCGCCACCGACGCGGATCGACTTGACGGTCACAATCCCTCCGAGGGCGATCACCGCCACCTCGGTCGTCCCGCCGCCGATATCGACGACCATACTGCCCACAGGCTCGGAGACCGGGAGCCCCGCGCCGATCGCGGCCGCCATCGGTGATTCAATCAGGTATGCTTCGCGGGCGCCGGCCTGCTCCGTGGCGTCGATGACAGCGCGCTTCTCCACGCCGGTGACGCCCGAAGGGATGCCCACGATTACGCGCGGCCGCATGAGCGTGCGATTTTTGAGCCCCTTGCGGATGAAGTACGAGAGCATCGCGGCGGTTGTGTCGAAGTCGGCGATGACGCCGTCGCGCATCGGGCGAATCGCTATGATTTCAGCCGGCGTGCGCCCGATCATTCGCTTTGCTTCCTCGCCGACGGCGAGGCTCTGTCCGTCGTCGGCCCGCTTCGCGACCACAGAGGGCTCACGCACAACGATGCCTTCCCGGCGCACATAAATCAGCGTGTTGGCAGTGCCGAGATCCACGCCCATGTCGCGGCTGAACCGCGAGAACAGCGACCCCAATGCCATCCTGCTAAACCCCCACGATAC
>Ga0184637_10001782_pt1 | contig 14206 bp, 10 predicted proteins | sample PLM3_127_b2_FD_133143 | JGI IMG/M metagenome (GOLD analysis project Ga0184637, IMG submission 133143) | Groundwater sediment microbial communities from an aquifer in East River, Colorado, USA - PLM3_127_b2 | ecosystem: Environmental > Terrestrial > Soil > Riparian zone | place: USA: East River...
CCCGGTGAAGGCGCCCCGCTCGTGGCCGAACAGCTCGCTCTCGATGATCGACTCCGGCAGCGCCCCGCAGTCGACGGGCACGAAGCGGCGGCCCGATCGGGGGCTCACTCCGTGCAGTGCGCGCGCCACCAGCTCCTTGCCAGTGCCGCTTTCCCCCTGGATCAGCACGTGACTCTCGTTGTGGCGAAGACTCGCGATCGTGCGCGCGAGCGATCGCATCCGCGCGGAGCGCCCGATCAGCTCGGGCGGGGCGCGGCGCTCGCGCAGCTTTTCTTCGAGCTCGCGGTTGCGGCGCACGAGGCGCCGGCGCTCGATCGCGCGCCGCACCGTCGTCCGGACGCGGTGCTCGTCGAAAGGCTTCGCGAGATAGTCGAACGCCCCGCCGCGGATGCAGCCGACCGCGCTCTCGATGCTGGCGTTTCCGGTGATCACGATCACCTCGACTTCGGGCCGCTCGCGCTTCAAGCGCTCGAGGAGGGCCTGGCCGCTGTCCTCGCCGAGACCGAGGTCGAGCAGCACGACGTCGGGGTCGGCTTCGACCAGACGCGGCTCGACCGCCTCGGCCGTCTCGGCCAGCCAGGTTCGATACCCCTCACCCTCGAGGGTCCGCCGCAGCGAGCGCAGCAGCATCGGCTCGTCGTCGACGATCAGCACCGTTCCCGGTGCATCGCGGCTCGGTGCCTGCTCCATCCGCATCGGCACAATCGCCATGGACCGCCTATCGGAGTGAACCCGGCGCGTCTTGAACCGTCGCGCCCGACGCCGCTCGGTTGAACGGACCCGAGGCAAGGGCTACGTTGGCAGCTCGCGCGTTCGAGCACCGCCCCCTCCGCGGCGCGGAGGAACCAGCGTGTCCAAGTCGCATGTCCTCGTCGTCGACGACGAGGAACTGTATCGGCGTTCGCTCGGGCGAATCCTTGCGCGCGTAGGTCACCAGGTCACCGAAGCGCGGGATGCCGCAGACGCGCTCTCGCTGCTCGCACACGGTGGCGTCGACCTCGTCGTAGCCGACGTCCGGATGCCGGGGTTGAACGGCCTCGAGCTGGTGCGGCAGATCCACGAGATCGATCCCGACTTGCCGTGCATCGTCGTCACCGGCCACAGCAGCCCCGAGAGCTCGCTGGAGGCGCTGCGCGCGGGCGCGTTCTGGTACCTCGAAAAGCCCTTCGACCAGGGCCATCTCGACGTCGTGCGGCGCCTGGTCGAGCAGGCGATCGAGCACGGGCGCCTCAAGGCCGAGAACCGCGCGCTCCAGAACGAGCTGCGCACCAAGTATCGCTTCGAGAACATCGTCGGCCACAGTGGCGCGCTGCGCAGCGTGCTCGACTTGGTGTCCAAGGTGGCGCGCACCGACAGCACCGTGCTCGTCACCGGCGAGAGCGGCACCGGCAAGGAGCTGATCGCCCGCGCGATCCACTACAACAGCCGCCGCGTCGAGCGCCGACTGGTGACGGTCAACTGCGGCGCGATCCCCGAGGAGCTGCTCGAGTCGGAGCTGTTCGGACACGTGCGCGGCGCGTTCACCAACGCGATCAGCTCGCGCGAGGGACGCTTCTCGCTCGCCAACGGCGGTACGATCTTCCTGGACGAGATCGGCGACATGAGCCCGAACCTGCAGGTCAAGCTGCTGCGCGTGCTCCAGGAGCAGACCTACGAGCCGGTCGGCTCCTCGAAGTCCGAGACGGTCAACGTGCGCGTGATCGCCGCAACAAACCAGAATCTCCCGGGAGCGATTCGCGAGGGGCGTTTCCGGGAGGATCTGTTCTACCGGCTCAACGTGATCCCGATCGAGGTGCCACCGCTGCGCCAGCGCCGGGAGGACATCCCGCTCCTGGTGCTGCACTTCCTCGATGTGCAGAACCAGGAGCGCGGCACCAAGATCGGCTCGATTTCGGATGCCGCGCTCGAGGTGCTGTGCCGCTACGACTGGCCGGGCAACGTGCGCGAGCTGGAGAACCTGATGGAGCGCATGACCGTGCTGTGCGGCGACGGCGATCTCGGCGTCGAAGACCTGCCGGAATCCGTCCGGCGCGTCCCCGCGCCGGCCTTCGAACCAGAGTCGCTCGGAAGCGAGGTCGACTTCCGCGGCGTGGTGGATCGCTTCCAGTCCGAGCTGATCCGCGATGCGCTCGCGAAGACCGGCGGGAACAAGAAAGAGGCCGCCGAGTACCTCGGCCTCAACCGCACCACGTTGATCGAGAAGATCAAGAAGCTGGGTCTCGATTCCTGACCGCACTGGCGCGGGCGCGCTCGTCTGCGCGCCCCGCCGCCAGACCCGGTAAAGCGTCAAGAAACCGGTCGCTGCGTCGGCCGTCCGTCGCCCTGCCACTGGATCGGGGCCGTGCTGCCACCCGGAGCGGCGGGCAACCCCCGCACCCGTTTGCGTAGCAGGCGCGCGCAGCGACGCGCGAAAAACCCTGCGTTCCCGGTGATCTGGAGATCCGGCTTCGCGCCGGTGTCGCCTCCGCAACCGGTGCCACTTCACGGCACCAGAGCGCGCGGAGCGATTGGCACAGCGCGTGCTTCTCGTCGCACTACACGCGCAAGCGGTGGGCAGAAAAGCCACCGAGCGCCGCGACATCAAGGGAGAGCCGAATGGAAACGCTCCTGCGCGAGGCCAAGGAGAGGCACGACGAGATCCCGACGACGCTCAGGGAACAGATCGTTCTCGAGCACACGCCGCTGATCCGATACATCGTGAATCGGATCGCCGTCCGCCTGCCCTCGCACATCGACCTCGACGACCTGCACAACACGGGCGTCATCGGCCTGATGGACGCGATCGAGAAGTACGACCCGGAGAAGAACTGCAAGTTCAAGACGTATGCGGAGTTCCGCATCAAGGGCGCGATCCTCGACCAGCTGCGCTCGCTCGACTGGGTCCCGCGCAGCGTGCGGCAGAAGAGCCGGCGCCTCGAGCGGGCCTATGGCGAGGTGGAGCAGCGCCTCGGTCGCACCGCGAGCGAGGAGGAGGTCGCGGACTCGCTGGGTCTGCAGATCGAGAAGTTCCACGAGCTGCTGAACCAGGTCCGCGGCATCTCGCTGGTCAACCTGGAAGAGATCCGCGGCACGAACTCCGATGGCGACCGGGCCGGCACGTTCGCGGACATCGTCGAGGACGTGAACTCCGAGAACCCATTCGCATCGCTCAAGCTCACCGAAACCAAGCACGTGATCGCGGAGACGATCGCGAGCCTCCCGGAGAAGGAGCGCCTCGTGATCTCCCTCTACTACTACGAAGATCTCAACATGAAAGAGATCGGACAGATCCTCGGCATCACCGAGTCGCGCGTGTGCCAGATCCACACCAAGTCGGTGTTGCGCCTCCGGGCGAAGCTCAAGAGCATGCTCGAACGCTAGCAGTGTCCGCAGTGGCTTTCGGCCTCTGGCCCGCCCGGTGCGACATTCAGGCTGTCGTCTCCGGGCGGGTTACCCTGGAACCGGCGCCGATGCCTCGTGATCTTCGCAGCGCACCAGCGCGACGGTGACGTTGTCGTCTCCGCCGCGGGCGTTCGCGAGCCCAACCAAACGCGCGCACGCCTCGTCCAGGTCGGCCTCGGCCGCGACCAGCGCGGCGATCTCCGGATCCTGCACGTGCGTGGTCAGGCCGTCGGAGCACAGCACGATCACGTCCATCGCAGCGGGCGTCAGCTCGGCGAGGTCGGCGTCCACCCGGCGACGGACACCGAGCGCGCGCGTCAGCACGTGGCGATGCGGGTGATCCTGCGCGGCGTCGGGCGAGAGCTCGCGGCGGCGCACCAGCTCTGCGACCAGCGAGTGGTCGTCGGTGAGCTGGCGGATGCGCCCGCCACGCACGAGATAGGCGCGGCTGTCGCCCACGTGCGCCAGCGCCAGCCGACCGCTGCCCGCCAGCACGGCGACGAGCGTCGTGCCCATCCCCGCGACCTCGGGCTTCTCCTGCGCGGTCGCGTAGACGACGTGGTTGGCCCATGCGACGCAAAATCGGAGCTTCTCGGTCAGACTCGCGTGGCGGTCCGCGACCTTCTGCAGCGCTTCGACCGTGATCTGGGCCGCCAGCCGGCTCGCGAGCTGACCGGCCACGTGGCCTCCCATGCCATCCGCGACGAGATAGAGTCCCATCGCGGGGGCGAGCACGTAGGCGTCCTCGTTCGTTGTGCGGCGCAAACCGACGTCCGAGCGGGCGGCGGCACTGAGCTTCATCGGAGCGAGGCTCCTTCAGTCCTCCCCCGGGGCCGGAATCGACGCGGGGCTACTCGCTGCATCGGAGCACGGGGGGCTGCGCTTGAACCCTCCCGTCCTCAACGCGCGGCTGGACGGCGGCAGAGAAAAACCATTCAATGCTGATGAATCCGCCGTCGATAGGATGGTGCGAGGGAATTTCGGCGAGCCATGCGCCCGCCACCGGGGGGACCCATGCCCAAGACCCTGCTGCTGGCTGACGACAGCGTCACCATTCAGAAGGTGGTGGGGATCAGCTTCGCCAGCGAAGACATCCAGATCACCACGGTCGACAACGGTCGGGACGCGGTAGCGAAGGCGCGCACGCTGCGTCCGGACATCATCCTCGCCGACGTCGTGATGCCGGGAATGAGCGGCTACGAGGTGTGCGAGGCGATCAAGGCCGATCCGAATCTGCGCCACGTGCCGGTCCTGCTGCTCACCGGGACGTTCGAGTCCTTCGACGAGGCGCGCGCCGCCGCGGTCGGGGCCGCGGGACACGTGGCCAAGCCCTTCGAAGCGCAGACGCTGGTCGACCGGGTGAAGCAGCTGCTCGCGGCAGCCACCGCAGCGCGCGCCCCCGCCGCACCTCGCGCCGTCTCCGCGCGCCCCGCCGCGGCGAAGCCGCGTGCGGACGACAACGCGTTCGACTTCTTCTCCGACGCGCCGGACGAGATCGCGACCGCCGCTCCCGCGATGCCGCCGGACGCGTTCGATCTCGACGAGCCCGATGCGGCCTTCGCATTCGGCGACGACGATCTCGCGGCCCACGTACAGGAGCCGCTGCCGGCCCCGCCGCTCGGCGCGTCGCATCGGCGCCCCGACGCGCCGGTGGCGATCCTTCCCGACCCGCCGGCGAGCGAGGCCGCCGAGGAAGACGCGTTCGACTTCTCGTTCGAGCGCAACGACGCGGACGCGCTGGACGAACCCGTCGATCCCGACCAGCTCGGCCACACCACTCTTCTCGATCCGGCCGCCGCCTCGGGCTTCGACGTCTCCTCCTCGGACCTCGCGGCCGAGCTGTCGAGCGGCCCAGCAGACAGGACCCAGATCCTATCGGCACCTTTCGATCGCGCGATCGAAGCGGACTCCGACCTCACCGAGCCGGAGCCCTTCGACGAGCCGGTGGCGCGCCTGCCGCGCGACCCGGTCTTGGATCGGCTCGAGCGCGCGTCGATGCCGGAGGAGCCGCTGGTGATCGGGGAGCCGATCGAGGCAGCAGATCTCGAGGATCGCATGCGGCCGTACGGTGCCGAGCCGGATCCCGGGGACACGATTCCCCGCGCAGCGGTCGGGCTCGCTACGCCGCTGTGGTCCGAGGACGAGGCCGCTCCGAGCGACGAACCGTTCGAAGCGCCTCGCTTCGACTCCGACGACATCGCTCAGCCGATCGACAGCGCGCTGGTCGCCGATCCGATCCGGCCGGCGCCGGGCGGGCCGGCGCTCTCGCCCGCGCTGCGCGGCGAGCTCCACGACACGCTCGAGAAGATCGCGTGGGATGCCTTCGGTCAGGTCACCGAGAAGATCGTCCGCGAGGCGATCGCGCGCATCGAGCAGGTCGCCTGGGAGGTCGTCCCGAAGCTCGCGGAGACGCTGATCCAGGAAGAGATCCGGCGGTTGAAGGGCGGCGCGGGCGAGTAACGGCAAGCGGTCCTACCGCGCGCAGCGAGTGCAAGCCGTCCGGCGCGCAGCGAGGCGAAGCCGAGCGAAGACGGGACGGGCCTGCCGAGCGAAGTTCGGGCGGGCCGGGCTAACCTCGGCCGCATGTTCGGTCCGGTGGAGCTTCCGCCGCCCCGCGCTTGGCGCCCGCTCGTCGAGCGGGCCCTCGACGAGGATGTCGGGCCGGGAGACCTCACCTCCAGGCTGGTCGTCCCGGCCGACGCGCTGGCCGAGGCGGTGATCGAGGCGCGCCAGGATCTCGTGGTGTGCGGCGTCGACGTGGCGCGCGCGGTCTTTTCCGAGCTGGACCCGGCGCTTCGGTTCGAGGCCGTCGCAGCCGACGGCGACTCGCTGGCGGCGGATTCGACGCTCGCGCGCGTCCGCGGTCCGCTGCGCGGCCTGCTCGCCGGCGAGCGCACCGCGCTGAACTTCCTGATGCGTCTGTGCGGGATCGCGACCCAGACGCGCCGCTACGTCGAGGCCGTCGCCGGCACCGGAGCCGTGATCGTCGACACGCGAAAGACGCTGCCGGGCTGGCGCGCGCTCGACAAGTATGCGACGGCGGTCGGCGGCGCGCGCAATCACCGCGTGGGTCTCTACGACGGCATCCTGCTCAAGGACAACCATGTCGCGTTCGCGGGCGGTGTCGTACCCGCGGTGAAGGCCGCGCTCGCCGGCGCGCCGGCCGGTCTGCGCGTGCAGGTCGAGGTGGAGTCGGAGGCCGACGCGGTCGCGGCGGTCGAGGCCGGGGCAGACTTCCTGCTGCTCGACAACTGCAGCGTCGAGGTGCTGCGGCGGATCGCGCAGCGGCTGCGCGGCAGAGCACTGCTCGAGGCCAGCGGCGGCGTGCACCTCGGCAACGTGCGCGCGGTGGCGGAGACCGGCGTGCAGCGCATCTCGATCGGGGCGCTCACGCACTCCGCTCCCGCCGCGGACGTCGCGCTCGAGCTCGCCCGAGGCGCTCCGCTGGGAGGTGCGCGGACGTGAGCGCGGGGCCGGTGCGCGTGCTCGACGCACTCCGCCGCGCCGGCGACCGGCCCTGTTCGGGTGAGGCGCTGTCCCAGCAGCACGGGATCTCCCGCGCGCAGGTGTGGAAGGACGTGGAGTCGCTGCGCGCGCGCGGCTACCGGATCGAGGCCGAGCCGGGGGGTGGCTATCGGCTGCTCGGCGCGCCCGATCGGCTCTACCCCGAGGAGATCCAGCACGGGCTCACCACGCGCTGGCTGGCCCGCGCGATCCACTATTTCGACGAGACCGACTCCACCAACCGCGAAGCGCTCGACCTCGCGCGCCAGGGCGCCACCCACGGCACCGCGGTGATCGCCGAGGGCCAGACCGCGGGGCGCGGGCGCCTCGGCCGGCGCTTCCACTCGCCGCCCTATCTGAACCTCTACACGTCGATCGTGCTGCGGCCGAAGCTCGATCTCGCCGCTGCGCCGGCGTGGATCCTGGCCTCCGCCGTCGCGGTGGCGGACACGGTGGCCGACGCGCTCGGCGACGACGGCGCGGTCGAGATCAAGTGGCCCAACGACGTGCTGATCGACGGGCGCAAGACGTCCGGAATCCTGATGGAGCTCGCCGCCGAGGCCACCCGCGTCGCGTTCCTGGTGCTGGGCATCGGCGTGAACCTGAACGTCGATCCGGCGAGCTTTCCCGACGAGTTCCGCGCCCACGCGACCAGCCTCGCGGCACGGCGCGGCGGCCCGGTGGATCGGGTGGCCTTCACACGCGCGCTGTACACCCGGCTCGAGAGCGTGCTCGACGCCTGCGCGGCGACCGGGTTCCGTGGGATACTGCCGCGGTTCGACGCGCACTTCCGGATGCGCGGGCGCCGCGTCCGCGTGCGGGAGCTGGACGGCCACGAGCAGGAGGGTCGGGTGCACGGGATCGACGACGACGGAGCGCTTCAGCTCGAGGTCGCGTCCGGAGCGGTCGTGCGCTTGCTGGCCGGCGATGTGACGCTCGCCGTGGAGCGCGCGTGACGACGCTGCTGGTCGTGGACATCGGGAACACGAACGTGTCGCTGGGGCTGTTCGACTACCGGCCGGAGGGCCGCGGCGAGTCCAAGGGCGTGCTGAGCCATCACTGGCGCATCGGCACCCACCGCGAGCACACCTCCGACGAGATCGGGCTGGTGCTGACGAGCCTGTTCGCGCAGTCGAAGCGCGAGATCGCCGAGGTCGACGACGTGATCATCTCGAGCGTCGTACCGCCGCTGTTGCCGATCTACGAGCGGGTCTCGCAGAAGCTCTTCGATCGCCCTGCCCTGGTCGTCGGACCCGGCATCCGCACCGGCATGCCGGTCCGCTACGAGAACCCGCGCGAGGTCGGAGCCGACCGGATCGTGAACGCGCTCGCCGCCTACGAGATGTTCGGGGGCCCTGTGATCGCGGTCGACTTCGGCACGGCGACCACGTTCGACTGCGTCTCCGCAGACGGTGAGTATCTGGGCGGCGTGATCTTTCCGGGTATGCTGACCTCGATGGAGGCGCTGTTCGAGCGCGCCTCGATGCTGCACCGCGTGGAGATCGCGCGGCCAAAGTCGGTGATCGGCAAGACGACGACCGCCGCGCTGCAATCGGGCCTGCTCTACGGCACCGCCGGCGTCGTCGACGCGATGGTCGAGCGCATCCGCAAGGAGCTGGGTCCGGCGCGGGTGGTGGCCACCGGCGGGCTGGCCGGGCTGGTCTCGAACGAGAGCACGGCGATCGAACGCGTAGAGCCGTTCCTCACCCTCGAGGGGTTGCGGATCATCTACGAGAAGAACCGCCCGGCGGGTCGTACGGGCCCGAGAGTTCGCAAGGAGGAACGGTGAAGGACGTCAAGGTCAGCGACACCCACAACTACGCGCTGGTGGGCCACGCGGGGGACGGCAAGACGTCGCTCGGCGAGGCGATCCTGCACGCGGTCGGCGCCACCTCCGCGCTCGGCAGCGTCAGCGCGGGAACCTCGGTGCTCTGCCATCTCCCCGAGGAGAAGGAGCGGCATCACTCGATGACCTCCGCGATCTTCGGCTACGACGCCGGCGGCAAGCACTTCACGATCGTCGACACTCCCGGAGACCCGAACTTCGCTGCCGACGCGCAGATCGTGCTCCAGCGACTCGACGGCGCCGTGCTGGTCATCTCCGGTGCCGACGGTGCCCGGGTCGGCTCCGATCGCATGTTCCGCTTCTGCCGCGAGCGCGGCATCCCGATCGTCGCGTTCGTGAACGGACTCGACCGCGAGCGGGCCTCGTTCTCGGCCGCGCTCGCATCGCTCGAATCGATCGCGGCGAAGCCGGTGGTGCTCACACTGCCGATCGGCGAGCAGGAAGGCTTCTCCGGCGTCGTCGATCTGTGGAGCGGCCGGGCGTTCACCGCGGCGGGCGAAACCGATCCGCCGGCCGAGCTGGCCGGGGCGATCGCCCAGGCGCGCGAGCAGCTGGTGGAGAACGCCGCGGAGTGCGACGATGCGATCCTCGAGAAGTATCTCGAGGAAGGCGAGCTGTCGAGCGAAGACCTCCACCAGGCGCTGATCACCGGCACGCGCTCGGGGCAGATCGTGCCGGTGCTGTGCGGTTCCGCGACCCGCGAGCTCGGCATCGCACCGCTGCTGCGCGCGCTGGCGGAGCTCTTGCCGTCGGCCGCAGACCGCAGACCGGCCTTCACCTCGGCAGACGGGGAGGAGATCGCGGCGGATCCCGACGCGCCGTTCGCCGCCCAGGTAATCAAGACCTCGATCGACCGCTACACCGGCACGCTGTCGACGTTCCGGGTGGTGAGCGGTCGGATCCACGCCGACACCCCGATTCTCGACGCGACGCGAGACGGCAGGGAGCGGGTCGGAAAGCTGTTCCTGATGCGCGGCGGCGAGCACGTCGAGGTGCCCGAGGCCGGGCCGGGCGACGTGGTGGCGGTCGCCAAGCTCAAGCACGTCCACACCGGCGACGCGCTGATGGCCGAGAAAGGCGGCGTGGCGCTCGCAGCGATGAGCATTCCCCAGGGTGTCATTTCCTATGCCATCCGGGCGAAATCAAAGGGAGATGAGGATAAAGTTTTCAGCTCGCTCGGCCGACTCGTGGAAGAGGATCCGACACTCCAGCTCGGCCGCGACCCGTCCACCGGCGAGTACCTGCTCACCGGCCGCGGAGAGCTGCACGTGCGGATGACGGTCCACAAGCTCCATCGGATGTTCGGCGTCGATCTGGATCTCCGGACGCCGAAGGTCCCCTATCGCGAGACGGTCCGGAAGAAGGCCGAGAACATCGAAGGGAAGCTCAAGAAACAGAGCGGCGGCAAGGGAATGTTCGGAGTCTGCTACCTCACCATCGAGCCCCTGCCCCGCGGCGCGGGGATCGAGTTCTCCGACGAGATCGTCGGCGGCGCGATCCCGCGCAACCTGATCCCGGCGGTGGAGAAGGGGGTCCGCGAGGCGTCGGAGGTCGGGCCGCTGGCCGGCTACCCGGTGGTGGACCTCAAAGTGCGCTGCATCGACGGCAAGCACCACTCCGTCGACTCGAACGAGATGGCGTTCAAGCTCGCCGGCTCGTTCGGCTTCAAGGCGGCGATCGAGGCCGCGGCGCCGACCCTGCTCGAGCCGATCATGAACCTGCACGTGTCGGTTCCCGATCACTGTGTCGGCGACGTGATGGGCGACCTGTCGAGCCGGCGCGGGCGGGTCGGCTCCGGCGAGGCCCAGGGAACCTCGCAGCGGATCGACGCCCAGGTGCCGATGTCCGAGCTGCTCGAGTACGCGAGCGCACTCACCAGCATCACCGGCGGCCAGGGGGAGTTCCACATGGAGTTCTCCCATTACGACGAAGCGCCGGCACACGTGCGCGAGAAGGTGATCGCCGAGGCCCATGCCAAGAAGAACGGTGCGTCCTAGCCGGTCGTCCCCCCGACCGGCGAAGAGAGAGCGGCATCGCGCCGCGTGAACGGAGCCGTGTCGATGGAACAAGAGCCGCGGAAGATCCGCCTCGAGCTCTCGCCGCAGGCGGAGAAGTACGCGCGGCGCGACGCGCCGCGCGAGGTGCGGCTGATGGCGGCGCGCGGCGCGCTACCGCTCCAGCCGACCGAGCTCGCGACGGTGCTATTCGCGCTGATGCACGACGAGGACGCCGAGGTGAAGTCGACCGCCCGGGACAGCCTCGAGGGTCTGCCCGACGGCGTGATGGCGTCGGTGCTCGGTGCGCCTGCCCACCCCGCGCTGCTCGACCACCTCGCGAGGACCTTCGCCGACGACGAGACGCGGCTCGAGCGGATCGCGTTGAATCCGGCCACCGCCGATCGCACGATCGCGTTCGTCGCGGGCCGGCCGTTCAAGAAGGTCGTCGAGATCGTCTCCAACAACCAGCAGCGTCTGATGCGCAGTCCGTCGATCGTCGACGCGCTCGGCGGGAACCCGCTCACCGGGCGATCGGTGATCGAGCGGATCCTCTGCTTCCTGGGCATGAGCATTCCGATCGATGAGGACATCGAGCAAGACCGCCCGATCGACACCGACGAGGTCAGCGACGAGCAGGCGCGCGCGGCGCTCGAGGTGGTGCTCGGCGAGAGCTTCGCGCAGCTCATCGAGGAGCGCGGTGAAGAGGTCGATCCGGCTGAGCTCGAGCAGGGCGGCAGCCTGTACAACCTGATCCAGAACCTGTCCGTGTTCCAGAAGATCAAGCTCGGGCGGATGGGCAACAAGGAGGCGCGGGGCCTCCTGGTGCGCGACCGCAACAAGATCGTCGCGATCGCCGCCGTGACGAGCCCGAAGATCACCGAGAACGAGCTGATCTCGATCGCGAAGTCGCGGGCCGTCTGTGAAGACGTGATCCGCGTGATCTCCCGCAACAAGGAGCTCACGCGCAACTACCAGGTGAAGCTGGGGCTCGCGACGAATCCGAAGACGCCCCAGGCGACCGCAATGAAGTTCGTCAACTATCTCCAGGAGAAGGACTTGCGGTCGCTGATGAAGAGCAAGGACGTCCCGACCTCGATCGCGACCCACGCGCGGCGTCTGTTGGACAGGAAGGGAAAGGCTTGATGGCCAAGGTGAGCCGCGGTGGCGGCGAGGTGAACGCGCGGATCGTGTACTGGGGCATCGAAGGCGCCGGCAAGCGCACGAGCCTGGCGGGCGTCTACCGCAAGCTGCGTCCGGACCACCGCGGCGAGATGCGCGAGGTGCCCACGCGCTTCGATCCGTCGGTCTGCTACACGGTGCTGCCGATCGAGCTCGGTGACGTGGGCGGCATGCGCACCCGGATCGAAATGGTGGCCGTGCCGGGTGCCCCCGAGCACGCTCCGACGCGCAAGCAGCTGCTCGACCAGGTGGACGGCATCGTGCTGGTCGTCGACTGCCAGCGCGAGCGGGCGCTGGAGAACCTCGCGAGCCTCGAAGAGCTCTCGAAGGCGCTCGAGGACTACGCGCGTTCGATCGACGAGATCCCGCTGGTCGTGCAGTACAACAAGCGCGACCTCGCCGATGCGTACGGCACCGAGGAGCTGCACCGGCGGCTCGGTCTCGCGGGCGCCACCGTCTTCGAGGCGGTCGCCACCGAGGGCACCGGCCTGCTCCAGGCGCTCTCGACGATCTCGAAGAAGGTGATCCGATCGCTGCGCGAGCAGAGCCTCGGCGCAGCGCGCGCTCCGCGAGCCATTGATCCGGCGATCGCGGCGCCAGAGCCGCAGCCGCTGGCGCCGCCCGAGCCGCCCCGCCCGGTGCCCCCCCCGCACGAGGCGATGGAGCAGGCGATCCTCGCCGAGAGCGACCATCCCGACCGTGCCGCGATCGACGCCGAGTCGCACGCGGCCGCGTCGATGCTCTCGGACAAGCCCTGGCTGCACGAGCCTGACGAGCTCGACGCGCTCGATGCGCCGGCCGGCGCGCGGATCGGCCCTGCCCTCTCGATCGTCTCGGTCGGCTGTGCGACCCGCGCCGATGAGCGCAGCGTGCGGATCCCGCTCGTGCTCGGTGACGACGAGGGCGGGACCTCCACGGTGGTGCTGACGGTGCGCCTCGATCCGATCCTCGACGAAAGCACGGGCTGATGCGGAAGCGGATCGGCATCTACGGGGCCTCCGACGAGGCCCTCGCGCTGATCCCGCTGCTCAGCGCGAATCCGGCGGTCGAGATCGTGGCCGTCGTGGACCCCGAGGCGCTGCTGCTGCTCGAGCGCCTGCCGCACATGCACCCCGGTGTTGCCGCGCTGCTGGAGCAGACGCTCAGCAACGATCCCCAAGTGCTCGTCGGCGACGACGCGCTCCACGCGGTGATCGACGCCGGCACTGGCACCGCGTTCGCGGAGAGCTTCCCGGCGGCGCTCGAGCGCGGTCTCCAGGTGGTGTCGCCGCTCACCGCGCGCCTGTTGTGGGGGCTCGGTGTCCCTTCTCACGACCGCAAGACCGAGCTGTTGCAGGCGCTCCACGAGGTGGTCGAGTCGTACAACCTGACGGTCGATTCCGACGAGCTCTTCGTCCGGATGCTGGAGATCGCGATCGGCGTGACCGGGGCCGAGGGCGGCTCGGTGATGCTGCTGGACGAGGCAGGGGCCGAGCTCGCGGTGCGCGTGGCCGTCGGCGTCGAGCGCGAGCTGTGGCCGAAGATCCGGGTGCCGCTCGGCGAAGGGATCGCCGGGCGCGTCGCGGCCGAGGGTCGACCGCTGCGCCTGCGCGGCAAGGCCGATCGGCAGCGCTTCCGGATCGTCCGCGAGCGACTCGACGTCGAGTCCGCCGTGTCGGTGCCGCTCTTGCGCGACGGCCGCGTGCTCGGCGTACTGAACCTGCACCATCGCACCCGGGCGGACGCGTTCAGCGAGGAGGATCTCGCGTTCACCGAAGAGCTGGCGCGCCTCGACGCGCAGATCATCGGGCGCGCCCAGGAGCACGACTCGCTCTCCCGCCAGGCCGCGCGCTATGCGGTGGTGCGCGACGTGCGCGCGATCCTCAGCGGCCCCGATCCGCTCGCGCAGCGCCTGCGGCGGCTGTGCGAGTTCGTCGCGGCGCGCACCGCGGGCGGAATCGCGACGATCTACCAGATCGACCGCGCCGACGGTGGGTTGCGCCTCGCCGCCACCTCGCTGGCCGGCGGAAACCTCGGCGGCGAGTATCGCGTGGCGCTCGGACAAGGCATCGACGGCCAGGTCGCCCAGAGCCGCACGCCGGCCTTTCTGCGCCGGCCCGACGGGGCGATCGCCTATGCCGCGCTGCCGCTGGCCGCCGGCGACGAGGTGATCGGCGTGCTGTCGATCCAGAGCGGAGGGCTTCCGCCGCGCGGGCAGGCCGCTGAGGAGATGCTGGCCGAGATCGCCGCCACCGCCGCCGGCGAGATCGCCGATGCGGAGCGAGAGGCGCGCATGACGGTCCGCGCCCACCTTTCCGGC